>OGCQ01001024.1_pt1 | contig 38543 bp, 35 predicted proteins | sample 1570161 | NCBI WGS metagenome assembly OGCQ01 (sample SAMEA4384402, study PRJEB24528) | human gut metagenome | reverse complement strand
GCCCTAAGGTACGGGGCGTTCTGGCTTAAGCCAGAACGCCCCGTACCTTAGGGCTGAACCCGGAGCCTCCCAGGCCCCCCAAAAAATACAGTCCGGGCGCAAAATGCGCCCGGACTGTATTTTTTGGGGGGCCTGGGAAAGCTAAATTATTATATTATTGGCCAGGTACCTGAGGAAGTCCGTCAAAGCCCCTTTGCAAATCCTCGTCGGTGGGAATATAGTCGCTCATATTACCGGTAATATAGGCGTTATATGCGGTCATATCAAAATAACCGGTTCCTGTAAGACCAAAGAGAATGGTTTTGCTTTCACCGCTTTCTTTGCAGCGGAGCGCTTCTTGAATTGCTCCGTATATTGCATGCGCGGATTCGGGTGCAGGCAATATTGTTTCTTTTTTGGAGAAGAGCACAGCTGCCTCAAAGACCTTGGACTGCTCAACCGATATGGCTTCCATGTAGCCGTCGTGATAAAGCTTTGATAATATTGGAGACATTCCGTGATATCTTAGTCCTCCGGCATGATTGGCGGAAGGTATGAAGCCGCAGCCTAGTGTGTACATTTTGGCTAATGGCGTTATTTTACCTGTATCACAGAAATCATAAGCGTATTTTCCTCTGGTCAGAGAAGGACAGGACGCCGGTTCTACTGCGATAATACGCGGATTAGCCTTTTTCAGCAGCTTGTCCTGCATAAACGGCGCTATTAATCCGCCTAAATTGGATCCTCCGCCCGCGCAGCCTATTACAATATCCGGATACTCGTCTAAAAGCTCCATGGCCTTTTTGGATTCAAGGCCTATAATGGATTGATGAAGAAGCACCTGATTTAGTACTGACCCAAGCACATATCTGCATCCTGGCGTGGTTACAGCCTTTTCTACAGCTTCACTAATTGCGCAGCCAAGGCTTCCGCCGGTATCAGGGTCTTTTTCCAATATTGCGCGGCCTACCGCCGTAGTGTTGCTGGGACTGGCTATAACATTTGCGTCAAAGGTTTGCATGACTGTTTTGCGGAAAGGCTTTTGCTCGTATGAAACCTTAACCATATATACGGTCAGCGGCAGACCAAAATAGGAACAGGCTTCGGCAAGAGCCGTACCCCATTGTCCTGCTCCTGTTTCAGTAGTCAGGCTGGTCAAGCCCTGCTTTTTTGCGTAATATGCCTGTGCAAGCGCGGAATTTAATTTATGACTCCCTGAGGTGTTGTTGCCCTCGAATTTATAGTATATTTTGGCGGGAGTATCTAATTCCTTTTCAAGATTATAAGCCCTTATTAATGGCGCAGGACGGTATATTCGGTATACATCCATAATTTCGCCGGGTATATCAAAGTATCTGGTCTTGCTGTCCAGCTCCTGACGGGCTAGTTCCTCGCAGAATACAGGCAGCAAATCTGAAAGCTGAGCAGGCTGCATGGTGGCCGGGTTGATAATTGGGTCGGGCTGTTCGGGCATATCGGCGCGCAGATTATACCACTGCGTCGGAATCTGCTCCTCGGTTAAATAAAATCTGTAGGGTACTTTTTTCATTCTGCATCGCTCCTTAAAATAAAATATTTCTCAAATTAAACGACGGGAAACAAAAAAGCTTTTATCCCACTAAGGGACAAAAGCCTTGCTTCTGCGGTACCACCCAAATTGACGTATTTAAACGTCCTCTTATTTCGCGTACTCAAAATATACGCGCTTCGCGGATAATGGGTGAAGCTCCCAGCAGGCACTACTAAACGCCGACGCTTTTCGACCTGCCCTCGTAAGTCCATTCACCTAATTCCATGCCCTGCCGCTTTCCACCATTAGCAGCTCTCTGAAAGGAGGTATATCAGGCTACTCTTCTTACTCAACGGTTTGTTTTAATTTGATTGGCTGTATTATATCATAAATAAGCAGGCTGTCAACTGATTTTTTCACTTTAGAGCGTTAATTGCATGGATGACGCGCACGGTTCTAAGCTTATTGTGCTCTTATTAAATTGTACGGCGGATTATATACGGCGCCGAGGACATGCGCAAGCATATGCAAAACGCTTTTCAAATAATCATAATTCGAGTATAATATTTAAATGCTAATGTTATTTTATTATAAAAAGATGTTAAGCTGTAAGCGTTCGCGCGCTTGTACACTATTGTTTTTGGAGAATCATAATGAATGCAATAAGTAAAAATCAATTAAAAAGCTGGGCGGATTTATTCGTCAAAATATATATTTCAGTAGTTTTGCTCTATCAAACCCTTTGGCAGATAGTACCTGTGCGGGTAGTTATGTGCAATGCCCATTTAGATATAATTTCTCCTGCGATGGCTGTGCTGGGTTTCGCATTTTTAGCCGCTGATATTCTTATAGAAAGAACAGTCATAAAAAGCAGATATTGCGTTCTGCTGGTGGCCACTATCGTAATAATGTGCGCTTCCTCTTTGTTTTATGTAAGCTATGGCTGGACAGAAAACGCCAAGGTAATAGTCTGGCAGGTTGTGCATATGTTTCTTATTTATTCTTTTTATCTTAGATTAGCTAAAGAACATATGGAACGCTTTTTAAGGAATTTATTTCTGGTGATATCTGCTATTTTTACTGTGGCCGTTGTCGTTTCAATATATCAATTTATTATGCAGATTTCGTATATTACGCCGGTTGAGGGCGGGAATAGCCGCCAGGGATTTCAAGGAGGAAGACTTTTCGGCGTATTCGGCTATCTTTATTATGCGACGCTTTTAGCTTTGCTTTTAGGCGTGGGAGCTGTATACGGCGCTGTAAAAGCAAAACGTATATGGGTCAGGATTTTGTTTATTATACAGGCCGCTTTATTCTTCATATATTTGGTATTGAGTGGAACAAGAAGCACATTAGTAGGCTTGCTGTGCGGGATGGCTGTTTTTACTATTATCGCTGTGCGCAATATTATTGCAAATAAGAAGACAGGCGCTTCTAAAGTAGTAAGAGGATTAGGCGCAGTAGCTGCCGCTGTGCTTTGCGTAGTGATACTTTATGGAGCTTATTCAGGAACTCATATGGTTTTATCTAAAGTTCCCGTGCTTCTAGGTACTCAGGATTCTGATAATTCTGGCAACGCGAATGATTCGGATAACGATGATATAACTGGTACTATTATAGACGATGTATTGGAGCGCCCAGATACTCAAACGGGAGATATATCGAATAACCGTTTTAGAATATGGCGGGATTATTTCTTATGCGGGGGCAGCAGCGTCAAAACAATGCTCTTTGGATTTTCTCCCAGTTATATGTCTATAATTAAAGAACAGTTCCCTGATATTTATATAGTTCAATATTCTAAAGAGCATTATCCGCTTTCTTATGAAATTGGTAGAATCTATGATACGCATAATGGCTATCTGGCTATTTATTCCAGCATAGGCTTATTGGGATTTGTCACAATGGCAGCGTTTTTAATTTGCGTATTAATTACGGCAATAAAATATTTTGTAAAAAATAAGCGCCCGGACAGCATGGCAATACTTATTTTTACAATGCTTTCTATTATAGCTGTAACTACATTTTTTGATTCGGATATATTTTTTAAGTGTACCAGCGCTTCGATAATTTTTTGGCTGCTTATAGGCTGTATGATGAAGTATGCTCAGCCCTTGCAAAATAGTTCGGATAATGCTTTTAATGAAAAAGCGTTGTCTAAGAAGGTGGAGCAATCGGAAGAGACCTTGCCGCAGGTATAGATTTTAAAGCGTTTTGCCTTGAGCTGGACTGGAAAAATCTTTAGGAAAAGCGCTTTAAACGCTTGCTTTATTAAATAAAGTGTGTTATTATCTGAATTAAGGCGGAAGACTGGGCGCTGCGCCCTCCGCCATGCGGTAGTTTCAGATATTTATCTGAGAGTGGGCTGTTTTATCCCACTCTTGTTTTTTGAAAGGAGGAATAATTTGCCCGATATAATTCAAAAAGCCGAAAACTGCGCCCGGCCAGCTATAGAAGAGGCGGGCTTTGAATTGGTTGGAGTGGATTACGGCCGGGAAGAAGGGCTTATATGCCTTACATTTTATATATACAGCGAGCATGGTGTGACTATAGACGACTGCGAGCGCGTGAGCAGGCTTATAGAGCCTGTTTTGGAACAAAATGACCCGACTGGCGGAACGCAGTATTGTCTTTGCGTTTCTTCTCCCGGAGAAAGACCCTTTAAGACTGAAAGGGATTTTGAACGAAACGTGGGTAAAACTGTTCAGGCTGAATTAAAGACGCCTGTAAAAGGAAAAAAGAAAAAATTTACCGGTACCCTGCTTGCTTTTGACGCAGGTATGGTTATAATAGAGGGCAGAAAGGAAAAATATGAGCTTGCCCGCGCAGATATAAAAACAATAAGGCCGTATATCGGCCCCTGATTTAATGGAGGATTAAAATGAACGCTGGTCTTATAGAAGCGCTGGATGCGCTGGAAAAGGAAAAAGGAATAAGTGCGGAAATGCTTATGGAATCCATAGAGCTGGCTATGGTTTCCGCCTATAAGAAGGCTAAGGGCTTTGAAGGCGAAATAATAGCGCATATGGACAGGGAAACGGGCGACGTGCATATATATATAGTTAAAACTGTGGTGGAAAGGCTGCATAATCTTGAAACTGAGCTTTCTCTGGAAGAGGCGCAGGAGATTGATCCCCGCTATCAGATAGGCGACAGGATACAGTTTGAGGACACGCCCAAGGATTTTGGACGCATAGGCGCGCAGACTGCGCGCCAGGTTATAACCCAGCGCCTGCGCGAGGCGGAAAAGGGAGCTATCTATGATGAATACGCCGATAAGCAGCACGAGCTGCTTACCGCCTTTGTGCACAGAGTGGAAAACGACTATGTGTTTGTCGAGCTGGGCAGGACGGAGGGCGTGCTGCCTCCTAAGGAGCAGATTCCGGGCGAGGTATATAAGGTGGGCGACCGCATAAAGGTATATGTGGTGGATGTGCGCCGGGGGCTTAAAGGGCTTCAGGTTACGGTTTCCCGTTCCCATCCCCAGCTTATCAAGCGCCTGTTTGAATTGGAATCCCCTGAGATACAGAGCGGCGTGGTGCGCATAGTATCAATAGCGCGCGAGCCGGGCAGCCGCGCTAAGATAGCGGTTACCTCGGAGGATCCTGCGATAGACCCGCTGGGCGCGTGCGTAGGGGCTAAGGGCGCCAGAGTTTCCCAAATAGTCAGCGAGCTGAACGATGAAAAAATCGACGTTATAAAATGGAGCGCAGACCCGGCCGAATATATAGCCAATGCTCTCAGCCCTGCTAAGGTGATTATGGTTAACGCCAATGAAAAAGAAAAGGTCGCCAGAGTTGTGGTGCCGGATAATCAGCTTTCCCTGGCCATAGGCAAGGAGGGCCAGAACGCCCGGCTTACCGCTCGGCTTACCGGCTGGAAAATAGATATCAAATGCCAGAGCCAGCTGGAGGAGCAGTTTGACGCGCAGGCCTTTGAAGAGCATAACGGCCTGGATGATATTGAGCCTAAGGAGCTTGGGCTGCCTGACGGTTCAGAGGAGTAATGCGGCTGCGGCTGTTTTTCGGGCGGGGACGGCGTAGAGGGATATCGTCCCGCGGGGCGTCGGCATATATAACGGCGCGGATATACGCGGCTGCCTGAAGCCTTTTAAAGCAAAGAGCAGTTTGAGCAGAAAAACGGATATACTATTACTATCGGAGGAAGAGCGTTTGAAGACAAAGAAAATTCCCATGCGCATGTGCCTTGGATGCAGGGAAATGAAGCCTAAGCGGGAGCTGGTTCGGATAGTACGCAATAAGGAGGGCGCTGTAAGCCTGGATAAAACGGGCAAGGCTGCCGGCCGCGGGGCGTATATATGCCCAAGGGCAGAATGCCTTGAAGCGTGTATTAAAACAAAGGCGCTTTCCCGCGCTTTTGAAGCGCCTGTAGAGGAGAGCATATTGGATTCCATTAAGGAGGAACTTGATAAGGTTGATTAAAACTGATTCAAAGCTGCTCTCTCTTATAGGACTGGCCCGCGCCGCCGGAAAGGCTTCGGTTGGGTATACGGCGGTGAGTGAAGCGCTTAAAAAGAAGCAATCCAAGCTGGTGCTGCTCGCAGCCCGCAGCTCGGAGCGGACAATAAAGGAATATTCTGCCGCGGCCTCCAGACTGGGCATAAAATGCCTGCTTCTGGATACGGACGAATTAGGAGGGGCCGTCGGGAAGCCCGCGGGCATTGCAGTATCAATAAACGACGCCGGTTTTGCCGACGCTATAAATAATAGGATAAATACCTTGAACGATTTTGGGGGTGCATTATAATAATGAGTAAAAATCAGGCGCTTGCCGAGGATATTCAAAAGGCTGCGGGAAGCATAACCGCTAAGCTGGCCGACGCACAGAGGGATATTCAGTCCCTGCAGGCTTTAATGAATAATAATGAGGAGCTTCTGCGGCAGAAGCTGATGCAGGCTCAGCGCGAACAGGCTGAACAGGAACGGCTCAGAGCGGCGCGCGAGCAGGAATTGCTTAAAAAAGAGGCGGAACAGGCGCAGGCCGAGAGCGATAAGGAAGCTCAGGCGGCCCAGACAGAGGAAAACGCTCACGGTCAGTCTCAGAAAAGCGCCGCTTTGCCTGAAGCCGCCGTTGAGAAAAAGGCGGAGGAAAATGTTCAGGCTCAGGATGCGCAGCCTGGGTTGAGTGCAAAGGCGTCCTCGCCTAAGGAGGTTTTAACAGCCGAACATGCCCAGACCGCTGAAATGCAAAATGGAGCCGATGAGGTTGTGGACGCGGCCGGGGCTTGGGAGAACAGGGAGCCTTTAAACGCGGATAAAGCGCCTGAGGAACCAGCGCAGGCTTCTCCTGTTACCGGCGAAGCTCAGAATGAACAGGCTGCCCGTCAGGTAGCCGCGCCTCAATCTGATAAAGAACGCCGCTTTGACGCGGAGAAGGCCGTCCGGCCGCAGAGTACGGGCAAACGTCCGCAGGCGCCTGCCAATGCGCAGGGCCGTCCTAATATGCAGCAGCGCCCGTTCCAGACGCAGCCGGGAGGACGTCCCCAAGCACAGGGACAGTCTCAGCCAAGACAGGGCTTTAACCGCTCCCAGTCTTTTGACGGGCGTGGGGCTCAGGGCGCGCAGCAGAGCAGAACCATTGGCGAACGTTCTCAGTCAGAGCGCAGCGGCAACCGGCAGGGAGGCCGTGCCCAGGCTCAGGGCGGAAGGCCCCAGTCCAGACCGCAGGGAGGGCTTAAAATTCCCGCCTTTGACGCGTCTCTGCCTACCGAAAAGGGCCGTGTGAGCAATTATGACCCCAATAAAAAGCAGTATTCCCGCGAGCATGAGGAAAAGCGGCTCAATAAAAGGGAGGGCGCGCCCCGTCAGCGCGGAGCGGTATTTGAAGAGGATGAGCGTATTCGGAGCCGCAAGCCCAAGCGCAAGGAGAGCGCCCAGCAGAAGATGGAGCCGATAAAAATAGAGCATGCCGTTATGACTACTGAGCTTATAAGCATAAAGGATTTAAGCGAAAAGCTGGGCAAGCCTGCTACGGCGATTATAAAGAAGCTGTTTCTGCTTGGTATAATGGCTACTATCAATAACGAGATAGATTATGATACCGCTGCGCTGGTGGCTACCGATTTCGGTATAGATTTGGAGCAGAAAATAGCTAAAACCTTTGAGGAAACCCTTACGGACGCAGCCGTGCAGGACGGGGAAGAGGATACGTTTGAGCGGCCTCCGGTCGTTACCATTATGGGACACGTTGACCACGGCAAAACCTCGCTTTTGGACGCAATACGCTCCACTAACGTAACCGCTCACGAGGCGGGCGGCATAACCCAGCATATAGGCGCTTATACAGTCAGCCATAACGGCAGGACTATAACCTTTTTGGACACTCCCGGCCACGAGGCTTTTACCTCCATGCGCGCCCGGGGCGCTCAGGTTACTGATATCGCCATATTGGTGGTGGCGGCGGACGACGGCGTAATGCCTCAGACTGTTGAAGCTATAAATCACGCTACGGCGGCCAAGGTGCCGATAATAGTAGCTATAAATAAAATGGATAAGCCTACAGCCAATCCTGAAAGGGTTAAGCAGGAATTGACCAATCACGGTATACTGCCCGAGGAGTGGGGAGGGGACGCTATTATTGTTCCGGTTTCAGCAGTTACAGGAGACGGTCTGAGCGATTTATTGGAAATGATATTGCTGGTGGCGGACGTTAATCAATATAAGGCTAATCCGGATAAAAAGGCCAGGGGCACTATCGTGGAGGCGCGCCTGGATAAGGGCAGAGGGCCTGTAGCTACCGTACTTGTGCAGAACGGAACTCTCAGGGTGGGCGACACCATAGTAGCAGGTACGACCGGCGGCAGGGTCAGGGCCATGATGAACGATAAGGGAGAACGCGTGGAAGAAGCAGGGCCTTCTATGCCCGTTGAGGTGCTGGGCTTTAACGATGTGCCTGACGCGGGCGATATACTTTACGGCACGGACGACGACAAGCTGGGCAGGCAGGTTGTGCAGGAGCGCCGGGATAAGCTTAAGGCGGACCAGCTCAAGGCTAGAGCCAAGGCGTCTTTGGATGATTTGTTCAGCCAGATAAAAGAGGGCGATATAAAGGAGCTTAATTTAATAGTCAAGGCTGACGTGCAGGGCAGCGTTGAGGCTGTGCGCCAGGCGCTGGAAAAATTGAGCAACGAGGAAGTGCGCATAAACGTTATTCACGGAGCCGTAGGCGCAATAAAGGAATCGGACGTTATTCTGGCCTCTGCTTCAAACGCCATAATTATCGGCTTTAACGTGCGCCCCGACGCTATGGCTACGGCTGCGGCTGAGTCGGAAAAAGTGGATATGCGCATGTACCGGGTAATATATAACGCCATAGAGGATATTGAAAACGCTATGAAGGGCATGCTGGATCCGGAGTTTAAAGAGGTGGTTATAGGTCATGCCGAGGTACGCACCACCTTCAAGGTGCCGGGCGCGGGAATTATCGCGGGCGCTTATGTAACGGACGGTAAGATTCAGCGCAATGCCGGAGTCCGGCTGCTGCGGGATAATATAGTTATTCATGAGGGCAGCATCAGCTCCTTAAAGCGCTTTAAGGACGACGTTAAGGAAGTGGCCGATGGATTTGAATGCGGCATAGGCATTAATAATTATAACGATATAAAAGAAAGCGACGTCATAGAGGCGTTTATTCAGGAACAGGTTAAGAGGTAGACCGCGGGCGCAAATATTGAATTGATGCGTGGTATGCCTTGAATAAGGAGAAAAATTCATGGGGAATCAGAGAACGGAACGGCTGGGCTCGGAAATACAGCGCGCTCTGGCGCAGATACTGCGCGAGGACGTGCGCGACCCGCGCGCAAGCAGTATGGTCAGCGTGCTGCGCGCCGAGGTAACGCCCGATTTGGATATATGTAAGGTGTATATTTCGGTTTACGGCAATAGTCAGGAACAGGCGCAGGCAATAACTGCGCTGAAAAAAGCGGCGCCCTTTATAAGGCGCTGCCTGGGGCAGCGGATAACTATACGCAAACTGCCCGAGCTAAAATTTATATACGACGATTCCATAGAATACAGCGTTCATATAAGCGAGCTTATAGATAGCCTGAACGCCGGAGATGCGGATGAGGAGAAAAAATGAATGCGCTTAAACGCCTTGCGCGGGCCATTGAACAGAATGAATCTTTTCTTATAACAGCACATGTAAATATGGACGGCGATGCTCTTGGCAGCTCCGCCGCTTTAGCGCTTGCTCTTATAAATATGGGCAAGCGATGCTTTTTTAAAGGAGAGGGCGCTTTTCCTGGCCAATTATCCGACATTTCAGGTATAAGGAGGCTGCTGGAACTGCCCGAATTGGAGGAGTATGACGCTGCTATAGCGGTAGACTGCGCGGATATAAGCCGTTTGGGAATTTATGCTCCGCTTTTTTCAGCCGCTCGGTTAAAGCTGGTTATAGACCATCATGTTACCAATCAGGGCTTTGGAGATATAAATTATATAAAAAGCTGCCCTGCTACGGCGCAGTGCGTGTATGAACTGTTTATGGAATTGGGCTTGAAAGCAGAAGGAGAAACAGCGGAATGCCTGTATACGGCGTTTTTAACTGATACCGGCCGCTTTGCGCACAGCGATGTGGGCAGGGATACTATGCTTATAGCCGCACAGCTCTATGACGCCGGCTTTGACACGGCTCGGATAAACAAGCTGCTTTTTGGGACGCGCACCTTTAACGCCAGCCGGCTGCTGGGCAGGGCTTTAAACAGTTTGGAGCTTTGCTGTGAGAATAAAATTGCAATTATATCCCTTACTCAGCGGGATTTCGACCTTTGCGGCGCGCACGAGGCGGACAGCGAGGGCATAGTGAATTATGCGCTGGAGGTTGCGGGCGTTGAAGCGGCGGTATTTTTAAGGCAGCGCGGGGAGGGCTATAAGGTAAGCCTGCGCTCGTCGGGAAGGCTGGATGTTTCGGAAATTGCGCTTTTATTGAGCGGCGGCGGGCACCGCATGGCGGCAGGCTGCGTTATTAACGGTAGCCTGGAGGAGGCAAAAAGGCAGATTGCGGATATGATATCCGGGAGACTGGTTAAATGATTAATCAAGGGGAGGTTTTGTCAGCCGTTTTGAATGCAGACGGTGCAGACGGCGGGAAAAGCGGCGCATGCATGGATAGATACAATGGCGTTATAAATGTAAATAAAGAGGCGGGTATGACTTCAAGCGATGTTGTAGCCCGGCTTCGGCGCATACTTAAGCAGAAGAAAATCGGACATACCGGAACTTTGGATCCAATGGCTACGGGGGTGCTGCCCATATGCGCCGGCAAGGCTACGCGGCTCTCTGATTACATAATGGACAAGGATAAGGTATATGTCGCGGGACTGGCATTAGGAGCGCGCACCGACACGCAGGACGCTGAAGGAAAGGTTATATTTCATTCTAATCATTTAATAGAGAGAGAGGATATATTAAAGGCTATCCCGGCTTTTACAGGTGAAATTATGCAGATGCCGCCAATGTATTCGGCTATAAAAATAGACGGTAAAAAGCTGTACGAATATGCGCGTGCAGGAATGGAAGTGACAAGGAAGCCGCGCAGGGTAACGGTTTATAAGCTGGAGCTTTTGGAGCAGACGGATAAAAATAAATTTATTTTGCGCGTGCATTGTTCTAAGGGCACATATGTTCGTACAATATGCGCGGACCTAGGAGACGCGTTAGGCGCCGGCGGATATATGTATTCGCTTGTACGCACGCGCGCGGGCTGCTATGATATTGCAAATGCGTTTAGCCTGGCTCAGATAGCGGATATGGTTGAAAATGGAGACAATTCTTTTCTGCGGCCTATGGACGAGCCGTTAAGCAGTCTGAAACGCGCCGATATTAAGCCGGAATTTGAAAAGCAATTTTTAAATGGAGTACCATTGGCGCCTGAAATGTATATTTCAGTCGACTTGGCCGAGGGGGAAAAGACGCGCGTATATTTTAAGGGCGTTTTCAGCGCGCTTAGCGTTATGAATCAAGGCAGGCTGAAGGTTTTATGTCTGCTTAGATGAGCTTTAGTATCTGAAAGGGGATTAGCATCCATAAGGTTATGGAGAAAAAAAGTATATTGGTACTGGGCACGTTTGACGGAGTGCATAGAGGGCATCAGGAATTATTCAGGCAAGCGAAGCGGATAGGCGGACAGATGAATATGAAGCCGTGCATTCTTACTTTCAACTGTCATCCGCGCGAAGTATTGGGCAAAAAAATAAAGCTGCTTACCTTAAATGACGAGCGAATAAGCATGCTAAAAAATACGGGTCTTGAATGTCTGGTGCTGACGTTTGACAGTATACTGGCTAATATGAGTCCGGAGGAATATATTGCTTACATCTGTGCGCGCTTTAACGCGGGAGGGATTATTGCAGGCAGTAATCATACGTTTGGCTGCAGGGCGTCGGGTACGCCGCGCGATATAGTGCGCCTGGCAGATAAATATGGATATAAAACCTTTATAATTCCACCAATACTGACAGATGACGGAGAGCGAATAAGCAGCACGCTTATACGAAATAGACTTTTAGATTCGGAGGCAGACGCTGCTGCAAAGATGCTGGGATATAATTATTTTATTGCGGGTAAAGTGACACGAGGGCAGGAGCTGGGGCATACTTTAGGTTTTCCTACCGCTAATCTTGAGTACTCTGATAAAAAGCTGGTTCCGGCCCGGGGTGTATATGTAACGGCTGCTCGGATAAACGGGCGGGATTATCAGGGTATGACTAATATAGGCGTGCGCCCTACTGTTTCAGATACTGGAGTTATTACTATAGAGACCTTTTTATTTGACGTCTCGGGAGATTTTTACGGTAAGGATATGCGCGTCTCATTTTTAAAGCGTATAAGGGCCGAGCGAAAATTTTCTTCTAAAGATGAGCTATCGTCTCAGCTTTGTCAGGACGAGCTTATAGCAAGAGCGTATCTTTCAACACGTGGAATCAAATCAGGAGTTAATGCGGAAAATTGATTTTTGGGCGGCGGCTTTTTTGCGCTTGCGCAGCGCGCATGGCCCGGCCTGCGGCCGGGCCATGCGCCGGGGGGGCGGCGTTCGGGCAGGCGAAGCCTGCCCTGGGCCGGGCCCGTAAACGGGCCCGGCCACGCGGCCGCAGGCCGCGGAACGCCGCCCCCCGGCGCCGGATGCCGCTTCGCGGCATCCGGCGCGTCCGCGGGCCCTTCGGGCCCGCGAAGCAGCTTTTGGAGCTTTCAGTCGCCCGAATTTGAGCTAATAGACTCTTTTACGGGAAATTGAATGGTATTTTTAGAATTGGCCATGATAACATCCTGAATAGCGGAGGTTTTACACATGACCAACTCTTTATCGTTTTTGATGAAAAACGCCAGATAATCTCCAGGCTTAATATTAAGTCTCTGACGGATTGGCAAGGGAATCATAAACTGACCGTTAGCATAAATTGTTACAAGTATCATAAAAAATCACTCTTTCATTATTTAAATTAGTATATATATAAGTTTTTTATGCCAATTTAAATTATGAATAATCGGACAACACAATTTGAGCATACATGTAAATTTTAACTAGCAAAAATCCTAATTATTCCACAACAATTTATATAAGAACAATTTTCTTATTTCCGTATCTATTATAAGAGATTTAAAATAAATTGCAATAGGAAATTACGTAGAAATCAATATATATTCATATTAAAAGTAGAATAAAATAAATTTATATATAAAATTGTATTATAAATATATATTTATGCAACATTATTCCACAGATATTTAATTTTATAAAATATATTAAGTAAGATAGTATATTACTTCATACTACTTTTTATTATTTTGTATTACTTTGTCGTATTATATCCAATATAAACTAAAATTATGTTATTATATTATTCAGGAGGGTGTATTCATGCGTGTACTAAAGCAGAAGGTCAGTATATCCTTGGATGAAGATATAATAACAAAAATAAGAGAACTGTCGGAATTGGATGGACGCTCTTTTTCCCAATATATAAATAATATATTAAAGAAGCATATAGATAATTATGCGATTGAACGTTTTATATATCATGAAAAAGGGAAATAGTTTACTTGCAAGCTGCTTCTTTATAGGCCATAGTACTGTTTATGATAAAAATGCTGTTAAAGAGCGCGTGTATCGTGCGGTAAAAGAGCTTATATTAAACGGGACAAAAGTTTTTTATAACGGGGGCATGGGACAATTTGACGCTTTGTGCGCGGGAGTGTTGTGTGAATTGAAGAAAAAGCATGATATAAAAAGCGTGCTGGTTACTCCATACCCTAAAGTGGATCCAGATAAGGCGAAGCGGTATGACGAGATAATATATCCGGCGCTGGAAAGATATCATCCTAAGATAGCAATTCTGCAGAGAAATAAATATCTGGTAAACATTTCGGACTGCGCTGTAGTATATATAACGCATCCTTGGGGAGGTGCGGCAGGCACGCTGGAATATGCGCAAAAGAAAAAAATTCATATTATTTATGTATCAAAGTCAGATTTTTAGGCTTGTGTCAAAATTATGGTATAAGCCTATTTTATTCGATAATTTATTGCATTCTTTTCTCTTGATTTTTCAAGGCAGTTAGTTATAATACATGTAAATAAGAAAGAAATTTGTTTAATTATAAAATATATAAAAATAATATTTTGAAAAATCATATATAGTCAAAATATGTATTTATATATTTTATAATCAATAAATTATTGAATTAGTAGAGTTTATATATAAATTATGCTGAATTATCAATGAAAGAGTGATTGTTAATATGCAGCTTGTTACTATATATGAAAATGGCAGGATTATGCTTCCAGCTTCAATAAGGAAACGTTTAAATATTAAGGCGGGAGATTTGATGACATTTTTTATAAATTACGATGCGATAATAATTTGCAAAGTGTCAAAAGTGCAGACTGTAATTAATGCACTACCAATTTAACTTATATAAAAAATATATTGACAACAATATTTTTGTATTAAATACAAAATTGTAATATCTATTTCAATTAAAACATTATTACAACATAACTTCCTATTGCATTTTGCATTCTTTATTTTATAATAGACATAGAGTTAAAAATATTGTCGCAAGATTGATTTTGTTAGAAAATTGTTAATATATTATAGAAAAAGCTACTTGGGCGATTGGGCAGAATGCTTAATATTTTGAGTTTCAGCTAAGGGCCGGCCTAGCGGGGCGGGGCGCGCCGTCCGCGGCCTGCGGCCGCGTAGCCGAGCCGTTCCGGCTCGGCCCGGGCAAGCTGAAAGCTTGCCCTACGGCGCGCCCCGCCCCGCTAGGCCGGCCCTTAGCTGAATAGTTTTATCCGCTTCCGCTTAAATTTATCTTAACATTTTGTATCTAAAGTTTTGTTCTGCAGAATAAATACATTAAATTAAATAATGAAAGAGGGATTATTAATGACGATAACTATTTGTGCGAACGGTTTAATTATGATTCCTGTAAAAATAAGATGCGAGCTGGATATAAATGCCGGCGACAGTTTGACCTTCTTTATTGGAGATGATAAAGAAATTATAATGTGCAAGACTACGTCGGTACAAAATATCTTGAGTTCGGCGGCGCATAAGAGAAAACCTGACGCTTAGAAATGCAGTCGGTTTAATCCCAGCGGGTTAAATGAGGATATCCGGCTGTATTATTAATCCGACCGCTTCAAAGGGCCTAAAGGGGCAAAATTGATAATAATTAGTTTACAAAAGGAGCATACTATGCTACAATAAAAATAATTCCGCAGCCGGATGCCGGGGTGTCCGTCTCTCCTTGACGGCATACTCAGTATGCGGCGGTTGGATAAATTATAAGGAGGCCATATTTATGGACAAAGCTAGAAAACAGGAGATTATTCAGGAGTACAAGCTTCACGAGGGAGACACCGGTTCGCCCGAAGTGCAGATAGCCATTCTGACGGACAGAATCAATCATCTTAACGAGCATCTTAAGATAAATAAAAAGGACCACCATTCCCGCAGAGGTCTGCTTATGATGGTCGGACGGCGCCGCGGTTTGCTCAACTATCTTAAATCAGTAGATATAGAGCGCTACCGTACAATAATTGAAAAGCTCAATTTGAGAAAATAAAATTAAAGGGCGGAATTATATCCGCTCTTTCACCATTTTTAAAAGCAAGGGGCTTTTAAAAATACAGAAGGAGAAAAGAGTATGTTTAAAACATTTGAAACCGAGTTTGCGGGGCGGAAGCTGTCTGTCGAAATTGGCAAATACGCTGAGCAGGCGAACGGCTCATGCCTTATAAGATGCGGAGATACGGCGCTTTTGGTTAATGCGACTATGTCTAAGCAGGCGCGCGAGGGTATAGATTTCTTCCCTTTGAGCGTGGAATTTGAAGAGAAGCAGTATTCGGTCGGTAAGATTCCAGGCGGCTTTATGCGCAGAGAGGGCAGGCCCTCCGAAAAGGCTATTCTTACATCCCGCCTTATAGACCGTCCGATAAGGCCTTTATTTCCTAAGGGCTTTTATAATGATGTGCAGGTAGTGGCTACTGCAATGAGCGTGGATAACAATATTCCGCCTGAAATTTATGCTATGATTGGCTCTTCCGTTGCGCTTACTATTTCTGATATTCCATTTTACGGGCCTACGGGCAGCGTTTCCATAGGCATGGTAGACGGGGCGTACGTTATTAATCCTGACAGCGAGCAGAGGGAAAAGAGCGTGCTTAATCTTACCGTTTCGGGTACCAAGGACGCCGTAATGATGGTGGAAGCGGGCGCCAAGGAAGTTACTGAGGACCAGATGCTTGAAGCTATCATGATAGCTCATGAGGAAATTAAGAAATTAGTCGCCTGGCAGGAAATGATTCAGGCTGAGGTAGGCAAGGAAAAGCAGGTTTTCGATTATTATAAGGTGCCTGAGGACATTGAAAAGGACGTGCGCGAATTTGCTACGGATAAGATAGCATGGGTTATGGAATGCTTTGACCGCAAGGAGCGCGAGGCCAGAGAAAATCAGGTAGAAGAAGAGGTGCAGGGGCATTTTGCTGAAATATATCCTGAAAAGACGAGGGAGATTTCAGATGCGCTTTATGCGATAAAAAAGGAAACCATGCGCCGCAAGATACTGGATTATGGTATTCGGCCGGACGGCCGCGGCGTATTCGATATACGCCCAATATGGTGCGATGTGCATATGTTTGCGCGTACACATGGCTCGGCTGTATTTACCCGCGGCCAGACGCAGGTCATATCCCTGACTACTCTCGGAGCGCTTAATGACGCGCAGGAGCTGGACGGGATAGACGAGGTAGAGCAGAAACGGTATATGCATCATTACAATATGCCGCCCTACAGCACGGGAGAAGCACGGCCTATCCGCAGTCCGGGACGCCGCGAGATAGGGCACGGCGCTTTAGCCGAGCGCGCGCTTGAGCCCATGATTCCTTCTGAGGAGGAATTTCCCTATGCCATAAGAGTGGTTTCTGAGGCGGTCTCCTCTAACGGTTCCACCTCTATGGCCAGCGTATGCGGTTCAACTCTTTCCCTTATGGATGCGGGCGTTCCTATAAAGGCGCCTGTGGCCGGAGCGGCAATGGGTCTTATTAAGGATACCGAGAGCGATAAGGTAGTTGTTTTGACTGATATTCAGGGACTTGAGGACTTCCTGGGAGACATGGATTTCAAGGTGGCGGGCACGGAAAAGGGTATAACCGCTATACAGATGGATATAAAGATAAAGGGTATAGACGAGCCTATCCTTAAGCGCGCGCTGGCTCAGGCTAAGGACGCGCGGCTGTTTATCCTTAATAAAATGCTTGCCACGCTGGATAAGCCCAGAGAGGATGTTTCGCCTTATGCGCCTAAAACCATTATTTTCTATATTAATACCGATAAGATACGCGAGGTTATAGGGCCCGGCGGAAAGATGATTAATAAGATAATAGACGAGACGGGCGTTAAGATTGATATAGAGGATAGCGGGCGCGTAATTATATATGCAGTAGACAGCGCTTCTGGAGCTGCGGCTAAGAAGATGATAGACGCCATAGCTAAAGATGTGGAGGTCGGCGAAGTATACCTTGGAACTGTAGTGCGCATTATGCCCTTTGGTGCGTTTGTAGAATTGCTGCCAGGCAAGGATGGATTGGTGCATATTTCAAAGCTTGCAAATGAGCGGGTTGAAAAAGTGGAGGATGTTGTCAATATAGGCGATAAGATAATGGTTAAGGTTATTGAAATTGATGATAAAGGCCGCATCAATCTTACTCGTAAAGGGCTTATTCCTGAAAAGGATGAGAAAAAGTAAAGGAACCTAGAATTGGTTTGTACACTCCGGCGCTTAATATAAGCGCCGGTTTTTTTATTTTACATGGACTTTTATAAAATGAAGCAGAAAAGAATATGTTGAAAAATCCAGAGGACGCGCATGGTCCGGCTGGACCATGCGCCGGGGGGGCGGCGTTTGGGCAGGCAAAGCCTGCCCCGTGGCCGGGCCGAAGGGCCCGGCCACGGCGGCCGGAACGGCCGCCAAACGCCGCCCCCCGGCGCCTTACCTCCGCCTGTAGGCGGAGGTAAGGCGCGTCTATGCATCTTTAGCTGTTTTGGGCCTCCGCCTGTAGGCGGAGGTAAGGCGCGTCTATGCATCTTTAGCTGTTTTGGGCCTCCGCCTGCAGGCGGAGGTAAGGCGCGTCCATGCATCTTTAGCTGTTTTGGGCCTCCGCCTGTAGGCGGAGGCAGGACCCGCTCTGAGTGTCTTAAGCTGCTGTGGGCAGTCTGGAATTTTAAAGGCTAGTTTTGCAGTCGCTGGCCCATTTGCCGAAAAAGTAAATTGGCGCCGCGCTCCAGCCGTGGCATAAGCTGCCGGCCTTGTCAAAAGCGTCGGCGCCGTCTATGGTTTCCCAAAATGAACTGCAGCCCTTGAAAAGCATGCTGCCCCAAACTGAAAGAATTTCTTCATAAACTGTGTTAAAATAACGCTCCGGTTCCTGCATTAATGCGTCTATTTTATATATGTAATGGCTTAGCGTTATAGGCTCCAGTCCGTTGTCCGGCTTTGTTAAACGTTCGCGCAGCTTATGTGAGCGGCTGGGCGGCACAAGCTCAAATTTAAGAGCCAGAGCTTGAGTTAATTCAGAATATGGTCTGCCATCCCCGGATTTGCCCGTGCAATAGGCCTTATGCTTATCGTCCCAAAATATTTCAAAAGCGTTTTTAAGCTCCTGGGCTGCCCGTTCATATTTTTCCGCCCGGACAGTATCGTTAAGGGCGCGGCATAGAAACGCGCCTGCTCGGAGCGCGCCGCAGAAAAAGGCGTTATAGGGGCTTTCGGGATAAATAGAAGGAACAGCCTGCCCCAGATGTCCCGCCAGCCCGTTGGACCATTCGTAAAAATTCCAGTATTCCGCTCCCTCGGGATTTAATAAAAGCCCATTCCGCCGCCTCTTAAGCGCCTTATCCAGCATTTCGGTTATAGCGGATATGTAAGTTATACGCTCTATTCCGCCGTACTGCGCTAATTCTCCAGAGGCTACGGCCCAGGCAAAGGTAAAGCTGGGAATCCTTAATTCGCTGTCGGTAGGAGAGGTAATTCTTAATTGTCCGTCAGGCAGCAGGGCCTGTGCCATAAGGGCCCATGAAGCTGCGGGAAAATCAAATTCCTTAAAGGCGTAGTATCCGGCCAGAGCTTGATTGCGCGCATCCATGGCGTAGAGCGCTTGTTCGCGCCAAGGACAGTCCTCGTAATGCTCGTGCATGCATAATTCAAGTGTTCTGGCTGATGTGTCCCAAATGCGCCGCCCTAATGCGTCGGTCAGTCCCATCGGATAACTCTGACGCTTAAGCGGGTATTCCTCGGGCAGCAAAGTAAGGTTATGAACAATTATATGGTCGCATGAGCTAACGTGCATTTCTAGGTATCTGCCGGCTATTCGCTTAAAATAATTTATAAAGCGCTGCCTGCCGTTTTTGGCGGTGTATCTGAAGGCGAAGTTCCGGCCCCCTATATATGAGCGTACCCGGCCGTCCTCTAAATGCTCCCCATAGCCTATGTCAATCTGGGCGCCCTCGGGCGCGGTAATATCCAGCAGAGGATATCCGGCGTATTCTGCGCCCAGGTCCGCCAGGATATAACAGCCGTCGTAGCCCTCGGGAGTTTGCAGAATATAGCCCTCTGAGGGAAACGTGAGCGTGGGAGAATTGAAGGCTTTGGGCTGCGGGTGGCTCTTGGGCAGCTTGATAAGCTCTTCGGCATAGCGCGGCGCGGTTAACTGATAATATATACGTTTTGCGGGCGCAGTATCCCCGCCGTCTTTCTCGAATGACTCGGGCGGCTCTAGGATTACGCCCTGCGCGGCAATACGGGAATTTACAGGAGCTTTTATAGCGCATTTTTTTATAGGCCGGGGCTCAAGCTGAGTATTCCAGCGGTCTGCAACTTCGGTCGCGGGCGCGAAAACCTGGAGATTTTCAGCTCCCTCCGGCTGCGCGGGGCTTAAGTCTGCATTGAGGCTTTCTTTTCGCGCGTCATATTCAAAGGTAAAGGAGAGCTGAGGGCTTATTAATTCCATCTCGCCCTGCTTGTATTCCTTAAGCTTCCGGCAGAGGGTTTCCGGGCCGCTTGCGTAGGTGTCGTTTCCGACTGTAAGCTCATACCAGAGCCGGGGGGCCGATTGAGCGCATTGAAAGCTTTGCGCGCCCTGGTAGTAAACGTCTATAGCTAACAGATTTTTTCCGGGCTTCAGAAAATGGTCAAGGCTGAGCGTATCGTAATGCTTTAGGCCGGGATAATCCTTGTATTGGCCGCAGGCGATGAAATCTCCGTTCAGCCTTAGAACATAATTGTCCGAGGCCGCCACGCGGATTTGAGCGCATGCCGCCTGTCCGGCTGCAAGAAAAAATTCCTGTAAAAAACGGGCGTAGCAATTAATAAAGGGTTCTTGTTCATTCAGCCATATCCATTTTGCGTTTGCCATTTAGCTCCTCCGAAAATATTGAATAAAATAATTAGAATATAATGTACCTCTTCCGCGGTACATTATACTCTGATTATCCTGCCTGTTCAAGCATAATAAAGCATATAAGCAATAATTATCCCATAGCCTCTACTTCATATCGTTCCTCAAACCATGAGACCGGCTTAAGCTCTATGTTCCGTTCCCATACCGCCTCCTGAACGGCGTTAACCGAGGGCAGGCATTGACGTATTACGGCGCAGAGATATTGAGCCTTTACTAGAAGATTAGGACTTTCAAAGAAATAAGGCAGCTCGTTCTGAGCAAACAGATTTTCAAATATCCGAGCCATATCCTCGCTGGCAAAGGTAGTTGAATAGCCGTCCACAAAATATACGTTGGATATGTCGCTGTAGCTTGCCGGGTCGTAGGGGGTATACTGCGCGCGGTTGGAGCTGTCGTATTCGGTTCCGTCCGGCGCGCGGTAGGAATTAGCGTAATAATAATTTTCAGGCAGAAAAGCGTCCCAGAGAATAAGCCCGCGCTCTATTTGGCCGTCCCAAACCATCTGCTGTATGCGCCGTTCAATAGCGTGCATGAATTCATGGGCGAGGGTCTGCTCAAAGGAATAGATATAATCCAGATTCATGGCGATTATCTGCCTGGAATTATATACAACGGCGAAAGCTGAGGCGGTATCAATGCCCCATTCGGGGTTAATAGGAGTAAACGCGCCGCATAGATAAATATCTATGCCTCTTACCTCCTCGCTTAAAAGGTCGTTAAAAAAACCGTCGGGGAATTTTTTAATAGTGGACATAAGCTGAGTCAGTCCGCGGTATATAAGCTCCTGGTCAGTAACTACCTGCGCCGTATAATCCGGGAAATCCCCCGCGCCCTCCTGCCCGTAGTAAACGTTTATTCCTCTTTCCTCAAGCTGGGTTTTAAGCTGCCTGTTTAAGCGTTCGCAGTCCAGCTTGCCTATGCTGGAGACAGCCTGGGAGACGTCGGGAGCTTCATTTACATTACTGAAGCAGTCCCATAAGAGCATTCTGGAAATATCCCCTTCAAAAATGGAGAGTACGGCGTATCCCTCTGCAAAATGCAGGTTATTTAAACTTACGGGAGTTTGCGCGCCGTCAAATACCATTTTTGAGGCTGACAGACCTGAATTTATATCGTAAAGCCGCAGTATGCAGCTTTGCTCAAGGTATTGACAGGTAGCAAACCATTCGCCGCTTAGCGCCAGATTTATTTCATATTCGCCGGTAACGTCGGGGTCGCCGCATTGAAGAGGCAGACTGTAGGATAAACCGGGGGAGGCCAAACGGGTATATGTGAGCGCTCCTTCGGTTTGATAGGCCAGACAGTCCTTGTATATTTTCATGTCAAAGGGTATAACTCCGCTTTGAACGTAGCTTTTGTTATTAAGGTCGTAGAGGTAAACCGACTGATTGACCGCATACGAGGTCAATAGCAGATAATGCTCGAAGGAAGAGCTTATATAAACCAGCGAATCTTCTTCCCATACGGCGTTCATGGGGTAATATACAGGCTCGCCGCCTTTTAACGGCACGCATGCTATTCGTCCGTTTAATTGGTCGCAGTACCAGTAGCAGCTTCCCGAAGGGTCAACGTATATGTTGTCATCAATATGCTCGGAATAATCTGCCTCGGCAGTTTGGTTTAACTGGCCGTCGTAAATATACAGCTTATATGGGAAGGAGCCCATAATATAAAATCCATCGCCCGCTTCGCCTGCTTTCCAGGGGTTGTTTTCGCCCGATTCTCCCTCCAGTTCCCGCTGAGCAAGTATTTTGTTGCTTTTAACGTCGGCTAATACGGCGGAAATTTTATATGTGTCTGTGTCAATTCTCAGTACCAGCAGCTTGTCGTTTGACAGGCAGGAATCCAGATACATGTGTTTTTCATCCAGCACGCCGTCTAAAATATACATACCGTCATATGGCGCATAGGGCGAATATAATTCTAAGGGATTAAAGGCGCTTTGGGTGGGCGATGGGTTCGGAATATCAGTAGTTTGGCCGGGAGTACCGGTCAGGCCAGGCGAGGCGGGAGGTATTTCGGAGCAGCCCTGCACGGAAAAAAGCAGGATGGCGCATAAAATGATACAGGAAAAACGCAGTAAATTTTGCTTCATATAAATACTCCTTAAACAGCCTTATTTAATTCGTATTTTATCATTAAGAGCGCCGACAGGCAGTTAAAAATATATTACGTTTTAATTATATTTTAGAGAAAACGGCCTTTTAAAGGGCAAAAGACCGCAGGGCAGATTTCCGGGGAAAGGGACGCGTTTATTTTTGAACGCCGGATGGGCTGCGTCCGATAAGAAAAAAGTCTTGCAAAAATGAAGCGCGGACGTTAATATAATGTACGGGCATATGCCGAAAAAAGAAAGGGGATATATTAATATGAGCGAAAAAAAGGGCTTTTTTAAATCATTTAAGGAATTCGCCATGAAGGGCAACGTGGTGGATATGGCCGTGGGCGTAATTATAGGCGGCGCGTTCGGGAAGATAGTTACATCTCTTGTAAACGACATTATAATGCCTGCGCTGGGGCTGCTTATAGGAAATATCAGCTTTTCTGAGCTGACGTGGGTTATATCTGCTCCTACCGAGAGCGAGCCGGGCATAAGCATAGCTTACGGGAGCTTTATTCAAAATGTGCTGGATTTCCTTATTATAGCTTTGAGCATATTCTGTGCTATAAGCGCTCTGAGAAAGGTAAGCGAAAGATATTCGGAAAAGAAACGGCGGGCCGCTGAGGAGGCCGCCGCTGCGGAAAAAGCCGCTAAGGAGGCTCAGGAGGCGGAAAAGGCAAGGCTGCTTGAGGAGGCTCAGGCTAAGGAGGAAGCCCGCCGCGAGGAGATGCTGGCAACCCTGAAAAGCATACGCGCTTTGCTTGAGCGTCAGTAATAGCTGAGGTTAAAAGCATACGGAGGAGCTATGTATAAATTTAAACCGGGCTTTTATGCGGATGTGCGCATAGAGGATAGATATAATACGTTTATCTCTTACAGGGACGGCCGCCTGGAGGATTGCCGGGAGGCAAGTCTTCAGAGGGCGTTTATCCGCGTGTTTGACGGGCAAATATGGTATTATGCTTCTACAAGCAGGCTGGAGGATATCCAGTCGGAGCTGGACGCGCTTTATTTAATGGGCCGTCCTGACTGCGATATAGAAGCAAATGAAATTGTGAAGCGGTTTCAGATTAATAGGGATAAAAAGCTGAAATTTTCCGACAGGCGCGTAAAGGATATAAGCATTCAGGATAAACGGGAATTTCTGTATGCGCAGTCCTCTCTTTTTCAAGGCCGTTATCAAAAAAGCCTGACTGCCTGCTATTTGGATAAGTATACGCTGCATTCCTTTTATTCAAGCAAGGGCGCCGAGCTTGAGCATGATTTTCAAACGGCGGGTATTGCCTGCAATTTGGGACTGGGCTTTAATGGGGAGAGCTTTGAAGAGCAGTTTTCCAGGGCGGCGGTCAGCTTTATGGAGCTGAAGCAAAAGGTTAGTCAGGTAGATATAAAGGAGTTTATTGACGAATGCGAAAATTTCCTTATTAACGCCGTCCCTGTTCAGCCGGGCAGTTTTCCGGTCGTGCTTTCTCCTATTGCGGCTGGGGTTTTTGCGCATGAATCCTTTGGCCATAAATCAGAGGCGGATTTTATGATAGGAGATGAGACTCTCAAAAGGGAATGGGCGCTGGGCAAACGGGTGGGACCTGAGAATTTGTCCATATATGATTCCGGACTTATAGAGGGCAGCGGCTATACTCCTTATGACGACGAGGGCAGCGCCGCTTCCAAAACCTATCTTATAAGGGATGGTGTTTTGACTGGGCGTCTGCACAGCGTGCGCACGGCGTGTGAGCTTAATGAAAGCGCTACGGGCAACGCCCGCGCGGTATCTGCTTGGTTCGAGCCTATTGTGCGCATGACTACTACGGTCATTCAGGAGGGAGAACTGCCGCTTGAAAAGCTTTTCGGAGCGGTTAAGCGAGGCTATTTTATAAAGAGCGTGCGCCACGGCAGCGGCATGAGTACCTTTACGCTAGCGCCAGGCTTATGCTATGAGATAATTGACGGCAGGATAGGTAAACCGGTAAAGATAGCGGTGATAACAGGCAGCGTATTTGAGACATTAGGGCTTATAAACGGGCTCTCGGATAAATGCGAGATACACGCTTTTGTGACGGGCGGATGCGGCAAGATGGAGCAGTATCCGCTCAGCGTGGGCATGGGCGGGCCGTATGTAAGCGTTTCGGCTATGCGCGTGCAGTAGGAGGGCTTTTATGGAATACGAAAGCATTGAGGCTTATTCTCAGCTATACAGCGTAAGCATAGCCAATTCACGCGCTGAAGCCTTATTTAAGGGCAGCCGGGAGCAGGCGACAGTTCGCGTATATGATTCTGGGCGTATAGGCGTGGCTGGTCAGATGGGCAAATATAATATGAACGAGCTGCATAAGCGCGCGCGGAATGCGCTCTCATTAGAAATACCCTATCCCTGCATGTTGTTTGGAGGGGTGCGGGAGGAGGATTCTTTCAGGGAGATAATTCCCGCGGTCAGGCTTCTTCCTGAAATAAAGGATTTGCTTTTCCGCCTTAAGGAGAAAATTCCCGGCTTTATTTTAAGCAACCGGGTTAATTTAAGAGAGAGCCGCAGGTATTATACAAATAGCGCGGGAGCAAGGATGAGTTATAGAGGCGGCTCGCTGAATTTAAGTATTGTATTAAAGGATAAGGATTCTTTTAATATAATGGACGGCTCGTATAATTGCCTGACTGATAAATATGACGGGGACGGGATATTTGAGGATATAATAAAGTGGACAGTAGCATATGCGAGACGGGTAGAGCTTCCGGCGGGGCAGCTTCCGGTTATTTTGGATTTGAGCCTGATAGAATTGCTTTTGAAGGATTTTATGGCGCAAAGGTATTCGGCCGGAGCGGGGTTATTAAATGGAAAGCTGAATAAAAGGATATTTAACGAAAAAATGAACGTACTCCTGGACAGCATGGACAGACCGAACACCTGCTTTTTTGACGCTGAGGGAACGGTTAAGCAGAACGACCAATTCTATCTGGTTAAAAACGGAGTGCTTTCGGGCCTGCTTACCAGCAAGCGGACGGCGAAGCAGTTTGGTCTGCCTCTTTCAGGCTCTGCGGCGGCGGCATTTGACGGGACTCCATATGCGGGAGCCGGGGGATTGACTATTAAGGATACCTCGGCAAATATTTCGGAGGCGTTTAAAGGACGGGGAATATTTGTTTGCATGAGCTCGGGCGGAGATATGACGGGCAGCGGAGACGTGGGTATGCCGGTACAGCTCGCGTTTTTATATGAAGATGGGCGTCTGGTAGGCCGGCTGCCCGAATTAATGCTTAGCGGCAATATATTTGAGATACTGGATAAAGGATTTATGGGCTGTTCGCATTTTGGCCCTTTTAATTATTCGGAAGGGCCGGTTATGGCGTGCGTGATGGATGTGCGGCCGGCAAATTGACGACTACCGCCAATAAATGCGCTAATGCGCATATTTGCAGATTAAGTATGATACCCGTTATATTTAAAACCAGCAGCGTTAAAGGCGCCCAAGGGGGCGGTGGCGTTGGCAGGCCCGCAGGGCCTGCCCGGGCCGGGCAGTAAGCCCGGCCGCACGGCCTTGCCGTGAACGCCGCCGCCCCCTTGGGCGCCTTTAGCGCTGCTGGTTTATTCTTTATCCAATAGCTTATATCGTAAGCCGTCTGCGGAAAGGGCTATAAACTGGCTGTTGGTTATGCGCTCCCCTTCCTTATAAGCCTGGCATTCTAAAAGCTTATTCAATTCAGTTACTCTGCCCTGAATCAAAGAGCTTTGGACTGCGTGGCGGATGCCCCTTTCCACCTTATCAGGGCTTGTCCGGTGCTTTTGAGCAATTTCAGGATACAGCTCCTTTGTTATGCTGGATATTCTTTCAGGCTCCATTATCGCCATTTTAATTCCTGTAATTAAATAACCATACCCCTTTAGACGAGCCGTTATGCCGAGGTTAATCAGCAGACGGCTTATTTTTGCATCCAAATCGTGGTTTTGGGCTATGTCGGTAATAGTTTTCATGATAATCCTCCTTAATATTTCCATTTGATAAGCTAATTATATATTAAAAGCCAATTTTACGCAAGCATTTTTTACTAAAATATTGAAATTAATAAAAATAAAGGTAAACAGATTGAAAAAAATAAAAAGCGCACCAGCGCTTTTATAATTTAATATTGGTTTTATTTAATAACTGAGACGTTTAAACGCCTTAACTGTGTTGGTTAATCCTCCGACAACAGCTTATTTGCTTTTGCCCATTCAAGCTTTTCTTCAACAAAAGGCCAAAAGGCCGGCAAATATAATTGAACGGGACGCATTCGCTGGAGAACCTGAGACAAACGCACGTTTCCTTCCTGCCATGTGTGTCCGTTGGTGAGACAGTTGTTTATGAAGGGCTGAAGCCTGTCTAAGGCGTTGACATATTGCGCTGCGGGAGTCAAGCATGCTTCGAATTCATCCCAGTATGCGCGCAGCTCTTCGCCCTTGGTCTTTGGAAGCAGCTTGAAAAGCTTTTCAGCAGCTTTTTCCTCGCGCTCGGTTTTATCCTCGTTGGCCTGAACATCATAGCAGAAGGTGTCTCCGGCATATATTTCCACTAAATCATGTGCCAGAGCCAGCCTTACTGCGTGGTCTATATTTGTTTTGGGCGGCGCATAATCAGAAAGAGCGACGGCCATTAAGGCCAGATGCCAGGAATGCTCAGCGTCTGTTTCACAGCGCGAGCCGTCCGCGATAAGGGTTCTGCGCTGTATGTTTTTCATTTTATCGCACTGAATAAGGAAATCAAGAAGCTTGTTTATATTACCGTCCATTTTTGTCCTCCCTGCCGTCTGCCGGCCTTTTTTAAAGTACTGTTTATCGGTGTAACTGCCGGACGCTTGGTTAAGCCGCCGGTATCTGTTAGTTTACCAATATAGTTTACTAAAAGCGGACGCCTTTGGCAAGGTTTTTATTTTAGCTTATTATTTGCGCTGAATTAAATAAAATGTGCTTGAATTATATAAAAAAATTTGATAGAATAAAATTGTAAGGCCGCCGCGCAAGCAGGCGGCAGAAATTTAAGGCTGTAGTTAGTATAAACTAACTAATTGGAAGGGGAATAAAATATGAGAAGAATTATTTTGCGGATAGACGGCATGACTTGCTCCATGTGTGAAAGTCATGTAAATGACACACTACGGCGGGCGTTTAAGCTTAAAAAAGTCAGCTCTTCACATACAAAGGGGGAAACGGTTATTTTGAGCGAGCAGGATATTCTGCGAGAGGAGATTGAAGCGGCGCTTGAGCCGACGGGCTATAGACTGCTTGCTTATGAATCGCAGCAATATGAGAGAAAAGGGCTTTTTTTAAAGGGATGAGTTATTTAATTTCGTTTGTAAAGAAGGCGTAAGTGTGTATTAATGCTGCGGCGCTTCTGTTCATGCGTTATTTCGGTGAAGCAAGGCTGCTGAGGGCATCTGCCAGTAAGAGCCATAATAAATACAGCTTGAAAAATTTGATTATAAATGCTATATTAAAAGTTGCAGCAGTATTTTGGCTGCGCGCGATATGAATGGGAGCGCGGACGCTCATATTTTGCTAAGGAACGGGAATGACCGCAGCTATTTCCAGGCAAATGCTGCATCGCGGCTGATTTTAGAACGGCGTATACTTTGTGCCTGGGGGCGTGACTATTTGAAAGGAGACTGATATTGTGCGGATTTTGACGCAGATTCAGGCGGAGGAAATTGTAGAGAGACAGAAGAAATATTTTGAGTCAGGGTGTACGCGTGATCTTTCCTTCCGGCTTGAGCAGCTTAGGAGGCTGCATGCTGGAATTGTGAAATATGAGAATAAATTGCTGGATGCGCTGAACAGCGATTTGGGCAAATGCGCTTTTGAAGGATATGCTACCGAAATAGGCTTTGTGCTTTCCAGCATAAGCTGCGCTATAAAAAAATTGAGGAAATGGGACAGGCCGGTACGCTGCCGTGCGCCTATAACGCTTTTTTATTCAAAAAGCAGAATTATAAGGGAGCCTTACGGAAGCGTTTATATAATAGGACCTTATAACTATCCGTTTCAGCTCATTATGGAGCCGTTAATAGGAGCTATAGCCGCCGGCAATTGTGCTGTTATAAGTTCGTCTGAATTCACTCCGGCAGTTTCTGAAGTTGTGGGTGAATTAATTAAGGAATTGTTTCCTTTTGAATATATATGCTCTGTGGACGGTGGAAGGGAAAATAATACCGTTCTGCTGAAGGCGGGCTTTGATTATATATTTTTTACAGGCAGCGAACGGGTGGGTAAGATAGTATATGAAGCTGCGGCGCGCAGGCTTATTCCTGTTACGCTTGAATTAGGGGGCAAAAGCCCGGTTATCCTCCATAAGAATTCTGATATAAGAACGGCGGCGCGGAGAATAATTTGGGGCAAATTGCTTAATGCAGGCCAGACGTGCGTGGCTCCCGACTATGTGCTGGCGCATAAGTCTGAAAAAACAGAGTTTTTGGAGGCGTTAAAGCGTTCGATAACGGAATTTTATGGATATGACATAAAAAATAATCCGCAGTACGGGCGTATAGTGTCGCACGAGCATACCCGCCGTCTTGCCGAAATACTTAATGTTGACAGGAAATATATAATAGCGGGCGGCGAAACGGATTTAAACGCGCGTTATGTGGAACCTGCCATTTTATGCCCCGATTCTGACGCGGCCTGTATGCGGGAAGAGCTGTTCGGACCTATTTTGCCTGTTTTGGAATATGAGAATGAAAAAGAAATTACTGATTTTATCAATTCTCGGCCTAAGCCCCTGGCACTTTATATATTCAGCAATGACAAGGCCTTTGTACGGCGTATGCTTCTGAGCATTCCTTCGGGAGGAGCTGCCGTCAACGATACAATCAGCCATATTTTAAATCCAAGGCTTCCTTTTGGGGGAGTTGGAGCCTCGGGCATGGGAAGATATCACGGAAGATATTCCTATGAAGCCTTTTCATATGCCAGAAGCGTGCTTAAACGAAGCGTGCGGTTTAAAACCGAGGCGGCTTTCCCGCCATATGATTTTAAAAAGCTGGGTTTAGTCAAAAGGCTTATGAAATAGAGGAGGCTTTAGCGCATTTGCTCAACGAGAGTTTTGACATAAAAACATCATGGTATTATAATATAATTACGGGTGAGCACCTACCGGCAGTCAGGCTTTCTGGCTGCTTTTTATTTATTGGGAGGATATGTATGTTTAATTTTGTCTGGCCTATTGCGCTGGTGATTTTTGCTAACGTAATTTATAATATAACGACTAAATCTACGCCCGCTGACGCCAACGCTTTTCTTTCCCTGGTTGTAACTTATTGCGTTGCGGCAATCTGCGCGTTTTTAATGTATATAGTTCAGGGTAATCATCAAAAGCTCTCTATAGAGTTTTCGCGGCTGAATTGGACGGCCGTGATTCTGGGCGTTTGTATAGTGGCGTTGGAGTTTGGATATATTTATGTCTACCGCGCGGGCTGGAAAATAAATACCGCTTCTCTTACGGCTAATATTTCGCTTGCATGCATTCTGGTTGTAGTGGGGCTGTTGTTTTATCATGAGGGGATTACCTTAAGGCAGATTATAGGTATAGGAGCGTGCGCTGCGGGACTGCTGCTTATAGGAAAATGATTTTTTTGCTTAGACCTTACTGCGTTTAGGATTTTTCAAGCGCTTTTTTAAGGATATGGGCGATAAAATCGTGCTTTCCCTTTGAATACTGTTCCCTTCCTCCGTCCATGGAGGCTTGCAGAGCAAGGGCGGTTTTTAGCTTTTCATATTCTTTTGCTGCTGATGGAGTATTATTAAGGTAGTCTCGGAAATTTATATAATTTATCCATTCCATGCTGTTTGAAAGAACGACGTGTATAAAATGAGTTTGCAAATTTCCAGTACCTTCATAAAAATTACCGCATGCGAACAAAAGCTGATTGCTAATGGACGCTTGAGCATTGGGCCGGTAATAAAAGCCGTGTGCCTTTAACGTATGCTCTAAGGCTAAAATATCGTTAAAATTATCCACAGCTAATGCAATGTCAATAATGGGCTTTGCTTTTATCGACGGGATAGCCGTACTTCCGACGTGCTGAATATCCTTAATGACGCTCCCCAGCAGCTCTTTTAAATAATTGATAGTTTTTTGAGCTTCTATTTCCCATTCGTTATCGTGGTCATATAATTTGACAGTTCCTCGCTTTAAGCCAATCATATTTATACTCCTTATGTAATGTAGTTGAATTTAATATGTTTAAGAGCAGGTTGCCGGCACATTAAAAATAATATATCAGGCGCATATTACCCTCAATATATTCAGAGCACCCCCTTACGGGTGCGCCTGAATACATTGAGGCCAAGGGGGCGGACGGTTTTCGGCAGGCGCTTTGCGCCTGCTCTGCGGCCCTTCGGGCCGGCAAAAACCGCCCTGCCCCCCCTTTAGCTTTGCAGAAAATCCGGAGCGTTACGGCGAGTATGCCGCTGCTTACATAATTAGTGCCGCTTTTTTATCAGGCCGGTGAGCTTAGCCAGCTCCATTACAGCTAAGGGGACCAGAATAAGCCCTATTCCGAGCAGATAAAGCTGCCATGGAAGTATTACTAATTGAAAGGCTATGCGCACGGGAGTAAAGAGCACCAGCGCCATAAGAGCTATTGAGGCCAAAGCCGCTAAGTTCAGCCGGCGGTTGGAGAAAACTCCTATTTTAAAGAGAGAGTGCTCGGAGCGCATATTATAGGCCTGGACGATTTGCGAGAGGGCGAGCACCATAAAGGCTAAGGTCTGGCCGCCGGCAATGGTATTTGTGACATTTTCGCCAACCTTGTAGCCGATAAGAGTGAGCAGGGCAAACATAAAGCCCTGAAGCACCACTCTTATTCCAAGGCCGTGGGCGAAGATTCCCTCGTTTTTAGGCCTGGGCTTATGCTCCATTACGTCGGCTTCTACTCCCTCCATGCCCAGCGCAATAGCAGGCAGGCTGTCAGTAACCAGGTTTATCCATAGAAGCTGCATGGACATTAAGGGAGATTTATGCCAGAGTAGCATGGCTGCAAAGACGGTTATTACTTCTCCGATATTTGTGCCCAGCAGAAAGCCGATGACCTTTTTGATATTGGCGTAGATGCCTCTGCCTTCCTTAACGGCGTCTACTATTGTGGCAAAATTATCGTCGGTCAGGGTCATATCGGCGGCGCCCTTGGCTACGTCGGTGCCCGTTATGCCCATCGCACAGCCTATATCGGCAGCTTTAAGCGCGGGCGCGTCGTTTACTCCGTCTCCCGTCATGGAAACTACCTGCCCGCTGCGCTGCCAGGCTTTAACTATTCTTATTTTATTTTCGGGGGAAACCCGCGCGTATACGGCTATATTTTTTACCTGACCGTCTAATTGCCCATCCGTCATATTATCCAGTTCAACGCCTGTAATAGCTTTATCTTCAGGCCCTAGAATGCCTAATTCCTTAGCTATGGCCGAGGCGGTAACTATATGGTCGCCAGTTATCATAACCGGCTTTATCCCTGCGCGGCGGCAAACTGCGACGGCGTCTTTAGCTTCAGGCCGAGGCGGATCAATCATGCCGACCAGCCCCATAAAGGTAAGATTGCTTTCCAATTCCTGCGACGTGGGATTTTCAGGCACCCTTTCTATCTGCTTATAGCCTACGGCCAGTACTCTTAGAGCGCCGGCGCTCAGTTCCTCAGTTATTCTGCGGGCGGTTTGGATATCTCCGGAGATACAGCGCGAGCTCATAACGTCAAAGGCGCCTTTGACTATAACTATATTTTGTCCGTCAATCTGGTTTACTGTGCTCATGAGCTTGCGGTCTGAATCAAATGGAAGCTCGGCTAAACGGGGAAAGCTTTGATTCAGCTTGTCTTTTTCCAGTCGGTTTTTATGCGCTGCCGCAATTATTGCGGTTTCAGTCGGGTCGCCTATATGCTGCTCAGAACCGTCGCCGTTAAATATTACTGTCCCGTCGCAGCAAAGGGAAGCAAAGCTTAACAGCCGCTTAACTGCTTCCGAATTGCTGTCGCTAATATCCTCTGGCTGGGCGGCGCCGTCAATATAAGCCTTAGTAAGAGTCATGCGGTTCATGGTAAGCGTACCTGTTTTATCCGAACAGATTACAGAGGCGCTGCCAAGAGTTTCTACAGCAGGCAGTCGGCGTATGAGCGCGTTTTTTTTAACCATGCGCTGTACGCCTATAGCGAGCACTATAGTAACGATGGCTGGCAGCCCTTCGGGAATGGCTGAAACGGCCAGGGAAACTGCCGTCATAAATATTTCCAGGACATTTATGCCGTTTAGCAGTCCGACTATAAATATAATTGCGCAGGCTGCCAGCGCCATAATGCCCAGGTATTTTCCTAGCTGCGCCAGCTTTTTCTGCAGGGGCGTCTGAGAATCGGTTTCATTATCAAGCAGGCCGGCTATTTTTCCCATCTGAGTATTCATGCCTGTTTGGGTTACGACGGCCGTCGCCGTTCCGTAAGTAATGCTGCATCCTGAGAAAACCATATTGCTGCGGTCTCCCAGAGGCGCGTCCTCTTTTACATCATTATGCGCGTCTTTTTCGGAGGGCACGCTTTCGCCTGTTAATGCGGATTCCTCGCTTTTAAGGCTGACGCTTTTTATTAGACGGGCGTCCGCGGGCACAAAATCTCCTGCCTCTAATTTTATTATGTCGCCTGGTACTAAATGGACCGCGTCCATTATTTTTTCTTCTCCATCCCGTATAACGCGCGCGTGCGGTGCAGACATGCTTTTAAGCGCGTCTAGGGCCTTTTCGGCTTTGCTTTCCTGCAGCATTCCCATTACGGCGTTTAAGATAACTATAAGCAGAATAAGCGCCGGTTCAAAGAATTCCATGGGATTGCCTTCAATGCAGGCTATAACGAAGGATACTGCGGCGGCGGCCAGCAGTATGAGAATCATAGCGTCTTTAAACTGGTCGGCAAAGCGCTGGAGATTAGTCTTTTTAGGTTTTTCCTTAAGGCGATTTTCTCCGTATTGTGTAATTAGAGCTTCTGCATCCTGCGTGCTAAGTCCTTTTTCGGGGTTGGTTTTCAGCTTGTCTAATACGTCCTTTACCGGTTGGCTGTGAAATGTCAAAGCATTTGCCTCCTTGATTTTTATTTGCTGCCTTTTATGTTATTATAGCAGACGCTGCTTTAATTTTGCTTGACAGTATTGATGTTTTGTTAAAATTTATCGTTAATTTTCGCTTGTTTAATCCCTTTTTCTATATTTATTTTTACGGGGTGCAAGCCGGTGCAGGTTGGATATTTGCATGTAATTTAATCAAAGCAAATGCGTTTCTGTATGAATGCCTGCAGCTTAAGCTTTGCCGCTTGGTATAAAAATCCTCAAGAGTATTTTTGGTTGTATGCCCCGCGACTGACAGGGGGTGTTTTAAACAAAATTTTCAGTCGCGGAGAAAGCTTTTTCGGCCTGTTTAGGCGGGCGGCGGCATTAATGCATGGCGCGCTTGCTTTGGTAACGGTACAGTAAAACGTAAGCTCGCGCATTTTTTGAGCATTGTATAGCATTGTATGCTGATTACATTATTTAATTATTATTCCCAGAGATAAATAATTAATAAATTAGATATATGCAAGAAGAAATTTTTATGCTATACTATATAAAAATAATATGATACGGATTAACAATTCGTATTTTAAGGAGGAACAAAAAGTTATGAAGAGCGTAAAGAACAAACAGCTGCTGGTAGGAGCGGATTTCGCCGGCTTCCCTCTTAAAGAGGCCGTAGTTGCCCATCTTAAGAAAAAGGGCTGGGAAATAACCGATGTAGGCGTTACTTCTCCCGACCAGGAGGATACCGACCTGATGTTCCATCGTATAGGGCTGAGGGTAGGTTCCATGATAACAGAGAAGGAATTTGACCGCGCGCTTATTTTCTGCGGCACGGGCATGGGCATACATATCGCGGCCAGCAAATGCCCCGGCGTACATGCGGGCGTGGTGGAATCGGTTCCCGCCGCTCTGCGCGCTATTACCGGCAACGGTGTAAACGTTCTGGCTATGGGTGCTTTTTATGTAGCGCCTCAAATGGGTATTGATATTGCAGAAGCTTATCTGCATAACGATCTGGGCAGCGGCTACGAATGGTGGCATAATTTCTATGAGTTCCATAAGCTTGCCATTGATGAGTTGAACGCCTTTAATTACGAGGAGTATAAGGCTAACGGCTTTAAGGTTAAGCACCTTGGAGATTATCCGCTTCAGCTTGAGACCAAGCCTGACGACGTTTGATTTTAATGGATAAAGAATTCCGGCGTTTTGAAACGCCGGAATTTTTTTATAATTGCCGACCTTTGCATTGATAACGCAATATCTGAAATGTTTTATGAAGACCAGCCGCGTTATTTGCGCGCAGTTCTGCTGAAAATAATACTAAATAGAAAAAAACCGCGGGCTGTGCGGTTTAACGGGCAATAGGATTTTTTATAATAATAGAGTAGTAAATATTTTGGCTGGGGTGGAAGGGATCGAACCTTCGCATGTCGGAATCAAAATCCGATGCCTTACCGCTTGGCTACACCCCAAAATAAAAAAAGTGGGGCGAGTAGTGAGATTCGAACCCACGGCCTCCAGAGCCACAATCTGGCGCTCTAACCAGCTGAGCTATACCCGCCATATAAATAATCATTGGAATTGTTAGGATATGTTTAACATTAAGCTTATCAGGCTGAGCTATAATATAGCATGATATTGCTGCAATGTCAATTAAAAAAGCGATTTTTGCATGCTGCCTCCTTTAGATTTTTTTGTTATTGAAATTTTAGTCCGGAACATGCTATAATATTTGTACTGTTAAATGGTTATTTTGGAGGAGCGCATATGAATATACATGAATCCGCTGAAAATTATTTGGAAACAATATTAATACTTAAAAATAGAAAAGGAATGGTTAGGTCTATAGATATTGCTAACGAATTGGGGTTTTCAAAGCCCAGCGTCAGCGTTGCCATGAAGAATCTGAAGGAAAACGGATATATACGAGTGGATGGGGAAGGATATATTACATTGACTCCGGCGGGTACAGCTATTGCTGAAACTATATACGAACGGCATACGGTATTATCTGATTGGCTGTCTAGTTTGGGCGTGGACAGAAAAATAGCGGTGGAGGATGCGTGCCGCATAGAGCATTGCATAAGCCGGGAAAGCTTTGAGGCTATTAAAGGGGTAATAACGGGCAGGCAATAGGCGCGATGGGGCGTCTGAGGCCTGAAATGCCGGATGGACGGGCATAGATTGATTTTGTTTTTATAGGTTAGATAATACAATAAAAGCATAATAAGCCGCAAATGGAGGTATAGATTTGTTCTGTTGAGTTTTCGCTCCGAAATATGCATGATATTTTGCGTCCTGCTGCGCTGCTTTGATTCCAAGTACGTCCGGTACATTTCTCGTTCGCGCGCTTTACCTGGCGCAAATTTTATGCCTTCTGACTCTGGAGAGCTCAAAGAAAAAGAATTCCTTCATTTTCAAGATAGTCGAAGAAAGCGTTACTTATGAGTGCGCTGATTGAGTATAACGCAGAAAATGAAGAAATTATCCCGTTTTGAGGCGTGTAGTTCCTTTTAAACTGAGGGTAGGGCTTTTGTCTGTAATGCTAGTTTATTATTTTGCGTCCGTTAACTGCAATCTAAATATTAAAATATACCCGGATATTTTCAGGACAGCCTAAAAAGAGCATTCTGATGTGATTGAGCTGAATTGCTGCTGAAGAATATCAATTTAACGCATACTAATTTTTTACAGCAGGTATAGAGGGTATAGTTTAAGCGAATATAAAAAACTTCGGAAAAGCCCCAAACAAAGGCGGATATAGCTAAAGCGCCGCGGGGAGATGAGAGAGAGCGGGAGATGGAGGGATTAGAAGTCTCAACCATCAATATCGCGTAAAAGGAGAGCTTGGATATATGATAAAACATGCTTTACGGAAAATAGCGCTGCTGTTCTGCGCGGCGCTTCTTATATTTATGACGGCATGCGCTTCGGAAAAAGAACGGCCTTCGCCCACTTACAGCGCAGTAAAAACTGCGGCTCCGAGTATTTCGTCAAGTGCTGTTCAAACGGCTGCGCCTTCTGCAACTTTATACCCGACTACGCCGTCGGCTGGGGAGCATTCTGCCGGCGCTCAGCTTACGCCTACTTATACAGCCGCTTGTTCTCCTTCTTCTACGCCGACCCAGACGGCAGAAAAAACGCCCTCTCAATATGAGTCTCCTTATCCCTCCGCTTCTTCGGCTGCAACAGCCCCTTCTTCGGCCTCGCCCTCAACTGTGCCGTCTGCGGAGGCTTCCATTCCCATGGTTAGCGTGTCTGAAATTATTTCTAAAATGACTTTGGAAGAAAAGGTGGGCCAGATGTTTATGCCCCGCTGTCCTGCCTCTGATGTAAAAGCTTATATAGAAAAGTACAAACCGGCGGGATTGGTTTTGTATGCGCGTGATTTTAAGGATAAGACGGCCGGTCAGGTGCGCTCTGAGCTGACTGAATATCAGCAGGCGTCGGATATTCCCCTTCTGCTCTCTACCGATGAGGAGGGAGGAACAGTAGTGCGGGTAAGCAGCAATCCCAAATTGCACAGCCATCCGTTTGACGCGCCGCAGGATATATACAGAGAAGAGGGGATGACTGGTCTTATATCAGATGCACGGGAAAAGTCCAGGCTGCTTCTGAGTTTGGGCATAAATGTCAATTTAGCTCCGGTATGCGATGTTTCGGTCAATCCCAACGACTATATGTATAAACGTTCTATGGGGCTGGATGCGTCTGATACTGCTAAATGCATAGAACAGATAGTAGAGACCATGCGCAAAGAGGGTATTTCAAGCGTACTTAAGCATTTTCCGGGATATGGCGGCAATTTGGATACTCATACAGGCATCGCTGTAGATGAGAGGCCGTATAATCAGTTTGTTAATCAGGACTTTTTGCCTTTTATATCGGGCATAGAGGCGGGTGCTCCGGGAGTATTGATATCGCACAATATAGTAAAATGCATGGATGAAACTATGCCTGCCTCCCTGTCGCTTGAGGTGCATAGAATATTGAGAGAGGAATTAGGCTTTAATGGGGTTATCATGACGGATGATTTGTCCATGGAGGCTATAAAAATATATACAAACGGGAACTCCCCGGCGGTTGCGGCTGTGCTGGCTGGGAATGATTTGCTTTTAACTTCTGATTGGCAGGAGGATTATTCGGCTGTGTTGGAAGCTGTGCGTGCAAAAGTTATTTCTGTCAGCCGGATAGAGGAGTCAGTTAAAAGAGTACTGCTGTGGAAGAAAGAGCAGGGTTTAATTTTAGCATAACGGTCGTTAGCTATGAATTAATATGGCCGCTGCTTTTGTTTGGAGCTTGGGTTTGAGATGTAAAAAAGCCGGGAACGAGGTTTTTTTTCGCGGTATTTTGAAATTATTAATAAAAAATAAATAAAACTTTAAAAAAGTAGTTGACAAAGGGGAGGAGGTTTGGTATTATAGACGAGCGCTCAAGGGCAGGGAGCCTTAGGGAGCGCAGGACAGCTCATTGAAAACTGAACAGCGGAGAAGAAGAGACAAGAAGAAAAAGAGACCACGAAAGTAATTCTGAGAGAAGAAGACAAGCGTCTGAGAAGGACGAGATGATAGAGCTAAGATTAAACGAAAGAGTTTGATCCTGGCTCAGGACGAACGCTGGCGGCGTGCCTAATACATGCAAGTCGAGCGGAGTTGAGTTGAGTACTTGTACGAGACTTAGCTTAGCGGCGGACGGGTGAGTAACGCGTGAGCGACCTGGCCTATACAGGGGGATAACAGAGAGAAATTTCTGCTAATACCGCATAAGACCACAGTACTGCATGGTACAGGGGTCAAAGGAGAGATTCGGTATAGGATGGGCTCGCGTCCCATTAGCTAGTTGGAGGTGTAACGGACCACCAAGGCGACGATGGGTAGCCGACCTGAGAGGGTGACCGGCCACACTGGGACTGAGACACGGCCCAGACT
>OGCQ01001019.1_pt1 | contig 38629 bp, 33 predicted proteins | sample 1570161 | NCBI WGS metagenome assembly OGCQ01 (sample SAMEA4384402, study PRJEB24528) | human gut metagenome | reverse complement strand
TTCAGCGGTAAAAAGGTCGAAGTGGCAGTCGGATGAGGAGTGAGAATTCCAAAGTGCCAAATTGGCACTTTGGAGATGTGCTTATATCAAATGCTAAATGAATTAATAAAAATCGAGGGAGACTGCTTATGAAATCAAATTTTGATTTTCTGAATCGATACTGGCCTGCATTGGCACAGATCGGCGCAACCGCAGAAACCTATGTCTATTCTGATCCCAATGCCTGTATCTATAAACTCGGAATGTTTGCCGAGCGCTTAGTGCAGGAGATCCTTGTCTTTGAGAGCATTGCGGAACCGGCTGTTGACAACACCCACGCAAATCGAATTCGCATTTTGAAGCGAGCCGGTTTATTGCCGCACGAAATTGACAACACGCTATATGTTCTTCGCAAGACAAGAAAATCGGCAGTACATATAGGTACGGACTCCGTGGACGAAGCAAAGACATTGCTGTCCTTGACATACAATCTTGCTGTTTGGTTTATGGAGACATATGGAGACTGGGGATATATTGCGCCTGAGTTCGTTATGCCGAGCGAGACCACGCACGAAGATTTGGAATCCGTTATTGCCGAGCAGGAAAGGAAAATCGAGGAATTGACGAAGCAATTGGCCGTGGTCAAGACCGCCGCTTCGGGCAAAACGCAGAAGGAGCGCGCAAGGCAGTCAGAATCTGTCTCCGCTATGATGAATTGGAATGAGGCGCAGACCAGATGCTTGATTGACGAGCAGCTTCGCCTTTCCGGTTGGGAAGCTGATACGCAGAACCTGCGCTACAGCAAAGGAACACGTCCTGTAAAGGGAAGAAATATTGCCATCAGCGAATGGCCTACCAATTCGGCCTTTTACAAAAACGGGTATGCGGATTATGCATTCTTCGTTGGCGAGAAGCTCGTAGCATTGATGGATGCAAAAAAGATGTCGGAAGATGTGGCATCTACCATCGATGTGCAGGTAAAGGACTATGCTGCACATATTAAGCCGGAGGATATTCCACATACGGTTGGAAACTGGAATGGTTATCAGGTCCCTTTCCTCTTTGCTTCAAATGGCAGGGCGTATTTAGAGCAGCTGCGGATGAAGTCCGGTATTTGGTTTTTGGATGTCCGGGAACAGGAAAATCAACCGTATCCTATTCGGAACTGGTTTAGCCCGAGTGACCTGATGGAAAAACTTGGTCAGAATACAGCGGCGGCCAATCAGGCGCTGGCTGTAGCAGATAATTCGTTTATGACAGACCCTAATGGTCTGAATCTGCGCGACTACCAGATCAAGGCCGTTGATAAGGCAACAGAGGCGATCGTTGACGGCAAGAGAACGGCCTTGCTTGCAATGGCCACCGGAACGGGCAAAACCCGTACTGTTCTGGGGCTTATCTACAAGATGCTGGAATCCAAGCGTTTCCGTCGTATTCTTTTCCTTGTGGATCGAGTGTCCCTCGGTGAGCAGGCAATGGACACCTTCAAAGATGTCAAGCTGAAGGAACTGCTGACGCTGGACAAAATATATGAGATCAAAGCGATCGATGACAACATCATCAATCTGGAAACCAAGGTCAGCATTTCAACGGTGCAGGGGCTTTTGAAACGCACGATTCTGGCAGAAGAACCGGATTTGATGCCCGGTGCATTTGATTTGATTATTGTGGACGAAGCCCACCGAGGCTATATTCTTGACCGTGAAATGACGGAAGAAGAAATCCTCTACGATAATCAAGATGATTATATGAGCAAGTACAAGCAGGTTATCGAGTATTTCGATGCGGTGAAAGTTGCCTTGACTGCTACGCCCGCCCTGCACACGACCGAGATTTTCGGGGAGCCGGTCTATACCTACAGCTACCGTGAGGCGGTTATCGATGGCTGGCTGGTGGATCACGATCCTCCGTATCTGATTAATACGGATTTCATTGAAAATGACGCACAGTTCAAGAAGGGTGAAACCTTGGCGCAATATGACCCCAACACCAATGAACTTTTGAACGGTAAGTTTTGGACGATGAAATGGATTTCGATGTGTCGGAGTTCAACCACAAAATTGTTCTGCCGGATCACACTCGCAAAGTATTGGAAGAGGTATCGACCTATCTTAATCCGGAAAGTGGAGAAAAGACGCTGATTTTTGCGGTGAATGATGCACACGCTGACCGTATTGTGGATACGCTCCGAGAAATTTACAAGCCCTATGGCATTTCCAATGATGCCATTATGAAAATCACGGGCAAAACTGCCGGCGGCAACAAAAAGAAGATTTTGCAGGTGATCAAGCAGTTCAAGAACAACCAGTACCCCAACATTGCCGTAACAGTCGACCTGCTGACTACCGGAATCGATGTGCCGGCAATTTGCAATTTGGTGTTTATGCGCAAGATCAACAGCCGAATCCTCTTTGAGCAGATGCTGGGACGCGCTACTCGCCTTTGCCCGGAAATCGGAAAAACTCACTTCAATATCTTCGATGCAGTTCGCGTGTACGAGGATTTGGACGACACTTCCAATATGAAGTCAGTCTCCGTCAGCAAATCAATGGCTGAATTGTTGGAGGATTTGTTCCGTCCAGGTGATGCCAGCAAGCAGCCTGTCAAAGATCGCATTTTGGCAAGATTGCAGCGTAAGAGCAACAATCTGACCGATGAGCAAAAGTATGATGTTTCCGAGCGCTTGGGCGGAAAAACAATTCGGGAATATGCGAAGGAATTGAAAAGCTGTACAGAGAACGCCTTTGTGCAGCGCTGCCGGGAGGATAAGGATTTTCTGCTTTGGTTTGACAACCTGAAGGGTAAAAAGCGTGGACATTACTATTCCGAAAAGGAAGATACTCTTTTGGAAACGACTCGCGGCTATGGTGACACAGAAAAACCGCAGGATTATCTGGACTCTTTTGTGGCCTATGTCAATGAGAACAAAGACCGTATCGAAGCGATCCGCATAGCCTGCACCCGCCCAAGCGATATGACCCGGGCGCAGCTTCGGGAGTTAAAGCTGGAGCTGGATAAGGAGAATTTCACCGAGAGCAGCTTGAATGAAGCGGCCAGCGCGGTGAGCAATGAACGGATCGTGGCAGACATGATCGCCTTTGTTCGTCGGGCTATACTTAAGACGCCGCTTGTGAACCACGATGCCCGCGTGAAAATGGCCTTTTCTAAACTGATTTCGGCGCATCACTTTAACAAAATGCAGCTGGATCTGCTGGAAAAGATCAAGGTATATATGCTTCACGAGAGCATTCTCAATACCGAGACCTTTGAGGCACCGGCGTTCAAGATGGATGGCGGTTTCGCACGCTTTAACAAGAAGTTTGTCGGGCAGCTTGCGGAGATTATCCGCGAGATCAACACTTATATTTACGAAGGAGTAGCTTAAATGAGCACGCAAGATATTGTACAGAAACTTTGGAACCTCTGCAATGTGCTGCGGGATGACGGTATTACTTATCACCAGTATGTGACAGAGCTGACCTACATTCTGTTTTTGAAAATGGCCGATGAGACCGGTGCAGATAAGGATATTCCCGAAGCATATCATTGGGGCTCTTTGACCAGCCGTTCCGGCATTGACCTGAAAAAACACTACTATACGCTGCTCAGCAAGCTGGGCGAAGAATCCGTTGGCCACGTGGCGCAGATTTACGCCAACGCATCCTCCAGCATCGAGGAGCCGAAAAACCTCGAAAAAATCATCACGGAGATTGATAAGCTGGACTGGTATGAGGCCAAAGAGGAAGGTCTGGGCGACCTGTATGAAGGACTCTTAGAGAAGAATGCCAATGAGAAGAAGTCCGGTGCCGGTCAGTACTTTACCCCTCGTGTGCTGATCGATGTGATGACGGAGCTCATCAAACCCCAGCTGGGCGACAAGTGCTTTGACCCGGCCTGTGGTACTTTTGGCTTTATGATTGCAGCCAACCGCTATGTCAATGTGCATAACGATATATATGCACTCTCTGACCGTCAGGCAGATTTCCAGCAGAATAAAGCGTTCAACGGCGTGGAACTGGTACACGAGACCCATCGCTTGGCATTGATGAACGCCTATCTGCACAACATGAATGCCAATATCACATTGGGGGATTCCCTCGCACAAAGCGCCAAGGGATTGAAAGATTTTGATGTTATTCTGACCAATCCGCCCTTTGGCACGAAAAAGGGCGGTGAGCGCGCCACCAGAGATGATATTTCTTTCCAGACTTCAAACAAGCAGCTGAACTTTTTGCAGGTGATCTATCGCAGCCTGAAGGCGGACGGCAAGGCCCGCTGTGCCGTGGTACTGCCGGATAATGTGTTGTTTGCTGCCGGTGACGGTGCCAGCGTGCGCCGAGAGCTGATGAATTTCTGCAACCTGCACACCATTCTGCGCCTGCCTACCGGCATTTTCTATGCACAGGGCGTCAAGACCAATGTGCTGTTCTTTACCCGCGGGACAACCGAGCAGGATAACACCATCGAGGTTGCGTTCTACGATATGCGCACCAATATGGACAGCTTTGGTAAGACCCGGCAGCTGCGTAAGAGTGACTTTGATGAATTCGTGGCAGGATACGAAGACCCATCCAAGCGCACGGGCGAGCGCTGGAGTAAATTCACTCGTGAGGAGATTGCCAAGAATCCGGACGATAGTCTTGACCTTGGCTTGATTCGTGACGACTCCATCGTGGATTATGACGATCTCCCTGACCCTGTAGAAAGCGGCGAGGAAGCGATTGCGAATCTGGAAGAAGCGGTCGATCTGCTGAAAAGTGTTGTGCGTGAGCTTCGTGCTCTGACGGAGGAAAAGTGATGGCAAGAGCAAAAAAAGAAACCGCCCTCACGCCAGAAGAGCGTTTGCAGGCAGCCTTGGTGCCGGATTGGGAGTGGCCGTATAAATTGCCGGAGAATTGGTGTTGGTTGAAACTTGTTGAGTCATTTGACAATCATACAGATAGCAAGAAAAAAATTAAACAAAAAGATTATTTAGTGAAAGGGAAACTTGCTGTTGTTGATCAGGGTCAAGAGCTAATTGGTGGCTACACAAATGATGTGGAAAAGAGCTATTCAGGGGCGCTCCCGATAGTTATTTTTGGTGATCACACACGGTGCATCAAGTTTGTCGATTTTCCGTTTGCTCAAGGCGCTGATGGAGTAAAAGTGTTAAGACCAAAGCCGTTTTATTTGCCGAAAGCATTTTATTATGCACTCCAGTCTGTCAACATTCCCAATTTGGGGTATCGTAGACACTTTCCCCTTTTTAACAAATTCTCAATTCCATTACCCCCGTTCGCTGAGCAGCAACGCATTGTTGACCGCATTGAAAGCCTGTTTGCCAAACTGGATGAGGCTAAGGAAAAGGCACAGGCCGTGGTGGATAGCTTTGAAACCCGCAAAGCCGCTATTCTTCATAAGGCCTTCACCGGTGAACTGACTGCGAAATGGCGGGAAGAACACGATGTGAGGATGGATAGTTGGAAAGTACGGACTTTGGATTCGGTTTGTTCAAGTATTTTTGACGGAGATCATATGCCACCACCTAAGGCTGAATCAGGTATTCCTTTTTTGGTTATTTCGAATGTAAATACTGGGCATCTCACTTTTGAAAACACAAGATTTGTACCGCAAGAATACTATGACACCTTAAGCGATACACGAAAGCCTCAACTAGGAGATGTGCTGTACACATTAGTTGGCTCGTTTGGAATACCGGTGGTTGTTAATAGCAAAAGGCCGTTTTGCTTTCAACGTCATATGGCGTTGCTTAGACCGATTGATGTGAGTCCGCAGTTTTTGTGGTATATATTGCAGACGCCAGAAATGTATGACAAGGCTTCATCAATAGCTACCGGGACTGCACAGTTGACGGTACCAATTAAGGGATTACGAGCAATGACAATTCCGCGTCCGAACATAGCCGAGCAGATAGAAATTGTCCGTATTCTTGACGGTTTTTTTGCCAGAGAGCAGTCCGCTAAAGAAGCCGCCGAGGCAGTCCTTGACCAAATCAACCTGATGAAAAAATCCATTCTCGCCCGTGCTTTTCGCGGTGAACTGGGTACGAATGACCCGAACGAGGAGAGCGCGGTGGAATTGCTGAAGCGAATCATTTTATAAAAGAAAGAGGTGGTATTGTGCGTAGATTTATCTATCTTGATACAGACACCCTCAACTCCTATTTGGCGCAAATATTTGACGGTCTAATTCAGTCGCAGGAAATGGAAAAAAGCGCGGGCAAAAAGGAGGAAAAGCAAAACCATTTTGGCAGTAATCTCGGAAGTCAAATTGCATTCAAGCTTTTTGGAAAAGGCATAGATGCAAATGCGCAAGCCGCTTATGAACATTTAAAGACTGTCGCAAATGATGAAATGGTCAGAGATGTTCAAACTAAAATAATGCACGATAATGCTTTTGATGAGTTTGCGTCTTACTTAAGCGAGAATGGCCTTCTAGGCGGAGCGAACATAGGGAATTTTATTTCAGTTGAAGATGAATTCTATATTTTCGACATTGCATTTTTTCAAAAAATGTTTGCCGAAGGTGGATTTGTATCTGAGCTGAAAGAAATTCAAAAGGTTTCTATTCGAAAGGAAGCGGAGCAACAAGTACAGGGACTTAACCGCGGACAGCAGAGAAACAAAACTCTGCAAAAACAAGTTCGGGATATTGTTAAGGCTGCTACTTCTAAAAACGAGGAAGAGTATAAGTCGGCAGAGGCGTTGATTAATATGCTTGCCTCCATAATCCCTTATCCGCAGATTCTATGCATATCAAATTATCTTGTTGTTCTTAATGAGAAATATTTGCGCGATAATATTTCGACAGCTGCGTTCAAATACGGAGGAAAAGTTAAAGTGGTTGGCTACATAACTAACAAGGTTATGGCACAAAGCAATACGCATACTTCAGCTTTTGCGGAGATAGGCGCTTCCATTAATACACTTATGAAAATTTTCTTTGAGAATGCAGATGAAATGTTTGTTGTTCATCCGGTTGCGATTTACTACGATAACTAATTGCAACTTACAGATATGTAGCGATAATCGTGCATACTTGGTGAGAAAGCAAGAACAAAAAAGAGGGATGATAGTGCTGGATCAGACAAATGCAAATATTGAAAGACATATCAAAACCCACTCAGTGCGTTCCGATGATGACCGTGCGGCAGTATCTGTTTTGGAGACATTTCTTCGTTCGAATGGAAGAATCAACACTTCTTTTACATCAGATGATAAGTGGTCCAATCACGATGGCACTTTCGAGTTTGTTCCCGACCCTGACATTTCTAGAGGGTGGCGACTTCGGAAGTCGTTGGAGGGAGGGCTAAGCCGAAAATCCGTAGAGAAAAACAAAAGTCTGCTTTGATCACTTACTCTTAGAAAAAGGTATAAGAAAAAGCCCGTAATCGGCTTGATTACAGGCTTTTTTGTTTGGCGGAGACGGTGGGATTCGAACCCACGACCCTCAGGGGGCATCATGATTTCGAGTCATGTCCGTTATGACCACTTCGATACGTCTCCGAATATTGGTGATTTACCTTGTTTATTGTACTTGTTTTTTGTGTGATTGTCAAGCAAAATTACACAAATTTGTAAATTTTAAATTTAATCCGTAAAAGCATAAATAAGTGTCTGCGATTATTATATGAATACTTATGCTTGATTTTGCGGACATTTTTTTGAAAATCATGTACGAAAAGATTATTGAAACAACCATACTCAAATTATCAATCGGCACAACTGCACTTGCGGGATTGTCTTGCAAGACTTTGTAACAGCAGAGTCATGAACAGCCCTGTTGCAGCATATGAAAGGCAGATATAGGCAAATTTATCTTTTGGATTTTATTTACAGCAGACGGTTTTCCTTTTGCAAAAATAAGCAACCTAGCAATTATAAGCAACGCTTATGCGGATTGCTGTTCCGAAATTTGATTAAGTTCCTTCTATGCTTTTAGGGTGTATTTTCCGTTTTTGATTATAACAAAATCCTTTGCCATAAGTCGGTGAAGAAGTTGCTTCGATTTTTTATGACTTATTCCGAGAAGTTCGGAAATTTCTTTTGAAGTTACCGTAATGTTGTCAGTAATGTATGAAATTACGGCATCCTGTCTGTCTGTTTCAATATCGGGACGATTTTGTAAAATTTGAGTTTTAGTTGATTTGCTTTCAGGAACAAACGAAAGCTTTAGGGTGATGCTTTCGGGGTTGAAACTTTCTTCAATGACCGGCAGAACAAGTTTGTGACTTTTCCAAACGGAGAAAATATTAGAAATACCGAATCCGTCGTTACTGCCGATTCCTATCAAATTAAACATACGCATAATTGCCGTGTTTCTGGGGTCGGAAATACCGCCCGCTCTTGCGGCGTCGAGTTCAACTCTAAATCCGCCTGGATTGGATATTGTAATGCTTTCATCATCTTTCATAATAACAACACCGTTTGAACCATAATAGTCGGCATTTATAAGGCAGTTTGCAAGAGCTTCCTGTAAGGCAGTTGTAATCGGTGTAATGTCTGATTTTGTGTTTGCTGTCAGTTTTATATCGTATGAAATTTTTTCAAAGACCTTTATAAAGAAATCATAAAGGTTTTCACAGTCAGAATTTAAATCTGATGAAATAATTGTGTGTTTATCATCTTGTGTTGTTTCCTTATATTCAAGACAATAGGACGGGTATTCTTTTTTGATGAATTCTGACTTACCGAACATAAGAAGTCCTGCGGCTGTAGGGTGAAACAAAAGGTCTTCCCCTACTCCGATTGCTCCTATTGCCTGCAAGAAATCTTTATCCGACAAATTTTGAAGCCGATTGTTTGGCTTAACACTTGACATTTTTATTCGGTAGCTATGGAGTGAATCGGTATTAAATACGGAAGCAGTCATGCATTCGATGATATTCATATCCTGTGTTTTAATCTCGGAATCACGCACCATAGCGTTAATTTGATCGAGTGTGCAACGGTAGTCACCCTCGCCGTTTCTTCTGTATGAATTATGAATACTGCCGTCAAGATACACAGGACGGTCAAATCTTTTTGCTTTTGGCACTGTAATAACGATAATATGCTTTTCTTCAATTTTTTGCACATAAACATCATCATATGAAAGAATGTTTGTGCTTACTTTTTGAATATCGTTTGCTATCTCCCAAAATTCCTCGATAAGTTCATCCGGATCGGGAAGATTTACGGGATGAAGCGATTTGTCCATGTATTCTTCTACACCTAAAAGTATAATTCCTCCTAGTGTATTTGCAAAGGATGAATATGTTTCCCACAAGCTTTTAGGTAATCCGCCTGTTGCCTTTTTGGCCTCTATTCGATTGTTTTCTCTGTATTTTTCAATGTTGTTGAGGTCAATCACATTCATCCCTCCGTTATCCTATAAAATAATATTACAGTATTGTTTTTAATATGTCAACGCAGAAAAGGAACAAACGTTATAGTTGTTCCTTTTGCGTTTAGTGGTTATATTTAATTGAGTTTCCAATTACTGCTTTCGGACTGTAAGTTCATCATATGAACAAATATTCCGTTCAATTTTTTAAGGCTTTCTGCTGTACCTTCTTCTGCAACAACACCGTCTGACAAAACTACAATTTTGTCTGCACCTGCAACTGTTCTCATTCTGTGAGCAATTACAATTACGGTCTTATTTTTGATAAGTTTTGAAAGAGCTGTTTGAATAAGAGTTTCGTTTTCTACATCAAGTGATGCTGTAGCTTCATCAAGGAGGATAATCGGAGCGTCTTTAAGAAATGCTCGTGCAATTGAAACACGCTGTCTTTCACCGCCTGAGAGCTGACAGCCGTTTTCACCAATGTCGGTATTATAACCGTTGGGAAGTTTAGAAACAAATTCATCGCAGTTTGCAAGTTTTGCGGCAAGGAGAACTTCCTCATCTGTAGCGTCCTTTTTGCCGAGTCTGATGTTTTCCATAATCGTATTGTTGAAGAGGGTTACATCTTGGAAAACGATTGAATAAAGTGATAACAAAGTTTCGGGTTCAATCTTGGAAATATCCATACCGCCCACGGTGATTTTGCCCTTGTTAATATCCCAGAATCTTGCGGCAAGTCTTGATACGGTAGTTTTACCGCCGCCTGATGGGCCGATAAGTGCGGTAACTTCGCCTTGCTTAGCTGTGAACGAAACATCCTTGAGAACATTATCTTTGTTGTTGTATGAGAATTCTACATTTTTAAATTTAACATCATAGCCTTTATTTGTAAGCCTTGTGTTGCCTGTCTGAACATCATGATCAAGAATTTCGTTCATTCTCGCAACATTCGTGTTTGTGCTGATGATTGCGGCAAGGTTCTGTAAAGCAGACTGCATTGGATCATAGAGTCTTGATACAACAAGCAAAAACATAAAGAATGTAAGTACATCAAGCTGTCCGTTTACGAGCAAAATTGAGCCGACAAGTGCTGTTGTGGCAATGCCGAGTTTGAGGACAAGTCCTGCGGATACAACAAATGTTGATGTGCCGAATTCGTTGATTATTGAGCGTTTTTCTACATTGTCTATCTTTGTGTCAAGGCCTGCCATATATGACTGTTCGGCGTTATTTGCCTTTAAGTCCTGAATTGTTTCGATACATTCCTGAATTCCGTCTGCACAAACCATTTTAGCATCCATTGACTTGCGGTTTAAACTCTTCTGAACTTTTGATGACAAGCCGATTATCGCAAATGCAACCGGAAGAACCCAAAGAGAAGCAATTGCCATTCTCCAATCAAAAAAGAAAAGGCTGATTGCGATTACTACGGTTGAAATCATAGCTCCGATAAACGGCGGGATGAAATGAGAAAATGCTGTTTCAAGGTATGTACAGTCTGCCATAATTGTGCTTGTGAGGTCGGCAAGGTCTTTTTTGCCAAAGAATGACAGAGGGATTTTCCTTAACTTTTCAGCAAGCGTAATTCTTCTTGTGCCTGTTTCTACATATGTTGCAAGAAAGGTTGAATTGTACTGCCAATATGTTACTGCAAAAATCAGAGCAAGTGCTATGATACATCCCACAATGTAGAACCATATTTTTTCGGGTTTTATGCCGCCGTTTAGCAAATCATTTACGAAAAAGTAAAGTAAACCTACAGGAAACATAAATGAAATGTTCTGTACAGCACAGGCGATTATACCTTGAATAAGGTCTTTTGCGCCTCTTTCCGAAAGAGCAAATTTATGCTGAAGTTTTTTAATCATCATTTACCCTCCTTTGAAATTTTCCAGTTTACTGATAAAACATAGTTTTTCATCATTTTTGCATATATGCCGCCTTTTGCAACGAGTTCGTCATTTGTACCTGATTCGGCAATCTTGCCGTTTTCAAGAAGATAGATTTTATCGGCATTTGCAATGGTGGAAAGTCTGTGTGCAATCATAATAACTGTTTTATCCTTTGCAAGTTCATTGATTGCCTGCTGAACTTTAGCTTCGTTATCGGGGTCTGCAAAAGCGGTAGCTTCATCAAGAATAAGAATAGGAGCATTTTTGAGAATAGCTCTTGCAATGCTGATTCTCTGTTGTTCACCGCCTGAAAGGTATGTGCCGTGTGTTCCGATTACTGTGTTGATACCTTCGGGGAATTTCTTAATTATGTCATCACATTGTGCTTTGTGAATAGCTTGAAGTACTTCTTCATTTGCAGCGTCAGGTCTTGCCATTTTGACATTATCAAGAATTGTGCCTTTTATTAATCGGCTGTTCTGGAAAACAAATGATACTGTATTCATCAAAACGGTTTTGTCAATGTTCTGGACATTTACACCGCCGATAAACACCTCTCCCTCATCTGCATCAAAAAATCTGCTTATGAGGTTTGCAAGCGTGGTTTTACCGCCGCCGGACTGTCCGACAAATGCAACTGTTTCATTTGGCTTAATTGAAAGCGATATATTGTCAATTGCTTTTTTTGTTTTATTTTCCTTATCGTAGCTGTAAGAAACCGATTTTAGAACAACGGAATTATCTTTAGGTGTTTTTACATCTGTGCTTTCAAGCGGTTCAAGATTAAGGATTGAGTCAATTCTCTTGAGTGCGTCTGTAACAAGCATTGTGTTCTCACTCTGGAACATTATTTTTGTCATTGTAACGGTTAATACAGGAGTTATGATAATATAGAACAAGATGCTGAGAATTAAATCGGTTGTTACTCCGCCTGAAGTAAACCACATACCTGCAACAAGGATAAATGCAAAAATTCCGTTAATAAGCATTGTAAGAATACACATTGGTTTTCTCATACTCTCGGTATAAGAAATTGCCCATGTGCTGTAGTTGTCAATAGACTTTTTGAAACGGTGAAATGAAAAAACAGACTGACCGAATGTCTTTACGACAGGAATACCTCTTACATACTCAACAGCTTCATTTGACATATCTTCAAGAGCATTCTGATATTCTTCCATTTTAGTTTTAAGTGTAGGTCCTGTCATCTGTGTGAACATAATAACAAAACTCAGCAAAATAGGAATTAAGCAGAAAAGACCGAATCTCCAATCAAAGAAAAACAGCATAAACAGAAGTCCGATAGGTGTTATGTATGCGGTTACCATATCGGGCAGCTGATGAGCAAGGTATGTTTCAGTTGATTCTGAACATTCATTTACAGTCTTTCGTACTTTACCGCTTCCGAGAGCTTCAAGAGTTCCGAGGGGTAACTTAATGATGTGGTGCATCATATCTTTTCGCAGATTTGTCTGAACCCGAAAAGCTGCTTTGTGCGAACATAAAAGTCCTGCAACATAGATTAAAAATGCGGCAGCGGCAAATATTACTGCCATCCATCCGTTGTGTACAAGACTTGTTGCCTTTGAAAAGTCAGGCATTACTTCAAGTACTTCTTTGATAATCTTCCAAAGATAATAGAAAGGAACAAGTGCAAACACAGCACTGATTCCCGAGAGAATCCAGGAAGCATAAGTAAAGTATTTGTGATTTCCTGCGTAGGACATAAGTCTTGATAAATTTGATTGCTTTTTCAAGAATAGACCTCCTCCAAGTGGATAATTTATATCTGATACGAAAACGCTGCAGTCATTTTCTGTTATCATTCAAATTCAAGTTAGCTATCGCTAACTGCTGCTCAAAAATAATAGGGCTTAATCCTGCCCCATTATTTTCATCCAACCTGCCGTATAGAATTCACGCATTTCTTTGAGATAAAGTTTTGCGTCTTCAATCGGCATTTCGTGGATTATAAGTTCAAAATAGGTATTAAACATACCCGTAATAATCATATGCTCAAGTTTAGTATCAATTTTTGGCGACGGTTTTCCGAGTCTTTTAAGCACATTCAAATATTTATGAGTGGCATCAGCCTCAATTTTAACCATTTCATCTATCATATGAGAAAACTTTGTTCCCTCTGATTTTAATAAAATCAGCTTAAAAACATCGAGATTGTCATAGCAATACAAAAGTCCGTCATACATACAATTACCTGATATGCTCGCCATATTGTCAGGTTGTGATTCTTCAGGAAGACTTGCAAATTCATCTTGTGCGGCTTTGTACATCTCGATAATTTTATCGTAGTGCTTCCCTACAATTGCCTCAAAAAGTCCCTCTTTGTCGCCAAATCTGGTATAGATTGAACCTGTTGTTGTGTGTGCTTCAGTAGCAATTGTTCGCAGTGAGGCATCGGCATAGCCTTTGTTCAGAAATTCTTTTGTGGCACAGGCTATTATGTTTTCGTAAACGCCCTCAATTTGCTTTGCCAAATGAAACACTCCTTAGTTTATCTTAACATTTTGAATATTCCCGGACCATCCCAGTCGCACGGTCTTTGTTCAAATCCAAATTTTTCATAAAAAGCAACAGCTTCTTTAGAACTGATAAGTTCAAGGCTTACTGCCCAATTTTTAGGCATAGAATTACGTATGTAATCTTCAAGAAATTGCATTAACGCTTTTCCTACACCCTTACTCTGATATTCTGGAATAACGTCATAGTCTTTTATATAGAATGACATACCGCCGTCGCCGATAATTCTAACCATTCCGACAGGTTTGTCACCGTCATATGCAACAAATTTTGCATATGAATTATTTAAGGCGGTTTCGATTTGGTCAATGCAAGGCGACTCCCAACCTACCGTTCTGTACAAACTTTCAAAAAGTTTTGGCGTAAGAGTTTCGAATGAAATTGTGTAAGCTGCCTTGTTTTTAATCACAGTAGCCACCTCTAATTCATAACAATGTTATGTAACACTGTTATGATTATATAATTAAAATACTCGTTTGTCAACGTTTATCAGCAAAAAATAAAAGCACCGCAGAAAAAATCTACGGTGCAATTTAAAGATTCGGTTAAAAAAATCAGTTTTCTCTTCCGAGAAGGTAGTCAACAGACACTTCAAGAATATCGGCAAGCGCAACAAGCTCAACATCTGTCACGAAACGAATCTGACCTTCAAGCTTTGAAAGTCCTGATGCATTCATATCGACGCCGTTAACCTGTAATTGGGCAAGAAGTTCCTTTTGCTTCATACCTTTCTGCTTTCTTACAGCCTCAACCCTGCTTCCTACGAGGTTTCTGTCTCCAAGTTCCTGTTTTCTTAATCTCATTTTTACTCTCTCCCAAATCGTTTTAATTCTTTTTTAAAATTCTTTAAAAACATTGTGATGTTATTATAATACTAAAAAGGAAAAAAAACAAGGGTTTTTTGTAAATAAATTTAAAAAATTGAAATTTTTTCGTAAATTTGGTTACAAATTGAAATATAGTAGTTATAATGCACTTATAAATAGGTATGCTTTTAATGATATTATACAATTAGCACAACGCATAATTCCGACTGAGAAAGAATAATTTTCCTTAATTTTCTGAATAGAATTAATATTTATGAAATGGTTCTATATCAGAAATAACAATTACAAAATATTACAAACAAGAAATCTAAGTTTCAAAAAGAAAAACGCCCTTAATAAAAAGAGCGTTTTAATCTTATTTTTAATTTGTTTATGCTTTAAAAGTACCGTTTTCAATGTCTGTAATCATTGACACACGGTTTTCGTGTCTGCCGCCTTCATAAGGTGTGTTAAGGAAGATGTCAGCAAATTTAACAGCATCTTCTTCGCTTGTAACTCTGCCACCCATACAAAGAATATTTGCGTTATTGTGTCTGCGAGTCATTTCAGCACAAAATTCGTTTGAAACAACTGCGGCTCTGATTCCCTTTACCTTGTTTGCGGCAATTGATATACCGATGCCTGTACCGCAACAGAGAATGCCTGTTGAGCATTCGCCCGAGGTGATTGCAGTTGCTACCTTGTAGGCGTAAACGGGATAATCAACGCTTTCTTCGCTGAAAGTGCCGTACTCTTTGTATTCAAGTCCTTTTTTATCCAGATATTTTTTGATTGCGCAGATAAGGTTATATCCGCCGTGGTCGCATCCGAGTGCTATCATTTTGTTCTACCTCCAAGTTTTTTATTAAGTTCACGCTGTGCCTGAGGCAAGCGGAGATATACCGGCATAAGCTCTTGTGCCGAAACGGTTTGTCCGTTATTAATCATTTCAAATGCAACAAGTGCAGTTGAAGACGCTCTCTGATATTTAAGATTTACGGGAGCAGACTCTGCATTTTTAATTTCATTACCGATGTATTTACAGGTTATATCGGTACCGTCACCTGCTATGATGATTCTTCCGTCAACAGACAGCAGTTCGTTTTTTAAGTCATCAAGCGACAATGCTCTGTCATCACAAAGTCGGGTAACAACTCCGTTTTTAATTTCAAACAGTGCATTGTATACCTGTGAACAGCGTGCGTCCATTACGGCGCATACAAAACAGTCGGTTGAAAGGAAATTATAAGCCATACTCTCAAGTGTTGAAACCGAAACACACGGTATATTATTTGCAAAAGCAAGACCTTTTACTGCCGCAACACCGATTCTTACTCCCGTGAATGAACCCGGACCTGCGTTGACAGCAATTGCATCAATATCGGACATTTCCGTTTTTGTATTGTTCAAAAGCTGTTCAACCATAGGGATGAGCGTCTGGCTGTGGGTAAGACTTGTGTTTATGAAAGTTTCACCGATCAGCTTGCCCTCTTCTGAAAGTGCAACAGATGCGGCTGTTGCAGATGTGTCAACAGACAGAATTTTCAAATTTCAACACCTTCAATTTCAAAGATTCTTTCGTCATCGCTCTTCCCTTTTTCAATCGTTATTCTGATTGCATTTTCGGGAAGTGCGCCTTCTATATTTTCACTCCACTCAATTACGAGAATGCCGTTGTCAATGTAGTCAAAAAATCCCGTTGAGTACAAATCATCCCATGAATTAACCCTGTACATATCAAAATGATAGATATTATACTTTCCGCTGTATTCGTTTACAAGGGCGAAAGTAGGGCTTGACACACCGTCATCAACACCGAGGGCTCTTGCCAGTCCTCTTGTAAAGGCTGTTTTGCCCATACCGAGTCCGCCGAAAAGGGCTATTACCTCTGTGCCGTGGAGCTTTTTTGCAATTTTTTCGCCGATTTGCTCAGTTTCATCGGCGCTGTGAGAAATCAATTTAACCATATCAGAAAAGTCCGCTTATTTTGCCGTTTTCGTCAATATTAATTTTTTCTGCGGCAGGAACTTTCGGGAGTCCCGGCATTGTCATAATATTGCCTGTATAAATTACTGCAAAACCTGCACCGTTTGAAATTGTTACATCTCTTACTGTGATTTCAAAATCCTTTGGAGCACCGAGCTTTGAAGGATCATCTGAAAGTGAATACTGTGTTTTTGCCACACATATGGGAAGTTTGTCTCCGCCGAGTGCCGCAACTTCCTTGATTGCTTTTTCTGCGGCTGTTGTGTAGTTTACCTTTGACGCACCGTAGATTTCCTTTGCAATCTTTTCAACTTTTTCCTTGAGTGTGAGGTCGAGTGAATAGAGCGGTTTAAATGCAGACGGCTTTTCACAAGCCTCCACTACCTTATTTGCAAGCTCTACGCCGCCTTCTCCGCCTTTTCCGAATACATTTGAAAGGGCAAAGTCTGCACTTTTTGAAATGCAATATTCTTCAATGTATTTGAGTTCTTCATCAGTATCTGTACCGAACTGATTAATCGCTACAACTACGGGAACATTGTACTTTCTCATATTGTCAATGTGAACACCGAGGTTTACAATGCCTTTTTTGAGAGCTTCAATGTTTTCATTTGAAACCTCTGACTTTGGAACGCCGCCGTTGTATTTTAATGCACGACATGTTGCCACGATTACAATTGCCGACGGAGCAATGCCGGCATATCTGCACTTGATGTCAAGAAACTTCTCAGCACCGAGATCCGAGCCGAAACCAGCTTCTGTAATGCAGTAATCGGCAAGCTTTAATGCAAGCTTTGTTGCTCTTATGCTGTTACAGCCGTGAGCGATATTTGCAAAAGGTCCGCCGTGCATAATTGCAGGAGTACCCTCAAGCGTCTGAACAAGGTTAGGTTTGATTGCATCCTTGAGAAGTGCAGTCATTGCTCCCTCTGCTTTCAAATCTTTGGCATAAACGGGTTCACCGCTGTATGTGTATGCAACAAGAATGTTGCCAAGCCTTTCTTTAAGGTCGGAGATATCATTTGCAAGACAGAGAATTGCCATAACTTCCGATGCAACTGTAATGATGAAGTGATCTTCCCTCGGAACACCGTTCACCTTACCGCCAAGACCGATTGTGATATTTCTTAATGCACGGTCATTCATATCAAGACAACGCTTGAAGAGAATTCTTCTCGGATCAATGCCGAGTGTGTTGCCCTGCTGAATGTGGTTGTCAAGCATTGCGCAACAAAGGTTGTTGGCTGCTGTAATTGCGTGCATATCACCTGTGAAATGAAGGTTGATGTCCTCCATCGGAAGAACCTGTGCATAACCGCCGCCTGCGGCACCGCCCTTAATTCCGAATACAGGACCAAGCGACGGTTCACGGAGTGCGATGATTGCCTTTTTACCGATTTTAGCCATTGCCTGACCAAGACCTGCAGAAGTGGTGGTTTTGCCCTCGCCTGCCGGTGTTGGGTTGATTGCTGTTACAAGGATGAGCTTTCCGTCAGGATTGTTCTTTACACGGTCTGCAAGTTCATCAGAAAGCTTTGCTTTGTACTTTCCGTAAAACTCAAGCTCATCAGCAGAAATCCCAAGCTGATTTGCAATTTCTGCAATAGGCTTTAATTCTGCACTCTGAGCAATTTCGATATCAGATAACATAATATACCTCCGAATCAAATTCATGTTTTTATTATTATAACAAAATGCGAAACTTGTATTATTCTGTATTGAAATTATACTTGATATTGAGAGCGTAATTTAATATAATTATAGGGTAAAATTAATTTCAAAGGTTGTTTTGGGTGAAAAAAGTTATTACAAATATTTATGAATATTTCAGACAGTGTGACGCAGTGTTGTGGCTGTTGACCTTGACCGCTGTTGCGTACAGTTTTCTTTTGATTGCGAGTATGCAACGGTCGGGCGAATACAGTTATCTAAGAACTCAGATTATCGCCGTGTCTGTCGGTCTTGCGGCATCGGTCTTTATATCAATTGCCGATTACAGATTTCTTATACGAAAATGGTACATTGCCGCAATAGTGGGAATTGTTCTTGCCGGACTTGTGTTTGTGTTCGGAGTTCAGGTTAGCGGAACAGATGATACGGCATGGATTAATCTTCCGGGCGGATTTTCAATTCAGCCGTCTGAGTTTATAAAAATCTGTTTTATCATAACTTTTTCAAAGCATTTGTCGTGGCTTAGAGAAAAGAAAATGATTGAAAAGTTTTCGGGAGTACTTTTCCTTGCACTTCATGCAATGATACCAATGGCAATTATTCATATTCAGGGTGATGACGGTACGGTTCTTATATTTGCGCTTATGTTTTTGGTTATGACATTTGCGGCAGGAGTTCAACTGAGATATTTTGTCATTTTCGGAGGATTGCTTGTGTGTGCAATTCCGATTATATGGAATGTGTTTATGAATGAAGAACATCGTAACAGGGTTCTTGCCTTGTTTGACCTTGACGGGAATGCACTGACAAATTACGGTTGGCAACAGTATCAGGGTAAGGTTTCAATTGCAAGCGGCGAAGCTTTCGGAAGCGGACTTTTTAACGGACAGCGTGTTGAACATTCAATCGTCCCCGAACAGGAAAACGATTTTATCTTTACCGTTGCAGGAGAGGAACTCGGATTTGTCGGATGCATGGCGCTTTTGTTGATTTTGTTTTTTATTATATTAAAAGTGATTTTGAATGCAAAAAATTCAAGTGAATTTGAAGGCAAGTATATCTGTTACGGTGTGTTTTCAATGATAGCGTCGCAAACAATTGTAAATATAGGAATGGTGCTTGGATTTCTTCCCGTAGTCGGAATAACCCTTCCCCTGTTCAGTTCGGGAGGTACTTCGGCTTTGAGTACGCTCATTAGTCTTGGTCTTGTACAGAGTGTGAGATATCACAATACTGACGATATGAACAAAGCTTTTGTAAGGCGAGGCAGTTCAAATCGAATCAGAATGTAATTAAAATACAAATAAACTAAACCGCAGACATCAAAATGCCTGCGGTTTTTATGGGTTATTTTTCGCTGATTGTGATATTTGCCTTGTAGCTTCCGCTTACCCAACAGGTGTCAGTACCGCTGAGTTTGAAAGTAACAGGCATCTGAACCGAGCCTACTGTTCCGCTCTGATCTGAGGTGTTAATCACGCCTTCAATATCTGAGCTTTTAAGGCTTTTAAGTTCCTTTTCACTGCCGATTACGGTAACATTCATACTTGTCTGTGTTACATCGGCTTTGTATTTTGAAGAAAGACCGCTTACTTTAAATGAATCAACGGTAAAGGTTTTCTTGGACAAACCGCTGAGGTCAAGTACAAGCTTTGCGGAGGTTGAGTTACTGATATTTTTGCAGTCACTCGGGATGTTTATTCCCTGCGTATCGTACTTATAACGCTTGTTTGAAAGTGTTGCAAAATCGATTGACTCAAGCTTTACGCTGTCTGTATTGTCAAGCACTTCTTTTGGACCTGCAAGCAGAATCTTTGAAGGCTCAACCGTAAGCATATCATCGTTTAAATCAAGACCTTTGGGTTTGTTAATAAACTCAGGAATTACATTTACCGTCTTTTCGGGGAGAACGGAAATTGTAGCCTCAACATCCGTAAACTCCATTGTAAGAAGCTCGGTGGAGATTTTATTTCCTGTTTTATCATAAAGCACAATATTTGCGGTCGTTGAGGTCGGCTCATTTAGTATACTGTCAAGTTCGGCTGATGCCGAAACCTTTGCGATTTTGGCAATCTCTGTTTGAGGTCCTGAGATTGTGATATTCTTTGATGCAAGGGAAGTTGACGCATAGTATCCGTCGGCAACCTTGTAAACAACATTTTCCTGAATCGGGAAACTTGTTTCACGCTGATAATCAACAATTACATTGACATTTGAAGGCGTAACGGTTGAGATAATCTGAAAGTTGGCACTCGGGTTGGCTTTTACGGCTGAAAGCGAAAGCTGATAAGTTCCTGCCGAGTCAATTCCGTTTGTAGCACCCGTGACAGTAATATCCTTTGTTCCGATAGAACCGAGAACGGCTCTGCTGCCTGTTACGGTTACCGTGGCAGTCTGCTCCGCATCACGGAATACCTGCAACCCGTTGTTATCAAGCTGGTCAGGCAATTCAATCTGAATGGGAATATTGCTTATTGTTACGGTTGTATCATTAGTTGTACCCATACTCATATAAACCCATGTTATTGTTGAGATCACAAGGGCGAGTATAATCAGAAATTTGTTATTTTGAAACAGTTTGTTGAGAGAGCGTTTTTTCTTTTTCATTTTTCAGCCTTCTCTCTTTTTGAACTTTTCGGGTTCTTCTGAAAAAACTTTTTGGGCGGTTCATCATCGTCATAGCCACGATCATAGATGAGAAACTGTTCAAGCTTTTTGATTAGTTCTTCTCTTGTAAACTCACGGAGCAAAATACCGTTTACCGCAAGAGAAATTACACCTGTTTCTTCACTTACTATAAGAACAACAGCGTCGCTTTGTTCACTGATACCGAGTCCTGCTCTGTGTCGTGTACCGAGATTGATATCTACATTAGGATTTGATGTGAGCGGTAAAATACATCCTGCTGCAAAAAGTTTTCCGTCACGGATAATGCTAGCACCGTCATGCAATGGTGCTTTGTTAAAAAATATATTGCCGAACAGAGCTACTGATGTTTCGGCATCAATAATTGTGCCTGTAGCGGCTATATCGGAAAGCATGGTTTCTCTTTCAAACACAAGCAAAGCACCTGTTTTTGAACGAGAGAAAAGAACTGCTGTGTCAGCCGCATCTACGATTGACTTTTCTACAGCCTTTTTCCATTCATCACCTTTGTGGTGCTTAGTAAATATTTTTATATATTTTTTATAAGTGTTGTTACGTCCCATCTGTTCAAGAGCCTTTCTGATTTCCGGCTGAAAGATGATAGCAATAACAACAACTGCTGCCTCGAAAAATGTTCGCAACAGGGATGAAAGCATAACAAGACCAAACAGAGACGAAAGAAAATACACTATTAGGAGCATAATTACACCTTTGAGAAGCTGAACTGCTCTTGTTTCCTGAATAAGCTTGAACAGTCCGAAAATCAACAGTGCAATTGCAAGAATATCGACAATATCTCTTAGCTGTATAGTCTTGATAATGGAAAGAATGCTGTTAAATATTTCCAATCTGCTTTCTCCTTCCTTTATTTTTAAATTCCTCGTTATTATTCTAACATACTTTTGTTATTAATTGCAACCTTTTTAAATTGTTTTTTTCTGTTTGTTGTTCTTAGAAATACGATTTACGGCATTTGCAAAATATACAACATCATTTTTTGTTGTAAATGCCGATACAACAGCTCTTACGGTTCCTGTATCCTGAGTGCCGAAGCTTTTGTGTGCAAGGGGCGCACAATGGAGTCCTGCTCTTACGGCAATGTTGTAGCTGTCATTAAGAATTTTTGCAACCGTTTCGCTTTCGGTATTTTTGATATTAAAGGAAATTACAGGAACGCTGTGACTTTTCTCAGGCATTTTGGTGTATAATATTACATTTTCCGCTTTTTCAAGCCTTTTGTAGAGCATTTGTGCAAGATTTAACTCGGAATTATATATTCTGTCTGTTTTTTTGTTCAGGACAAACTTTATTCCTGCATTAAGCCCTGCTATTCCCGGAAGATTCGGTGTTCCGCTTTCGTACTTATCGGGGAGAATTTCAGGCTGATTGAGGTTTGCGGAATCACTTCCCGTTCCTCCCTGAATAAGACTGTCCGGAGTTGTTTCGCTGTTTATAATAAGCAAGCCTGTTCCCATCGGTCCATAGAGCCCTTTGTGACCTGCGGTGCAGAGAAAATCAATACAACTGTCAGAAAGGTTGATATCTGCTGTTCCTGCACTTTGTGCGGCATCTACACAAAAAAGGATGCCGTTTAATCTGCAAAGAGCGCCTATTCTTTCTATCGGAAGTTTGATGCCGAATACATTTGAAGCATGGGTACAGATTACAAGTTTTGTGTTAGATTTGAATTGTTTCCTAAAATTCTCGATTGTTTGCTCATCATCATAAGGGACACATTCGGCAACGGAATATTCAATCTTATTTTTCTTGAGTGTTTCAAGCGGTCTGACGACAGCATTGTGCTCAAGTGATGAGATTACGGCATGGTCGCCCTGTTTTAATATGCCTTTAATAACTGTGTTCAAAGCCGTTGTGCAGTTAAGCGTGAATATTATATTTTCGGGATTTTCCGAGCCAAAAAGTTTTGCGGCATTATCTCGGCAGGAATACATTATTTCAGATGATTTCACCGACATTTTGTGACCGCTTCTTCCCGGATTTGCTCCGTAGTCGGACATAGCTTCGTTAATCGCTTTTCTTACGGATAAGGGTTTCGGAAAGGTGGTTGCACCGTTGTCAAAATATATCATAAGGTATCAACAGCGGCTGTTCCTTTGACAGCAATACCGTTACTCCTGATAATTTCCAATGCCCTTTCAAAATTTCCCGGGACATAAAGGCTGTATCCGCATGATTTTCGATTGAGGTGTATAGGAGTTCTTACAAGCCCTGATTTAATATTGTTTTTTAAAAGTAGCTTACGGCTCTTCATGGCAAGAGTTACCGAGCCGAATATTATTAAATTATTTTCCATAACTTCCACCCTTTGTTAAATCTTTGTGACATCTCAAAACAATATATCACACTACATATTATGAAAGTAGTCAAAGTTTGGACATAAAAGAAAGCACGGCTTTTATGCCGTGCTTAAAGGTGTTATTTTTCAGTTCATTTTTTCAGAAAGAAGGTTGCCCATGTTGTACATACCTGCTTTCTGATCTTTAAGAAATACTGCCGCATTAACAGCACCGACAGCGAAAACTTCTTTTGACTGAGCCTGATGAGAGATTGTTACAACCTCATCGTGACCTGCAAAGATAACTTCGTGTTCGCCTACAATTGTGCCGCCTCTTACGGAATGAATACCGATTTCGTTCTTTGAACGCTTTCTGCGGTAGCTGTGTCTGTCATAGACATACTGCGGATCTTCGTCAAGCTGTTCCGAAATTCCGTCTGCAATCATAAGAGCTGTTCCGCTCGGAGCGTCGAGCTTGAGATTATGATGCTTTTCAACGATTTCAATATCGAACTGGTTTCCGAGAATTTTTGCAGCCTCTTTTGAAAGCTCAATAAGAAGATTGATGCCGAGTGACATATTACCTGAATAGAAAACAGGAATTGTCTTTGCCGCATCTTCGATTTTTGCAATCTGATCTTTAGAAAAGCCTGTTGTGCAGATAACACAAGGTACTTTGTTATCAACTGCATACGAAAGCATACCGTCAAGAGCTGCAGGATTTGAAAAATCAATGATTACATCAGGTGTTTCGGTTGCCTCGTCAAAAGTCTTGAAAACATCAAAATCATAATTACTTTCACCGAATGCGTCAACACCGAACAAAACATTGCAATCCTCACGGCTCTGAACAGCCTGTGCCACAAAGCAGCCCATTTTACCGTTACAACCGACTATTGCTGTATTTACCATTTTTATTCCCCTTAAACTTCTTGAATTTTAAACGAATCAAAGGTTGATTATTTAACCTTCTTGCTTAAAAGGTCATACTTCTCCATGCAATCCTTGAGGTCATGGTAACCCTGAACGCTCATGGGAACGAGCGGAAGTCTGCATTCGCCTGCTTCATAGCCGAAGAGGTTCATGGCAGTCTTTACGGGGATCGGGTTAACATCGCTGAAGAGTATATGCATAAGCTCAAGATAGTGGAAGTTAAGCTTCTGTGCCTCTGCAAAGTCATTGTCAAGACAAAGCTGACAGATGTCATGCATTTCCTTGGGGCAGATGTTTGCGAATACAGAGATAACACCGAGAGCGCCGAGTGACATGAAAGGAACAGTCTGGTCATCGTTACCTGAGTAGATGTCAAGATTGTCACCGCAAAGTGAACGGATGAGAGCAACCTGAGAGATGTCGCCGCTTGCCTCTTTTGCGGCAACGATGTTAGGATGCTTACAAAGCTCCTGATAAGTCTTTGGCTTGATGTTACAGCCGGTTCTTGAAGGAACATTGTAAAGAATAATCGGAATATCAACCGAATCTGCAACAACGTTGAAGTGTCTTACAAGACCCTGCTGAGATGTTTTATTGTAGTAAGGAGTTACGCAGAGAAGTGCGTCAACGCCTGTGCTTGCGGCAGATTTTGAGAGCATAACGGCTGTTGAGGTATCGTTACTGCCTGTACCTGCAATAACAGGAATTCTGCCGTTTGTCTTTTCTGCAACGAAAGAAATTGTTTCGCAATGCTCTTTTTCCGAAAGAGTTGCAGCCTCACCTGTTGTACCGCATACAATAATTGCATCGGTACCGTTTTGAACATGAAATTCTACGAGATCGCCGAGAACATCGTAGTTTACGCTTCCGTCAGACTTCATAGGAGTGATAAGTGCAACACCTGAGCCTGTAAAAATGTGGTTAGACATAATTTACCTCCGTAAGTAATCAGTCCATGTAGCCCTCAGCACAAAGGAGCTCTGCAAGAAGAACTGCACCGCCTGCTGCGCCTCTTAATGTGTTGTGTGACATACAAACGAACTTGTAATCATATTGAGTATCAGGTCTTAATCTGCCAACCGATACTGCCATACCGTTTTCAAGATTTCTTTCAGATTTAATCTGCGGACGGTCGGGTTCTGTGAAGTAGTGGAGAAAATGCTTTGGAGCACTCGGAAGATCGAGTTCCTGTGCTCTGCCGCTGTAGTTTGACCAAATGTCAATAATTTCTTCGACAGTAGGTTTCTTTACGCCGTCCTTAAATGACATAAATACAGCTGCTGTGTGACCGTCTGATACGGGAACACGGATGCACTGTGATGTGATTGAAATATCATCGGTTTTAACAATCTTGTCGCCCTCAATCTTACCCCAGATTTTAAGCGGCTCCTGCTCTGACTTCTCTTCCTCACCGCCGATGTAAGGAATAACATTATCTACCATTTCAGGCCATGTCTTAAATGTTTTGCCTGCGCCTGAAATTGCCTGATATGTGCAGGCAAGAACCTTGTCAACGCCGAGTGCCTTTAAAGGATGAATTGCAGGAACATAGCTCTGAAGTGAGCAGTTGGACTTAACTGCAACAAAGCCTCTTTTTGTGCCGAGACGCTTTCTCTGAGCGTCAATAATCTTAATGTGATCGGCGTTAATTTCAGGAATAACCATAGGAACATCATCTGTAAAACGATGAGCACTGTTGTTTGATACGATAGGACATTCAGCCTTTGCATATCTGTCTTCGAGATCACGGATTTCATCCTTCTTCATATTAACTGCGCAGAAACAGAAATCAACCTGTGATGCAACCTCTTCAACATTTTCAGCGTCAACGATAACCATATCCTTGTACTTCTCAGGAAGAGGAGCAGTCATATGCCATCTGCCTTCAACTGTTTCACCGTATGTTTTGCCTGCACTTCTCTTACTTGCGGCAAGAACAGTAACCTCAAACCACGGGTGATTCTCAAGAAGAAGTGTAAAACGCTGACCTACCATACCGGTAGCGCCGATAATACCGACTTTATACTTTTTCATAATAATTCCTCCGAATTAAACAAATTTTAAAAAAGCGGTTGCCTTATTCAAACAAATATTATATTATATGAAGAGATGTCTGAAAACACGACTGTTTGTCGATTATGCAAACTGCTCATAATAAGATAATATATCATTTTAAAAGGGTAATGTCAATTATTTTGAGAATTTTACAGGACAAATACTTGTGTTTTACAAAGATTTTTGACAGAACAGCTTTTAAAAAGCAATTTTAGTTCTTGAAAGGAAATAAAATGAAAACAAGTGATTTTTATTACGATTTGCCTAAAGAGCTTATCGCACAGACTCCGCTTGAACCGAGAGACAGTTCAAGACTGCTTGTGCTTGACAGAGAAAAACAAACTCTGGAGCATAAACATTTTTATGACATTATTGATTATCTTAACGAGGGTGACCTTCTTGTTGCCAACGATTCAAGAGTTTTGCCTGCAAGAATTTACGGTATCAAAGACGAAACAGGTGCAAAAGTTGAATTTCTGCTTCTGAAACAAATTGCGAACAACCGTTGGGAAACACTTTGCAAGCCGGGTAAAAAAGCAAAAGTCGGCACAAAATTTTCATTCGGTAACGGCATTTTGCGTGCAACAGTTGTTGATGTTAAGGATGACGGCAACAGAATAGTTGATTTTGACTGTGAAGAGAATTTTTTTACTACTCTTGACAAAATCGGTCAGATGCCTCTTCCGCCTTATATTACAGCCGAGCTTAAGGATAAGGAACGCTATCAGACGGTTTACAGCCATGAACTCGGTTCTGCGGCAGCTCCGACGGCAGGACTTCACTTTACAACCGAGCTTATGGACAGAATCAAGGCTAAGGGTGTAAAGATTGCGTATGTTACACTTCATGTGGGACTCGGTACATTCAGACCGGTTAAGGTTGACGATGTTACAAAGCATAAAATGCACAGCGAGCATTATGAAGTCCCCGAAGAAACCGCAAAGCTCATAAATGAAACTAAGAAAAACGGCGGACGGGTTATTGCAGTCGGCACAACATCCTGCAGAACGCTTGAAAGTGTTGCGGCAATGTACGGAGAAATCAAACCCTGTGAGGGATTTACGGATATTTTTATTTATCCCGGATTTGAATTTAAGGTGCTGGACGGACTTATTACTAACTTTCATCTTCCCGAAAGTACACTCATTATGCTTGTATCCGCTTTTGCGGGATATGATTTTATTATGAATGCATACAAAGAAGCTGTAAAGGAAAAGTACAGATTCTTCTCTTTCGGTGACGCTATGTTCATATCATAGGAGGATTTATGTTTAAGGTAATTAAAAAGGAAGGCAGTGCAAGACGGGGCGAGTTCGTTACGGTTCACGGTACGGTTCAGACTCCCGCCTTTATGAATGTTGCAACATGCGGTGCAATCAAGGGTGCTGTTTCTGCACTTGATTTAAAGAATATAAAATGTCAGGTTCAGCTTTGCAACACCTATCATCTGCATCTTCGTCCGGGGGATGAAAAGGTTAAGCAAATGGGCGGACTTCACAAATTTACAAGGTGGAACGGTCCTATCCTTACCGACAGCGGCGGATTTCAGGTGTTCTCGCTTGCAAAATTGAGAAACATCAAAGAAGAGGGCGTTTACTTTAATTCTCACATTGACGGCCGCAAAATTTTTATGGGACCTGAGGAGAGTATGAGAATCCAGTCAAATCTTGCATCTACAATTGCGATGGCATTTGACGAATGCGTTGAAAACCCTTCTCCATATGAATATACAAAAAACAGCGTTGAAAGAACCACAAGATGGCTTAAAAGATGCGTTACAGAGATGAAAAGGCTCAACAGTCTTGATGATACCATAAATAAAAACCAGATGCTGTTCGGCATAAATCAGGGCGGTATCTATGACGATTTGCGCGTCAATCATATGAAAGAAATTGCAGAGCTTAATCTTGACGGCTATGCAATCGGAGGTCTTGCCGTGGGTGAGCCTGCAGAAACGATGTACCATATCATTGAAGAGGTTGAGCCGTTTGCTCCGAAAGATAAAATCAGATATCTTATGGGAGTCGGAACTCCCGTGAATATTCTTGAAAGCGTTGCAAGAGGCGTTGATCTTTTTGACTGTGTTATGCCGAGCAGAAACGCAAGACACGGTCAGCTCTTCACTTGGGACGGAGTGCGTAACATCAATAATGCAAAATATGAAACAGATGTATCTCCGATTGACGAGCATTGTGACTGCCCTGTTTGCCGAAACTTTTCAAGGGCATACATAAGACATCTTCTCAAGAGCGGTGAGATGCTCGGAATGCGACTTGCTGTTTTGCACAACCTCTATTTTTACAATAATCTTATGGAAGTTATCAGAACTCAGCTTGATAACGGCACATATATGGAATTTTACGAGAAATATCGCAACATTTTAGGCGTGCGTATCTAATATTTTTTCAAAACAGAAAAAATACTTGCAAGATGTGATTAAAACTGATATAATCAATACATTGTATGAAAGGAATGACGAAAATGACAAACTTTTTACCTGTAGTTGCAGAAGCAAGTGCAAGCGGCGGAAATCAGTCATCAAGTATGATTTTTATGATTCTCTTCTATGTTGCTATTTTTGCAGCTCTCTATTTCTTCCTCATCAGACCTAACTCAAAGAAGAAAAAAGAAGAAGCTCAGCTTCGTAACTCTCTTGAGATCGGTGATGAAATTACAACAATCGGCGGAATTATGGGCAGAGTAGTTGCCATTAAGGACGACGAGGACGCTATCATCATTGAAACAGGCTCCGACAGAGTTAAGATGAAGTTTAAAAAGTGGTGTATTTCTACTGTTGACACAGTTAAGGAACAGTCACAGCAGGCAGGTCAGCCTGAAAAGAAAGGCTTCTTCGGTTTTGGCAAGAAGAAAGATTCTGACGAAACTAAAGCTACAAAAGAATAACTTTTTGAATGAATGTTCTTTCCCCCGAATATATTTGTAACAGAATATATTCGGGGGTTGTTTTATGTCTGATAAAAAACTACTTGCAAAGGCTGTTTTGTTTTCATCAGTATGCGGAATACTCATATTGGTAATTTTGATGTGTTTGCTTGCAGCCGTGATGATGTCATCGGGAGTAATTTCAGCAGATATACTTGATTACTGCACGGTCGGTATGGTCGGTGTTGCAACGCTGATGTCGGGAATAATATCATCAAGAATTACAGGAAGTGCAGGTCTTGCGGTGGGTTCGCTGACAGGATTTTTTATTTTTCTTGTCATAACCTCTATTGCATTGATTTTTAACGGTGAGCCTATAACGATACTAACACTGCTAAAACTGATGTCGTCTGTTTTGGGAGGAGGAATAGGCGGAATTATCGGAGTCAACAAAAAGGAAAAAATAAAAATCAAATAAGATCGAGTAAGATATTTTATTGAAATTATGTTTTCGGCAGTTCGTTTAGGCGGACTGCTGTTTTTATGTCAGATTTAATTACAAATTAGAATTATTTTTTAAAAAATTGAAATATCTATGGTAAAACAGCTCGTAATATGGTACAATAATCCGGAGAATGAGATAGTGAGGGTTAATGACCTTGATTTAGATATAATATGAAAAATAAGGAAATATTTAAGGAGTGTTAGTATGGCAAAAACAATTAAATTGCCGGCAGATTTAAGGGATTGGAAGGTTACTTCATTTGTTGGGGAAGACAACGGCTGTGAAGTTTACAAGGTATCAAGAAAGATTGATAAAAATACTGCTCAGAATGCGATTCTCAGACACGCATTTGTCGGCAAAAGCAATTATACCGATGAACATGCCGAGTATTTTACCGAAGAGGCTGATTTTATTGAATCGGTTAAGGAGCTTGACGGTGTTTCAAACTATCTGGATGTTTATGTTCAGGATAATCAGAACAAAAAAACCTGTGATTTGTACATATTTACAGAAGGACTCACAAGTCTTGAAGAACTTATGAAAACCAAAACTTTCGCTGAGGATGAAGTTGTTGATTTTGGTATTCAGATGAGTGAAATGCTTGAAACTTTGGAAGCAAAGAATATTTTTCACGGTAATATTTCGCCAAAGAATATTTTTGTAACCGCTGACGGAAGGTATAAAATCGGCGGATTTACAGATTTTGAAGGCAAGATTGCGGATACCTCATTTGTTGCGCCTGAGGTTTATAAGCAGGAAAATGTTGACTATACAACCGACATTTATTCTGTCGGAATAATTATGTATGCAATGTGCAACGGCGGTAAAATTCCGTTTGAAAGTGATTCATGCGACAGAAAGAATGCCTGTGAAGAAAGATTTTCGGGCAAGGCTGTTACCGCACCGTCTGAGGGTGATGAAAAACTCAAGAGTGTTATTGTAATTGCATGTCAGCCGAATAATACAAACCGATGGAAAAATGCAAGCAACATTAAAAATGCTCTCACATCTATCAAGGCTGAAATAGGTACATCCTCCCCTGTTCCGAATCCCGATGTTGTTGTTCCGGAAAACACGGATTTTGACGGAAATGTATTTGAAGAATATGACTATGATGAATTTGAGGATACAGAGCCGACTGAACCGCAGGATAATTTTGACGATAAGGATGAGGTTCAGACAGTTGAGGACGCTGTTCTTGATAATGAATTTAAAGGCGGCGAACAGCTTGGTATTGCCGAAGTTTTAGCCGGTGAAGGATCCCTGCCTGTTGACGGTAATGCTCCTGTAGATTCAGATGAAGTCAGTGAGTCTGATGCTGATGAAAACGGCGGATTTGAGGTTGTTGATGTGACAGATGCAGTTGATGAGTCTGAAAATCCTGAGATTAAAACTAACGAAGTATCAGAAGAAAAACAGCCTGAATTTGAAGATATCAGTTCCGTATCGAGTGAAGATGACAAGAAAAAACAAACTGTTACAGATAAAAAAGCTGAAGAATTTGAAGATGTTTCAAGCAACAGCGAAGTAACTCCGGAGGTTCTTCCTCCTGTTACAAGCGTTGAAGTGTTTGACGATTACTCCGGTGCAGACCATAAAAATGTTCTTACAAGCAATGAATCAAGCAAGGACTACGGTGATTTCTTTGAGGACGAGCCGTCTGTTAAGCGTACTGACAATAAAGCTGACGATACTAAAAAAATTGAAGAAAAAAACGACTTTGACGATAACAGCTTTGAAGATAATGACAATGAATTCGGATATGCAGATGAAGATGATAATAAAGAAAATGTAAAGAAAAAGAAGAATAAATTTATCATTATTCTTTGTGCCGTTGTAATTGCCGCCGCACTCGGATTTATCGGTTTCTGCGTTTATAACGGCTTGTCAAATTCATCTACTGACAATAAAACTACTACAGCCGAAACTGCAACATCTGCCGAAGTAACCACACAGGCGCCAAGTACGGCGATGCCTACTACAGTTCCTGCTACAACGGAACAGGTTACAACATCTTCTTCATATAACAATGTTGTTCCTGTTGTCGGTTACGGTTACAGTTACGGTAAAAAGCTTCTTGAACAGGCTGGCTTTACCGTTGAAATTTCTGACTATGAATACAGTTATGATTATCCGGAAGGATATATTATCTCCCAGACTCCGGAAGGTGACACAAGCGCAAGTACGGGTACAGTTGTTAAACTTGTTATCTCAAGCGGACAGATTCAGAGAGAAACAGAAGCTCCTGCAACACAGGCTCAGCAGTCATCAAATAGTCAGAACAGCGCTTCGGGCAATTCAAATTCACAGTCATCAAGCAATACAAACACTAATAATAACGGCGGATTTATCTTTCCTAACAGCGATTCTTCATATCTCAGCAACGCACAGGTAAGCGCTTTGAGTGATGACGACTTACAGCTTGCAATTAATGAGATTTATGCAAGACGAGGCAGAATTTTTAAGGACGCAAGCCTTAATGCATACTTTAACTCGCAGTCATGGTATGAGGGCAAATATACACCCGAAGAATTTGAGAAGAATGTTAAATTTAATACTTACGAACAGAAGAATCTTCAGCTCTTGATTAACGAAAGAAGATCAAGAAAGTGATTTTTAAACAAGAAAGATAATGCAGAGGAGTTATTATGAAAGATAAAATATTAAACGCACTAAAAAGCAAGACCTTCTTTGCTTTGGCAATTAATATTGTTATTATGGCTTTGATTATAGGTGTTACTGCATTTTCCTATGACAGTGCTGACGATTTTTACAATTCTTTATATATCTGTCAGTATCATAACTATTACAATAATGATATTAACTACATTTTTGCGACAATTACCGGTTCATTGCAGTACATTCTTTTGAATTTCAACTGTTTTGTACTTTTTCAAATTCTTCTCTCCTGTGCCGCTTTTTCTTCTGTTACATTTGTTTTTGCCGATAAATTCGGAAAGCACAAGGCTTTCATATTCACTCTTGTGCTGAATATTTTGTTTTCATTTGACCATTATTCAAACATTTTAAGCAGTAAAACTGCAGCTTTGCTGCTTACGGCAGGGTTTCTGATGGCACTTAATGCAATCAGAAATAAAAGGTACTCTCTCCCGTTTTGGATTGGTGTACTTGAAGTTATATTCGGAACATTTTTATGTTTCAAATATTTCTTTGTGGGACTTGCATTTTTTATTACATTCTTCATCGGTGATATGATTGCAAAAAGAAAGTACAAGTTGCCGTTCAGAAAATTCTTCTGGTATTTCAGACCTTTTGTGCTTGTATTTGTCTTTATTGTTCTTGTCGGTTGCGGTCTTGAATATTATTCATATTCGGTCAATAATGCAAATGCAGAAACTTCGGAGTTGTACAGATACAGCGTCCTTGCCGATAAGACTGATGATAATGCTTTTCCAAACTATTCCGATTACTGTGAGGAGCTTAATTCGGTCGGAATAAATTCGGCAAATGAGTATGAACTTTTTGTTGACGGATATTATGATGAAAACAACGGACTGAATACTGCTGCCCTTGAAAAGGTTGCAGATATTCAAAAACGGGAAAATCCGTATAATTTCTTTGATAATGCGAGTGCATTGTTTTCAGATGCATGGGGACATATTATAAATTTTGATTCATATCTTATTGCTTTTGCGGTAATACTTGCCGTTATGGTTGTTTTTGTTACCGTTCAGAAAAAAAGATTTGCCTTCTTCCCTGCTTTGTATTTTGCGGTGGGATTTGCAGCTTGTATGTATGTTCGTTATGCAATGGATTCTTCGGCATACACAATGTACGGAATTTTGCTGATGATTATTTCGTTTACAATGTATTCGTTTGATTTCGGTCATCTCAGAAAAGACGAATACAGTAATATTACGGATAAAAGCAGAAAAACTGTTCTTATTTCGGTTATTGTACTTGTGATATTAGGTGTGGCAAGTTGTGTGTCATATTTCTTCCATATCACTCCTGTTTCATATGACAAAAAGCCGAGTGATCTTTATACTGAGGTTGACAGACATCCCGAAAATTATTATGTTCTCGATCCCGTAACAGCTAAAGAATACATTTCATATACCGATAACTATATTCATCCGCTGTGGGGATTTTCTTCCGATTTTCTCCATAATGTTGACGGCTTCGGATATCTTCATCGGACAAATCAGCTTGTGAACCGCAACCTCTCAACAAATATTTATGAGGCGGTCGTTGACGGAAGAAATGTATATGTTATTGATAAGAACATTACTTTTATCAAAGAAAATTATCTTAACCAATATTACGGCAAAAAGGATTCCGTCATTGTTTACAAGGATGAAAAGGAATTCAACGGATTTACAATTTACAGCGTAGACAGAGTTAAATAACATAAAAAAAGGTATATCACGATTTTTTGGGAGACTGTGAAGTCGTTTTTCTTAGGTTTTTCGTTCATTCCTTTTCTGTCATTTTCCGGGCAAACTAAGACAAAAAGCAGAGCTTTTGGGCTCTGCTTAGTTTCTTGAAAATATACTTTTGCTATGGGAGTGATTCAGATTAGATTGCTCGGAATAAAACAATTATCCTTGTCAATCGGTATCGGCTCCTCACACATACATATGATGCCGCCGTTTCCGCGGTTCAAAGAAGCCTTGTCAATTACGCTGTACTTTTTGACCTCACGACGATCAGGAGAAGCACTCTTTTTGATTTCCAACGGATGAATGACATTGTTTTCCTCGATGAAAACATCAATCTCTTTTGCGTTAGAATCACGAAAATAGGTAATATTTACTTTAGATTTAGCGTAAGCGTAGTTTTTCACAAGCTCCATTACCACATAATTTTCGTAGTAATGACCGCTTGCAGCACCGTTACGGAGAGTGTCTGCCGTCAGCCACATCGAAAGGTAAGCACAAAGACCGGTGTCACAGAAATACAGTTTCGGTGTTTTGCTGAGCCGTTTCAGTTCATTGTTTGAATATGGGGCAAGCAGATAAACAATGTGAAGTCCCACAAGTACTTTCAGCCATTCCTTTGCGGTACTTGATGCAATGTCAGCGGATTCCGCAAGAGTAGAATAATTTACCTGCTCTGAAACAAGAGCAGCACAACCGACAAGAAACTTACGAAAACGAACTGTGTCGGTAATACCGCCGTGTTAGCTTAGTAATATTTTTTTGGAAGGTGATAAAATTATGAGTACCAATAAGATTACTTGTTCATTTACCGTTGACCGTGATATTTACAACGCTTATAAAAGTATTGTTGTAAAAGGTGGTGAAAATGTAAAGGGCAACCTTATCCGTTATATGCTCAATGTCATTAACTATGAAACTCCAAATGCAGATACAATTTCTGCAATAAAAGAAGTTGAAGAACTGAAAAAAAATCCAAACAAAAAAACCTATGCATCATTTAGCGAGCTTTTAGAGGATATTACCAATGAGTAAATTAAGAATTGTGCCATCACAGAAACTCAACAGAGACGTTAAGCTGGCAATTAAGCGTGGATACAATATTCAATTGCTTGATGATGTTGTTGAAATGATAGCTGAACAACAACTACTGCCACCGGAATATAAAGATTACAAACTAATTGGAAATTATTCCGGCTGTAGGGAGTGTCACATTACCCCTGACTGGCTCTTAATTTATGAAATTAGTAATGAAGAACTTATTTTGTATCTGACAAGAACCGGAACACACAGCGATTTATTTTAAACTTCTAAAGGCGTTTTTGCCTTAATAGAATATACCAACAAATAAAAGAAAGAACCTTCCCTAATGATAAATTCATCAGAGAAGGTTCTTGTTATTTTTTCACCATAACTACAGCCTGTTTGCCGAGTTCATTATATCTTGTATTTACAAGGCTTTTTGAGTATCTTGTACGAGCGTTTGTCCATGGGTCGTTGAAATAGTAATAATCTTTGTCATAGCCCGTGAGCAACAAACAATGTTCGCCGGCAGTCCAAGTGTAGTAACTGCCGAGTTTATATTTTGCGTTTTCATCGGTGTAGTTTACTCTCCAAGTGGTTGTCTTAAATGACGGTGACATATTAATTGTTGCCCACACCATAATCGGCTGACCTTGTGCAACATACTTACCCGAAAGATATTCAAGACTTTTCCCGCTGATTTCTACAGCCTTGTATGATTTGTCGGAAAGGTATTTATTCATACATTTTACCATAATCGGTGCATACGCTCCGTAGCTGTTGGAACTGTATGGTGTTCCAACAAAGGCACAATTCGGATCAGGTCCTGTGTATGAACCGTTTGAATAACCGAAAGGTTTTTTTACCAAATACTTATCTGCAAATGTCGTTTCAGAAATTTTATATCCGTAGAAATTCAACAGCATTGTTGCACTACAGGTTTCACAGCCTGTCGGGAGCTTACTTTGACCGATTAACGGAACATTTGAAATCTTCTTGCTCTGTGGCATTATGTATACATTGCAAATGGCTTTTTTTCCGTTATTCAAAATGCAAGTTACAGTTGCTTTTCCTGTCGCTACTCCTTTGACGACACCTCCGCCTCTTGTTACAGCAGCTATTTTTGAATTGCTTGATGAATAAAGTCTGTAATATGCCGCTGTACCTTTTGGAACACTGCTGTTAATGTCAAAACTCTGACCTATGTACAGTACAATTTCACTTGCGTTAAGTTTAAGAGATGTTGCAAGCGGCTTGACCGTTACATTACAGGTTGCTTGTGTACCGTTTGGCATTTTGCATCTCACAGTTGTGGTTCCTGCCTTTTTTGCGGTCATCAAACCTCCGGCTTTTTGAACAAAAGCAATATTCGGATCATCTGAATAATAAGAACGATAATAAGCTGCTGTTCCGCTCGGCACATAGCTTGAAAAATCATACTGTTCACCGACTCCAAGTATAATACTTGTCTTATCAAGCTTTATGCTATTAGCAAGCTTTTTAACAGTAACCTTACATTTGGCTGTAAGTCCGTTATAAGTTTTTGCTGTAATTGTAGAGACACCAATGCCCACAGCAGTCATTTTGCCTTTATCGTCTACAGTAATTACCCCACTATTATCTGTAGTAAACTCTACTTGCGAAATATCTCCATTTTCAATAGTAGTAATAAGAGTATATGACTCCCCTACCCCAAGTGTTATTCCATTCTTATTGAATTTCACACTTTTAGGCGGAACAGTTGGTTTTGGCTCTGTAGTAGGCTGTTCAGTAATCTGCTCAGTATACTCTTCTGTTGAAGGTTCAGTAACTTCTTCCGTAGTTGTTTCAGTCGATTCTGTTGAAGGTTCAGTAACTTCTTCCGTAGTTATTTCAGTCGATTCTGTCGATGGTTCATCAACAATTGTCGTTTCCTCAACACATTCTGTAGTAGTGTCAGTATATGCTGTAGTTTCAGTATATTCAGTTGTTACTTCAGTACAAGCAGAGGAGAAATCCGATATCGTTGTTTCTGTGGATGCTTCAGTTCCGTAAACCGAAGTAGTTTCTGTCAAAGATGACGGTTCTGATGTATCGAATTGAGATCTAACAATAATTTTCTGAATATTAGTGGCATCAATAACGGTCAACACATTGTCGCCATTAGTATCGTAAAGAAATTTCTCATCATCAGTTAAGTCAATCATACCTACAACATACTTTTGGACCTTGGTTGCATCCATAACTGTAAATTCGTAATTACCACCGTTAACGATAGTCGCTGCATATGGTATTATACATATCGCAGATAACAGCGTTATGATTAATAATATTGATATTGGTTGTATTATTTTTTTCATGTTTTTTGCTCCCTTATCTGTGCCTGTTGTAATAGTCTTTGTCTGACCGTTTACAAATGTCTTTTCTACCGTATTACCGTCTGAATCGGTAACAATGTAATGAGTAAGACTGCCGTTTGATGATGTGCGATATTCACTTTCAAGCGAACCGTTAATATGAGGTTTCACCGCTTGAATAGGTAGGCTCAAATGAGCCTACTTACCCACATTGGTTTTAAATTTTTTCAAATATAGTTAGAATTATTAATCAATCTAAAATTTATGCCTATTTTTTTTAACTCATTAAATGCACTAAAATTGGTCTCATTGACTAACACCATTTTTTCATGTGAAATACAGCGAAACCACGGTATGCAATTTTTATAAAAAGCCAAATCTTCAGGATAATCATAAGCATTCCAAGAGGAAAAATCTATAGGTTTCATCAATAAAGCCGTTGTTATTTTATTAATTCTGAAACAATGGATTTGTTGTCCTGCAGTATATCTGGGTGTTTTTATTTTGCCTAATGGAATTTCATGATTTCTAAAACCATCCAAGAAATTAAAATATTCATTAGAATGATCCTTTTTATGGATCTGTCTCACAGTAAAAAAACTAAAATTCTCGCTATAGCAAGTGGCAATTTTTAATATATCGTTATATTTACTATTAAAATCGTCATAATTCATAAAAGTATAAACCATAATACCACCTGTATTCCCTATACATAAAACGAATGGATACTCAACTTTATATTTTTATATTTAACATGATAATACTTAAAAGAAGCAGACCCTCTATGTTTGGGATCACACTTACTTCTAGTGCTGCCTACTGAGTTTGCGATATTTAACGCATCACTCTTATAATAAGTTATTACATCTTTGCCTTGCCGCAACTTTGATTCAACTTTACTTTTAGTAAGTTTACTTCCAAGTATAGGTACATCATCACTATTAAATGTTATAGTATAAAATCGTTTATTGTTTTTTCTTTCTTTTTTCAATTTGGTTCGTATATTATTTGCTGATTTAACAGCAGTATTAAATTTTTTAACTGCATTAATTGCATTTTTAACCTTATTTTTAGACCAATTCCATGTAGCAGACGCACCATTCCAAATTGCATTACCGATAGATGATAGTCCGTTACCGACTGCGTTACAAAAAGCAGACCAACCTTTTTGGAAAAATGAAGTGGAACAAATCGCTACAGTTGCTGCAGTTAAAGCTATTAAAGCATAAACTAAATCATCAACTAGGGCTACTTTGGTATCTTTTATGTTGCCCCAAGCGTCATAAACATAGCTTGCAACTTCTGTGCCTGCGAGGTCAATAATTCTGATTACATCACCCTGCAAGTTTTTTA
>OGCQ01001016.1_pt1 | contig 38658 bp, 29 predicted proteins | sample 1570161 | NCBI WGS metagenome assembly OGCQ01 (sample SAMEA4384402, study PRJEB24528) | human gut metagenome | reverse complement strand
TTGCGTTTCCTCAAGCGTGAAAGTGTATCTTTTCATTTCTCATCACCATCTTCATTATACAACAACGGCCGATAAATTATCAATCTTTTTAAAAAGATATTAGTATAAAGTCATTTTGCTGGGGGACCCTGCGCAAATTGACCATCCGCTGTTGGATATACGAAGTAATGGCCTGAGCTATGCATCCGACCGCATGAAGGGCAGCCCCCTATGTGTCCAAATCACCATGCAGCCAGATGAGTGTGAGCGATCAGAACTTGCTTTGAATGCAGCTGTGCGAATGTGATTGCTGATACGCAGCACCTATAACCCTTTCCGTTTTCGACTGCGAGAATGGTGAATACAGCATCTAAGGAGATGCAGGGTGGGCACACAATATGCTGATAACTTTTCGAGCAAGTGGACCGCATCCATATGAATGCGGTCCACTTGTGCTAATGGTTGTGTTATTCGCCGGTGTTAGCGTTCGCCAGGAAAACCACTGAGAGCTTAACTGAAATCGCTAATTAAAGCTCAGATGGAAAAACCAAACAACCCAGATTGGCAAATAAATATTATTCTTGCTGGTCAGCCATCGGCTCAATGGCCTTTACTTTGCCGGTCTGTACAGAAACTGTATCCAATTTCTTCCCGCGGAAGCTCTCGCCGCGCAGCTTGAATACCGTAGCTTCATCAAAGATGCGGTCCAGCGCACACAGAAGTGTAGAGTCCTCATCAAAGTCCTCACGCCAGAGAGCCGGATTCTTGTTGCTGGTGAAAAGGTTGAACCATTGTAATCTAAGTACTATTCCGAAAAAGGCGCACAAACCCAAGCCCCCTAAAAGCGGGCGAAAAAAGAAGATGTTCTAAAAAACTAAGTGGTAGAAGGGGCAGCCACAAGGTAGCCTTGTCTCTGGAGGATGAAGATAGCTTCTTCCACGGAAACTTCCCGATGTGCCGGTGGCCGGTCGTCCTTGCGGTAGAGTTCAGGGTTGTACGGCTCATTCTTCTTGAGCATATTGTAGATGGCCGTGAGCAGCATCCTGGCAATGGCGATAATGGCTTTCTTGTGGCCCCGGCGTTTTCTGAGCGCCAGATAACGATTGCGGATTTCCGGGAATTGCTTGGCACGAATCGCACTGAGGGCGCATTGAACCAGCAACGGTTTGATATAGGCCCCAGCCCGGCTGATTCTGGTGGTTTTCTTCTTTCCAGCACTCTCGTTGTTCTGCGGCATAAGCCCGGCCCAAGAGCAAAGATGCTTCGAGGTGGGGAACACGGACATATCCACTCCGATTTCAGAGATAATGCCAATCGCGGCAAAGGATTGGATACCCGGCACCGTCATAACAAGACCCAGTTGGGGAAGATACTTCTCGGCGGTTGTCAGAATCAGCGATTCCAGATTTGCTTTGCACAGTTCAAGGTTGTCCATGTGGGAGCGGATGATGCGGAGCTTTTCAGCCTGTTCTTCACACATCTCTCCGTCCACAGCGGCAAGCACCTGTTCATTGGTTGCTTTCATACCTTTGGTTCGGAAGCAGGAAACATCCGTGATTTTCTCTGCTGGGTTCTCCAAAATTCTGTCTGTAATCGCAGACGCTGCTTTCCCAAACACATCCGAGAACACATCGTCCAGTTTGAAGTTGGAAACCGTCAGACAGTTTTGTGCCCGGTTTTTCTCGCCGGTAGTGAAATTTGTGAGTTTCCATCGATAACGCACCAAATCCCGGAGTTGGCGAATATCTGCTGGAGGGATAAAGCTCCCAGCGACAAGGTCGTGCTTGAAGATGTCGGCAATCCACTTAGCGTCCCGCTTATCCGTTTTCTTCCCTCGAATTGCTTTCACATACTTGGGGTGAGCAAGGACAATATTGCAGGTGGACTCCAAGATGTTGTAAACGGGAATCCAATATTTCCCGGTTGATTCCATACGCACATCCTTGCAGTTGTTCTCAGAAAGCCAATCTGCACACTGGCGTAAATCGCCTGTGAAGGTGGAGAACCGCTTGCTTTTGTAGGTGGTTACACCCTGCTCATTGGTAGAAGCGATACAGGCAACAACAAAGGACTTGTGGACATCCATCCCACAGCAGATGGGGTAAACGATTTTGAGCATAACACATCCCCTCGAAACAATATTTGAGAGAACAGGCAGGGACTGGACGCTCACTGAAAGATTGAAGTAGTCCGTCTCTCCAAAGATAAGGTTATAGGGTGTGATGCCCTATTTATTGGTGCTTGAAAGAGCGCCCAGCACACATAACCATTCAGTCCAGCACAAGGTTGCGCCTATTCACCTCCACGTGCTCTGTAGTGTGCCTGCTTCCTCAAGTACAATTCTAACAAATTACAGATAGTTGCGTTAGAGGCACTGGGTTTCATTCACTTTGGTGCCTTGGAGCGCAGCGGAAAGGAATGGTCATAACCATGTTAAAATTGCCTTCCTTGTTGTAGCGGCGGTCGATCAGATCAAAGAACAGCCGCGTATTCTCTTTATCGAATTCGCAATGGGCGATCTCATCAATGATCAAGCAGGATGGGCGAACTAAACTCTTGAGGCAGGAATCCGTTTTCCCCGCGCGTCTGGCGGCTGTAAAGCGGTCACGCAGCTCGGAAGCCTTGATGAAATAGGCCCGCATACCATGCTGGCAGCAGGCATAGCCAAATGCCTGCGCCAAATGCGTTTTTCCTGTTCCAGGCGGTCCAATAAAGGCCAGGTTGCGGTGCGAATAAACTGCGCCCAAGGAGGGCAAAGCCCGGCTCCGATCCAGGTCTCTGCTTTTCAGCAGAGAAAAGTCAAAGTTTTCAAAGGTTTTCGGCGCCTTTTTCGGCAGTCGGCTCAGTTTGAGCAGTGTTTGGACGGTGGTCTGCTGTTTCTTCTCACTGATGTAGGAAAAGACAGTTTGTACCGCCGCAATGGCTTCTTCTGAAAGTTTCTGGTCATCAGCAAAAGTGGCGAATTCTTCGGTTGCGAAGTCCAGCTTCAGCACCGAGATCGCGGTCTTCATCTTTTCAAAAACGGTCTGCGTCATGCTGGTTCCTCCCCGTCAAAATCAAATTTGGCAAAAGAGAGTTTGCCAGATGGCTTTGGAAGTTGGCGAATCCGCGTCATTACTGGAGCAATCGGCAGTTCCTCAGGCTGCTCAAGTGCCTCGTACTGCCCTTCGCAGAAGCTGTCTCTGCGGCTCCTGGTCACATCATGGGTCGTCAAAAGAGAATTCAGATCCGCAGAGTAAATGTAGAGTGTATCTCCGCTGCGCATGATCCGAGCTGTTGCGCCCGGATAGCTATAAGGAACACCAAACCGTCGGCCCTCGTAGTTTACGAACCCGTCAAAAGAGATTTTTCGTTCCGGGCAGAGATAAAAGCGCACCGCGTCCAATTCCGGAAGCGGCCGAAGCAGTTCGCCGCATGCCTCCATGTGGAGCCGCTGAGGCACACCGTCCACGGCACGATGGTAGGTTCCGTTCTGTGAATTGCACCATTCCAGTGCGTTCCAGTTTAGATCGGTAATGTTGTAAAAAACTCTGTCGGCGAGGAAATTCTCTTTCACGAACCGCACCAGCCGTTCTACTTGGCCCTTGGTAAACGGATGCCGCGGCTTGCAGAGTTTTGTTTCAAACCCAATGGTTTTCATGAAGGTCTCGTAATCCTTCTGCCATACAGGGTGTCCTTCCAAGTCACGATGGAGAATGACGCTTTTCATGTTGTCGGTAAGAATGAACCTGGGGATCCCCATGTATTGGAAGGCATGGATCATACCGATGAATAGATTTTCCTGCTTGGCATTGGGGAAAAACTCAATGTAACATTCTCTGCAGTGATGGCAGATCATGGCGAAGCAAGCCACTCGGTAAACCTGTTCGTTGTAATCCAGGACATCCGTGAAACCCCAGTCCATCTGGTAGGTTTCACCGGGACCGGTCGTATAGCGGCGCCCGCGGTTGCCCTGCGGTGCGATCTGCTGTCGCTTGGCGGGGATGAGATACTTGTGGGAGGCAATGTACCGTTTCACTGTGCTTCGGCTTCCAGAAAAGCCAATTGCTTGCAGCCGTCCCAGACAAACAGTTGAATTACTGACTCCGTTTCTCAGTAAGTTGTCCAAAACCGAACTGTATCCATCCAGCAAATGTTCCTTTGGCTGACCTATGAGGCCATGCGGAGTCTCACAAAATCCATTAGTTTTTAGTCGGCGCAGCTTTGCCCGAGAGATTCCGGTCCTGTACCCCAGTTCTGCAAGATTGATTTCGTTTATACTTGCAAACTCACCATGGAGTTCTTCCATTTCTGCAATGGCTTGTGCTATAATTGGCAGGAAGCCATTACTCTGAATTCCTTTCATATCATTCCTTTCTACTGGGTTGTTTGGTCACTATTCAGTATAAAGGATTTGAAGGAATTCCGTAATGGCTTTTTCTTTTGATCCGCAATTAGCTTTTCCTGCCGGGCCCTTGGGGGTTATTTCAGCCGGACGCCAATACCGGACGGGTTCCGGGAAATTCATCTTGAGAATCTAGCTATTATTGCGCAAAAAAGCGTTAATTCTGGCCAACGGCCAGAATTAACGCTTTTTCAATGCTCGTTAAACGGTTGATTCTTTATTGTCCTTATGCAGGGTAGCCCTTAGCGCGGGGGATTTTATATATTGACATTACCGTTTCAACCACTGTGCAAATTCTCTCTGCGAGATCTTGCCGTTCTCACATTTCTCCTTTTCCCTCTGCGCTTCCTTACTCCAAGCAGAAAATGCTTCCTGCGAAATCTTCCCCGCGCGGATCCACGCGAAGCGGCGTTTATACTCGCGGCGATAAATTTTCAGCAGCTCGTCCTGCGCGTGGCTTTGCATATACTGCCGCATTGCACCGACTTCCTTGCAGGTGCGGCCGCGGCTGTCGAAGACACGGCCGCAATACTCCGTGCTGCCGTGAACGGTGAGCGCAAAATATTTGCCGCAGTTTTTACAGGTGCGCATCATGATTTTTTCCTGAACGCACTTGCGCAGGGAAAAATCGATCAGATCATACATACCTTGCGGATAAAGCACTTCGGTGAACTGCTTTTCTTCCACGAACTCAAACGAAATCTTCATCGGCTGGAAGTCAAATTTCTGCAAGGACGGAGCCTGCTCATACGCCTGCACTCGAATAGAAAAGCCCACGTCTGTGATGCTTGCGTCCAGAACCGTCTGGAACAGGCGCAGAATTTGCTGCTGCATGGTCGCAAGGTTGCTTGGGACGTGCGCCAGTTCTTTGTGCGGCAACAGTTTCGTCGGATTTTTGCAATCCGGTGTCGCCTGCTTTAATCTATTGCTCCAATCCAGCCACAGGTAGAAGAAATAAGGATGCTCGTCCTTGAAATCATCCAGAAGTTCTTGTACTGGCTTCAGGCATGTTGTGTTCCGCGTCTGGTAAAACTTAATCAGTGAGAGCTCCGCTTCATGGAAACGCGGTTCCCATTGATTCACGTCATAATATACGAACGACAGCAGGCTGTCCGGAAACGGACGGCCTGCTATTTTTATGACATACTCTGCATTGCCGTCTTTGCACTCCAGAGTTTCCGCGCTGTCCAGAAGATAAAATTTGCACTGAAAATTCGACATGACTGCACCTCAAAATAGATTTATAGAAATTTACACTATAAATTAGTCTTGACAATAGTTTAGGATTATGTTAGTCTAAAAATAGAAAACAAATCTATCGACTAATTATAAGTCTAAGTCATGCAACACAGAATGTCAATAGCAAACGGAAAGGAAGTGAAAAAATGACCAAACTGGAAACCATCAACGCGGCAGATCTGCAAAACAGGACATATGAACCGACGCACTTTCTGGTAGATGAGCTTATTCCAGAGGGCCTGCATATCCTCGCGGGTGCGCCGAAGATCGGCAAGTCGTGGCTTGCTTTGTGGCTCTGCTTGTGCGTTTCGCAGGGGCAGCCTCTCTGGAATTTTGCAGTGACACAGGGCGAGGTTCTGTATCTCAGCCTCGAAGACTCGTTCCAGCGCATCCAGACGCGACTCTTTGACCTGACGGAAGATGCGCCGCCGACGCTGCACTTTGCGATCATGGCCGACACGCTCAAGCACGGCTTGGAACAGCAGATTGAGCAATTTCTAGCGGAGCATCCCAATACGAAGCTCGTTGTGATCGACACGTTGCAGCGTGTTCGGAGCGCGGGCAGTGACAGCAATTTGTACGCAAATGACTATCAGGACATCGGGCTTCTGAAAAAACTTGCAGACAAGCAGCACATTGCAATTCTCTTGATTCACCATCTGCGGAAGCTCCACGACGACGATCCGATGAACATGATCTCCGGTTCGACGGGATTAAGCGGCGCGGCAGATTCGACGTTTGTACTCCAGAAAAACTCCCGTCTTGCCAACGTTGCGTCCTTGCACTGCACTGGGCGCGACATTCCGGATCGCACGTTAAAACTCAAATTTGGCGAGGAAGATCACGTCTGGAAACTGCTTGAGGACAGCAAAACTTGCAGCAGTGCTTCTAAGATTTCAACGCTTCAACTCACAAAACTTCTCTCTGAATTGCTCCGTGCCGATTCTACATATCTCGGCTCACCATCGGCACTGTCCGCAAAGATCGACCCTGACGGCAGCCTCGGCATCACGCCCAAAAAGGTTACCCGGCTGGTACGGGAAAGCGTTGCGGCTCTAAGAGAAAACGGGGTTTTAGCAGAGACGTACCGCAGCAACGGCAAGCGGTGGATTTCGCTCAAACGTGCCGATAGTGCCGATTTTCCACCCATGAAAACAATCGGCACAATCGACCCTGCGGGTGTGCCGAACGCCTGCACCGCACCGTGAGGCGCGTGTCGCCGCTGTGTGCGGCTTTCTGCCCCGACAGCGAGTGTGTGTGCGGCGCGGCAGAAAAAGCCCACGTTGCGCCAACGTGCGCAAAAAACACAAAATCGCAATCCAGCAGGGTGAATCTCGTTAAAGATGTTTTTTGAATTTTTCCACAACGGCATGACGCTTTGGTGTCATGCTGTTGTTTTTCTTGTGTACTCCGCAGAAAACTCCATCTCTCCAATGAAGTTGTAGCGAATGTCAATTTGTTGTACGCGGTGTCCGCTAGATTTATCCGGCGCATGGACAATGATTTTCTCGATAAACTCCTGCACCATCACAGCGGTCAATTCTTTTGGCTCGGTGTACTTTCGGACGAGTTTCAAAAACTTCTCCGCATTGCCGGTGTGCTCCTGCGCCGCTGCAAGCTCACTGCGCAGCGTTTGAACGCTGGCGGCTAATTCTGTCTGTTCCTGCTCATAACCCGCTGAGAGCTTTGTAAAACGCTCGTCCGTCAACTTGCCGCACACGTTGTCCTCGTAGAGCTTGCGGATGATCGTATCAAGCTCCGCAATGCGGCGTTCCTGTCGGCTCAATGTGCGTTTCGTGCTGGCCTGTTTTGCCTCCAGTGCTTTCTTGCGCCCATCCATCAGCATCTCCGCAAAGGCTTCTTCATTGAAGTGGGCGAAAGAAATTACCTTTTGCAGATTCTCCAACACAAGCTGTTCCAGTACCACGGCGCGTATGTAATGGGCGCTGCACCCCTTTCGGTTGCGATAGCTTGAACAGGTGTAGTATTCGTCTGTGTGCTCCCATTTTACGCTTCTGCAAAAGTATAGCCGTCCACCGCAATCTGCGCAATAGACCAGACCGGAGAACATTCCCATATCGCCCATCTTGGTCACTCGGCGGCGATTGATCCTGGCGCGCTTTACTGCTTCTGCTATTTCTTCTGTCCAGATAGGGGCGTGGGTGTTTTTGAAAATCATCCATTGATCCGGCGAGTTTTTAATCGTTTTCTTGATTTTGTAGGATTTTCGATGCGTCCGAAAGTTGACCGTATGCCCTAGATACTCCAAATAGTGATCCAGAATGTTAGACACGGTCGTTGTATCCCATTGATAGGCTTCGCGGCTGCGTATTCCATGACTTGCAATACCCTTATTGCTGAAATAGGTGCTTGGCGTTGGAATTTTAGCTTCTTCCAATCGCCTTGCGATTTGTGCCGGGCCAAAACCGCTTAATGTTTCCACGCCAATCCGATAGACCACCTCGGCGGCCTCCGGGTCAATCGCCCAGTTCTTCGGGTTTTCCTCTGCGCGGCAATAGCCATAGATCGGTGAAGTTGTCAGATGTTCGCCCGTCTGACCTTTCGCTTTCATCACAGAACGGATTTTCTTGCTGGTATCTTTGGCGTACCATTCGTTGATGATGTTCCGAAACGGCGTGAAGTCATTGTCCATCGCGCAAGCAGAATCCACACCGTCATTGATTGCAATGAAGCGAACGTCCAACTCAGGGAATCGGATTTCCGTATACATTCCAACTTCCAGATAGTTACGACCGAACCGCGACATATCCTTAACAATGACCGTGCTGACATACCCGGCCTCAATATCCGTAAGCATTTCTTGAAACCCCGGACGGTTGAAATTTGTGCCAGAGTAGCCGTCATCCTTATAGATTTTGAAATTCAGAATTCCGTGGTCGCGTGCATATTTGCTGAGAATTTCAATTTGGTGCGCAATACTGTTGCTGTCGCCCTCGTTCTCATCGTCACGCGAAAGGCGGACATAGAGGGCCGTCCACTTTTCATTCAGCATTTCCAGAAACTCGGCCATCATTTGCACCCCGCTTTCAGAAACGAGCTGAACACAGGCGTGACGGAACCGGCAAGCTGTTCCAGAACGCTGTGAAGCGTAACATGATGCGCTTCAAGCTCCAACAGCAGTTGCTGCTGATTCTCATAGCCACGATTCAGACGTGTCAGGTCAAAAACAACAACGTTGCTGACCTGATCTGCACGGATGGCGGCAAGCATTTTCTGATATTCTGGACGGTCTGTATTGCACCCGGAGTAGCCGCAGTCACAAAAGACTTGCAGATTATGAAGCCCCTGTTCCTTGGCATAATGAACGAGCCGCTTTTGCTGATTCTGCGCATAGGCCGCAGACATGGCGCTGCGGCTGCCATGGTCGATGCGGCAATAAAGCACGGTAATTTTATAAGACTGCCTAATCATATTATCCTCCGTTCCGGCAGTCACCATCTCATACTTTCTGACACTGATATTATATCAAATGTCAGGTATTTTGTCAAATTTCATCACATTTTGAAGCAATATTCTTAGCTTCCAGTTTGACAAGATGTTTGACCTTTTCAGAAATGGTGCTGCCCTGATCGTTATAGCAGCCTACCACAACATAGCGCGTATTTCCCAGCTTCGTTTCTGTTTTGATTTCTCTTTGTTTGGGGAATGGTATGGTTCTTCTGTTCACCGTGACACCTCCAAAATAAATCTCACCGTGAAACGCTTTTCGTCAAAATTCGCGTGGGATATTCCGCGCGAATCTGCAATAACATCTATCGTTTTTCAAAGGCTTCGCAGACGGCAGCTGGCAAGGCTGCTCCATAGGCTTTACCTCCCTCCATGCTTATGGCGGGGCGTTCTACGCTGTGACGCATAGCCAACGCAAGTATCATTATCCTTTGTATGTGGTCGTCGCCCGCAAGCCTGCCACGGCTTGTCTGCAATGTCGGCGTTCATCGCTCCACGCCGGAATCGGTTCACCCCCTGTTCCGTCGCATCCCCGCGCGCCCATTGCTGGCTCACATATACAAAACGTATCTGCTGACCCTATTCAGTTGTAAATCAGGTTATTTACCTGTTGCGGTTGATTATCAACCGGGGAAAACGCAGCATCTTCCAATGCTGTGTTTTCCCGGATCGGCAATCCGGTGTTTTCGGTTGTTCTGAAGCTGCCTGTTCACAGCGCAGACACACCATGCGCCCCTCCGGAATGATTTCGCCACACATCACGCAGCGTTCCTCGGAAAAATACATCATAGCAAACTCCTTTTGGGGTGGCGGAATACGCCTCATGGTGAAACGTATTCCGCTATTTTTCGCAGTCGAACAGGGGCAGCTTTACGATCAATTCGATCATCAGCTCACGCTTTATATCTTCGTTCAGGTAGGTGCGCGGTTCTCCGTAGAGATCCGTGCCCTCCCGCATGGAAAGTCGATTGATATATCCCTCAAAATGCTCCATGACGGTGCAAATGCTCTGTGTATCACCGTTGACAGCTTTGCAAATCGTTTCATAAGGTAAAAGTTTCGGCATCCTTGTCGTGCTCCATGATCCGCTCGAGTTGCTGCAATGCTTGATTCCGTCTGCTGTTGACCGTGGACACGGGCAAATTCAAATACCTTGCAATTTTGCTGTCGCTCCACTCGGCAAAGTAAGATAACAATAAAACATCTCTGTATTTGGGCTGCAAATAGGACAATGCGTTTCCGATATGCGGCGTTACGACAAAGACCTGCTCCTTCACGCGGAAGGGCATCATCGTTTCCAGTGCATAGCTGTCCTCTGTTATCAGGCTGTCAAAAATGCTCTCGTCAAAGTTTGATGCTGCGGCTTCCCGCTGCTCCTGAATGTCCAATTTTTTATGTATGTTCCGTGCCTTGTTTCGGAGGACTGTTTTCATAAAATCCTCAAAGGCGTATTGCTTATGCAGCTTTTGGTTTTCTGTCATTTCATATCCCTCTGATTTGTGCTTCTATATACCAACTACAAAATGGAACTTCCATTTTTCCGAAAATTCGCGCAAAGCGCAAAAACTTCCTATAAAAAACTTATTTTTGATGAAATCCGCGCTCAAAGAGAACAGAAAAATCCCCCCTCCAGTGTGAACTGGAGGGGGGAATCTTGCGCTACGGGTTACTTCGTGTACTTCTGCATGAAACGCATCAGAATCGACGCAACTTCCGCGCGGGTCGCGTTGCCCTGCGGGGCAAGCGTGGTTGCGGTGCGGCCGTTGATAAGGCCAGCACTGACAGCCCAGCGCATCGCGTCGGTCGCCCAGCTCGAAACGCTGGAAGCGTCTGTGTAGCCGGAAATGTCAGCGGATGCAGACACATCATAGCCTTTCAGCTTCGCGTAGCGGTAGAGCATGGCGGCAAGCTGCTCACGGGTGATCTTGCCGGTCATATTCGTACCATCCGAAATGCCAGCACCCATCGACCATTCACGGCCGCGAGCGTACCACGTTTCGCCGCCGGAGGTATTGACACCCTCCATACGCGCCAGAATCGTGACGATCATGCTGCGGGTCGTGTTCGCGTTCGGGTTAAACTCGTTTGCAGATGTGCCGTTCATCAGGCCATTGTCGCAAACGTACTTCACGCCGTCATAGTACCAGCTGCCGGAGGTCACATCCGTGAACGGGAGGTTGTCCTTGCTGGTATCAGGCTTCTGCGACGGCTTGGCGGGCGTAGACGGGGTGAGAGGCGGAATTGCCGCGTATTCCTTTTCTGCCCGTACAAGGTCGTTGTAGCGCGTTACAAGTGCCTTTTGATCCTCGGTCAAAGCCTCATACGCAGCGCGGGCCATACGGATAGCCGGGCCACTGTATCGGGTGACGGGGAACAGGCGCTCGATCATCTCGTCCACCTGCGCGGCAGCCTCGCGGTCAGCTTTGTCTTTGGCTTCAGCTTCCAGACGTGCAAGCTCTGCTTCTGCTGCGGTCAAAACATCGTAGTTTTTAACCAGCAGCTTCTGATCGTTCGTCAGCGCGTTATACGCAGCGCGGGCAGCTTCGATAGCTGTCTTGCTTTCCAGCGTGACTTTGTCGATTTCCTTGATCTTTTCCGTCACATCGTCAGCAGCTTTCCGGTCAACCAGTGCCTTGTACGCGGCTTCTGCGGCAGTCAGAGTATTCAGCTTCGTCACATAAGTCTTTTGCGTGGGAGTCAGGTTGTCGTAAGCGGCGCGGGCCGTTTCGATGGCCTGTTTGCTGTCCAGCGTGACGTCGCCGATTTCGTCAATCAAGCTATCAACCGCAGCGGCGGCAGCTTTGTCAATGCGTTCCTGCTCGGCAGCGGCATCTTGCAGCTCTTTCAGCCTCGCCTCAGCAGCAACAAGCGTGGAATAATCAACCGGTTCTGCCCAATCGACAATATGCTGTGCGTACCTGTTCAGTGCATTGTAGCCAGCACGCGCTTTCTGAATCTGCTCCGCGCTGTCCAGCGTGATTTCGCCAATCGGGCCGATTGCGACAATGTCGGCAATGACCTTATCCGCCGCAGCCTGATTGAGTCTGTCGATTTTTTCAATCAGCGCCATGAGCTTATTGTACTCGTTGACAGTCAGGCGGTCTTTTTCCTCCTGCGTCAGCGATTCATAAATCTCCTGCACCGATTTGATCTGCTCCACATCTTCCAGCGTTGCGCGGTAGACGGAAGGCAGGGCGGCGATCTTTACGGACAGATCGGCGGTTTTCTTGAAGCTGGCAACGCCAGCCTCTGCATCGAGCAGCTTCTGATAGTTGGTGACGTTCTGCTTACTGGTGTCACTCAGCGCGGCATAAGCAGCTCTGGTGATGCTCAGGCCGCTTTCCATGCTCTTGTAGTTGTAGCTTTCTACCTTGACGCAATACTTGTCGATCAGCCCCATGACGTATGCGGAGCCGTCGTCAACCTGTGCATTGACCACCTTTAGAACGTACCATGTACCATTCGATGTCTGCGTGTTGCCGGCTTGCGTGTTCATGGTCGGCCAGCCCTTCACGCCGCACCCAACGTAGATGGTGTCGCCCGCGACAACGGGGATGGTCTGCGTCCGCTTATAGAAGCTGACACCCTCGTTCTTGTCGGTCACCTGCTCGTTGAGGAAGGTCTTTACAAGGAAATTCTTGTTCGTGGCGGTCGGTGTGATCTTGATTTCGGCCTTTTCATCGTCGATCTTCAAGGTGTACTCGTTTGTCGAGCCAATCGTGCCGGACGTGAACGCCGGGAAGATCGTGCCGTTGGTCACTTCAAGCGCCTTTAGGGTGGTGTTCTGGTTGCTCCATGTGCCGCCGAGGTCCTCGCCGTAGCCGGTTCTGGTATACATGATGCGGATCTCATCGCCGTCGCCCAGCTTGCGGTTCGCAACCGTGAAGTTGCCAAAGCCCACGTTGGTGAACCAGTCGTTCAGCGTTCCCATCCAGCCGGACTGGGAGCCGCCATCGAAAGCGGACAGGCCGTTGATCGACGAGATGTAGTTGCTGGACGCGCCGGTCTGTGAATAACCGTATAGTTCGAGTGCGTCTGCCACGCAGGTCATCATGGTGGAGTCCGCTGTCAGATCGATCCACGCATTGACCAGCTCGCCGTCCCAATAGCTCTTGCCAGCCCACATATCTCTCGTAAACGTTTGGTTCTCCACGATAACATGAACCTTGCCATAGGCGGCCTCCATGTCCTTTGCCACGGCCTGCATCGCTGCAAGAGCAGCGTTCTTTGCAGCAGTGGCGGTGGTCACATCCTCTGCTTTTCCGATGTTAGCAATGCCGTCATTGTACGCCTTGACCAGCGTGTTCCAATTTGTATTGGAATACTTCGACTTGACATACGCCTGATACGCGGTCGTCAGCTCGTTCTTGAGCGACGTTTTTGCCGCGGTCAGTTCGTCCGGGGTCGCTACCTTTTCCAGATAGACCTTGACGACGATATTGCGCGGCATGACACAGTCAAAGGTGATGATTGCCGCCTTCATACCGCTTTTGCCCTTGCCGTCGTGACCGGTCGAGCTCGGCTCATAGAAGAAGCGCCTTCTGGAGCTGTACTGGTTCGCGTCGGTATAGTTCGGAGTCTGAACCGTGACACCCTCGATGGGGTTGCCGTCCTCGTCCTCAACCTCGACCTTCACGACCGTCGCGTTGTAGCTGCACTCGTAAGCGCCGCCTTCCAGCTTGCGGGCGATGATCAGCTGATAGTAGGAGCCCTCCTGCACACGATAGCCATCCTTGCCGTCGAACGCGCCGAGCGCCGCGCAGGTGCGGATGCTGCTTTCCTTCGAGCCCGGAACATTGACGCGGTCGTTGCCGTTCGCGTATTCGTCGCTGACATAGTTATAGCTCCGGTTGTTGGCGACGATGAAATCATTCTGGTGATCCGTGTCGCCCATAACCTTGACCGTCACAGTCGGATTGACCTCAGCGGGAAGGTTCGTGCCATCTTCGCCATAGGCTTCTTTCAGCTTTTCATACTTTGCACGCTGTGCCGTGGTCATCTGGTTGATCTGGTGCTGCGTTGCGCTGTCGATCATGCTCTGGAGACACCGGAAGCGCTCCGCAAAGCCCTGCGTAAAGTCGCGCACATCATCGGGCAGACAATTCAGTGCGCTCTGAATGCTGGTCTCCTTCGGGAAGTCGCTGTTCTTGTGCGCCTTTTCCAGCTGCGCCACCAGTGCGTCAAACTCACGCACAAGGTTCTTTGCGTCGGTCAGATCGGTCACAGTCTGGAAAGCTTCGCACTTTTTGGCGTAGGTTTCGTCGATCTGCCTCAGTTCGTCGTCTGTGAACAGGGTGCGGTCAACGTCCTGATAATGCCGATGGGGCCCGCGCCCGTGATGAGCACGTCCTCGCCGATGAGCGGGAACATGAGGGCGGTATGCGTGGCGTTGCCGAAGGCGTCAAAGAAGGAGACAACGTCCTCCGGCAGGCTCTCGTCGATGGCAATGACGTTGCGCGCCGGGATGCAGACATACTCCGCGAACGCACCGTCGCGGTCGACGCCGACGCCGACATGGTGCTTGCACCACTGAATATTGCCGGTGTGACAGTTGCGGCAGTGGCCGCAGGTGATATGGCCCTCGCCGGAGACGCGCTGGCCGACCGTGAAGCCCGTGACGCCTGCGCCGAGCTCTGCGACCTCGCCGACATACTCATGGCCGATGACCTGAGGGGGCTTGACGTGCTGCTGCGCCCACTGGTTCCATTTGTAGATATGGACGTCGGAGCCGCAGATCGCGGTCTTGTGGATCTTGATGAGAACTTCTCCGGGGCCCGGCACAGGAACAGGCACCTGCCGCAGCTCCAATCCGGGGCCGGCTGTGGGTTTTACGATGGCATCCATCATCTGATTCATTTGTAATCCGCCCTTTCTTCAGAAATTCATATGTCCGCGCTGCAAAGACTATGCGTATGGATATGTGCACCCTATAAAGACATATTAACGGACACAGGCATGCTTGTCAAGGGAAATTTGGTGTCTTAAAGTGTTCTGAATAATCATACCAGCTGATTTTGACAGCTTGACGCTCTATAAATTATCGGTTAGAGTAGAAAGAAAGTGAGAAACAGGAAGTGGGTGGAGCTATGCGGCGTGGACGTATCCGTATTCGCAACAAGATGGGCTTTCAGATCGTGACGATCCTGATTTTTACGATCATCCTGCCCAGCATATTTTTCTTCTGGTTCATCGTGCAGCGGTATTCCAATGATCTGCTCAGCGCGGCGATCTCCGAACGCGAAAATCTGCTGGAAGCGATCAACAAGAGCATTTCTTTGCATTTTGACAATGTGCAGGAGCTGTCCATGACGATCTATTACGACACCTCCACGAAAAATTATATTGACGGTCACGCCTATGAGGAACCGTCAGCGGCGGTAGAGGAGGCGCTCGTTACGATCCTCAATTCCCGTCAGTCAGCAGAGAGCATGGCTCTATGCTTTGGAGGCGAGACGTATGTTTACGGCAAGAGCTTTACAAACCTGCAGCGGTACAGAGAGCAGTATGAGCAGCAAGTGCTTGAGCGGGAGGGGAAGTGTGTCTGGCTTCCGACGAACGTTATGCAAGGCTCCTTCGCACGCAAGCCGAAGGATTATGCCCTTGCCCGCGCGATCAACGCGCCGGATGGGCAGGTCGGCGTTTTTTACATGTTCCTGTCCAGCGACCATCTCTGGAAGATCCTGACGAATCCGCTTCTGACGGAGGGATCGAGCCACTATTATCTGCTTGCGCCGGACGGACGCATCGTCATGTCGGATCTTGATGCTCTGACCGGGACGGATATGCAGTTGGATTTTACGCTTGCGCAGCTTGACGGGCAGAGCGGACATCTGCTCATCACCGGCGAAGGCGGACGCCGGCAGGTGGCGACCTATGCGCGCATGGAGAGCACAGGCTGGGTCAGCGTAATTCTTGCTGACCGCGACGAGCTTTATTCCAACGCCATTTCCCTGATGCGGCTAGCCAGGAGCTTCACGGTATTCTACCTGATGGTTCTCATCGCCGGGAACCTTGCAATTTATGCGTTTATCATCAAGCCGCTCGGACGGCTGAGCGAGAGCATGGAGCACGTCTCGCAGGGCGTTTTTCAGGAGATCCAGATCCCGCCCGGAGGCAACGAGATCCGACAACTGACCGAGAGCTATAACGATATGCTTACGCAGATCCAGACGCTTCTGGTAAAGGTCCGCGCGGAAGAAACCGCGAAAAACGAACAGCGCATCAAGGTGCTGTACATGCAGATCGGGCCGCATTTTCTGTATAATACGCTCAACTCCATTAAGTGGATGGCCGTGCTCAACAACCAGCCGGGCATCAAGCAGATGGTCGAGTCGCTGATGAAGCTGCTGGGGGCGGTCGCCTACAACAAAAAGGATATGATCAGCCTGCGCGAAGAGCTGGAGCTGCTGGAAAGCTATATTTATATTCAGAAGGTCCGTTTTATGAATTTCCGCGTGGAATACGACGTGCCGGAGCAGACGCTCGGCCTGAAAATCGGCCGGTTCATGCTCCAGCCGTTTGTGGAAAACTGCATCATCCACGGGCTGCACGGACTGGATTATGAGGGCGTAATCCGCATTCAGGTCCGGCAGACGGCCACGCTGCAGATTGATATCTGGGACAACGGGCGCGGCATGAAGGCTGACGCGCTCACAGCGCCCAGAAAGGAGGACGCCAAGGACAGCGTTGGTATTCAGAACGTAGCCGAGCGCATCCGGCTGCATTACGGCGAACGATACGGCGTCCGCGTGGAAAACAATCCGGACAGAGGCGTCCATGTGCATATGGAGCTGCCTGTCATAAAGGAGGAGGAAGAACGATGATCCGTGTCGCGATTGTGGAGGACGAGACGCTTGTACGGCTGGGGCTGCGCATGTGTCTGGAATCGTCGCCGGATATCTATGTCGCCGGAGCGTTCGCCTCCGCGGAGGAGGCGGAGGCCGGGCAGGACAAGGCCCCGGCGGACGTGCTGCTGACGGATATCCGGCTGCCGGGCAGCTCCGGATTGGAGCTGATGCGGCGGCTGCGGAAGAAATACCCGCAGATGCTGTTCGTCGTGCTGAGCTGCTATGATGATTTTACCTACGCGCAGCGAGCCATGGAATACGGCGCAAGCCGTTATATCCTCAAGCACGAGCTTGATGAAAAGGAGCTGCCGCGGATTTTGCTGGAGCTTGTGCAGGAGAGCCGGAGCGCCGTCTCGCAGGAGCCGGAGCCGGCAGAGGACATCCCGGCCTACGCCGCGCGGCTGTGCGCGGAGCGAGGGGGTGCGCGAGCAATTTATTTCTGCTTCCGGGTGGCGGGCGAGCTGTCGAACACGACCGGAAGCGAACTCAACCGCGACCTCGTCTGCGGAATCATCCGCACGGCGCTGGAAAATCACCGGCTCGGCTGCTGCTTCATCGACCAGAGCGGCGAGCTGACAGGGCTGACCCCCGCGGCGGATGGCGTGCGGCTGCCGGCCTGCTTCCGCGAGATCAGCGAAAGTATCCGGCTTTACACGGACAAAAACTGCTTCGCCGGTGTTTCAGACGCCTTTTCGGACGCGGCGCAGCTTCCTCGCTGCTTTGCACAGGCAAAGGAGCGTGCGCAGGACGCGTTTTTCCATGAACAGAGCCACCTGTTTTTGCAGGCGGCCTCCGGCGAGCGTGGATGCCCCGCGCTGGAATTTCTGTACGAGGATGCGTTCACCACGATGTGGCGCGCCAAAACACAGGCACAGCTCGAAGCGTTTTTCGACGCCTGCGCCAAGCAGAAGCCCGCGCCAGATCAGATCCGCGAGACGGTCATGCAGTTCACGCAGACCATGCTGCGCCACGGCGAGTTTTACTACGGACTCGACCGCGCACGCGCCTATGGAAGGGACATGGATCCAAGCTACCGCACCATCAGCCGGATCGACTCCATGCAGGCGCTTGCGCGCTGGCTGACGCAGGTTATTGAGCTGACTATCCGAGACGTCGACAGCCATCAGGATCTGCCGCATATGATCCGCACCTATCTCAACGAGCATTACATGCAGGAGCTCCAGCAGACCGACGTCGCGGCGGTGTTTCATATGAGCGGGCCGTATTTCAGCCAGTATTTCAAGCAGAGCTTCGGCGTGAACTATGTCCAGTATCTCAACTCCCTGCGCATCGAAAAGGCAAAGCTTCTGCTTGTGACCACACAGAGCTCCACAGAGTCTATCGGCGCGCTGGTTGGGATCCCCAACGTCAATTATTTCTTCCGCCTGTTCAAAAAAACCGAGGGCTGTACGGTTCGGGAGTATCGGAAGCGGCATACGGATGGTAAAAAAGTACAGGAATCTTAAAATCGTGCTTATACAAATGGGCAGAATGCACAAAACGGCAGAAAAAAATGAAAGAAATCCAAAAGCAGTTCATGGTATTTGCCCGGCGGGTCTGGTATGCTGGAGATGCTTCTGAAAGGAAGACAATGAAACAGGAGGAATTATTCATGAAAAAGCTGTTTGCACTGCTGCTGGCCGTTGTTCTGGTATTTTCCCTCTTTGCCTGCACCGCGGGCGGGAAGACCGAAACGCCTGCCGAAAGCACAGACGCTTCTGCCGCGACTCCGGCGGAAGAAACCAAGACTGACGCCCCTGCCGAGACTACCGGTGAGACCGGCGAAATCGGCGGCAAGCTCGTGATCTGGGAGCACAACTCCTCGTTCGAGGACGCACTCAAGGCCGTGATCGAGGGCTTTAATGAGAAGTATCCCAACGTTGAGGTCGAATACTCCGTCAAGACCAGCGACCAGTATTACAACCTCCTCCAGACCGCGATGCAGGCGAACGAATGCCCGGATCTGTTCTGGACGAACGGCAAGGCTACGACCAACTATCAGGCTTACGTTGACCAGGGACTGATGATGGATCTGACCGATAAGGTTGATTTCAGCCTCTATGACAGCACGTCTGCGATGAAGCTCGTGACTGCTGACGACGGCCGTGTCTACTCCACGCCGACCGCCGAGACCGGCGGACGCGCGGTGTTCTACAACAAGGACATTTTCGATGAGAACGGCTGGACGATCCCCACGACCTTCTCCGAGTTTGAAGAGCTGCTTGCCAAGGTCGCGCAGACCGATTATGTTCCCATTGCCCTCGGCGCGACCGACCCGTGGGACATCCTGTTCATCTGGGAGCCGATTCTTGCCGCGACGCATCTGGACTGGATTCAGGAATATGAGACCGAGGGCTATGCCGCGGTCAATGATCCGCGCGTGGCTGACGCGTACAATAAGATGATCGAGTGGGGCGACAAGGGCTACTTCGGCGACAACTGGACCGGCGTCACTGGCCAGGGGGCAAGCCTTGCATTCTCCACCGGCAGCGCTGTCATGTACATCGGCGGTACGTGGAACATCTCCACCTTCCAGGAAAACAACCCCGCTTTGAACTTCGGCGCATTCCAGATTCCGTGCGAGGATGGGCAGGTTCCGTTTGTCTCCACCAGCTCCTGTGGCCTCGGCGTCTCCAGCAAGACGGAAAACGAAGCGGCAGCGCTCGCGTTCGCAAACTACTTTGCAAGCCAGGAAGGCCAGGAAAAGTGGCTCGGTACGCTGGGCTCCATCTCCTGCGTCGCGTCCATCGTTTCCGATAACCCCGTCGTCAACGACGTGCAGAACTGCTACACCGTTCAGGCGACCAGCTATTACGATATCCTCGGCTTCGAGGCCGGTACCGGCGACTCTCCCTGCAATGTCTGGGAAGAGGATCAGTGCAAAATCTTTACCGGCGCGAAGAGCGTGCAGGAGTTCGTCGATTCCCTGCAGGCGCTCTGCCTGACCAAAGAGGAAATGCTCAGCAAATAATTGCCGGAAGGCACAGCTTTGAGGGGGCGTCTGCCCCCTCATCGTATATTCGCTCCCGCGCGCCCGCCGCGCTTCGCTCCGGGAGAAAAGGAGGCACCAGACCATGAAGAGAACCACTGCACGTCTGAGCGCGCGGCAAAACCGCGCCTATATCGGGTTTATCACGCCCGGATTGTTTCTGTATACACTGCTTGTGATTATTCCGATCGCATGCTCGATCTTTTACAGCTTCTTCGAATGGAGCGGAATCGGCCCCATGAAATTTGTCGGTCTTGAAAACTTCCGCTACCTGCTCTTTGGCGAGCGGATGTCCGGCGTATTCTTCAATGCTCTGAAGAACAACCTGATCTATCTGCTCTGTGTTCTGCTTATCATTACGCCGATCCAGCTTTTTACGGCGTATCTTCTGTATCTGAAAATTCCGTGCCATAAATACATCCGCACGATGACGTTCCTTCCGTATGTGCTCAGCACGTCTATCGTCGGGTTCTTCGCGCTGCTGCTGTTCGACGGCAATATGGGTGTTCTGAACACGATCATCAAGGCGCTTTTCGGCAGATCCCATACACAGTCATGGCTCGGCGATCCCAAGCTGATGTTCCCGATTTTTGTGCTGATCGTGATCTGGCAGTGCGCCAGTTCCGGCACGATGATCTTCTTTGCCGACATGCAGTCGATCTCAAGCGACATCGTCGAGGCCTCCGTTGTCGACGGCTGCGGCGAATGGCGGCGCTTTTTCAGCATCATTCTGCCGAATATGCGCGCCTCGCTCGTGACCAATATCACGCTCAGCGTGATCTATGCAATGACGATGTTTGGTCTGCCCTATGTGCTGGTCGGCACGTCCGGCGGCGTAAACAACCGACTGGACTTTATCGCGATGGTCTTTTACCGCTACGCGTTCGGCGGCACCTATTACGGAACAACGGATATCGGCTTCGGCTCGGCTATCAGTGTTGTGATGCTCATCATCATTCTGACTGCGTGGCTGGTGACCAACCACTTCCTGAAGCGGATGCGGGACTGAGGGAGGCGACGGTATGAGAGAAAACAATACGCTCAACATGGGCCGCGGCTGCCGGACGGTCAAATCCGTGCTGTCCGTACTGCTGATCGTGTATTCGCTGATCACGATCTTCCTTGTCGGAGACACGGTGATTTCCTCGTTCAAGACCAAGCTGGAGCTTGTAAATAATCTGATAGGCTTCCCACAGGAGCCGACGCTCAACAACTATCTGCGCGTATTTGTGGAGGAAGGCTTCTGGAAATACATTCTCAACAGCGTTGTGCTGGTCAGCCTTTCTCTGGCGCTGCTGCTTGCCGTTTCGTCCACACTGGCCTACGGTATGGCGCAGTACAGGTTCCGCGGCAAGGGCTTTTTGCAGGGATATCTGCTCATCGGCCTTATGATGCCGGTGCAGCTGAGTATCCTGCCGCTGTACCTGATGCTCTCCCGGGTGCATCTGACGAACAGCTTCATCGGCCTCGCGCTGGTCTACGCGGCGAACCTTTCGTTCCCGTTTACGGTGTTCTATCAGTTCTTTGCACAGCTCCCGGAGGCGGTGATCGAATCGGCGCGCATCGACGGCGCGAAGGACTTCAAAATCTTCACAAGCATCGTCGTGCCGATCTCCAAGCCGGTCTTCGCGACGGTCGGCCTGCTGCAGTTCATCACGATCTGGAACGATTTCTTCTTGCCGATGGTTTTCCTGACAGAGAAGAGCAAGCAGACGCTGACGCTGGCTATCTACAGCTATACCTGCAATTTCCTGAAAAACTGGGATAAGATCTTTGCCGCCGTGACGGTCGCATTGATCCCGATCCTGATCATCTATTTCCTGTTCTCCGAGCAGATTGTCGCCGGTCTGACGGCAGGCTCGACGAAAGAATGATACTTGAAGCAGCATTTGGAGGAGCTATCATGAATGGAACCTGGATCTGGCTTTCGGACGGCGTCTGCACGGAAAACGAGCGCGGCTGCTTCGCCGCGGAGTTTACGGCGGACGACGTGCAGACGGCATGCGCGCTGCGCATCACTGCCGTTACGCGCTACACGGCCTGGCTCAACGGCCGCCTGCTTGGCCGCGGCCCCGCCCGCACAACGCCCGGACACGCCTATTATGACACGTATGACCTGACGCCGCTTCTGCGGCGCGGGGAGAATGAACTTCGCATTGAGGTCTGGAGCTATGGCTGGTCGACCTATCAGTCGCTTGCAGAACCCGGAGGACTGCTGTTTGACGTGACGCAGAACGGAAGCGTTCTGGCGGCCTCCAGCAGCGGGACGCGCTGCGCCCGCGACGCGGGCTTCGTGTCCCACGCCCCGAAACGCAATGTAAATCTCGGCTTTGCCGAGTATTATGACGGCCGTTTGTTTGATCAGCGCTGGATTACCGAGTCCGCGCGCACGCGCGGCTGGTCCGCAGCCCGTGTTCTGCCGGAAGAAAGCAGGACGCTTCTGCCGCTTCCTATCCGCGCGCGGCACCAGAGAGAAGTCTATCCCAAGCGTGTCCTGCGCGTGGAGGATGTCAAAAAGGCCTGCCAGGTCTACACGGTCAACACGCGCCGCGCCTTTTACCCCGACCGCACTGACGCCGACGAGACAAATTTCAATGCGTTCCTCGGCTGCGTGATCCTGAGCGACCGTGCGCAGACCGGCCGTATCAGCTTCCCGAACCGTACATGGAATGGGATCATCGGAACCTTCCGCATCGGTGATACAGTTTATCCCATCACAGATAAGGCGCGCGACGTCGAGGTGCATCTGACCGCAGGGGAGAATTTCTTCCTGATGCAGATCCACGGTAAATATGACGATCTGTACAGCCACATTGAGTTCCGCTTCCCGGAGGATATCCGTGTCAAAGCGCAGTCCGGCGGATCCGGCTTCTTTGCGCTCGGGCCGACAGCGGAGCTGCACGCAATTCAGGACGGAAAGCACCCGATCTACGGGGACATCGGTTTTCTGACACCGGAGGATACGCGCATATTTGCCTGCCGGAGCATGCAGGAGCTTGCAGAAGCGGGCTGCGCGCCCAAATGGATCGCGCCAGAGGATACGATGGAGGATATGTATATCCTGTCGCTGAACCGTCTGGCGGAGATTGCGGTAGACTATGCCGTGCAAGAAAAGCACCTCGGCGTTCTGTGGAGCAATGACGCCGTCACGCGCTTCGACCCGCCCGCATGCGGCGATTACCGCCGGATTCTGCTGGATTTCGGCGACCTGTACATGGGCTATCTCAATATCTGCATCAAGGCACCCGCCGGGACCATCCTCGATGTCTACGGATTTGAAAACATGTACCGAGGTGAGATCGACCACACCATTGGGCTGAATAACGGTGCGCGCTATATCTGCCGTGAGGGCTGGCAGGAGTACACGTTCCTTGCAAAGATGGGCATGCGTTACGCCATGCTCAGTGTCCGCGGAAACGGGAATGCGCCCGTCGAACTGCGTACGTTCCGGCTGGAGCACGAGGTCTACGCCACGGCCAATCAGGGCTCTTTTGAGTGTGACGACGAAAAGCTTAACCGCATCTGGAATATGTGTGAGCAGACGCTGCAGGACAGTGTGGCCGACACCTACGCAGACTCTCCCACATACGAGCAGGCGTACTGGCTTGGTGATTCGCAGGTCAGTGCGGCTGTCGATGCGTATCTCTACGGTGATTACAGCTTTATCCGGCACAATCTGGTTTTCGGTGCAACGGGCGCCGACACCACGCCGCTCGGCAATGCGCTGACCCCCACGGACTGGGTCACGCCGATCCCGATGTGGACGATGAACTGGGTCGTGATGCTGGCGCAGTATATTGAAGCGACCGGCGACAGAAGCATTCTGCGTGAGCTGTATGGCCCGGTATGCGAACGGCTGGAGTATTACCGGTCGCTGCTCACACCGGATGGAGGAATTCTGACGCGCTCGTGGAACCTGGTCGACTGGGCCGCTCTGGATATCTCCGACTACTGTGTCTGCACGGCATATCAGGGGCTGCTTGCCTACTGCTTCGACTGCGCGGCGCGCTTTGCCGAAATGCAGGAAAAGCAGGCCGACGCGCAGAAATTTACCGACACCGCGAAGCTTCTGCGGCGCTATCTCTCGCAGGTCTTGTGGGACGATACGCGCAAGGCGTACCGCGATAGCTGGAGCCCGGAGACGGGACTTTCGAAGACGTTTAGCATCCAGACGCATATGCTCCTGCTGCTCTATCACGCCATTGAGGAGCCGGAGCGCCGTGCGCTTGTCACGGAGTATGTGCAAAACAGGCCTGTGGATTTTCTGGATGTCGGTTCGCCGTTTATGCTGTACTACCTCTATGAGGCGTGGGCGCAGTTTGGTGTCTGCGACCCGATCATGGAGGACATAAAGCACCGCTGGGGCGAGATGCTCCGCTATGAGACAACGACCTGCTGGGAGGTTTTCCCCGGCTTCTACGAAAACAGCCGAACCAGAAGCTATTGCCACGCATGGTCTACTGCGCCCGCGATGCTGATGCAGAAATATCTGCTGGGTATCCGGCGAGAGTCTGAGGGCTTCAAAGACGTTTCGTTCTGCTTCCCGAATACGGGTCTGCGCTGGTGCCGCGGCAGTATTCCGACGCCGTTTGGTGTAATTTACGTGGACTGGAATAAAGATATTGGCGAATTCCTTTTAAGAATTCCCGAGGAGATCAAATTGCATGGTGATGAACCTGACGGCTTCCATGTAACGATCCAGAAAACAAAACAAGGATAAGCTGTTTTGGCTCCGTCCAATTATCTTGGGTTGGGCGGAGCCTGTTTTTCGTATGTGCGGAAGGCGCGGCATACTGTCCCAGCAAAGTGATTCCGGCACGATATATACTTCTAGGGTGTATCTGAAAACTCCCAACGCACCCGGACAGCGGACCTTTTCACGCTGCGCTGCACCATTTTTCCTTGAAATACGTCAGTATTCCTGCGAAAAAATGTCTTGCTCAGCGCAAAAATTTCTCGCTGCCGGTCACATTGGGAGTTTTCAGATACACCCTAAAGAAAAAGTGTCTATATTAGTCGGTTTTTTGCCTTTTCATGAAAAGGTAATTCCGTACAATAGAACGTAGACAGTATTATATTGGGAGGTATTTTGCGTGTCAAAGAAGCTGTTTGAAATTACGGATTGCCGCTGCTGTGGGCAAACGAATCCGCTTGGTTTGGACTCACAGCCTGATTTTTCATGGAGAGTGCAGCCATGCAGCGCGGAAGCGGTCGAAATAAGCAGTTATCGGATCCGCGTTATGTGTAAAGATGCTTGCGGTTGCTCCCCGCAGGCGGTCGTATGGGATTCGGGTGTTATAAATGAGCCAAATGTTTCGCTGATCTGTTATGCGGGGTCGCAGCTGAAGCCAAGGACAAGATACGATTGGATCCTGACGCTGTGGGATATGCACGGAAATTGCGTTGACAGCGAGGTTTGCTGGTTTGAAACCGGTAAATGCAGGGAGGCATGGACGGCAAAATGGATCAGCGCTCCGGGGATCCGTCTCGACCGCAATGACGCGCGCGCGTTGTATTTGCGCAGGAAGTTTGGACTCGGTGCGGCTGTCAAAAGTGCTCGTATGTATATTTGCGGATTGGGTCTATACGAGGTATTTGTTGACAATGCGCGGGTCAGTGATTCGCTTCTGGAGCCCGCATACACAAAGTACGATGCATTTGCACTCTACCGCGTATATGATATCACGTCTTTTTTGACGCAAAAGGATTATGCAGCTGTTGGCGTCGTTTTGGGAAACGGGTGGTACAACTGCTTTACGAAGGATGAATGGAATACCCCGCAGGCCAGTTGGCGTGCTGCTCCGAAGCTGTTATGCGAGATCCATATCGAGTATCTGGATGAATCGACCGAATGCATTGGCTCAGACGAGGCATGGTCCGTGTCAAGGGACGGCCCGATCGTTTTCAACGCGATCCGAAGCGGAGAGTGGTACGATGCACGAAAAGAAGATCCGAAATGGGTATCGGGGGAAGCAAATCATTGGACGTGGACGCCTGCAATCCGTGTCCGCAGCCCTGGCGGAGCGCTTCGCGCGGCGGAGGATGACCCGATCCGTATCACGAAGGAGATCACACCTGTTTCGGCAAGAATCACGGCAGAGGGCCGTATGATCGCCGATATGGGTCAGAATTTTGCGGGGAAGGTGCGCCTGCGCGTAGCGGGAAATACCGGAACGCATTTTATCCTTCGATACGCAGAGGAGCTTACAAAGGACGGCGAGCACGTAGATCAGACCCATCTGCGCTGCTTTGTAAAAGAAGGGGAATTCCAGACTGAGCATTACATAAAAGGCACGGACAGCATTGAAACGTGGACATCGCACTTTACCTACCACGGCTTCCGTTATGTCGAATTGACGTGTGTGAACGGTTCTGTTGCGGACAGCAGTATGACAGGACTTGTTATGCATACAGACTTCCGGCAGATCGGAAGGTTCGATTGCTCGGATGATGGATTCAATACAATTTGGAACATGAGCTATTGGGCTACGATCTCAAATAGTGTTGGATTACCTACAGATGATCCGCACCGGGAGAAAAACGCGTGGATCGGCGACATTGGATACGCGTTTGAACAGATGCTGCTGAACTTTGATTGTGCACGCTTTTTGCTGCAGTGGCTGGATAATTTGTGTGCGTGCCAGCGGGTCGACGGCGCACTCCCGTGTGTTTGCCCCTCTACAGGGTGGGGCTACAACTGGGGCAACGGCCCGGACTGGGCACTCGTCTTTACGCGGCTTCCGTGGTACCTCTACCGGCAGACAGGGGATATCCGTATTCTTGAGCGTTATTATCCAAATATTTGCCGTCATTTCTCGTTTATGAAATCGATGGCTGTCAATGAGATCGTGAATTATGGAATCGGAGATTGGTGCGCACCCTTTGACGGCCCGGCAGTTTCCGTAAACATGGAATCGTTCCGCGCTCCAGTCGCACTTACAGATACAGCCTGTTTTTATGAAACGGCAGTCATGATCGGCAAGATGTCCGCTGTCCTGGGCTGTGAAAATCCGTTTGCGGACGAATGTACCCGGATCAAGCGTGCGTTCCTCAACAGATTTTTGAATGAAGCGGGCGAGGTTGCGGGAGACTGCCAGACATCGGATGGATGCGTCCTCTATAATCATATGCTTGGTGCGGAGGAAGATCAGAAGCTGGCGGAGCGTCTGGTCGATCGGCTCCGGACGAATGATTGGCATCTTGACTTTGGTATTCTTGGTTCGCGATATGTCATGGAAAGTCTGGGAGAACGGGGATATATAAAAGAACTGTATCGAATGCTTTCGGGAAATACATATCCGAGCTACCTTTATCTGGCGGAGAATGGCTGCACAACACTGACAGAATGCTGGAATCTCGGCGGCTCCCACAATCACTTCATGTTCTCGCATGTTTCGGCCATTCTTTACCGCTATATCGCAGGGCTCCGCCAGCCAGCGGATGACATTGGGTGGAAGCACTTTGAAATTGTGCCGTCATTGTTGCCCAAAAAGCTGGACTGCTCGTTCGACTCCCCCCGCGGAAAAATAGAGCTGCACTGGCAAAGAGCGAAGGAGACCGTGCATGTAGATGTGGCAGTTCCGTTTGGAACAACAGCGACGCTCTTCGTTCCAGAATGTGCCGCCTCAGAGACACGAAAATGTGAGTTAACGTATGGAAAGTACGAGTTTGAGTGGAAGCTTCTTTATGATCCGGTGTTAGTGTAGGCTCAAATCATAAAATAGAGGTAAGAAAGATGTTCACAGAAGAACGAATTGGTGAGATCCTGCGGCAGCTGTCGCTGCTGCGTTATCCTGAAACAGTCCTTGCAATAGGCTGGAAAATGCTGCGCACGACCGGCGAACAGCGCCCCACCCCTTCCGAGTCCCGCTCTGGCTGGAGTACAATTCCCGCGGACGGCATCTGGGGCGGCGACTGCGAATATTACGCCTTCGCCGCCGACCTCACGCTCCCGGAGACCTTCGCGGGGCATCCGGCGGAGCTCTCGCTGCTCACCGGCTGCGAGGGGCAGTGGGATGCGACGAATCCGCAGTTCAGCGTATACATAAACGGCGAACTGCGGCAGGGCTTCGATGTCAACCATCACGAGCTCACGCTCACCGAGTGTGCAAAACCCGGCGAGTGCTTTTCTGTTTTCCTTTCCGCCTATACCGGCGTGCAGAACTTTCATCTGGTATTTGACGCCTCTCTGCACACCGTAGACCGCGAGATCGAGGGGCTGTATTATGACCTGCTCGTACCATGGCAGACCGCGTGCCTGCTGGATCAGGACGACACACAGTATATCCGCCTTATCCAGACGCTGAACGAGGCGGTCAATCTGCTCGATCTGCGCAAGCCCGGAAATGAAGCGTTCCACGCAAGTGTGCAGACTGCGCGCGCGTTCCTGCGGGAGAAGTTTTACACCCACACGAGAAATGACGGTCCGTGCGTCCTCTGCGTTGGGCATACGCACATCGACATCGCGTGGCTCTGGACGCTCTCCGTGACCGAAGACAAGGCGGTACGCAGCTTCTCCACCGTGCTGGAGCTGATGCGCCGCTATCCGGAATACAAATTCATGTCCAGCCAGCCGCAGCTTTATCTCTATGTCAAGAAAAACGCACCGGAGATCTATGAGCAGATCAAGGAGCGTGTCGCCGAGGGGCGCTGGGAGATCGAGGGCGCGATGTTTGTTGAGCCGGACTGCAATTTGTCCTCCGGCGAGAGCCTTGTGCGCCAATGCTTGTACGGCAAGCGATTTTTCATGCGAGAGTTCGGAAAGGACGCGCAGATCCTCTGGCTTCCCGATGTTTTTGGATACAGCGCAGCGCTGCCGCAGATCCTGAAAAAATGCGGCGTGCACTATTTCATGACCACGAAGATCAGCTGGAACGAGGTCAACAAGATCCCCTACGACACCTTCTACTGGAAGGGGATCGACGGAACAAAGGTGCTGTCCCATTTTATCCCGACACGCGATTATGTATCCAAAACGCGCAGTCTAAAGACGAACAACGAGCATACATCCGCCATCACCACCAACTATAACGGCTATCTCAACCCCTGCCAGATCAAGGGCGCATGGCAGCGCTATCAGCAGAAGGAGCTGAACGATCAGGTGCTCTGCTCCTTCGGGTATGGCGACGGCGGCGGAGGTCCGACGGCGGAGATGCTGGAAACACAGCGCCGTCTGGCATACGGCATTCCCGGCTGCCCGACCACAAAACCGGCAACTGCGCGGGAGTTTTTTGACAAGCTTGCTGCGGATGTTGCGGAAAAAAACGTACCTATATGGTCAGGCGAATTGTATCTGGAATATCATCGCGCGACCTACACCAGCATGGCGCGCAACAAGCGCAGCAACCGCAGAGGTGAATTTGCGCTTCTGAATCTTGAAGCATGGGCTTCGGCGGCAAGCCTGCTCTGCGGTACAGAGTATCCTTCGGCGGCATTGCAGGAGGGCTGGGAGATCCTGATGCGCAACCAGTTCCATGATATTCTGCCCGGCTCTTCCATTCGGCAGGTCTACGAGGACTCCAAGCGTGAATATGCGCGTCTTTCCCAGCTGACCATGGAGGAGACAGATAAACGCCTTCAGCAGCTGACGGACCGCATCGGCGGTACGGTCGTCTGGAACCCGAACGGTCAGAGCGTGAGCGGCTTTGCCGAGCTTGACCGCGCGGAAGGACGCAAAAATGTGCAAAGGACTGCCGACGGCAAGTATCTTGCGTGGGCAGAGGCAGTTCCAGCCAAGGGCTGGAAGCGTCTGCGCGACAGTGTGCCTGCCTTCGGTGAACTGCAAATCAGCGACCGGGAGATCGTCACGCCCTTTGCGCATCTGCGTCTGAACGAAAAGGGGCAGATCGCATCCTGGTATGACCGGGTCGCGGAGCGCGAGCTTTTGCAGCACGGCAAATGCGGCAATGTCCTGATGACGTATGAGGACAAGCCGCACAAATATGACAACTGGAACCTTTTCGATTACTACCGTGAAAAAGCCTGGGCGATCGAAACGCTTCTTTCTGCCGAGGTGCTCGAGACTGGACCGTATCGCTGTGCGCTGCGGCTGCGCTGGCGGTATCTGGACACCGAAATTCAGGAGACCATCTATGCGTACTGCAACACTCCGCGCGTAGACTTCGTGTTCGATACCGACTGGAAGGAGAATCAGCTCTTCCTCAAGGCGCTTTTCCCGCTGGAGCTCAACAGCACCGAGGCGACCTATGAAATTCAGTACGGCAACGTCAAGCGCCCGACCGTCCGCAATACCTCATGGGATCAGGCAAAGTTCGAGGTCTGCTACCACAAATGGATGGATGTGTCCGAAGGCGGCTATGGCGCAGCGTTCCTGAACGACTGCAAATACGGTGTGAGCGTGGAAGAAAATACGGTCGGTCTGTCCCTCATCAAATGCGGACTCTATCCGAACCCCAGCGCCGACCGTGAGCTGCACCACGCCGTCTACAGTGTGTATCCGCATATGGGCACATGGCAGGAGACCGGTATCGTAAAGGAAGCCTATGCGTTCAATAATCCGATGGTCGTTCTTCACTCTGAAAATGCAGGCGGCGAGCTGCCTGAGGAGTACGCGCTTGTCCGCTGTGATGCGCGCAGCGTGATGGTCGACGTCTGCAAAAAAGCGGAGGATCGCGATACGCAGATCCTGCGGCTATATGAATTTGAAAATTGCCGGACGAAAACGCAGCTTCGGCTCCCGCAAAAGGTTGCACAGGTTTGGCTGTGCGATATGCTGGAAAACAGGCAGAGACTGCTTGCGGAGGAAACGGATTCTGTGGAGATCGAACTGGCTCCATTTGAGATTTGTACGTTGGAATTGGATAGGGGAGGAAATTATGAAGCGTTCTGAAATCAACAAAGCACTCAAAGAGCTCGAAGCCATGTGTGCACGCGAGCATTGCTACCTGCCGCCGTTCTGCAATTTTACGCCGGAGGAATGGAAAACCAAGGGGCATGAATACGACGAGGTCCGCGACTGTATGCTTGGTTGGGACATTACGGACTACGGTCTCGGCGACTTTGACAAGGTCGGCATGTCGCTCATCACAATCCGCAACGGCAATCGTGCGATGCAGGACAAGTATCCGAAGGTCTACGCAGAGAAGCTGCTCTATATGAAAGAGGGGCAGTATTCCCCGAATCATTTTCACTGGTACAAGACCGAAGATATCATCAACCGCGGCGGTGGAAACATTCTGATCCGCGTCTACAACAGCCTGCCTGACGAGTCCATCGACAAGGAATCTGATGTGACCGTCCACTGTGACGGCAGAACCTACACCGTTCCTGCCGGGACACAAATCAAGCTCACGCCGGGCGAAAGTATCCATATCCAGCAGTACATGTATCATGATTTCGAGGTCGAACCCGGTACCGGCGCTGTCCTGCTGGGCGAAGTCAGCCAGTGCAACGACGACAACACCGACAATCGCTTCAATCCGCCGGTCGGACGTTTCCCGAAGATCGAAGAAGACGAAGCCCCGTACCGTCTGCTCTGCAACGAGTATCCAGCGGCGAAGGACTAAGCCATGATCGAGCTGCAAAACGAAAATCTGACTCTGCGCGTCGAGCCGCTCGGCGCACAGATGATGGAGCTGCGCTCCAGACATGGCACGCAGTTTCTCTGGAACGGCGATGCGAAATACTGGCGTGACCGCGCGCCGGTGCTGTTCCCGTATGTTGCGCGCCTGACGGACGGCAGCTATACGCTCTACGGCGAACGCTATTCGATGGACATTCACGGCTTCGCAAAGGATTCCGTTTTCTCCGTCGAAGAACAGTCTGCCGATTCTGTCACGCTCTGCCTGCACGAAACGCCGGAAACACTGCGCCAGTATCCGTTCCGCTTCACCTTCCGGGTGCGCTATGCGCTGCGCGGCTGGACGGTCAACGTGACCTATTCTGTCCGCAATGAGGACGAAAAAGAGCTGCCGTTCGGCATCGGCGGGCATCCGGGCTTCCGGCTACCGCTGTCTGACGGCACGGCGTTTGAGGACTACGAGCTGCGCTTTTCGCACGCCTGTGAGCCGGATCGCGTCGGCTTCACGGAAGCCCGCTTCCTGAACGGTCACGATACCCGCTATCCGCTGGAAAACGGCACGACCATCCGGCTGCGGCATGAGCTGTTTAATGATGACGCTATCGTGCTGAAAAATATGGCACGCCGCGTGACGCTCTGCTCCGCCAAGACAAACCGCGCCGTCACCGTGACCTATCCTCGGATGCCATACCTCGGTATCTGGCATATGCCGCACACGGATGCGCCGTATGTCTGCATCGAGCCGTGGGCGTCGCTTCCGTCGCGGCAAGACGTGATAGAGGAACTGTCCTGCAAGAGTGATCTGATTCACATTGCGCCGGGAGCGGAGTACGAAAACACATGGAGCATTGCGATCACAGAGGAATGAGTATGTATGATTATGTATGATGTTGTTGCGCTCGGTGAGCTGCTGATTGACTTTACGACGCAGGCGACCGACCCGGACGGCTATCCGACGATGGCTGCGCATCCGGGCGGCGCACCGGCGAATTTTCTTGCCGCGATTGCAAAGTTTGGCGGCAAAGCGGCGCTGCTCGGCAAGGTCGGCACGGACACGTTCGGAAAGCTGCTGACCGATACACTCCGCAAAGTTGGGATTGAAACGAAGGGACTTGTCGCGTCTGACGAATTTTTCACGACGCTGGCATTCGTCACGCTGGACGAAAACGGCGACCGCGAATTTGCGTTCGCGCGCAAGCCCGGCGCAGACACGCAGCTTCGCTTCGACGAGCTGGACCTTTCCATCATCGACGAGGCGCGCGTGTTCCACTTCGGCACGCTCTCGCTGACAGACGAGCCGGCCAGAAGCACGACATATCGCGCTGTGGAGTATGCAAAGGCGCACGGCAAGCTCATTACATTCGACCCGAATCTGCGTAAGCCGCTGTGGAAAAATCTCGACGGCGCAAAGACGCAGATGCTATGGGGACTTGACCACGCCGACGTGGTGAAGATCAGCGACGAGGAAGTTGAATTCCTGTTCGGTCTCAGTGCGCAGGACGGTGCACAGTACATTCTTGACCATTTCCCGGCGAAGCTTGTATTTGTGACCTGCGGCGCGGACGGATGCTGGTTCCAGAGCCGCAAAGCAAACGGCCATGTGGACAGCTTGAAAAACATTAAGGTCGTCGATACGACTGGCGCGGGCGATATTTTCGGCGGCAGCGCTGTGTGGAAGCTGCTTCAGACCGGGACAGCGCCAGAGGATTTGACAGAAGCGGAACTGCGTGAGATCGTATCCTTTGCCTGCAAAGCCGCAGGACTTTCCACGACGAAGCCCGGCGGGATTTCAAGCGTTCCGGAGTTTAATTTTGATACAAAATGATCGGTTGAGCAGACCAATACTCAACGGTGCTGTGTGCTGCCGAACAGGGTTTTACGCCATAGGGGGATGCTATGAAAAAACTGGGCTTTGGATTGATGAGACTGCCGACATTGGAGCCGATGAATTCTTCGTCCATTGATCTGTCTAAGGTTGTGCCGCTTGTAGATCTGTATTTGAACTCCGGCTTTTCCTATTTTGACACAGCATACTACTATCATGGAGAGAAAAGCGAAGCGGCCTTTCGTGCGGCAGTTGCGAAACGCTGGCCGCGGGAGAGTTACACGATCACAGATAAGCTGCCGATATATGAAAAGCCGGAGGAGCGGGAGCTGCTTCCGATATTCAATGAGCAACTGCACCGCTGTGGCGTGGAGTATTTTGACTATTATCTGCTCCATAACGTTGGCGGAAAAAACTATCAGCACGCCGAAGCTGTGCATGCCTTTGAGTTTTTGGGTCAAAGAAAGGCAGAGGGGCGCGTGAAGCATATCGGACTGTCTTACCATGATAACGCCGAGCTGCTGGAGACCATTTTGAACCGGCATCCGGAAATCGAGTACGTGCAATTGCAGCTGAATTATCTTGATTGGGAGGACTGTGCCGTCCAATCACATCGTTGTTACGATGTATGCAAACGTTACAGCAAGCCGGTTATCGTCATGGAACCAATCAAAGGCGGAAGCCTCGCCGCTCTGCCGGAAGAAGCTGAGAAGCTTCTGAAGACCCATAATCCGCGTGCGTCTGCTGCATCCTGGGCGATTCGTTATGCGGCGTCGCTGGAAAACGTGATGATTGTTTTGAGCGGAATGAGCAGCATGGAACAGGTCGCTGATAACGTAGGATATATGCAGGAGTTCCATGCGCTGGATGCAGAAGAGCGGGCTGTGCTGGATCAGGTTGTGTCATTGCTCCGCAAAGCGAATACGATTGGCTGCACGGGCTGCCATTATTGTACGGACGGGTGCCCGCAGCAGATCCCGATTCCTGAAATTTTCAAACTGTATAATAATTATATGAAGTTCCCGAAAACACAGGATCATGTTGCGCTGAATTACTATGGCAATGTTACGAGCGGACGAGGGAATGCAGCCAGCTGCGTGGGCTGCGGGCAATGCGAAGAACACTGTCCGCAGCGCTTGGAGATCCCAAAGCTGCTGAAAGAAGTAAGCAGAGAGCTTCAGAAATTATAAGAGTATAAAAACACGCGCCGCGAGGCGTGGAATGATGAATCATTGCAATCCGCCTGTATTTTGTGCACAAAAATGCAGGCGGAGAATTGTATATATCGAACAATGTGACCAAAACACATAGGAATTGTGGAATTTCATGTCGGATTTTTGTGTTGTGGCCAGGAACAGTGCCTGATATCATAATTATGCAGACGGGACGTGCAGTCCTGCAAAACGAAAGGAGAAGAACATGAAAAAAGCGTATCGAATTTTAGCAATCCTGTTGTGCCTGTCGATGCTGTTTGCCCTGGCTGCCTGCAGCGCGAAACAGGAAAACACGACAGAAGACCAGAAGCCCGACGAAACCGCAACAGAGACTACCGACACTGCGGAGCCGAGCGGTGACGCTCCTGCAAGCGAAGAAGCGCCTGAGGAGATGACGCTTTCTGTTGCATGGTGGGGCGGCGCGGCCCGTAATGAGCGGATCGAGAAAACACTCGATCTCTATAGCGAGCTGAACCCGAACGTATCCTTCAGCACTGCCACCAATAACTTCAGCGATCACTATACCGCGATGGCAACTGCGGCTGCGTCCAGCGATCTGCCGGATATGTGGCTTGTGCAGACACAGCTGTGGCTGAACCAGTTTGTAAGCAGCGACCAGCTGCTGGATTTGACTCCGTATATTGAGAGCGGCGCTCTGGACATCAGCAAGATCCCAGAAGCGGTTCTCGCAGGCGGCCGTGCCAGCGACGGGAAAATCTATGCGATCGGCGCGAGCTATAACAGCCCGGCTCTGCAGTACAATAAGAGCGCGCTGGATGCTGCGGGCATCACGGTAGAAAACGGCATGGATCTGGAAGCGTTTGCACAGAAGTGCGCGGAAATTTATGAGAAGACGGGTCTGACCACGGTGATCAACAACCCGGAAATGTTTATCGAGTATCTGCTTCGTGCTGACGGAAAGCTGCTTTATGATGATGGCAGACTTGGCGCCGATTCGCCGGAGGATCTGCTTCCGTACTTTGAACTGATGGAACGCGGCCGCAGCGAAGGCTGGCTGATAGACTATGAAACCTGGGTCAGCTCCGGCGGTGACTCCGCTCAGCAGCCAATCGTAACCGGCAAGTCCTGGAACTGCATGTGGAACGGAAACCAGCTTTCCCTGCTGCAGGCACCGTGCCCCGAGGGCGTGGAACTGGATATCGTTACGTGGCCGACCAACGATCTTGCAAAGTCCAACTATATGCAGTCTGCTATGGGCTGGGGCATCGGGATCAATACAGAGCATCCGGACGAGGCTGTTGCACTTTTGAACTGGTGGGTCAATTCCATTGATGCGCAGAAAATCATGCTCGGCGAAATGGGTGTGCCGCTGAACACGGACGCGGCAGCTGCGGTCACGCCGGAGCTCGACGAGACGACGGCAAAGTTCTTTAACTATGAGGTCAATGTTGTTGTTCCTCAGAGTTCTGAGGCAAACCCGACCGGTGGCAATGGCGCTGCGGAAGTCCGCGCACTGATCGATGAGCTGGAAGAGGGCATGTACTACGGCTCCATCAGCGCAGAAGATGCCGCAGAGCGGCTGTTTACAGAGGGCAACGCGTTTATGGCGGCTGGTAAAGCGTAAGCCGCTGCGGTGATCTGTTTCTAAAATAAAATAGAAATGCCGGAGATGATCGGAATACAGTTCGATTCTCTCCGGCATTTCATTAAAACAAAATGATAAAAAGCAAGGAGTTTATCATGCCAAGAAGAAAAACAACGCTTCGCACGTGGCTGAATCAGGAGTCCACTGCCGGCTATTTTTTTGCAGCTCCATTCATAATCGGGTTTGTTGTGTTCATTGTCGTACCGATGCTCATGTCGCTTTATTTTTCGTTCTGTGACTATAACATCCTGAGCCCGGCAAAATGGATCGGCTTTGAAAATTTTAAGAATCTGTTCAAAGACCCAAAATTCTGGAAATCGCTGACGGTCACGCTGAAATATGCGTTCTTTTCTGTTCCGCTCAAGCTGATCTTCTCGCTGCTTGTCGCCTTGCTGCTGCTGCGCTCGACAAAGCTGACGCCTATTTATAGAGGGATGTACTATCTTCCGTCTATCATGGGCGCGTCTGTTGCAGTCTCGGTTTTATGGAAGCAGCTGTTCGGCAATGACGGCGTGATCAATCACATCTTTGGAATCCATATCTCATGGCTCGGCTCGCCAAGCACGGCGATCTGGGTTCTGATCCTGCTGTCCGTCTGGCAGTTCGGCTCATCCATGCTCATTTTCCTGTCTGCAATGAAGCAGATCCCGCAGGAGCTTTATGAAGCGGCGCGTGTGGATGGAGCAGGCCCGGTCAAGCAGTTTTTCACGATCACACTTCCGCTGCTCACATCCACAATCTTTTTCAATCTGATCATGCAGATGATCAACGGAATGCTCGTGTTTGCACAGGGACAGATCATCACGGCGGGCAAGCCGATGGATTCGACCCTGTTCTATGTTTTATATCTTTACAACCAGGCGTTCAAGTTCAACAACATGGGATATGCGTCCGCAATGGGCTGGATCATGATTGCAATTATTGCGATTCTCACAGGTATCCTGTTTGGAACAAAGAAGCTTTGGGTGTATGAAGGAGGATACTGACGTGCAGAAGCAGCGCAAAGCAAAGAAAAAATATCCCAAAATCCTGTATCATCTGTTTGTAGCGGCGCTGGCCCTTCTGATGGTGTATCCGCTCATCTGGATGGTGTGCAGCTCCTTTAAAGAGACAAATACCATTTTTTCAACTGCGTCAAAGCTCATCCCGGAACATTTTACGCTGCAAAACTACGTCAATGGCTGGAAGGGCTTCGCAAAAACGTCATTTGGCACGTTCTTTTTCAATACCCTGATTGTGGATCTGGTCGCAACGGCCGGCACTGTGATCTCAACGACGCTGGTCGCCTATTCACTGGGACGCCTCCGCTTTAAGGGCAGAAAGTTCCTGTTCGCATTGGTTCTTTTGACAATGATGCTCCCGGGAGAGATCCTGATGATCCCGCAGTACCTCTGGTATAACAAGCTCGGGTGGATCAATACATATTCACCGCTGACCGTTCCGTTTTTCTTTGCGATTTCCGGCTTTTTCGTGTATCTAATCTCGAATTTCATGGGCGGTATTCCGCGCGAGCTGGATGAAGCCGCGCGAATTGACGGCTGCTCGTTCTATCAGACGTTCTATTATGTCATTTTACCGCTGGTCAAGCCAGCCCTTGCGACAGTCGCTATTTTTTCGTTCATCAATAACTGGAATAACTATATGGGAGCGCTGCTTTATCTGCGGCGGACAGAAAAATATACGGCAAGCCTTGCACTGAAGCTGTTCTGCGACGTCACATCGCAGTCGGACTACGGCGCAATGTTCGCAATGGCGACGCTGTCACTTGTTCCGATCTTTGTGATATTTGCAACAATGCAGCGGTTCCTGACAGAGGGTGTATCAACAACGGGCCTGAAGGGATAAAACATATGGATGGAGAAAACATGAGAAACGAGCACATAGACAATTTTCCGCGAAAGCCGGTGATCAGCCGGTTTGTTGCGCCGTGGGATACGAGCGGCTGGTATGGCATATGGCCGGATCTTCAGCATGGAAGCCGACTGTATACAAATTCTGAGGTACAAATTGCGCAGCTTCCCGAAAAATATAAGGGCGTTCCATATATCAGAACCTACAATTCCAATGAGGAGGGCTTTGACGACAAGCAGGAGGTCGATTTCTACGTTGAGCAGGATGCCGTTGTGTATGCTGCGCTGGATGATCGCTGTGTGCCGGATTTTCTGGAACAGTTTCAGGACAGCGGCGACGTTCTGACGAGCACGGATGGCACCGTTTACCGGATCTTCCTGCGAAAGTATGCGTCCGGTGCGCAGGTTCACATTCCGGGATTCAAGGGCCCGTACAACCACTATATCGTTTTTGCGCTTCCGACCAGCCGGGAATATGCGGAACACCATTATGATACGGCACAAGTTCCGGTGACGCTGGAGCCGTATCAGAAACGGTCGTATCAGTGGTATTTTTATGAGACTTTCAACCACCTGAAAGATGGAACCTGCCCGCAGGACTTCTGCATGGACGGGACCGGAGGCGTCAGGACATATCGAAGCGCACCGCAGCGGAAGTATCTGTACCATCGAGATCCGCAGAGATTCCGACGGCAGCCTCATTGCAGATCCCATCACC
>OGCQ01001001.1_pt1 | contig 39039 bp, 60 predicted proteins | sample 1570161 | NCBI WGS metagenome assembly OGCQ01 (sample SAMEA4384402, study PRJEB24528) | human gut metagenome | reverse complement strand
AACGGCGGCAATGATCCGGATTATAAGGTCGTTGCCATTTATCCTTACACCTATCTTACGCTGGAGGTGGAAAAACTGTGATCATAGGTAAAAAAGAGATTACGGATGCGTTTCAAAAAACGGCAGCGGTGAATATGTATGATGCAGTATCAAAAAGTATCAAAACAGTGCAGGCTGAGGCGAAAACAAGATGCCCAGTAAATGATGGGGAATTGAGGGGGAGTATATACACGGCGATAGAAACCGGGAGCGAAAAGATTGTAGGAATCTGTTACACCAACAAAAAGTATGCACAATATGTGGAATTTGGCACAGGGCCCAAAGGTCAGAAGCAACACGCGGGGATATCACCGGATGTTACCTATGCCTATGTACAGTCGCCCTGGTGGATCCACGAAAGCATGATCGGGCGGAAGACGGCCGAAAAGTATAAGTGGTTCTATGTGGATACGCCGGACGGCCGATTCTACCAGTGTACCGGACAGGCTGCACAACCATTTTTATATCCGGCACTAAAAAACAATGAATTGGAAATTGCACATTATTTTGAGGAGGCAATCGAAAAGAATTTATGAAAAACGTAAAAGATCAGATCTATTCCGCACTTGCCGGAGCGTTTGGGAATGTAACAGATCAGTACCCAAAAGACTGGGCAGAGCTTCCGGCAGTGCAGTACACCGAAGAAGATAACAAGGTATATGAACATACCGCACAGGGAGAGGAAAAGAGCTATGTACGATATCGTGTAGATATCTGGCATAACCGCTCTACGTCCGAATCTGCACTCAAGGTAGACAAGGCACTGGCAGCATTTGGACTGGTGCGTACCCTGTGTCAGGACACCCCGGATCCATCCGGGTTGAAACATAAAGTAATGAGATATGAAGCAATCATTGATATGGAGTCAGAAGAAGTATTCTGGCCGAACTAGAAAAGGAGCGTGAAGAATATGCTGGCAAATGGAGCAAAACTTGAGTACAAGGAAAAAAGTGACGCGGCTGGTACTTACAAAGAACTTCCAGGGTTGAAAGAGATCCCGGACTGTGGTGTTGAACCGGAAAAAGTAGAAAATACCGGTCTGAACGATAAAAATAAACAGTACGAGAATGGTATTGGTGATCTTGGAGACATGACATACAAATTCAAGTATGAAAATGGAGCGGCAACCAGTGCGTATCGCATTCTTCGAAAAGCACAGGAATCTGACAAAGTACTTAGTTTCAAAGAAACATTAAAAGATGGCACAACCACGGAATATGACGCAGAAGTGTCCGTAAAACGTACGGGCGGCGGTGTGAACGGAGTTGTTGAAGTAGAAGCAAAGATGACAATCTGCAGTGATCTGAAAGTTACAGATCCGTCATAAGGAGGGGCGATCAATGGAAAGATTAGAAGGACTGGATGAAGAATTCCAGAAAGAAGAAACAGAAAAAGTAACATCTATCGAAGAAGCAAAGAAAAAAAGACCACCATTTCATTACTGGGAAGTGGCAGGTGTACAGCACAAAATGAAACTTAATACCGGTATGATCACAAAACTGGAAAACAAATACCGTACCAATATTATGACGCTGGTAACGGCGAATGATATTCCGCCGCTTGGTGTTATGCTGACGATTGCCCAGGCAGCTATCGAGCCATGGGAACACGGTACAACGTTCGACAAAGTAACAAAGCTGTACGACAAGTGGCTGGAAGAAGGCGGCAATCAGTTTGATTTCATGGCAAAAGTAATTATGCCGACTATGGCGGTATCCGGTTTTTTTACGCCGGCGATGGCAGAGAGCCTGATGAAAGATCTGGATCAGGCAGATGTGATCCTGTAACAGAAACAGTCACCGAAGAAATCTGGAAACTATACGAAGATGCATTGGATGCAGGAATCAAGGTGCAGGACTTCTGGAATATGTCTATCCCGGAAGTCCACGACTGCATTCGGAGTTATGGACGGCGTGCAAAGATTAAGATTCTGCAGCAGTTCATACAGGCGGAAAGCATCGCAGAGCATATCGGCAGGTATTTGAATTCAGAAAACAAAGCACGCAAACCATGGGACTTCTACCCGGAACTGTTCAGGGAAGAACGAGAACAGTTCGAGGAAAGCAAGCAAGAAGAACAGGTTGTAACAGCTGCCGAAAACCGCCGCTTATATGCCGCAGAGTTCAACAGACGAAGACATCAATAAGAAATAGTGAAAAGGGAAGGAGGTGTGAACATTGAGTGATACACTGCACAGAATGAAAGTCATCATTGAGGCAAACAACGCAAAACTGAAACAGGCAATGAGAGAAGCTACAAGCGTTGTGAATAACACAGTTTCTCAGATGAACACCAGCACATCAAAAATCGAAACGCCTGGCAGTGCGGCAAGTGCCGAACTGTCGGAGGCGATGAGAAACGTTAAAAAGAGCCTGAGTGAGTTGCAAACACCGGAAGATGCATTGAATACGGACAGTTCCGTAAAAGCTATTAAGAATATGCAGGATGCGGTGCAGCAGTCACAACCAGTGTTTCAGAATGATGATCTGAGACAGTCGGCAAAAGAGACAGAAGATATTGTCAGAAGTACAGCCGCAGATATCAACAACAGCATGAATGAAACTCAGGAACCAGTTCGCCAGACAATGAGCGAAAATATGCAAATGATTCAAAATATGCAGAACCTTATAAAAAGTTCCTGGAAAGATATGGTCAATGGTACGATCTGGAAGCAGGCTACCGGACAGATAAGAGACTATGTCAGGGAAGCACAGGTCGCAGCAGGCATCCGTGTATACAATCCAGAATATGAACAGTTATGCAATACTATTGCAAAAACAGAGATGGAGCAGGAAAAACTGATCCAGAAAATGAACAGCATGGATGCGAGCAAGCGTTTTGTGCCAACACAGGAGTTTAAAGACCTAGAAGCCAATATTGCAAAGACCGAATCCGCTTACGCAAAGCTGGAAGAAAAGCAGAAGGCATTAGAGGCAGCAGGAAAAGCGACGGTTCCGAGTGCTGATTACAGCGAAGTGAAGGCTCATTATGATGATGCACAGGCAAGACTGGAGAAGTTAATTGCGAAGCAAAGAGAATGGTTGGATCTCGGATTTAAGCCTGGCGACGGTGGTGCAATGACTGGTCTGACGGAGCAAATCAAAGAAGTTGAAACGGAAATGAAATATCTAAAAGGTGAAATGAAAGACCTTGAGGATAACGGAAAAGCAATAATACCGACGGATCAGTACCGTGAGAACACAAACCAGCTGTCTATCATGCGGAACAAATTGAAAGAATACAAAGACCTCAGAAGTTCTATGTTGCTGGATGGCTCCAACTTGCAGGAGTCTGAACAATATCAGAGGGATGGAGTTGCACTTTCAGATCTTACGAACCGACTGCGAGAATACAATGCCGAACGAAGAAGTATGGAGAACAGCGGTACAGACATCCAGACACCGCATCTTGCGGATGGAAGTGTATTTGCGACCATGGGAGCGACAGCAAAAGCAGCATTTGAAGATATGACAGCAAGCATCAGACAGGCCCAGGCAGCTGCAGTGTCTGCAATCCAGAGTATTCCGGTCGTCGGTCAGGTTGCGTCCAGTGCTGCATATATCGGCTCGAGAGCATTTAAAGCTATGAGTGCTGTTATGAAAGGTGTCGGTCCCGCTATAAAAACAGCATCCGGTGCATTCGGGGCATTACTTAAAAAGTTCACAACCGGATTGCCAGGAATCCGGAAATTTGCCGGAGGAATCAAGCAAGGAAATAATGCTCTCAGTGGCGGAATTGGAAAATTACTCAAATACGGTCTTGGTATTCGAAGTATGTATGCATTGTTCAGCAAGCTTCGAAATGCCCTGGTAGATGGTTTCAAGAACCTTGCAAAGAAGAACAGCGAAACAAACGCAAATCTTTCAGAATTATCAGGCGGATTGCAGCAGTTGAAAAACAGCCTTGCGACTGCATTTTCTCCAATTCTCAATACGATCACACCGGCATTATCAACGCTGATAAATTATCTGGTGCAGGCATGCAATGTTGTTGGGCAGTTCTTTGCAGCTCTTACCGGACAGAAGACATACACTACTGCCTCTAAGGTGCAGAAAGATTATGCCGCCAGTCTGGACAAGACCGGTGATTCTGCAGCTAATGCGGCAGATAAGGTCAAAAAATCCCTGATGGGGTTTGATGAGATCAATAAGCTGGATGATGACAGCAAAAGCACTTCCGGTGGATCATCCGGAAGTGACGGCGGAAGTTTCGAAGAGAACGAAGTTACAAATAAATATGCAAATTTCGCCCAGATGATCAAGGATGCATGGGCAAACGCAGATTTCACGGAAATAGGAAAGATTGCCGGACAGAAGCTTAACGCAGCTCTTGCAAATATCCAGTGGGATGACATCAAAAAGACCTGCAATAAGATTGCAAAATCAGTAGCAACATTCCTTAATGGTTTCATGGAAGAAACAGATTGGAGACTTGTAGGAAAAACAATTGCAGAAGGCATAAACACTGCAGTAGGGACAGCCTCTACCTTTGTGACCAATTTTGACTGGAGTAAATTAGGAAAATCTGTCGGAGAAACTATTGACAGCACCATCAAAAACATAGACTGGTCGGTGCTTGGAAAAACTGCATCCGACACGATGAAAGGTCTTCTCACATCTTTCTGCGAAGCAGTGCAGAATGTAGATTGGAAGAATCTTGGAGAATCTGTTAAGACTGCAATCCTGGCCATTGACTGGAAAGGAATCTTGCAGAAAGCGGCCGAAGCAGCAGGAAGTATTGCAGGTGGAGCAGCAGCTTTTGTGGCCGGATTGCTTGGGGATATTCCAGGTGAAATCTACAATTACTTCATGGAGAAAAAAGACGAGTGCGGTGGAAGCCTCGTAAAAGGCATATTTAAAGGAATTACGGACGCACTCGAAAACGTAGGGAATTGGATAAAGGAAAATATTTTAGATCCATTTGTCGATGGTTTTAAGAAAGCATTCGGCATTCATTCACCTTCAACAGTATTTGCGGATTTAGGAAAACAATGTATTGCAGGATTATTGCAAGGCATTGCGGATATTCCAGGAAATATTGCAGAAATTGCAAAAAAAATCTGGAGCGGCATTAAAGATGCCTGGGATAATCTGGGTGACAAAGTATTGGGTATAGGTGCGAAAGTTTTAAGTACCGGAAAAGATTTATGGGATTCCGTTCAAGGTGCCTGGGATAAAGTAAAAAATAACTCTATCGTTGCTAACGTTTCAGCAACGTTAAAAGGCGGCTGGGATAAACTCGATGCGGCATTGGACAAAGTGAAAAATCAGGCCAAAAATACCACTTACACATTCAAAGCAAAAGCTGTAGGTGCATGGAATAAGCTGAAAGCATATGGGAGAACAGTTGTTGATAAAATCAAAAGTAAGTCAGCTGATTATACTGCGAACGCACGCGGTGCTTGGGACAGAATCAAAAATTATCTTGGGGAATTCGGAAGAAATATCAAGAATAGAGCTGCAGATTATACTGCAAGAGCTTCGGGTGACTGGAGCGGTATAGCACGTAACGCACGTACATTGTATGACAGCGTTAAAAGCAAAACAGCTACTTTCCGAGCAAATGCCGTAGGTGCTTGGGACAAGGTTTCCGGTGTTTTAGGTCAGGCGAAAGACTGGCTGGTAAATAAGGTTGTGAACTGGAAAATATCAATACCTCATTTTGCATTGCCGCATTTGAAATTCAGCACATCACCATATAAATTTCTAGGAAAAACATTTCAGATACCAAAACTGGATGTTGAATGGTATGCAAGCGGTGGATTTCCAAAAACAGGAGAAATGTTCATGGCAAATGAAGCTGGTCCTGAATTGGTAGGAAAGATGGGAAATAAAACTACCGTCGCAAACCAGCAGCAAATTATAGCGGGTATTGAACAAGGTGTATATAAAGCTGTTATGGCAGCGTTTTCTATGCAGTCAGCAAAGAACGGAAAGTCTCAGAATGAAACCCCTACATTCAATATCTACGTTGGCGGTCGAAAGGTCACAGACGTAGTCGTAGAAGAAATCAATCACAGAACAAAATCGACAGGCGTATGCCCGATATTGGTTTAACCGGTACCGTCCGAAAGGGTGGTACTTTTTGAAGAAATGAGGTGACAAAAAAATGGCCGCATCCATCACGATCGGCGGCGTTGCCATGCCGGAACCAAAGTTAAATGGTCTGAAAATTTCACGAAATAAGATCTGGTCGAAAAATGCAGGGCGTGGAGCAGATGGAACAATGACCGGCGATATTATAGCCCTGAAATGGAAGTTGGAAATTGAGTTTCTGCCGCTTACAGATGCACAGATGGTAACAGTAGAAGCGGCTGTTGAACCAGCATTTTTCAATGTAACTTTCCGAAGCCCTAAGACCGGAAAGAACATTACAGCAAATATGTATGCAGGCGATCTTACGTGTCCGGTATACACCTATGTCGGGGGGAAGCCACGGTATGTAGGTGTCACGGTAAACCTAATTGAAAAATAATCATCAGGAGGGAGGTGCAAAAATGTTCCAATCAAGTGAAAAATTCAAAGCAGCGATACAGGCTGACAGTAGAATGTTCGATGTGCGTATGACTATTGGAAGTGGAAGTGCAATTATGGATATTGGAGCAGAGGTAATGACCTTATTATTAGCAACTTCTGCAGTTTCCACTGATTGCGTAAGTATTGGTGGGGCATTGTCAAGCAGTATCCAGGTCGCAATGAAGAAGCCTGAAACAGAAATCGATGGTCAGGAATTAACAGTAGCAGTAGGAGTATTGTCTGAAGGAACATACCTGTATTGCCCCATTGGAAAATTTACACCTGAAAAAACAACAAATGATGATGGGCTTATTAGCTTTACAGCGTATGATAGGATGCAGACAAAACTTTCAAAAAAATACAAAGGAAATATATCGTTTCCAGTTGATGGAAAGCAAGCACTTATTCATATTAGTGATGTGACAGGCGTTCCGCTTGCAGAAAGCTTTACAAAGCTTCCTGCCGGGGTTATGATTCCACAAAAATTTAAAACTATGGAAGTAGACCATAAAGTTGGAGACACAATTTATTATAAAGAGGTGTATATTGATCCGTTTGATGACTGTACATATCGCGATGCATTAAATTATATTGCCCAGTTTTATGGAAAATTTGCAGTAATTGATCGTTATGGGAAAATTGATTTTAGATGGTATGATTCTGTAAATTATATGGTTCCGCCATCTAAGTATTATGATGATTTCAAAGCAGAATCATCAGAGTTTAAGGTCGGGAGAATTGAATGCAAAAGCGAAACAAAAACGATTGTTTCCGGAACGAGCACTCCGAGCATAGAAATCGAAAACCCAATTATGACGCAAAGTAGGCTGGATGAGATTTATACACAAATAAAAGATTTTACATTCATTCCGGCATCCGTTTCATTTCTTGGCGATCCGCGAATTGACGTTGGGGATGTTGTTATGTTACAAGATAAGTATGGCAAAATCCAGTATATACCTGTAATGAAAATGACGATGGACTATGATGGTGGATTGATTACGGAAATACAGAGCTGTGGAAAGACAGAGACTCAAACAGAAGCTTCAAACAATACAAGCGGTCCGGCAACACAAGCAATCGATAGAATACAGCAAGAATTACTGGAGATCAAAAATGCCTTGGCACGAAAAGAAAATGTAGAGAGTTGTACAGCAAAAACACTGTCAACGACAATGATAACACCATCAGCAACAGGAAACTGGTACTATTCTTCAGCAGTCAGTTCCCTGGCGAATTATGATGAAATTCGTGTATGGCTGGAAATTGTGGATGGCCAGAAAGGCTGGGTTACACTTAACAGGAGCAATCCGGCAGAGACAGTAATTACTCTGTATCTTACAGCATCCTATAATGCTCGTGTTCAGTTGAAATGGGATACCAGCAACAATAAAGTAGGAATTTATGTGCGAAATATTGGATCAGGATGGACAGTAAACCAAATATCAATCAAACGCATTGTAGGAGTTCGTATGAATTAGAAAGCAGGTGAGAAATACATGATAACAGCAATCATAGATGCAGGGCAGCATTACTGCCAAGCAGTCAGTGACCTGTGGCAGTGGGATTATGGACAGACACTGCGGATCCAGGGCGTGAAGCTCCCGGCGGCGGTCGAGGTTCAGTTTTCGACAACAGAGCGGATCGGCGAAACAGTCACCAGAATTGGTGTGACGCAAGAGGGGGTTACTGAGGCACCTATTCCGGATACACTGTTGGAGGGCGGCGGAACAACGCAGGATTATACAATCTATGCGTTCGTGTACATCGAAAACGGCGATTCTGGAAAGACGGAGTATCGTGTCAGCATGAAAGTCCGGGCAAGGCCGAAACCGGAAGCCCATGCCACACCGGAAGAGGGGGAACTGTTCCGGCAGGCAATTGTGGCAGTTGCTGAATCCGCTGATCGAGCAGAGAGTGCTAGGAAATCAGCTGAGACAGCAGCAAATCAGGCGGAAGATGCGAAGAACGCCGCAGAGGAAGCTGCCGGATCAGCACAGGCAAGTGCCAATGAAGCAAAAACATCAAAAGAAAACGCAGAAACAGCTGTAAAAAACGCAGAAGCATTCAAGACAGAAACCGAAACTGCCAAAGAAGAAGCAGTTCAGGCAGCAGCAGATGCAACGGCCGCTAAGAAGTCAGCGGAAGAAGCCAGAGCCGCTGCGGAAAAAGCGAAACAGGATGCAGAAACATTGAAAGCGGCAGCAGATGCGGATAAGGAATCGGCTGAGACAGCCAAGACGAAAGCAGAGGCTGCACAGAAAGCTGCAGAAAATGCAGAGACAGAAACTAAGAAAGCCCAGACAGCCACGGAAACAGCCCGGAGAGAGACAGAGACCGCAAAGACAGCAGTAGAAACCTTGCAGAGCACGGTGGCAGGCTATGCTGATAATGCAAATGTTGCGAAAGAATCGGCAGAAACTGCAAGGTCAGAAGCCGAAACCGCAAAGAACGATGCAGTACAGGCAAAAGAAGCCGCTGAGAAAGCAAAGAGCGGAACGGCAGCAGATAGGGAAGTTACAGAAGCGGCATCAAAAGCGGCACAGGTAAGTGCAGTTTCAGCGGAAAAGTCGGCAGAAAGAGCTGAGACGGCAAAAGAAGAAATCCAGGAATCGGCGGATCAGATCCAGAAGAATACGGAAGACATTGCAGGACTGGAAGAAACAGTGTCAACTGCTGGAATCAGTGTAACTGAAGCTGGAGCAGAAATTATTGTTCCGGAATGCACTGGTGGAAAGTTTCAGGGGCTGAAGCTGTATGGAAAGTCAGAGCAAAAACAGTATATTGGGAAAAATATACTGCCACTTGCAATGCGTGAAAATGCTACTAGGGACGGATTAACATTTGTGTGTAACGAGGATGGAAGTGTTAAAGTAACTGGTACAGCTACTAAAATAGTGCATTTTTCCTTATGGGGACGCAATCAACTAGGTGATATGGGGATTCTTCCTGGCGTTAAGAGTGGAGATGTGCTATATGCATCAGATTGCTATATTCAGCAGACTAATGCAACATCTATAACAAGTAATTTAAAAAGCGGCATAAGTAACGTTTTGGATAATACAACCACAATGTATGTGTCGTTAAGATTTAAAAGTGGAGAAGATGTTAATAAAACTTTTTATCCTCAAATCGAATTCGGATCACAAGCCACTGCTTACGAACCTTACACTGGTGGCAAACCATCTCCATCACCAGATTATCCGCAGGAAATTGTTGTTCCAAGAAAAGAAAATATTACAACGACAATCAAAACTAGTATAGCAAATTATGAAGATGCATATTTAAAGACAGGAGTTTATCCTGAATTGTGTGAGGATGGGTTTATTTTTGATGCATCTGCATCGCAAAGATTTGTTTACATACCAGTTGAGCTCAAAAAAGAAAAAAGTTATATCGTAGAATATGAAATTGAAAATATTTCTGGAAGTCAGAATGTGAGAGTATATCTTCCAGATAATTCACAGTTTCTGGAAGCTTCAACCGTATTTCAACCAAATACGGATGTATGGAAAATAGCATTATATGTGCCAATAGACAAAGTCCCTGCTAAAAACAAAATATTAAAATTCAAGGTGTATGAGCAAGTACAAGAAACAAGAAAGATTAGTGTTTCAACACCCAACGGTCTTCCAGGTATCCCAGTATCATCTGGTGGTAATTACACGGATTTGGACGGTCAGCAGTGGATTTGCGATGAAATTGATTTTGAACGTGGCGTGTATATACAGAGGGTAGGGATAAAAGTTGGTATTGATGGTTTTCAGGAAACCAATAGTGCGAATTCAGATATGTCGCTTAGGATTGTATGTGATATGAATGATATCGAAAAAGTAAAATTCACGCCTATCATATGCAATAAGTTGCGGTGGGAAAAGAAAAGCAGTTATACAGATGACGGAACATATATCAGTACAAGCGAGACAGCTTTAGGAAGAGTATGTGTCAGGGTTGAAGGGATCAAAACAATGGAAGAATATCAAGAAATATTAGCAGATATGCAGTATTTCTATATACTTGCCACGCCTATCGAAACACCTCTCACTGCTGAAGAAATCAACGCTTATAAATCACTGTATACATATGACGGCACTACAATCATTGATAATGATGCTGGCTGTTACATGGAAGCGACCGTGCCACAGGACACCAAGTATTATATTGACAGTAAGATAGCAGAATTATCTGCGGCAATCGTAGCTTCAGCAAGTGAAGCAGAATAGGGGGATTACATGAAATTCAGTCTGAAAAATTTCGTTATGAAGACACTGACATCCATGAAGGAAGCTGGTGAGGATGAGTATAAGATTATGCAGTACGCCCTGAAGTATTATGAAAAGGGTGTGCTGATGGAGGAAGACCTGGCAGAAGTAGAAAGCTGGTTTGAACCAGAAAAGACAGACGAAGCACCGTCAGAGTAAGGCGGTAGAAATATATTTTTATAATGTTTTGAAAACGGAAAGGATGGGTAAATATGATGAATAAAATTATTATGTTACTTGCAGGTAATTCGTTTTTCCGTATCTTATTGATTGCGGTTGCACTGGACACTATTTTAGGGGTGCTTCGGGCGATCAAGGAGCACAAGTTTAATTCCTGCGTGGGTATCGACGGGGCAATCCGCAAATCAGCCATGTTGCTGTCTGTATGCCTGTTGATGGCAGTGGATGTGATTCTGAATATCAATGTGTTGTTTATGGTACCACAGGATTACATCGAGCTATTGGGAATACATAAACTTGGAATCTGCGAATTTTTTAGCATTCTTTTCATATTATATGAAATCGTGAGCGTATTGAAGAATATGACACTGTGCGGATTGCCAGTGCCGGCAAAAATCAAACGCTGGGTGCAGAAATTTCTGGAAGACATGACAGAAGAGCTTCCGGAAGAAAACAGAACAGGGAACGTGTAAGCGTTCTCAGAGAAAGGCAGGTAAAACTATGAGCTACAAAATTACAAATGCTATATCATCGTCCAGAGTTCCGGCGTGGGGCAATAAGAAGAAATACATCGCAATCCATTATCTTGGTGTAGTCGGTCAGACTCATGATCTGGCGGCTGATGGCTGCGGTGCCCATTTTTACATCTACTGGGACGGAACTATTTACCAGCGATGCAGTCTGGATGCGGTACCGTGGGCTGTAGGTACAGCAGGTTATTACACCCAGAAGCATCCGGAAGCCAACAACTATAACACGATCAGCATCGAGATGTGCTGCAAGTGTGACGGCAATGCCGCAAGTGCGAATGATCCAACATGGTATTTCACGCAGGAAACTCAGGAGGCCTGTGTATGGCTGGTCAAGTATCTGATGGGGCAGTTGAGCATCGCTGCAGACCACGTCCTGCGACATTATGATATTGTCAACAAGGTATGCCCGGCACCGTATGTCCATAACAACCACTACAGGACCAGCTGGACATGGGACGAGTTCAAAAAGAAGATTGCCGGATCCGGTGACATTCTTCCGGCGACCACGAAACCATGGTACCGTGTCCGCAAGACCTGGAAGAACGCCAGCAGCCAGATCGGAGCGTTTCAGACGCTCAAGAAAGCCAAGCAGTGTGCGGATCAGCACGCCGGTTATCATGTCTACAACGATGCAGGAAAGAAAGTATACACATCAGCCAAACTGCCATATAAGGTACAGCCAAAAACTGCGAATGTTCCGATCAGAACGGGACCGGGAAAAACCTACAGCCGTGCGAAGAAGCTCCAGCCAGGAACGTACGTGATTGCCGAAGAAAAAAACGGATTCGGACGGCTGAAAAACGGATCGGGTTGGGTGTATCTTAAGAAAGTAGAGAGGGTATAAAGAGTCAGAAAAGGCTTGACAATACAAGAAAAAATATATAGAATAGTAGCAGATTAAAAAGTAGTCAAAAAAGTAGTCAGAAGCAATAAAAATAAAAGAAAACGTGATAAAATCAAGCTGTAACGATGAGTGTCATTCTCACTCGTAATGAAGGGGTCGAGGGTTCAAGTCCCTTTTCCAGCTTGACAGAAAAAATACCGGAAATCCAGTAAAATCAAGGGTTTCCGGTGTTTTTTGCGTTTTGAAACAGCTATTTTTCTGATGCATAAAAACCGCCTGAAACAGTGCGAAAAAGTGTAAAATGTTTGGAAAGTGTAGTCAAAATGTAGTCACTTTTTCAGTGCTGTCAGAAGTATTATTTTGATATGATTTTTTTGCGAAATCGTTCAGCTTCTGGATGGATTTTCCTTCCTGCCTCCGCAGTTCTGCGTAGGTATCCAGTAACATCTTCGAATTACTATGCCCCATGATCTCCACCGCTTCCATGATATCAATGCCGGAATAATACAGCATGGTTGCATATTCATGCCGGAATGTATGCGATCCCAGCCCCGGACACATATCTAGATCGAACTTGATGCGGCCGTTTTCATAGTGATGTGTGCCGCCGCAGGCAGTGTTCAATGTCCGCTTGATCCGCTCGAACAGTCTGCGATACTGCGACTTTTTCAGATAGCTGCCATCAGTTCCGGGAAACAGAAGATTACCCTGTAATGTAGACAGATACTTTTTCAGGACGTCCGCCAGTGGATCCAGCAGATAGATCTCACGCTCTCCACTGTCTGTTTTCGTGTCTTTGAGCACGGCAGTTTCTCCAACGAACTTAACTGCCTTGTTGACAGTGATCTTTTTCCGGGCAAAATTGATATCAAACCGTGTCAGAGGGATGATCTCCTGTCGCCGCATTCCGGTATACAGCAACATATGCAGCAGTGTACTTGCCTGCGGATCCAGCTCTAAGTCTTCCAGGTGGATACGTTCCAGCTCTGTCAGTGCCCGTTTTTTCTTCTTCGGTGCAGGATCCTTTTCGATATTTTCCGCAACATTCTTGAACAGCAGGCCGTCATCAATGGCAGCACGCATGATCTGGTTGACTGTCTGGTAGTAACGACGCTGCAGATCGGCGTGACCTTTCAGTGCATTGTAACCGGTCTGAATATCTGTTTTCTTAATCTGCAATAGTTTGAGACCATCCAGTGCGGCAGTGTGGTTTTTCAGAATGTTCCGATATCCTTCGATCGTGTTCGTTTCACGACCGGCTTTATACAGCTCCAGCCACTTCCATTTATACGCCCCGAATGTCACGTTCTTTTCTGATACATAGATGCCTTTGCTGGTCTGCTCGATCACCTCGGCTTTCTTGCGTTCCAGTTCCGCAACACTACGACCATATACCTGTATGCGGACTCTTTTTCCAGTTTCCGGATTTATTTCATCGTATTCTTTATCTCCGCGGCTGATGACGGTATTCTTTTTCGTTGCCATATAGTCCTCCTTTTTTAAAAATGGGTATAAAAAATACACCTGTACAGGTGCTGGAGGATTGTGGTATAATCTTCTTGTTCAAGGAAGAATTATGCCGGTCTCCAGACCTGTATAGATTCGCTGATCCGCTTCGGTGCTGGGAACACCGGGGCGGATTTTGTTATTCTGTTATATCTATTTCTCTAATTCCATGTATGCCGCTGTTACTGCTGGAATTGTTATATTCTGACCAAGAACACTTGTGTAAGATTCTTCTCCAGAAGCCTCGCCGTAAATAGCAACGATATCATCCTCGATAAATTTGCTGTCGGATTTATTTGCATAATATACATATATGCTGTCAGACCATAATCCCAAGTCATCTTTTGTAACATGTATCAGGTATTCAGACTCACCATTTTCAGAATCGTAAACAACCTGCTGTATTTCGCCTTCAAATTTCACTTTACTTCCCTTATATTTATTGGCAGATCTTGCAAGTTCCGAGTATTTGATTTCGTTACATGCAGTTTTATAGTCTTTTTCGGACATATTGCTTGCATCTTCGCTTAATTTATAAGAATTTCCGCTTCCATATATAAGCAGTGCAATAACTGCCACAACTGCAATAATCAGGATCCATTTAAGTTTTCCTCCTTTTTGCTTTTTACGACAATTCGGGCAGACTTTCGCATCATATGGAATTTCGGTTTTACAATGTTTGCAAAGTTTTGTTGTAGGTTTCTCTTTTTTCATATCTCACTTTCTCCTTGTATTTTACTTTTCACGCTGCAAAATCTGGAATTCTGTATTACTGATAGGGCGTATCTGGTAATAATCCTGCAAATTTATATTGAATTCAGTTTCTATTGCGGATAGATCGAAAGATATTGGCTTATCAGAAATATATACAAATAAATATCCATTTTCTGTTTGCAGTGCATTTTTTAAAGTGACTACAGAATGTAATTTTTCGTTAAGAATTGGAATATACAAGTCACCTAAGTGATATAAGTTATCCTGAATCTTACGATCCAGTTCCAGCTTATCTACTTCGCTTGCTGGAGTTTTTTCCGGTTTGTTTTTATTTGCAATGATTTTTTTCTCTTCTTCTGACAATGGTTCGGATAGCAGGCGTACCGTATGAATCATATACAATACAGCTGGTATGCATGTTACAATCTCATAAGTAGAAAAATTACTATGAACCACAGAGAAGATGATTTGTGATATAGCAAAAATCAAATACAAAAGACTGACGAACACGCTGGCCACTAAACTGCGATAATATAGTAAACCTATCACAGAAGCAACCGTGAGAACTATAATGTTAAAATAATTATAGGTAGTGGTTGCTGAATGTTCAGAGCCTTTCATAAGCCAAAAGCCGAAGATACTGACCAGCAGAAAGATTACATTTATAGCTCGAATAATTTTATATAAGCTTCCGTTGCCGTTTGGAATATAAGACTTTTCCCATAGTTGCACACCTAATTTTTGAGCAAGTTCTTTTGCTGGCTCGGTAAAGGTTGAATTTGTCATAACTACCGCTACATTGCAATCGTAAAATTTTGCTCCGGCATACGCTTGTTGAACAGCTTGATTGCCAACAGGGTAGGAATAATATTTACATTGTATTCCGTATTTGACATTTTCATTATAAGCAATGACATCAATTCCCTGATCGCCACTACTTTTTGTGACTGCAACATCCCTAAAACCTCTCTGTTTCAAGAGTTTTGCACAATGATGTTCATATTGGTATCCATCCATTTGTTTTTTTATCCTTTTGTATATTTTTTGCTGTATAGAGGAATGATAACAATATGAAAATATTATTATCTGAATTTCTGGAACAGCACCACCTGTCGATCCGGCAGGCGGCAATTATGACCGGCGTTCCCCGGTCTACGATCGGTGACATAGTGACCGGTCAGGTATGCCCTACACTGGCAACTATGGAACAGTTGGCAGCAGGGCTGAAAACCACTATTTCTGACTTGTACGAGTCTGAATATAAGTGATTTTCAAAAAGCGTCCGGGATTCCGGACAACGCACAACTTTTTTCCTCCTGAAACGTTTGTTAAGATGAAAGGAAAATTTTACTAAAAACAAATGTTCGAAAATGGTTGCATCACAAATACTTCTGTGATAATATGAAATCAAGGAATTTCGAACAAATGTTTGAAAAACGTGATCGGGAGGTACATAAGATGGACTACAAAAACGAGATTATAAAACTGATTAACAAACTGAATGCTTCTGATGAAACCTTTTTGAAACAGGTTTACATAATCATTAAGAAGCACTTTGACAGAAGAGAGGGACGTTAGTCCCTTTTCTTTTTTGCCAAATTGTCAGCCAGTTTCTCAGCCGCTTCCATAAGTACCTTCTGTGATGCGGGAGATAGTTCGCTGTACGTTTTGACTATCTCCAAAATTATACTGTAAAAAGCGTTGTCTTTTCCTTCTTCTAACAGATCTGAAACAATACCAGCTATTTCCTCATCTTCTGAGAGTTGCTGATACATCTCTCCATCACCTGTTTTCAGCCATTCTTCACTGACATTGAATTCACGGCATATCGCTCGGCTCATTTGTTCTGTGAGATTACGTTCTCCTTTTTCGATTCTGGAGATTGCTACTTTAGTAACTCCGAGTCGACTGCCGAATTGCTCCATTGTCATTTCTAAGCTCTTTCGGATTTCTTTGACACGCTCACCTTGCGTCATTCATTCGCCTCCCTTCATTCTATTTTCTGATCTTAGAATAACACCGCACGAACAAAAAGTCAACAAAAAAAAGTAACCAAAGGCAACAAAAAAGTATTGACAAAGTAACCATAGGAAAGTATAATGTAACCAAGGTCAACGAAATAGCAAAACGCAGGAGGTAAATAAAATGTACGAAACAGTAAAAGTTGTTAAGGGTTACGAAATCAAAAGAATGAAAGGAACACGCGGAGCCTATCACGTAAACGTGCGTGAGGGCAAAGGGTTCAGAGAGTTTCATACTTTTAGAACCATCAAAGCAGCAACTGAATTTATTGAAACAACTTTATAAATAAAGCCGAAACGGGGCACAGTCCCCGTCCGATCACGATGGCAACGTGGTCGCCGATGATGGTAAGCCAATACAGAAAGGAGAGAATCGAATGAGAGAAACGAAAAAGAAGCTGTTGCAGGAAACAGTTACGATTCTGAAAAAGCTGGACAAAGAAAGCCTGGCAATCATCAGAAGCAACGCAGAGATCCTGAGAGCCAGAGACACTCTCGAAGAACAGAAAGCGGGGTAAGGAAATGTGGAAAGCATTAGCAATCCTGTTGCTGTTTTGGATTGTGATTCTGACTCTAGATGAATAGAGAAAGTGAGGTGGCAAAATGGAAGAACTTAAAAAAATGCTTCTGGAAGTACTCCGGGAGTGCAAGCAGCCAGAGTTCCCGCCTGAACCGGTACCCACGAGGGTAGCCGCAAAGGTTCTGGGAGTGGAACAGAGCACAGTGATTAATCGGATGGAGTCCGGTGAGCTGGATATCGGGCTGGTATTCAGATCGAAGCCGACCAAAAGAGGGCAAGCAAGTCGAAGAAGTACATACATCAGTCCCAAAAAGTTATACGAGCTGACCGGGTTCGTATGGAAAGGAGACAAGCAATGAAAAGAAGAGAAACAGAAGTAACAGAAGAAACAGAAGAAACAACCGGAGCTGGTGTGATTGCCCCGATCGTAGCCACAGCCACCGCGGCGTTCACGTTCTGGTGGCTGGGAAAGTACAGCACGATTTGTGAGCGAGATATCGTTGGAACTGCCATCACAGTATGGTGTGCGGTATTGATCCGTATGCTAATGTGGATGGGCAAGGAGGAAGCAGAATGAGCAAGATTATTAAGGTTAGTACGGATCTGGAAGTGACCGTGCATGATTTCCCACAGGGAACGATAAGAGAGCAGAATAGACAGCTCTGTGAGCTGATCGGGAACGGATGCGAGATGATTGAGCACGTCATGCCAAGACGACTGTATAACGAATTAGGGCATACGACAGAAGTTAAACGTGAAAACAGCAAGTGTGTGGCTATGCTGGTTGACGAAGAGTTTCTGCTCAAGAATAAACTTCAGCTTAACCCGATTGGCTGCTATCTGTACGAAACCGACAAACACGGCTCCCCAATCATGGGAAACATTTTGTTTGTAGGTGATACATATACAGGCGATGGCATTACGTTTTCAGGGATTGAAGAAGAGACATTCAACAAATTGTATGAGCAGTTGAAACAGCTGGCATGGAAAGCGGGGACAAAATGACAGCAGAAGAGAGAAGAAAATGGATTGGTGTATTACTGGATAAGGTACTGACAATTCATGAACAGGGAAAACATTATGTCAGTCTGGATATTAACAATCTTGATTATTCAATAATGGTCACCGTAACTGCAATAAAACATGGATGGGGTGCAAATAGAGGGTATGATTTCTATAAATACTGTATTATGGATCTTGGTACAAAAGAACTTCCAGTAATGGTCGAGTATCTGGACAGCCTGATCGAGGGCGAGGAGGAAAGCAAATGATCGGAGTAAGCGAAGGGAAAGACCAGGAAGCCAGAGCCATCCTGGAACTGGCCGGGATTGATTCGGACAAGTACCGGATCTGGCACCATAATAGCATCTATGTGCATGCAATAAATGAAGAGACGAAAGAATCGGTGATCGTTGAGAAAGCGACACTCGAGGTAGTAAAAAGTCCCGGTGCTTTGGCGGGCGATCCGGGACTCAAAAATAATAATACAGATTCATTATAAGGCGAATATGGGAGGTAATCAAGTGAATTATAAACAGATCGACATTAAAGAAGCTGCAGACCGTTTCAGGAATGGCGAAGCGGTATATGCTGCCAGATGCATTGATGGCATGAGTTTCCGAGAGGTAACGGCGGCGACGATGTTGCTGGCGATGGAAGTTCCGGTTCCAGAAACAGAGCCGAAGCCGGAAAAGGCGAAAAAGCAGTCCCCCCCAAGAAGACAATAGACCGGGGAAAGGTAAAAGCTCTGCACGAAGCAGGATGGAGCAATGCGAAGATTGCAGATGAAATGAAGTGTTCCGCATGGAGCGTGAGCATGATCCTGAAAGAATTTAGAGAACAGGAAGAAAAGGAGGAAATCAAGTGAAATTACATAAATTAATTTCGACAGTAGATATGAGCCATGAAGAATGGCTGCGATACAGAAAACTGGGCATCGGTGGAAGTGATGCCGGAAGCATCTGCGGGTTAAATCCGTACAGTTCAGCAATCGCTGTTTTCCAGGACAAGACGCAGAAAGAAGTAGAAGAAAAAGAAGATAATGAAGCAATGAGACAGGGAAGAGATCTGGAAGAGTACGTTGCCCGCCGGTTCATGGAAGAGACCGGCAAAAAGGTACGCCGTGCCAATGCGATCTATGGACATCCGGATCATGATTTCATGCTGGCAAATGTTGACCGGCTGGTCGTTGGAGAAAACGCCGGACTGGAATGCAAAACTGCATCTGCATATTCTGCTGACAAGTGGAAGGACGGACACATCCCGGAATCCTACGAGATCCAGTGCCATCACTACATGGCAGTTACCGGAGCGGATGCCTGGTATATCGCCTGCGTGGTGCTTGGAAAAGAGTTCGTCTGGCGAAAGATCGAACGCGATGAGGAAACGATCCAGATGCTGATCGATATTGAAAGTGATTTCTGGCAGAACAATGTAAAGGCAGACAAGATGCCGGCACCGGACGGAAGCAAGGCGGCGGAAGAACTGCTGCAGAAGTATTACGGAAGTTCCGAACCGGAAAAGATGATCCCGCTGGTTGATTTTGACGAGAAACTGGAACGCCGTGCAGAGATCGGTGATCTTCAGGACAAGCTGGAAAAAGAGAAAAAACAGATTGAGCAGGAGATCAAGGTATATATGGGAGATGCGGAGATGGCAGTATCGGATCTGTACCGCGTCACCTGGAAGAGTGTAACTGCAAACCGTGTAGATTCGAAGCAGCTGAAAGCAGATTTCCCGGAAATCTATAAACAGGTATTAAAACAGTCTGAAAGCAGACGGTTCACCGTAAAAAGAGCTGAGAGAGCATAAGGAGGAAGCAGGATGGCAGTAAAAGACGCACTGGCAGAAAAGACCAGCAGAAAGAATGAAGCAGTGAAGCTGACAAAAAACATGAGCATTGCAGACATGATCAAGGCAATGGAGCCGGAAATCAAAAAGGCTCTGCCGCAGGTGATCACACCGGAGCGTTTCACACGCATGGCATTATCCGCACTGAACACCACACCAAAGCTTGCAGAGTGTTCGCAGATGTCCTTCCTCGGGGCACTGATGAACGCAGCACAGCTTGGGCTGGAACCAAACACGCCGCTGGGACAGGCGTATCTGATCCCGTATAGAAACAAAGGGAAACTGGAGTGCCAGTTCCAGATAGGTTACAAAGGGCTGATTGATATGGTGTACCGCAACGAAAACATCCAGACCGTGCAGGCACAGTGTGTATATGAAAATGATGATTTTCAGTATGAACTGGGACTGGATCCAAAGCTGGTGCACAAACCGGCATTGAAAGACAGAGGAAACCTGATCCTTGTATATGCACTCTGGAAATCAAAAAATGGTGGTTTTGGTTTTGATGTTATGAGCAAAGAAGACATTGACAACCATGCAAGACGGTTCAGTCAGAGTTTCGGCAGTTCTTACAGTCCATGGAAAACGAACTATGAGGAGATGGCGAAGAAAACGGTCATTAAGAAGTGCCTGAAATATGCACCGCTGAAAACAGATTTTGTCATGCAGATGAACAATGATGAGAGTATCAAGAGCGAGATCAACGTCGATATGTCCGAGGTAGTCAACGAGCAGGAAGACCCGAACATCATCGACCAGGAGTATAAGGAAGTAGAAAATGAACAGTCAGAACAATAACGAAGAACCAAAGTTATTCACGTTCACCGTACCGGGCAAGCCGCAGGGCAAAGCCCGGGCGAGAACATTCTACAACAGCAGGAGCGATAAAATGAGCAGCGTAACACCTGAAAAGACGGTGCTGTACGAAAACCTGATCAAGACCTGTTTCCAACAGAAATACGGACAGAAACGGTTTTCGGATGATGCGTATGTGGTTGCTAATATCTTGGCGTATTTTGAGCCGCCTAAGAGCATCTCGAAGAAGAAAAGGGCAGAGATGCTGGAAGGGAAGATCTGGCCGGCAAAGAAGCCGGACAGTGACAACATCGCAAAGGTTGTGCTGGATGCCCTGAACGGCATCGCATACCATGATGATACGCAGATCATAAAACTGAGCGTCACAAAGGCGTACAAAGAGGAAGCGTATTTAAGCGTTACGCTGATGCAGCTCGATACATAAAAAGAGAAACAGGAGGCTGGTATGGCAAGGAAGAAGCAGGAAGGGAACCGCTTTTTCCGGATGGATGCAGACTTCTTCTCAGACAGAAAAATAAAGATCCTGAAAGCTCGCTATGGGGCGGATGGGATTGTCTTGTACCTGTATCTTTTATGTGAGATCTACAAGACAGGGTATTACTTACAGGTTGATGATGATTTTGAATACATCATCTCGGATGACCTGAACATGGATGGCAACAAGGTGAATCAGGTCTTGAACTTCTTGCTGGAACGGTCACTGTTTGACGATACACTTTTCCAGTCGGACAAGGTCTTGACCTCTGCCGGGATACAGAGGCGGTATCAGGCGATGGTGAAAGCCAGAGCCACGAAAACGCCGATCACAGCCGAAAGGTTCTGGCTTCTTTCGGAAGAAGAGACCGAAACCTTTATTAAAGTGAACCCTTCTTTAAATTCTTCTGAGAAAAAAAGCGATTTTTCCGAGAAAAAAGAGGATAATTCCGAGAAAAATAACACAAAAGGAAAGGAAAAGAAAAAAGAATATATAGATATAGATACGGCTCCGCCGGATTCCTATTTTTCTGATGATTCCCTGAACAAAGCCTTCCTGCTGTTCCTGAAGACCAGGAGAGAGGAAGGTGCAAGGATCACAGAAGAACAGGTGAAGCTGTTGAAAGAGGATCTTAAGGATTTGTCAACGGATCCGAGGGAGATGGAGGCGATTGTCAGAAAAGCGACTGTAAGCGGCTGGAAGAGCTTCTATCCAATCAAGAAGCAGCCAGCAGCCAAGAAGAAGGAAAAGAAAACCGTAAAGAATACATTCAATGCATTTCCGCAAAGAGACTATGATTTTGACGCACTGGAAAGAACGTTGAACGAGTAAGGAGGCAATATGGAACAGCTGAAGATTTTTGAAAATGAAGAATTTGGGCAGATCAGAACCGTGATGAGAGATGGGGAAGTCTGGTTTGTGGGAAAAGATGTGGCTGAGGCGTTAGGATACGGAAAAGGGAAATCATTAGCAAATGCCGTTTCTGATCACGTTGATCCAGAAGACAAAGGGGTCACCAAAATGATGACCCCTGGAGGAAATCAGAAGGTGACTATTATTAATGAGTCAGGATTATACTCACTCATTCTCAGCAGCAAATTAGAATCAGCGAAGCGTTTCAAACGCTGGGTGACATCAGAAGTGTTGCCAGCGATCCGCAAGACTGGTAGCTATGACATGGACGAATATTCGCCAGAGATGAAAGCGATCCTGATGCATGATAAGAAGCTGGTGAAGATTGACAACCGTGTGACAGATCTGGAGAATCACATGACCATTGACTACGGCCAGCAGACAGTTCTCGGCGATGAGGTCAACAAGGCGGTTCTGGACGCACTGGGCGGCAAATACAGCAACGCCTACAACGAGATCGGCAAGAAAGTATTCGCGGAGTGTAACCGTGACCTGAAACACTATTTCCACATCAACGCCAGAAACAACGTGCCGAAGAAACGCTACTATGAAGCCTTGGAATACATCCAGGAATGGAAGCCCTGCACAAATACACAGATCCAGATCCGTGACTGCAATGCACAGGTGTGTATGCCATGAGCGGGGACGAGGTATTCACAATACAGGCAAGACGCTGCAAACGGTGCGGGAGACTGCTGACAAGTCAGGAAGCGGTAGAAAGAGGCTATGGCTGTCAGTGTGCCATGAAAGCAAAAAGAGAAGAAGAGGCACAGAAACCGATGCCGGGACAGCAGACGATATTCGATTATTTGGAGGATGCAGAATGAATAAAGTGATTTTAATGGGACGATTGACCAGAAACCCGGAGATGCGTAATTCTAACGGAGAGAGTAACACGGCAATTGCACGCTATACGCTGGCAGTTGACAGACGCTACAAGCGTGAAGGTGATGTGACCGCTGATTTTATCAGCTGTGTGGCATTTGGTCGCAGTGCAGAGTTTGCGGAGAAGTATTTCCGCCAGGGCTTGAAGGTAGTGATAACCGGCCGCATCCAGACCGGGAGCTATACCAACCGAGATGGCAACAAGGTCTATACAACAGACGTGGTGGTTGAGGATCAGGAATTTGTGGAAATGCGTATGGCGGCGGCACAGAGAAACCGGGAAGAAAGTAGCCAGGAACGACCGGAGCCGATGCCAGTAGATGCAGGAGGGTTTATGACGCTTCCGGAAGATTTTGACGAAGAGCTGCCGTTTGCATGATGGGAAAGCAACAATGGACAGGAGGAAAACGAGATATGAATATCGGAAAGGCACAGGCCGTTTTTGAACAGATTAGAAGCGATAAATATAGTGAGACTGAAAAACTTCAGGCGATTTGGGGTGTACTGGAGATGCCGACACATAATGGCATTACCAAGACTACGATTTTGGAAGCGTTCCGCTGGCTTTTTGATTATGCGATAGAGATCGAAGTGAAGGAAATGGTGAAGAAATGGTAGGAAAATGTGCTTTACCATCGGACTTTTGTGGACATGATGAATGCTGCATATGTTGCCCTGAGAATGAGAGCTGCAATACACAATGCGGAGAAAAAGACGAACATGAATATGCAGAGAGTTGTCCTTATTGCTGGGCATCGGAAACCGGAAAGGCGTATGGCGGAAAGCAGAAGACATTGAGAGGGAAAGAAGAGACAGGAGAAAAAGATGTTCATACAGGAAGATGATCTAAAATTAAATGATTGGCAGTTTAGCCAGAGAAAATATTTACCGTATAAGGTAAAGAAAACGCTTGCGGAACGCAGAATCAAGGAATGGTATTACAACTGGGATGGTCAAGTATATTTGAGCTATTCTGGTGGCTTGGACAGCACAGCATTGTTGCATATGATAAGAAAAACCGTAGGGTTGGAAGTCCCGGCAGTATTCTCAAATACTGGTTTGGAATTTCCTGAGATAGTAAGATTTGCACGTCAGGCCAGCGGGGAATTTGTTGAAATATATCCCAGATGGAAAGACGGAAGCAGATTAACATTTAAACAGGTAGTTGAGAAATATGGATTTCCGTTAATTAGCAAAGAGACGGCACTGAAGATAAGGAAACTGCGGCATGGAAATTTATCAGACAGATACAGAAACTATTTGATGAATGGCGATGAAAGAGGGAAGTTCGGAATGCTTCCTAAAAAATGGAGATTTTTGTTGGATACACAATTTGATATAAGTGAACAGTGTTGTAACATTACCAAGAAAAAACCGTTTAAAGATTATGCAAAAAAGACTGGAAGAGTGCCATATATTGGGACAACGCAAGATGAAAGTTTTAGACGCGAACACCAGTATGCTCATACAGGTTGCAATGTATATGATGGAAAAACAATTAAGAGCCAGCCGCTTGGTCCTTGGACAAGGCAGGATGTGCTTAGATACATAGTAGAAAATGATATTGAAATATGTTCTGTATATGGCGACATAGAGCAAACGCCCGGTGGTATATATTACACAACAGGTGAACAGCGTACCGGATGCATGTTCTGTGCTTTTGGTGCACATATGGAAAAGTGTCCGAATAGATTCCAACGAATAGCAATGACACACCCAAAGCATTATCAGATCTGTATGGAATTAAAAAATAATGGGGTAAGGTATCAAGATGCACTGGAAACATGCGGAATAGAGACAGAAACATGGGAACATATTGGACAGATGAACATAATGGATTTTTTAAACACAGGAGAAAAACAATGTTGATTATAAGTCAGAATAAAGAAAAAGTAATGCGGTTTAGCATATCTTTCAACGCGTTAAAGTATGCAGAACGAACCGATCGCAAAGGGAAACAGACGATAGTCAGACACACAATCTGGGAGTCAGTGAGGATACCGTCAGGGTGATGGAATACCGCGGAAAAAATGAAAGGTACAGAAGAACGAAAAAAGGACCGATGCCGGGCTTTGGAACCCGGTACAAGATCCGGAAAGTGGAGGTGGATGGATGAGAGACATACTGTTCCGGGCAAAATTAAAAGATACGAATTACTGGGCAGAGGGATTCTATTGCAGTATGAGAGAGACGACATACTGTTGCGAGGAAGATTATAAACGGCATCCTGTACCGTTGCATCATCTGATTGCAGTGGACGAAATGACAGACTGGGGTCTGCCAAACAAATTGCGACTGTATGAGATCGACCCGGAAACATTATGCCAGTATACAGGATTGTGTGATAAGAATGGTAAGAAAATCTGGGAAAATGACATTGTACAGTATGGGGAATATACGGCTGTTGTCAGACATGGAAAATATACAGCAGGATTTTATGTTGATTTTCCAGAAGAAACAAACTACAGAAAAGATCTTGGCTACTGGTACGAAAAAGTAAGTGTGATCGGCAATGTGCTTGAAGATACAAAAGGAAACCGTCTGGAATCCCATACGGTTAGCGAGTCCGGATGGATCCCGGTGACGGAGAGATTGCCGGAAAATGATGATTATGTGCTGATGTCGTTTGAAAATTTTTCTCTTCCATTGGTTGGGAGATACGTGGACGATGAAAAATTAGGTGGTGCATGGTATCTGGGGGATTGCTTCGACGAAGATACCTGTCTGGCAAATGACCTGTTCGTCAATGCCTGGATGCCGCTGCCGAAACCATACAGGGAGGATGAATAACATGGCAATATACCATAAAACGTTGCAGTACCACGAAGGTGAGAAACAGCCAGGGCTTCCAGTGCTGAAAAATAATGAACAGCGGAGAGCGTGGCTCAGAAAATACAAAGAATGGGGATTGTGGTACGAAGACGAGAATATTGGATGTAAATATTACAAGTACGATTTTGACAACGGGGCAAGATTGATCGCGGAAACATATATCATTCCGGGCAATGAACTCATTCCGGAAAGAGAAAACTGTTATTTCCATCTGGTAGGAGGTCCGGAGGCTGAAAAGAAAAATGGAGTTCCTAAGTGGAATGTAAGAGAAGCTTACAGCAAATATCCCAACAGTGAAATGGAACTGGCAGAATTTTTGAAATCATTACAGAAGGGGAAATAAAAAATGAATTACGACAGAACGTGTGACACATGCAGATACCATAGCGAGGATGGGGTATGCAGATGTACAAGAAGCGAAGAATTCAGTGATGTAACAACAGAAACACATTGCTGTGACTGCTACCAGGCAAGAATGGAATATGACTGGAGAATGTCTGTGCTGGACAGGTTCATGAAAGGGGCGGGAAGATGAGCGATGAAAGCAGCTGAGAAGAACGCCAAACGGCGGGCACATTGTGTGTCCGGTATGCGAAGAAAGAGTATTGACCAAAAAAGGAGAACAGACAATGAAAGCAAGAACAATCAGAGAAACAGAGTACACATGGGAGCAGATTGAGGAGATCCTGGCAGCAGGTAAGGCAAGAGAAACATTCGGAGAAGATGGACAGATCACAGTCCAGGTCGAAGGAATTGGAACGGCCCTGTTGAATATTCTGGACTACGACAAGGACAAGGCTGCGGATCCAGACATGCGAACGATGACATTACAGTTCGCAGATCTTCCGTTCGATGAAATACTGTTCGATGAAAACGGCTGCAACAAATGGGAGAAGTCCAGCATTCGCAGAAACATGAACAGCATCGCCTTCAAGGAGAGATTCGAGGAAGGGTTCAGAAGACTCCTGGTTCCTGTGCTGAAGGAGAATGGAGACAGAGAGGCAACACTGGACACATTTTTCCTTCTGTCCGTGGAAGAAATGAAGGACAAAGAAAAGAAGTATCAGCGGTTCAGATCAGAACGCGACTGCGTGAAAGTCAATCCGGAGCAGGAGACAGAGTGGTGCTGGACAAGATCTGCGTACAGAGGCACCGCGAGCCTTACGTGGTATGTGTCCGCATCCGGCTACGTCGGCCACGACTTCTACGCAGCGTACAGATATCGCTTCGCCCCGGCTTGCACCATCGGAGCGAAAGCAATCAAATAATCAGTGCCAGCCACGTAGGGCACAGGAGATCGAAAGGGGCGGGAAGATGAGATATGTGAGATTTATGAGCATCGAAGAACTGGGCAAGTATTTGAGAGGAGAAAAGCTGGAAAATCATACCGTCTGGAAAGATAGAGGAGATAAGACAGACTCTGTGGGTTTCTGCTTCTTCGATGACTTTAAGCCGCCACAAAAACGCTTGGAATATTATTCCGGAGGAATAACCTGTAGTACGGATGTATGGGCGGTGTTCGAACAGATTAGCGGGGAACCGTTGAGACAATGCACAGGAATATACCTGGATCCGGAAAAAGATAATGCAAGTATTGAACAGAAGATGCTGGAAGCATTTACAGCTGTTTTGCACGGGGTATTTCCGGATATTCCAACAATGGAAGTGACAGAGTACAGTACAACAGAATACAGTCAGGAGACGCTGCGATTGGTGGCAGTTGGACGAGATAGCTACCATGGTATACACTGGCTGTCACAGGCGGAAATGGAAGAATTATTGCCTAAGAAACCGCAGGCTGTACTGAGCGTGTTTGGTGGAACAGCCTATGAGTGCCGAAACTGCGGTGATGAGGTGCGAAAGTATCTGCCGTATTGCCCATGGTGCGGGCAAATGCAAGATTGGAGTGATGTGGATGAACCATGAAGGATACCGTGATCCGACAGCAGACAGAGCCGTTCGGAAAGCGGATAAGATGCCGAAACATATCAGAAAGATATTTGATGCGTTGAATACGGTTGTGAGTGTGCAGGGGATCAAAGTGACGGAAATCACTGACAAGCACACCGGAAGAAAGTGGAAACTGTGATACATACGAGGGGAGGCGATGCCGGTGGAGATCAGAAAGCGAGATATGAAGCTGAGCGATCATAATATCTCAAGAGACAAATACAATGAGCTGAAATACTTCTGTTTGCAATACTGGCAGAAAAAGCAGGAGATTGACAGGAACTATGGTATAGACGGTTTTAGTCAGGACGGGATGCCGAGAGGAACGTCGAGCAGCAACCCAACGGAGAAAAAGGCGTTGCGGATCGCACAGCTTAAGCGTGACACGGAGCTGATCGAGCAGACGGCAATAGAAGCGGATGCAGAAATACACCCGTGGATCCTGAAAAATGTGACGTCTGGTGTGCCGTATGAATACATGGATGTGCCGATGGGGCGTAGAAAATTTTATGAGGCAAGAAGATACTTTTTCTTTCTTCTGGCACAAAAAAGATAAAAATTTTTAAAAGTGGGTAACTAAGAGGGGGTACTTTCGTGATTTAATGGTATTATCGGTTGGTTGAAAAACTGATGCTGACATGGTTGTTACATTTACCTCTGTATTGTATATTTTAACAGCTGCCGGGTCTCAACAGCCTGGCAGCATCGGAACATAGCTCAGCGGCGAGAGCAGTCTCATGAGTAGACAAGGGCGAAGGTTCGAGTCCTTCTGTTCCGATTTCCCTGATGGGGACATATAAGAATCCTTTCTCAAAAAGAATACTACATTTTCCACAAGAAGACATCTGGCAATGCTGGGTGTCTTTTTGTGTACAGCAAAAGGCAGGTGAGACGAATGGCAAGAAATATGCAGAGTTACGAGAATTTGCAGCACCGTATCTATGAGGGCGTTGGAGAGTATGGAATACCGCTGTTAGAACCTACAAAGTTTGAAAAATGTGAATTCATAGGATTCAACTATTGCAGAACATGTAAGGAAAAGGCAGGGAAAGGCGTACATTTCTTCCTGGATGACTACCAGTTCAATCGTCTCTGGAACCAGCCAAACAGATACCTGCCGATCTTACAGCAGTTCCGATACGTAATGACACCGGATTTTTCTATGTATACAGATTTTCCGAAAATCATTCAAATCTACAACCATTACCGAAAACACTGGATCGGAGCGTATTTACAGGAAAACGGAGTGGATGTAATACCAACTATAAGCTGGAGCACACCGGATAGCTATGAATGGTGCTTCGACGGAGAACCTACAAATGGAACAGTAGCTGTATCCAGTGTTGGAACACAGAAGAACAAGAAAGCAAAGGAATTATTCATACAGGGATATCAAGAGATGGTAAGAAGGCTGGAACCGGAAACCATTATTTTTTATGGAAATGTACCGGAAGAATGTATGGGAAATATCGTACATGTTCGGGCGTTTCAGGAGAAATTCAAGGAGGCAAAATGTAATGGGTGGTAGAGGTGCTGCCAGTGGTACCGCGAATGGAATGGCATTAGGGCGAAAGATGAGTGTTTCAAAGTTTTTAGAAAATCTTAAAAAAAAACAATGCTGATACGGTGTTTAATAATTTATCAGAACTTTCACCTAAAGTAGGGAAAACAGGGTTTTTTACGAATGGAAATGCCGTAGAATTTCAGGAAGCAGTTGTTGAATCTGGTTCTGATAAATTATCTGTACGTTTTTATAATGAATGGAATCCGATTCAGGTTACGAGACCGGCAACAGCAATCAAACAGAGGATTGAAGTTGTACATTATAGAGATGGAAATGTTACTGCAATTTATAAGTTGAATGAAAAGAGTAGCAAAAGTTTAAAAAATGCTGAAAAAAATTATCACGAAATGCTTAATGAATGGAAAAAAGCAACACATCAAAAAACGATATTCTTGAGATGATGAAAAAGGAGAAAATGAAAGGTATGGGAGGACGTGGAAGCAACAGCAATTTGGGTGGAGGTTCTGGCAGCGGACTGAAAACAACTGGGCTTGATGTAACGCATAACGGTGAAACAACCAGATATTATTTCACGAGCAAAGATGGTCAGAATTACTACCAGAGGGGAATCAGCGGAACACCAGAGCCAACGCCTCTGAATATGTCTGCAAAAGAGTTCCGGCAAAGAGTAGAATCCAACGGAGCCATAACAAAAGCTGTTTCAAATGCAGAGTATAAAAAAGATACAAAGAGACAAGAAAATTACAGAAAAGCGGCAGATAGAGCGTTGAATTCGTTGGAATACAATGAAACAGCAAAGAAATCAACAAGACAAAATCGCCTTATGGACAGGGCGATGAGAAAGAAATATTGAATTAATAAGGAGGTGGCATAATGGCTACGAAAAAGGCGGTCGGACGGCCACCAAAATATAAATGCAAGGAAGAAATTGAAGAAAAAATCGACGCATATTTCAAAGAATGTGAAGGTGAATTACTGAGAGATGGCAACGGAGAACCGGTAATGGACAAATTCGGTCGTCCGATAACGATAAACAGCAGGCCGCCTACCGTGACAGGATTGGCTCTTGCACTGGGTTTTACGAGCAGGATGGCATTGCTTAACTACCAGGCTAAGAAAGAGTTCGTTGACACGATAACGCGTGCGAAGAGCATGGTGGAAGCATACACGGAGCAACGTCTTTTTGATCGTGATGGTGCAAATGGTGCACAGTTCAGCCTGAGAAACAATTTCAAGGGCTGGAACGAACGGCAGAGGACAGAACTGGATGAAGCAGAGCAGAAAGCGAGAATCGAGCAGCTGAAAGCTCAGACGGATCTGATCAAGGCGAAAGCCCAGACAGATGACGAAACAGAAGCCGCTGATGATGGATTCTTAGAGGCACTGAAAGGAACAGTCGCGGAGGACTGGGCAGATGAAGAAAACTAAGCAGTATTTCCATTTCCAGCCGTTTTCCAGGAAACAGCGGCAGGTTCTTAACTGGTGGACAGAGGAATCACCCGTAAAGGACTGTGACGGAATTATAGCGGACGGAGCAATCCGTTCGGGAAAAACAGTCAGTATGTCACTTTCGTTCGTCCTGTGGGCAATGAGCAGCTTTCAGGGGCAGAACTTCGCCATGTGCGGTAAGACAATCGGTTCTTTCAGACGAAACGTTTTGTTCTGGTTGAAATTAATGTTGAAATCAAGAGGTTATCGTGTTTCGGATCACCGAGCAGATAATCTTGTTGTCATCTCGAAAGGTGACGTCGAGAACTATTTCTACATATTCGGTGGAAAAGACGAACGATCACAGGATCTTATCCAGGGAATTACCCTGGCAGGCGTGTTTTTTGACGAGGTTGCACTAATGCCGGAGTCCTTCGTCAACCAGGCGACCGGACGATGTTCCGTGGATGGTTCAAAATTCTGGTTCAACTGTAATCCGGATGGCCCGTATCACTGGTTCAAGCAAAACTGGATTGACCAGAAAGAAAAGAAAAACCTGATCTATCTGCATTTCACGATGGATGATAACTTAAGCTTGTCAGAAAAAGTGAAAATCAGATACCGGGGAATGTATTCCGGCGTATTCTATCAGCGGTATATTCTTGGATTGTGGTGCATGGCTGAGGGTATCATCTATGATATGTTCGACAAGACGAAACATATCAAAAACATTCTATCGTTCTGTGACCGCCTGCTGCCGTCAGGCCGCTATGTATCGTGCGACTACGGTACGCAGAATGCAACGGTATTTCTGCTGTGGAACAAGGGTACAGACGGTGTCTGGTACTGCATCCGGGAATATTATTATTCCGGCAGAACAGAGGGGAAGCAGAAAACAGACAGTGAGTATGCAGACGATCTGGAAAGCTGGTTGGAAGAAACGAAAATCAAGGGAATTATCGTGGACCCATCTGCAGCATCATTCATTGCAGAGCTGAGAAAACGAGGATACAAAGTGGTCAAAGCGAAGAACAACGTAGAAGATGGCATTCGTGTTGTAGGAACGAAGCTGAACCAGGAAGCAATCATATTTGCAGATTCCTGTGTAAATACCATTCAGGAATTTGGCTCGTATATCTGGGATGAAGCGGCAGCAGCACATGGAGAAGACAGACCGGTAAAAGAACATGATCACGCAATGGATGCATTACGCTATTTTGTATACACAATTTTGAATAATCAAACAGCAATCATCCGGAGTAAGCGAAAAGCGGGATTCCATTAAGAGAGGACGGTGAGAAAATATGCATGTTTTTACAATACCTGCGGATAAGTGGGATGAAACAAATCCGGACAAGCAGGCAATCAGGCATCTGATCATGAAACATAGAAGGGGCTATGATCGTCTGAAAAGCCTGAAAAATTATTATGAAGGAAAGCATAAGATTCTGGACGAAGACCGGGAAAACAGGCTGGTATGCAATCATGCGAAAGATATCGCAGATACAGCCAGCAGCTATTTCATCGGCAATCCGGTCAGTTACAAAAACCCGGATGATATCGCAGCACTTACAGATGCCCTGGAACACGCCGGGGCGGATGAAGTGGACGGTGACAACGGCCTTGACCTGTCTATATATGGCAGGGCGTACGAGTACATATACACCAAGCAGGGCGAAACAGAACTGACGATCAAGAATCTGCCGCCTGAGAATACATTCCTGGTATACGATGACACCATAGAGCAGAACGAGCTTTTTGGTGTCTATTATTATGCCAGAATTGACTCCACAGACCGCACGAACATTACATATGTTGCAACTGTACTGACACAGAATTACAAGTACGTGCTGGACATTCAGGACATCCAAGAACCACAGGCACTGATCGAGCGGCCAGAGGCACATTTCAAGGGAGAAGTGCCGCTGATCGAATACCAGAACAATAAGCTGGCATTGGGTGACTATGAATTACAGATCCCATTGATTGATGCTTACAATGTACTGATGAGCGACCGTGTAACGGACAAGGAGCAGTTTGTGGACGCAATCCTTGCATTGTACGGCACTTTGCTTTCTGACGAGGAAATGGACCAGGATGGTGAGCAGAGTGTCGGGGAGAAAGCCATGCAGCACTTGCGAAAGGAAAAGCTTCTGGAGCTTCCTTCGGACGCAAGGGCAGAATATCTCACACGCACGTTCGATGAAAATGGCGTAGAGATCCTGAAAAGGGCAATCGAGCAGGATATCCATAAATTTTCCCACATTCCGTGCATGACAGATGAAAGCTTTGGTGGCAATGTAAGTGGTGTTGCGATGGAATTTAAACTGCTTGGTATGGAAAATATCACAAAAATCAAAACCCGGTATTACAAGAAGGGACTGAGAAAGAGGCTGAGGATTTTCGCAAACTTCCTGAATACACGTTCAGGGATCCACATTGATACAGCTGGAATTGTACCGGTATTCACGCGTGCGATGCCGAAAAATCTGCTGGAAATCTCACAGATTGTTTCTAACCTGTGGGGAAAAGTCAGCCGCAAAACACTGCTTTCACAGGTGCCATTCGTGGATGATGTAGAAAGTGAACTGGAAGCAGTCGAAGAGGAAGAACAGGAAGCGGTCAAACGGCAGCAGGAAATGTTCGGAAATCAGCCCAATACGCCATTTTCTCCCGAAGATGATACGGATGGTCAAAAGGATGTAGAAAACGGAAATGACAAAGAATGAGAAGTACTGGCAGGCAAGGACAGCACAGCGGATGTGGGAACATATGCAGAGTGCAGAAGAAACGGCTGACCAGGTAGCTAAAGTCTATGCCAAAGCATCCTTGTACCTGAGCAGGGAAATGCAGGATATCTTCAAGAAGTATGTGGAGAAACACCATCTGACGGAAAAAGAAGCATTACAGCTTTTGAATACATTGAGGGATCGCACTTCTATCGAAGAACTGCGTCAGAGGTTGCAGAGTAGCAGCCAAAAACAAGAGATTGCAGATCTGCTTGCAGAATTGGAAGCTCCGGCATACCAGGCACGCATACAGAGGTTACAAGAGCTGCAAACGCAGATAGATCTTGTCATGCAGCAGGTCTATAAACAGGAGCAGGCGATTACAACGGCTCATTATATCCAGCTGGCAGAAGAGGCATATAATCAGTCAATCTTCGACGTTCAGCAACGAACCGGGTTCGGATTTTCATTTTCCCATATCGACCAAAAGCAAGTTGACAAGGTATTGAAAAGTAAGTGGTCTGGCATGAATTACTCCGAGAGAGTCTGGAGAAATACCAGGGCAGTTGCCCAGGAAGTGAAAGAAGCCCTGCTCGTGAACCTGATCGCAGGCAGAACAGAAAGAGAGACAGCAGAAATGCTGACGAAAAAATTTGCCGGTGGATCCAGTAAGGCAAGAAGGCTGATCAGAACAGAAAGCTGTTATCTGTCCAACCAGCTCGAAATGGAATCCTACAAGGAATGTGGAATTGATAAGTACCAGTATCTTGCGACACTGGATCTTCGAACATCGGAGATCTGCCGGGAACTGGACGGAAAAGTATTCCTTGTGAAAGATCAGCAGCCGGGAAAGAATTGCCCGCCCATGCACCCATGGTGCAGATCGACAACAATCGCTATCATAGGCGAAAAGATGTTGGAGGGAATGAAGAGAAGGGCAAGAGATCCGGTAACCGGGAAGACCTATCTTGTACCAGCGTCTATGAACTATAGAGAATGGTATGCGAAATATGTTAAGAGCGATGGCAAAACGGTTGCAAAAGAGGCTGGTTCTGATATAATAATATCAGGAGCAAGGATTACAGATATATTCAGCGAAGAAGCAGAAGAATTTGCTGAAATGTATTATGAAGAGATTCGGAGCTTTTCAACAGATGCAAAGAAGATTGCCAATAATCTTAACAAAGCTGAATCAGACATAAGAAAAATAAAAGCATATTTATTCGAAGATGATTCGTACTTTGATTCGGATACTGGCAAGCATAGACGATTCGATCCAGATTGTGCGATTGCACAAAGCTGGCAGAGGCTTATGATCGGGAAAGATATAAAACCACATGATAAGACCTTGATAGAACATGAGCTTCTTGAAATGAAAATCAAAGAGGAAAATCCAACCACGGAACACTGGAAGGCACATGAAATGGCCGCGAAAGCGTATGATTACCCGAAGGAGGCTGATGAATATTATGGTAATCTTAAAAAACATAACAAAAACAAAAAATAATATTTCAGCAGATTATTATCCGGAAGGAAGATCAGAAAAAGGGTTCATGTCAATGAATCTGAAAAGTGAAGAGATTGTAGAGCATCATAATGTTAGTTCATTTGCGGCGGCACATGTAAAACGCGAATTGAAGCGACTTGCCAAAATAGAAGATCCACCAAAAGAAAAAACAATATTATGGTATTGATATCAACAAGTACTGTCAACGCAAAGATCTAAAGGAAGGTGTGAGAATGGATAATTTTACGATCATATATAAAATTTTGAAAGCTTTAGAGCAGGCCATGGATTATGATGAATTTGATGTAAACAAAATATCTCACACCAGACTCAACATAACCTATCAACGTTGGGAAAAAATCTTGATTATGCTGAGCAAATCCGGATATATAGAAGGTGTGGCGTATGATCAATGCGGCAGTGATTATTGCCCGCATATCGAAGAACCTATTTCGCCGGTGATCACATTGAAAGGGTTAGAATATCTAAGTGACAACTCTCTTATGAAAAAGGCAGCCAACATCCTGAAAGGAATTAAAGAAACAGTTCCGGGATTGTAAGTATATTAAAAGCAAACTTTAGCAGCACGCAGAGATGCGTGCTGTTTTTATACCCATTTTTAAGGAGGTGATTTCAAGATGTTTCAAAAAATAATGCAGTACTTTTGTAAACATAAGTACAGAAAACGGTATAATCATAAATCTAGCACTTATGAACGAAAATGCATTAAATGTGGAAAGCGAGGATGAAAACATGATTATTACAGGAATGGCACATTTTGAAAGTGTTTGTAAAAAGAAACTGGTTGATTGGTACAACAAGAATGGTTTTGCCGATACACCGGTAACGCCGCCAATTGACTTATCTAACGTATTCGTAGTATGGAGCTGCAAGACTTTACAGAATTACAAATGTCTTGTATCTACTACGGTGAGCGGTGATGGTATCTATGCAGAGTATACATACAACGGTGATAAGCAGGAACTTTACGAAGATGTGTACAAGAAAGTGCACAATAAATGTCATGAGGAGGAATAAGCGAATGAAAGCAATGTTATCACAGCCAATGGCTGGAAAGAGCGAGGAAGAAATTAAGGCAACCAGAGAAAAGGCAATTGCAGTTTTAGAGGAAAAAGGATATGAAATTGTAAATACTCTTTTCACGGATGAATGGTATAGTAGAAAATCTATGGAAGAACGTGGGGTTGTACAGATTCCATTATGTTTTCTTGCGAAATCACTGGAAAACATGAGCCTTTGTCATGCTGCTTATTTCTGCAAAGGCTGGGAAGAGGCAAGAGGTTGCCGCATTGAGCACGAAGCGGCAACTGCCTACGGTCTGGATATTATCTATGAAGAGTGAGCAGCATTACACCGTCACAAAAGACGCAGACAGGCTTGCACCGAACTGGCTGGCGAGCCGGATCAATTACAAGACAATCAAATTCTTATACCGGGACATTGACGGACACGCAGAGTTGAAGGGGGTGAAGATTGGCGATGAAGTGGCACAGATTGGCGACACGGTACAGTTCAACGGCAGACGGTTATCCGTAGAAAGGCGGTGATCCAGGTATCTCCCTTTAAGGCACGGGGTTACGTGTCTTATTTTTATGTCTTTTTCTGCCAGACGTAAAAGAAGCAGGATGATCCATAAAACACGAATGGCCCGGACGTGAGAACGGATAGGCTGGGCGGAAAGGATAGAAAGATGAAAAACAGATTTTTTGTATGCAACTGCAAAGTGCCAATGAGATTGCAAATTTTCGCAGAAGGAGACGGTGCTGGGGCTGGCGAAGGAAGCAATGGCGGTGGATCCGGAACAGGTGGCGAGGGAGAACCGGGAGCAGGCACAGGGCCAATGAGCTTCGATGATTTCCTGAAAGGAGAAGGGAATCAGGCAGAATTTGATCGCCGCGTGCAGAAAGCGATTGATACGGCAGTAAGTAATGCACAGCAGAAATGGCAGGCTCTTACGGATGATAGACTTTCTGAAGCAGAGAAGCTTGCAAAAATGAACAAAGAGGAAAAAGCTGCGTACATGCAGCAGAAAAAAGAAAAAGAGCTTTCGGATCGTGAGGCTGTGATCACAAGAAAAGAACTGATGGCAGAAGCTAAGAATACTCTGGCGGAAAAGAAACTGCCGGTAAGCCTGGCAGAAGTATTGAATTATGCAGATGCAGACACTTGTAATGACTCTATCAGTGCAGTGGAAAAAGCATTTCAGGAAGCGGTAGAAGCAGCAGTAAATGAACGCCTGAAAGGTGGAACGCCGCCAAAGAAAGCACCGGAAGGTGAAAACAGTCTTGAAAAACAGATCGAGGCAGCCATGGCAAGAGGGTTCTGAAAACAGAAAGGAAGATGATATAAATGACAATTAACACATTAGCAGCAGCTACGATTTTTCAGCAGCAACTCGACAAAATCGCTGTACAGGATGCAGTGACCGGCTGGATGGATGCAAACGCCGGACAGGTAAAATATAACGGTGGTGCAGAGGTTAAGATTCCGAAAATGTCGGTTCAGGGCATGGGAGATTATGACCGTGACAATGGCTACCAGCAGGGAAGCGTAACTCTGGAGTATGAAACCAGAAAAATGACGCAGGACCGTGGACGCAAATTCCAGATTGATCCGATGGATGTGGATGAAAGCAATTTTATTCCGACTGCGGCAGCAATTATGGCGGAATTTCAGAGAACACAGGTTATCCCGGAGATTGATGCTTACCGTATCTCTAAGATTGCCTCAGAAGTGATCACAGCCAATAAAGCCGGTATGGTCGAGTATAACTATACACCAGGAGGAACTGGTACTTCTGCACTTAGAAAAGTGAAAGAGGGTATCAAAGCGGTACGTTCAAGCTATAACGGTCCGCTTGTAATTCATGCAACACCAGACTTTCTGATGGAGCTGGAGTTGGAACTTGCAGGAAAAATCAGAGATACTACGTTTTCGCAGGGCGGCATCAATACCACGGTTCCAGGAATCGATAACGTTCCGATTATTCCAACACCTACAAACAGAATGTACACTGCCATTACTGTATACGATGGAAAAACCGGAGGTCAGGAAGCAGGCGGATATACAAAAGGATCAAAGGCGAAAGATATCAATTTCCTGGTAATTCCAAGAACAACACCAATTGCAATTACAAAACAGGATATTATGCGTATCTTTGACCCGTTGACAAATCAGAATGCAAATGCATGGGCAATGGATTATCGCCGTTATCATGACCTGTGGATTCTGGATAACAAATTGGACAGCGTGTTTGTGAACATCAAAGATGCAAACGCCTAGGAGGGTATGACAGATGAGACTGATTAGAGAAAATGTTGAGCGGATTGCCAATACAGAGGCAATGATCGCAAAATTAAAAGCAGACGGGTTTCGGGAAATGGAACCTTTTGCGGATGGGTCAAAAGTGTCTGTTTTTGGTGTGAATCTGGATACAATGACGGTAAACCAGTTGAAAGTACTGGCGAAAGAGAAAGGCTTGGAAGGTTATTCAAGCCTTACGAAAGAAGAGCTCTTGACGGCTCTGAAGGAAGTGGTTTAAGTGACTGATTTTGAGAGAATCAAAATTCTGACTGGCGAAAGAGATGAAGAGCTGGTGGAAGTTGTCCTGGAAGATGCAACAGACTGGGTGCTGGCGTATACCGGACGAAAGAAGATGATCCCGGAACTTAAGAAAACGGTGCGTGATCTTGCCGTGATCGCTATCAACCGCATGGGAACAGAGGGGGAATCTTCAAGAACCGGTGCAGGGGAATCTTACAACTTCGATAATGCACCAAAGCGAATCTATGATGTGCTGAACCGGTATCGGCTGGCACGTGTAGGGGGTGTGGCCTATGAGACTGAAAAGGAATAGGCTTCGAGAATTCAAACATTTCCAGGTGGTGCAGAAAAAAGATTCAGAGGGTGGAACATATACAGAATATGCTCCGCCCTCTTGTTTTCGGGCGGAAATGTGGACAGCCGGTGGAAAAG
>OGCQ01000993.1_pt1 | contig 39272 bp, 28 predicted proteins | sample 1570161 | NCBI WGS metagenome assembly OGCQ01 (sample SAMEA4384402, study PRJEB24528) | human gut metagenome | reverse complement strand
TATCTTTATTTGTATTAAATGGGCGTAAGTAAGTTTGTTTTGAAATTAAGATTGTGTAAAGATGAGTAGAAGTCTGAAATCTTTTGCTCATCTTTTGAGAGGGGAGATATGCTGATCAAGTCCGCTGTCGGAACAGGTCACAAGTTCAACCGGAATGGCTGTTTCCTCCATATCGGGATTTGCCTTACGAAGCATCTGCACCCGGCTCGTGGTTCTCTGATGAACACATTTCTTTCTTCATTGCCATTTTTTATTTTCTCCTTTGCCTTTGAATAAAAGAAAAGGACACTCATCTTCCAGAAGTTCTGAAAACAAGCGTCCTTTCGGTTTTTCTTGCTCTGTTTGCCTGTTGGTGTGAAACTCATATACCTCGCAAAGTGCCTGAATCTGAGAATTTCTATGAAATTCTCAGATCGCGTACATTCGTCAAATTCCGCATAAACACTGGCTTTACAGCCAGTTGTTTCTTCGGAACTCTCCTCATTGTCTTCGCGGAAATTAAGGACTTCTACGAATTCACCCGATGTAGACAACACACGACTTCGACATGCACTGTCTCACAGAACTGATCCACCGCCGTCATCTTCTCCACGCGATATCCCGCCAGCTGCATCATCTCCAAATCTCTTGCCAGGCTTGTCATCTTACAGGAAATATATACAATCTTATCCACCCCATAATTCAAGATCTTCGGGAGTGCCTTCGGATGAATTCCGTCTCTCGGCGGATCCAGTACGATCACATCCGGCTTCTCTTCAATCTCATCAAGTACCTTAAACACATCTCCGGCAATAAATCTGCAGTTGGAAAGTCCGTTTCGGACAGCATTTTCTTTTGCTGCCTCGACTGCTTCTTCAATAATCTCGACACCGATCACTTTCTTCGCAACCGGAGCAAGCACCTGACCGATTGTTCCTGTTCCGCTGAACAGATCGAATACAACCTGATTATCAATATCTCCAATGTATTCTCTTACAGTCTCGTACAGCACTTCTGCACCTTTTGAGTTTGGCTGGAAGAAGGAAAATGGTGTAATCTTGAATTCCAGTCCGAGAAGCTTCTCATAAAAGAAGTCCTGTCCATAAAGAATTCTTGTCTCATCACTCTTCACGACATCGGACAGAGAATCATTCAATATATGAAGGATTCCAACAATCTTTCCTTCTAATTCTAATGCCAGAAGTTCTTCTACTAATGGAGTCAAGTCATATTCTTCCTGCGTTGTCGTTACAAGATTCACAAGAATCTCGCCTGTTGTATCGCCACGTCTTAAAAGAAGATGGCGGAGATAACCGACATGCTGCATTTTCTTGTAATAACTTACATTTCTTTCTTTGAAATAATTCAGCACACAAAGGAGAATCTTATCCATATCTTCATGGACAAGCTGACAGTCTCCTGCTGTCAGTACATCATAAGTACTTCCTTTTTTATGAAGACCGAGAGATAACGGACCGTCTTTGAATTCATCTCCAAAAGAAAATTCCATTTTATTACGATAATGGAATTCCTTCGGACTGTGCTTCACACCTTCAAAAACATATTCACCTTTTACTACCGGATCCATGATTCTGCGGATCTGTCCTTCTTTCATCTTCACCTGCTCTTCATATGGCATTGTCTGATACATACAGCCACCACAGGCCGGAAAGATACTACAGACCGGCTCTCTTGTCTCTAATGGAGATTTCTCCAACACTTCAAGAAGTCTTCCTTCTGCATTTCCTCTTTTAAATTTATTTATCATAAAACGGATCTTCTGTCCCGGAATCCCATTTTTCACAGTAACATACTGTTCTTCCTCCGGAACAAATACAATCCCCTTGTTTGGGAAATCTACACGTTCAATAATACCCTCGTAGATCTGACCTTTTTTCATCCTAATCTCCTATCAATTCTAATCTATTTTAACAGAAAAACAGACAGGATGGTTTCTTCTCACACCCTGTCTGCACTTTTGCAATTCACTCAAGAATTATACCTGATCATCCTCGCTGAAGTAATCATCAAAATCGTCATCAAAATCATCTTCAAAATCATCAAGATAATCCGGTGATACAAAACGATATACTGCATAAGCGATTGCAGCTACTGCTGCTACTGCTCCGATGATAGCCAGTGTCCAGATTACTGTGTTCTTCTGCTTCTCAGCCTCATTCTTATGAAGAATCTCGTTCAATCTTGTTTCTGCAATGATATCTTCTATTCTCTTGTTCATATTAACACGTCCTTTCTTCACCTTTTGCGGTGACAGATAATCTGTGTTTATTATAACACCTGACGATTCATATTACTACTGATTTATCATTTTTTTATAACTTTCTCATACCTTTACAAGCTTGGCAAATTTTGCAAACATCTTGCGTGTTCCGACACTGTCAAATTCAATCGTAACCTCGTGATCTCGTCCACCTTCTTTGATATCCGTTACTGTTCCTTCCCCAAACTTCACATGACGTACCCGATCTCCGACCTCATAACCAAGCGGACCATTCCCACCTGCTGCCAGCTGACTGCCCTTCTGCAGGGATGCCAGTGCCTGACTTCCTGTAAGCGGCTTCCCCACCCCCTGATTCTTTGCAGGTGTCATTCCGCCAAGTGCTCCTGCAAATGCCTGTGCCCTAAACGCTTCCCTGGCACGTGCATATGTATTCTGCTGTGCTGGCATCTCCGTCTCCTGGGTAAACTTCTTGTTTCCTGTATCAAGCAGTTCCCTCGGGATCTCTTTCACAAATCTTGACATCGGATTGTACTGTGTCTCACCGTGCACCATTCTTCTGCGCGCACTTGTCAAAGTCAGTTCCTGCTCTGCCCTTGTGATTCCAACATAACAAAGTCTCCGCTCTTCTTCCAGTTCTTCTCTGTCTCCTGCATTAATACTCATATATCCCGGGAAAAGTCCATCTTCCATCCCTGCAAGATAAACACGGGGAAATTCAAGTCCCTTTGCACTATGTAAAGTCATCAGAACAACATATTCCTGGTCTTCATCCAGACTGTCGATATCCGCAACCAAAGCAACTTCTTCAAGGAATCCGCTCAATGTTGCCTTTTCATCTTTATCCTGACAACTTTCCTCATAAGTTGCCGCTTTACTGATCAGCTCGTCTATATTCTCTTTTCTTGTTTTCGCCTCTTCTTTATCTTCATTTTCAAGGCTTTCTATATATCCTGTCTTCTCAATCACTTCCTGTAAAAGATCTGTGATGTTCATCTCTTCTGCCAACGTCTTAAAATACTCGATCAATGCCGCAAAAGAGTCCAGTTTTGTTGCACTTCTTCCCACTCCTGCGATCAGCTCCGGTGCCAGTAATGCCTCATAAAAACCAATTCCACGTTCTGTTGCAGACTCCTGAATCCGGTTAATTGTTGTGAGACCGATTCCTCTCTTTGGGACATTAATGATTCTTCTAACCGCAACATCATCACGTCCATTGTCGATTGTCTTGAGATAAGCAAGAAGATCCTTAATCTCTCTTCTCGCATAGAAATTTACACCACCGACAATCTTATAAGGAATATTCATGGCAATAAATTTCTCTTCCAGCAGACGGGATTGTGCATTCGTACGATAAAGAACTGCACTGTCATTATAGGAACCTCCCTGTCTGACAGCATTTTTGATATCTTCGCCTATGAAATCCGCCTCATCAAATGCAGTATCAAACTGACGCAGACGGATCAGTTCACCTTCTCCGTTCTCCGTCCAAAGTGATTTCTCCTTTCTTCCGCGGTTATTCGCGATCACACTGTTCGCTGCATTCAGAATATTCCCTGTAGATCTGTAGTTCTGCTCCAGTTTGATCACCTTTGCATCCGGAAATTCATGCTCAAAGTCAAGAATATTCCGGATATTCGCTCCACGGAACTTGTAGATTGACTGGTCATCATCTCCAACGACACAAAGATTCTTATATTTTCCTGCAAGAAGGCTTACCAGCTGAAACTGGACTGTATTTGTATCCTGATATTCATCTACCATAATATAGCGGAATCTTTCCTGATAACTCTCAAGCACATCCGGCTGTGTCTGCAAAAGCTGTACTGTCTTTACAAGCAGATCATCAAAATCCAGTGCATTATTCGCTCTCATCTGCGTCTCATACTCACGGTAAACCTTAGCAATCTTCATCTTTGCAAAGTCTCCTCCGGCATTCAGTTCAAATTCATCCGGAAGGATCATCTCATTCTTGGCAGATGAAATTGCTGAAAGCAGACTTCTTTCTTTAAACACTTTCGTATCCACATCTACTTTCCGACAGACTTCCTTAATTAGTGTCTTCTGATCATCTGTATCATATATAGTAAAATGATTCTCATACCCTAATCTGTCAATAAACCTTCTCAAAATACGCACGCACGCAGAGTGAAATGTACTCACCCATACACTTTCCGCTCCAAAACCGACAAGATTATCCACACGCTGGCGCATCTCTTCTGCCGCTTTGTTCGTAAATGTGATTGCAAGGATATTCCATGGGTTCACGCCACGTTCTCCGATCAGATATGCGATCCTGTGCGTCAGAACTCTTGTTTTTCCTGAACCGGCTCCGGCAAGGATCAGAAGAGGGCCATCCGTGTGGTAAACAGCCTCTCTCTGCGGTTCATTTAATTTATCATAAATGCTCATCTTTCTACTCCTTTAAAGTTATAAAGATATCTGTAAATGTATTCCCATTATCAAACACACGTTCCTGTTTGTCAACTACATTTTCCGGCCTTCTTATCTTTTGCTTGCTATCTAGTTTTAAATACTATATAATAAATGTATTGAGGTGATAACATGAATATAGACACAAGTAATCTGTTAAACAGCATTTTAGAAGAACTTTCTTCTTTAAGCTATGTGCATCCCGGCGATGTTCCGAATATTAATCTTTACATGGATCAAGTAACTACTTTTATGGATGAGCAGCTGGCTTCGACCAAACGTTACCCTGATGATAAGATCCTGACAAAGACCATGATCAATAATTATACGAAGAACAATCTTCTTCCACCCCCGGTGAAGAAGAAGTATTCCAGAGAGCACCTGCTCCTTCTGGTCTTCATTTATTATTTTAAAAATATCCTTTCAATCAAAGATATTGAGACAGTTCTTGCACCGCTCACAGAAAAATATTTTCCGGATGGAAGCTCTTTTGAATTAGCGGATATTTACAAAGAAGTCTGCAAGATTGAAAAAGAACAGCTGGATTCCATCAAAGAGAATGTAACTGCTACTTATGAGAAATCTGCTGAGACTTTCACTCATCTTACTGATGGCGAAGATAAGGAGATCTTACAGCAGTTTGCATTTATATGCAGCTTGAGTTTTGATGTATATATCAAGAAAATGATCATTGAACGGATCATTGATGACCTCTCTTCCAAGTCTTCAAAAAACGAAGAGAAAAAGAAAGGGAAATAAACATTTCTGTTTAAAACGAGATACAGCCTGCGAAAGACTTTATCAGGATCTTCCGCAAGCTGTATCTTTTGATTGATAAAAGGTATTTTATTGTAAGCTTAATTCTTAAGTGTTATTCTTCCGTTCCATTCTCTTCCTCAGCAAGCCCTACACGTTTGAAAACCATATCATATCCGTCATTCCCATAATTAAGAGAACGGTTCACACGACTGATTGTCGCAGTGGATGCTCCTGTCTTCTCCGCGATCTCCAAATATGTCTTCTGTTCACGGAGCATTCTTGCCACTTCAAATCTCTGTGACAATGAAAGCAGCTCATTGATCGTACAGATGTCTTCAAAAAATGTATAACACTCTTCTTTATTCTCAAGGCTTAAGATTGCCTGAAACAGATAATCTACTGCCTCGGTTCTGATCTTCTTACTCATACGAAACAATCTCCTTCTCAACCGGCTAATTATATGATGGCTTACGGCATACCATAAACCATAACAATACCTTTTGCCTTCTCAGGCCACTTTTTGATTTTAACACATTAAATTTTTAAAGTCCACCATTTCTTATGAATTTAAACTAAATTCTTGCACAATTTTGATTTTTTTCTAAAACATTTTATGTAAAACACACTTTTTTCGTTGTTCTTCCTCTTTTAAGATGCTATAATAAATCTGTTATAAATATTTTGATACAAAAGAGAGGAGTACATGATTAATATGAAGTGCCCAATATGTGGAAAAGACCTGGATTTGCAGAATAAGCAGATTGGCACCAGCGAAAACGGGGATCCAATCTTTAATGAATATGCAATCTGCCATAGCTGTAAAAAGCAATGGAACCTTGATAAACAACGTGCAAAGAAGATCGCTGCCAAGAAAGCTGCAGAAGAGAAAGCAAAAGCTGAAGCTGCCGCCCGTGCTGCTGAAGAAAAAGCGAAAGCTGAAGCTGCCGCCCGCGCTGCTGAAGAAAAAGCGAAAGCTGAAGCTGCCGCCCGCGCTGCTGAAGAAAAAGCGAAAGCTGATGCCGCCGCCCGTGCCGCTGAAGAGAAACGAGCTGCCCGCAGAGAAGCAAAAGCCCGCGCCCGCAAAGAAGCGATTGCCCGCCTTGCTGCTGACAAAGGGATTTCAGAAGAAGAAGCTGAACGTATTCTTAAGGAGAGAGCCAGAGCCCGCAAAGCCGCTGCACAGAAAGCTGCCACTGATGCCACTGCCACTGATAATTCCGAAGAGCAGAAATATGGGAACATTCCAGCGGAAGAAATCCGTGATAAGCGTGAAAAAGCAGTTCGCAAGGGATACGAAGATATGCTTGCAACTGACCCTGACAGTAAAGCCGCCAAGAAGAAAAAGAAAGAGGAAGCCGAAACTGCGAAAGCAAAAGAAGATGTAAAATCCAGAAAAATGGATGACTATGATGATGAAGATGATGATGAATATGAATATGTAGACGAATATCCACGTTTCAGACCTGGACGCATCATCCTTGGAATCATTTCCCTGCTTACATTTGGTTTCTGTATTTATAAAGGTTTCGTAACAGGACTCAGCACATCAGGAGCTGACGTGACTTCTGCCTCTGGCATGAATTATGTCATTGTTGCTCTTTGTATGCTTGTCACTGCACTGTTATACTTCATCATGAATAACCGTGATACACTTTTTGCATTCCTTATCCCGATGATTCTCTATATCGGTTGTGCTGTTTTTGCTTTCCTGAAACATGGAGATGAATTCGAGCTTCTGATTTTAGCCGGTGTAAGTGGTGTACTTGCTGTTATTTCACTGATTCTCGCAATTGCTTCCCGCGGTGGAGATGATTACGATGATGAAGATGATTACGACGATCCATTTGAAGAAGAACACGATAATTAAAATCGCGTTGTAAATCTTTTTGGTTTCTAAGAACAATTTATATAAGATAATTACAAGGGAGTATCATTTTGCGGTACTTCCCTTTTTTTGTCCTGATATGCATTTTTTATATCATATATCTAAAATATTTTTAGGTGTCAAAAACTTTTTTAGAATAGTTGTTGCTTTTTGTTGAATATGTGATAAAATATAACCATAGGTATCTTTATATAATTAAAAATACACAACAAACACATACTCCTCAAAGATTTTTCTTTGGGGATTTTGTTACAAAGAAAGGAGTAACTGACATGGCATCATTTATAGTAAATGGTCAGGAAGTCTCACCTTCAAAGAATCAGAAACTGTTACGGTTCCTGCGTGATGAACTGCACATTACCTCTGCAAAGGATGGTTGCAGCGAAGGCGCTTGTGGAGCCTGTACTGTTATCATTGATGGACAGACTTGCAAATCCTGCGTACCTGACACAAATTCATTGGCCGGAAAGAATGTCATCACAGTCGAGGGGCTTTCTGATTGGGAACAGAAAGTTTACACTTATGCTTACGGGAAGGCAGGCGCTGTACAGTGCGGATTCTGTATTCCTGGTATGGTTATGTGCACAAAAGCACTTTTGGATGTAAATCCGGAACCAACCGATGATGAGATTCGCTATGCGCTGCGCAACAACTATTGCCGCTGTACAGGATATGTTAAGATCATGGACGCGGTACGTCTGGCAGCTAAGATTCTGAAAGAAGGAGTTTTACCAGATGACGGAGATCCTAGCTGGACTCTTGGTTCCCGTGTTTCTCGTATAGATGTTGAAGAAAAAGTGCTTGGGACAGGTAAATATCCGGATGACTATTATCCGGAAGGAATGCTCTATGGCGCTGCTCTTCGTAGTAAATATCCACGAGCTCGCGTACTTTCTATTGATACCTCTGCTGCCGAGGCTCTGCCTGGCGTAGAAGCGGTTGTAACAGCCGATGATATTCCTGGGGAGAATAAGATCGGACACTTAAAACATGATCAGTATTCACTGATTCCGGTTGGTGGACTGACACATTATCTCGGAGATGCAATTGCCCTTGTAGCTGCAACTGACATGGCAACTGTAGAAAAAGCAAAGAAACTTATTAAAGTTGAATATGAAGTACTTCCTCATGTGCATACAGTGGAAGAAGCTGCTGCTCCAGATGCACCTCTTGTTTATGATGAAGAAGAGACTAACGTATGTGCTTATAAGCACATCAGCCGCGGAAATGCGGAAGAAGCAATCAAGAATTCCAAGTACGTGATCTCACATCACTTTGAGACACCTTGGACTGAGCATGCTTTCCTTGAACCGGAATGTGCTGTTTCTTTCTATGATGAAGACGGTGACATTTTCGTATATTCAACAGACCAGTCCGCTCACCAGACATTGCACGAAGTTACACTTATGCTTGGAACAGATAAAGTAAAAGTTCAGAACGCATTAGTCGGCGGTGGTTTCGGTGGTAAAGAGGACATGACTGTTCAGCATTTAAGCGCATTGCTTACTTACGTAACAAAGAAACCGATCAAGATGAAATTATCCAGAGCGGAATCCTTGCTTGTTCATCCGAAACGTCACCCATTCTACATGGATATGACAATGGGATGCGATGAGAATGGAGTGATCCAGGGTGTAAAAGCGATTGTTAAATCTGACACAGGTGCATTCGCTTCTCTTGGCGGCCCGGTTCTTGAACGTGCATGTACACATGCAGCAGGACCTTATCATTATGAAAACTTTGAAATTGAAGGAACTGCTTACTATACAAATAACCCACCTGCCGGAGCATTCCGCGGATTTGGTGTTACACAGACTTGTTTCGCAACAGAGACACTTCTGAACATGATGGCTGACAAGGTAGGCATTACGCCTTGGGAGATTCATTACCGCAATGCGATCCGCCCAGGCGAAGTACTTCCGAACGGACAGATTGTAGATAACTCTACAGGTCTTGTAGAGACACTGGAAGCTGTCAAAGAAGAGTATGATGCTGCACTTGCGGCCGGTAAGGCTGTTGGCCTTGGTTGTGCTATGAAGAATGCCGGCGTTGGTGTTGGTATCCCGGATACAGGACGTGTAAAATTAATTGTTGAAGAAGATGAAAAACTTCACATCTTCACTGGTGCTTCCTGTATCGGTCAGGGACTTGGTACTGTACTTGTGCAGATGATCGTTACAAATACAGATCTTTCCCATGATGATATCGTCTATGAGCGAAGCAACACATGGATTTCACCTGATTCCGGTACAACTTCCGGTTCTCGTCAGACACTTGTAACTGGTGAAGCATGCCGCAGAGCATGTGAAAAATTCATGGAAGCGAAAAACAGCGGTAAGTCCATGAAAGATATGATTGGAGAAACTTTCTACGGAGAGTATCTCGCTAAGACTCATCCACTTGGTGCAGATGTGCCTAATCCGATATCTCACGTTGCTTATGGATATGCAACTCAGGTCTGCATCCTTGATCCTAAGACAGGTAAGATTGAGAAAATGATTGCCGCACACGATGTTGGTAAAGCTGTCAACCCACTTTCCTGCGAAGGTCAGATTGAAGGCGGTGTTGTAATGTCTATGGGATTCGCACTCAGAGAGCAGTATCCAATCGATGAAAATTGTAAACCAATTGACAAGTATGGTTCCTTAGGACTTTTCCGTTCTCACGAAGTTCCTGAGATTGAAGCAATCGTTATTGATAAACCTGGTCTGGATGTTGCCTGTGGAGCAATCGGTATCGGAGAGATCACATCCATCCCTACTGCTCCTGCAATCGCGGATGCATATTGCAGATTTGACGGAGAAAGACGCTACAGTCTTCCTCTTTCTAACACACCATACGAAAGGAAGAAATAATCATGGCAATTAAAAAGAGATTTCCTTACCGGGCAGCTCTGGTTGCCTGTAACGGTGGCTGCCGCGCAGCCGGCTCTGAAGACGGTGGATGCAAAGATGGCTGCATCGGATGTGGAGCCTGTATAGAAAAATGTAAATTCGGCGCGATTTCCATGAATGAATATGGCGTTGCCGAAGTAGACGAAGAAAAATGTATTGCCTGTGGACAGTGTGCAAAAGTCTGTCCACAGAACCTGATCAAAATCCACGACTGTGCAAACTACATTGTAGTAAAATGCTCTAACAAAGAAAAAGGAGCTGTTGCACGTAAGCAGTGTGAAGTCAGTTGTATTGGATGCGGTATCTGTGAAAAAACATGTACTGCTGGTGCAATTCATGTAGAAGATAATTGCGCAGTAATCCAGGAAGACATCTGCTTAAGCTGTGGAATGTGCTCTGTAAAATGTCCAAGACATGTAATCCATGATCTCCGCGGAGTATTTACAGCAGTAAGATAATACAAAAGCTATCGACTACGATAACAACACAGATATGTGTTAAGTTATTGTAATCGATAGCTTTTTTATCTACTCATCTTCATCCAGAAACTCGATATCATCATCGTCATCAAGATAATCTAAATCATCCAGATCATTCAAGTCATCTAAGTCATCCGGATCTTCATCAAAATCATAATCCTCTGTCACATCTGCCTCATCAGCAGTTACTTCAATTTCGACGTCTTCCTCCCAATCTTCCTCGTCTACATCAAACTTCTCTTCTTTAAAGTTCTCCACTTCATCCTCTTCCAGATCATCTTCAAGATCATCAAATTCATCCATGCTGACAACTGTTGTGCCCTTGTCTTCTTTCCGGACATTTTCCGGAAGACTCTCTATAATCTCATCCAGCTCATCAAAATCATCCAGATTCTCAACCAGTGCCCTTGCCTTCTCGACTTCATTTTCTGTAGAATGTTCTTCACGGATCTCTGCGGCTTTAAGTAAATTCTTTTTCTTACGTTTTCCGGATTCCAAAAGAAGCTGGATCCAGATACTAAGTGCACCAATTGCAGCACAAAGTGCCACATGAATCATTCCGTTTTTATATGGCTGCAGATAAAAGATACTGCTGCCCGCTGCCATTGCTCCAAACACAGAAGAAGCAGCAATCAGCATAAAGTTATGAAACTTAATAGAAAGCAATGCACACACAAGACCAATACCCGCACAGATTCCATAGATAATAAAATCCTGTGGTTTCATCAAATGTACACTGACAACAAAGACGAGTACCGCTACTGTCACAAATCCACCAATCTGCTTCTTCCATGCACCAAGCACCGCCAATACAAGTCCCACACCTGCTCCTGCCGCCAATGCGATCGTCTGATCCAGACCTGCAATCGCTCCGACCGCAATTCCAGCTGCGCATCCTGCTGACAATCCTGCGATCACAGACCAGAAACGTACCAGTTTCAGCCCCGTCAGACATAACAGTACCGCTCCGGCCGTTATAACGATCAGAGAAATAAATTCCATCTGACTCAAATGATGACTGCTTTCATTAAGTCCAGCCAGAACAACATCCAGGTCAAAATTCAGAATTGTATCAATCATATCATTTACATTCATTATTTACACCTTCGTCCCTTACTATTTATTACTCACTACTGCTCATTTTAGCAATTTTTTTTACTGATTACAAGTGTTCATTTCACCTTTCCATTGACTTCTTATTCTTCTCCACTTAAAATAGAAGAGAAATGCTATTGCTGACCGCATAATACTGTGAACAGCAATAAAATGCTAACATAAAGGAGTTTATTATGGAACAGTTAAGAATACCTGCTGGCTATCATTCCCCTCTTACAATTCGTGAGACAGAAGTAGCCATCAAAGAAGTGAAAGACCACTTCGAGCGTGCTCTTGCAAAGAATCTCCACCTGACACGAGTGTCAGCACCACTGTTTGTCCGTCCGGAATCCGGTCTGAATGATAACTTAAACGGTGTGGAACGTCCGGTTTCCTTTGACATCAAAGAACAGGATGGTTCTGTTGCAGAGATCGTTCATTCTCTTGCAAAATGGAAGAGATATGCATTGAAGAATTACAATTTCCATTCCGGCGAAGGGCTTTACACAGATATGAGTGCGATACGTCGTGATGAAGATACAGACAACATCCATTCTCTGTATGTTGACCAGTGGGACTGGGAAAAAGTAATTTCTAAGGAAGAACGTAACACAGAGACACTTCAGTACACTGTCCGCAAAGTCTACCGGGCTCTGAAAGATACAGAAGAATACATTTCCAGACGTTACAACTATATTGATCCTCTTCTTCCTGATGATATCTTTTTCATCACTACACAGGAGCTGGAAGACCTTTATCCGGATCTTACTACCAAAGAACGTGAAAAAGCGATTGCGAAGGAAAAAGGCGCAGTGTTTATCTCCAAGATTGGTGGAGTACTTGCTTCCGGCGAAAGACATGACGGTCGTGCTCCGGACTATGATGATTGGGAGCTGAACGGTGACATTATCGTTTACTATCCGGTTCTTGACATCGGTCTTGAACTCTCTTCTATGGGAATCCGTGTTGACGAAGACTCATTAAAGGCACAGCTAAAAGAAGCCGGATGTGAAGATCGTGCAGAACTTCCATTCCAGAAGGCACTGCTGAACGGCGAGCTTCCATATACAGTCGGCGGCGGTATTGGACAGTCCCGTATCTGTATGTATTACTTAAGAAAGGCTCATATCGGTGAAGTACAGTCTTCCCTCTGGCCTGAAAATGTAGTTGAAGCTGCTGCTGATGCCGGCATTCACCTTCTCTAAACACAAGACAGACCAGTCAATTATATGACAAAAAGCAGATTCGAATTCTACCGGAGCATCTCTCCTTTGAATTCGAATCTGCTTTTTTCATTCTCCTCTTATTCTACAATCAGCAACTGTTCTTTCTCTTCCTCAGACACCCTGTTCCAAAAAACATTAAAATCATCAAATTCCGGCAAATAGATATCTGCCGTATTCCAGATCTGCGCCAGATTCTTGTCATTTGCCTTATCATAAACTGCTACTGTCTTAAATCCCGCATGCTTTGCCGTTCTCAAAGCCTGGTAAGTATCTTCAAACACCCAGGTCTGTTCCGGCTCCGTATCCAGCTGCAAAAGTGCTGCAAAATAAATATCCGGCTGATCCTTACCGCTTCCGATCTCAGATGCTGTAAAAACTCCTTGAAAATAAGGTAATACCTTCAATCTGCTCAGAGCTGCTTCTGCATTCTTCCGGTCACCGGTTGTTGCGATCACCATAGGAATCTTCCGCTCTCTGAATTCCTCCAGATACTGACGAACCCCTTCTTTCAATGGAACTCGTTTTGCATAATAGTCTTCCACTTCTTTATTCAGTCCCTGTACAACCTCTTCCACTGTCTTCTCCAGGTTATAATGTGAGATCAGATAATCTGCCGCCTCCTCCAGGCTCATCTCAAATAATGTCTCCCCTAGGTTCTTCTCGGCCTCAATTCCCAAATGATCCAGATACAATTCTCCAAGATTCTCCCAGACAGGCATGGAATTGAGAAGGACACCATCTACGTCAAATATTACACCTTTTATCATGTCATTCCTCTTTTCTGCTATGCACTACATTATAATCTCCCTGGAAACGCATGTCAACCGTTACTGTTCACACGATGTGCGACCAGCAACGCATCTCGCCATTTTAAATCGCCTTTGGCGATGGGGCGAGATGCATTCAAGCCAAAACACGCATCCTCCGTGTCAATCAGCGGAGTGATTGACACGGGAGTGAACAGTAACTGTCAACCATCAGAAAAAGACCTTCTGCCGGCAGATCAACCACTTGCAAAAGGTCTTTATAAAATGCTGTTATTTATTTTGTCTCAAGGATCTTATCAACACTTGCCAGTTTTACACTCAATACAAATACTTCAGCGGCAACTGCAAGTTCTTCCGGTGTTGGATAAGACGGTGCGATACGGATATTACTGTCATGTGGATCTTTTCCATAAGGGAATGTTGCTCCCGCTCCTGTCATAACAACGCCAGCTTCTTTCGCCTTCGCAACAATCGCTTTCGCACATCCATCCAGCGCATCAAAGGAGATGAAATATCCTCCGCGTGGCGCGATCCATGATCCAATCTCAAGTCCGCCAAGTTCTCTTTCAAGAACTTCAAGAACAGTCTCAAACTTCGGACGCAGGATATCTGCATGTTTCTTCATATGTTCTACAATTCCGTGAATATCTCCGAAGAATCTTACATGACGCAGCTGATTTACCTTATCATGTCCGATTGTCTGCACACGCATTGTGCTTCTGATATCCTCCAGGTTCGCATCAGATGCTGCCATTGCTGCAATTCCTGATCCCGGGAAACTGATCTTGGATGTAGAAGAAAACTTGTAAACCATATCCGGGTTACCTGCCTTCTTACACTCCATCAGAATCTCAATCAGATAATCCTGTTTATCTTCATATAAATGATGTACGCAGTAAGCATTATCCCAGAAGATACGGAAATCTTCTGCTGCCGGCTTCAGGTTCGCAAAACGGAACACTGTCTCATCAGAATATGTGATTCCCTGTGGGTTAGAGTACTTCGGTACACACCAGATTCCTTTGATTGCCGGATCACTGCTTACAAGTTTCTCAACCATATCCATATCCGGTCCTGTTGATGTCATCGGTACATTGATCATCTCAATTCCGAAATGCTCTGTAATCGCGAAATGTCTGTCATATCCCGGAACCGGACATAAGAATTTTACCTTATCAAGCTTACACCATGGAGTACTTCCCATGATACCATGTGTCATTGCACGTGCTACCGTATCATACATCACATTCAGACTTGAGTTTCCGAAAATGATCACGTTATCTTTCGGAACTTCCATCATATCTGCAAGAAGCTGTTTTGCTTCATCAATTCCATCAAGTCCGCCATAGTTACGGCAGTCAACACCATCTTCACAAGTCAGATCAACACCACTTGTCAGTGTATCCATCATCCCCATTGACAGATTCAGCTGGTCTGCTGACGGTTTTCCTCTGGACATATCCAGTTTCAGACCTTTTGCCTTCACTTCTTCAAACTGCGCCTCCAGGCCACTCTTTAATTCCAATAACTCTTCTTTGCTCAAATCTTTATATGCAGTCATTGCAGGAATCCTCCACTTTCTTTATTTTTTCACTTTTGTTATTGTATATAATTTTTGACGTTTCGTCAATGGGTTCTTGCATTCTTTTTTATTTTTTTGTTTTTTTCAGCTTTATTTCCACATGTTTTGCATTTCAAAAATGTTTTTCATTCATTTTTTCACTATATTTTGTGTTATCACTCTATCCCATCAGGTTTTATCTATGCATTATTGATTTTTCCTCCCCTCCTGTGATATCCTTAGAAAGTAGATTCCAGTCATCATTCCACTTGACTGTGAATAAAAACCTTATAATTCTATGGAGGTACTAAAATGAATTTTACATTTGCACACAATAACCTGAATGTATATGATCTTGAAAAATCACTGGATTTTTACCAGAAAGCTCTGAATTTAAAAGTAGAACGTGAAAAACTTGCCGATGACGAAAGTTTTAAGCTTGTATATCTCACAGACGGTGTGACCCCACATCTTTTAGAGCTCACCTGGCTGCGTGATATGGATCGACCATATGAACTGGGAGATAATGAGATCCATCTCGCATTTGCTGTCGATGATTTCGATGCTGCTTACAAAAAACATAAAGAGATGGGATGTATCTGCTTCGAAAATCCATCTATGGGAATTTATTTTATTGAAGATCCTGACGGATACTGGCTGGAAATTGTACCAGGCAAATAAAAAAGTTTTAAAAAAAGGAATCAGCATCACTGATTCCTTTTTTTGTTCTAATATCTTACATAATATGTAACACGTACAGAACTTACCTTAACCGGTACTCCTGTCTGCTGTGCTTCGATCATCTGTCCGCCGCCAATGTAAATCGCTACATGTCCCGGTGTCCAGCAGATATCTCCCGGCTGAGGATTGCTTACAATTGTTCCTGCTGCAAGAATATCTCCACTTGTTCTTGGAATTGAAATTCCTGCCTGTCTGTAGCAATACTGTACAAGTCCTGAACAGTCAAGTTCAACTCCCGGTGTAGATCCGCCCCATACATATGGAACTCCGATCTGTGAATAGGCTGCATTTACAATAATGCTCCCCTTATCTGCACTATAGCTTGGACTTGATGAGGAAGAACTTGAGTTGCTTGAGCTTGAACTGCTGGAAGAACTACTGCTTGAGCTACTGGAGCTTGAGCTGCTTGAACTTCCTGAGCTTGAGCTGCTTGAGCTTGAACTACTGGAAGAACTATTACTTGAGTTATTTCTATTAGAAGAACTACTGCTTGAGTTATTCTTCTTAGCTGCTTCCTCGGCAGCTTTCTTTGCTGCTTCTGCTGCCTTTCTCTTAGCTTCTTCTTCCGCTGCTTTCTTTACAGCTTCATCAATCTTAACATCGAGATTTGCGATTTCACTACTCTTCTCTGTGATTGTTGTATTCAGTTCATCCTTCTGTGCATCATACTCTGTCTGTGTCTCCTGCAGATCAGCCATCTTTGTCTCAAGCGTTGTCTTAAGATCTTCTACTTTCTGAACTGTCGCAACATACTCTTCGAGCTTATCTCTGTCATAAGAATGTACCTGCTGGGAATATTCTGCCTGTGTCAGTACACTGGAAATATCTCCGGATGTCAGTACCTTCTCCACTGTAGCAGTGCCTGTTCCTTCTTCATACATGTACTTAATACGAAGCTTCATGGCTGCATACTGCTGTTCCTGTTCCTCCTGCGCTGTCTTCAGATCTTCCTCTGTCTGAGAGATTTCCTCACCTGTTTCGATCAGATCATTCTCAAGATCAGAGATCTTGGTCATAAGTGAATTCAGCTGTGTCTGAAGATTACTTACCTGATTCTGTGTCTCCTGCTTCTTCTGCTTCAGATCACTGACCTCGTCAGCAAGTACCGGTGTAACAGTCATTGTACATGCAAGTGTTACTGCAAGAATCATACTGCTTACTTTTTTTAACTTCATCTTTCCACCTATCCTTATTTTTATCTAGTCCCCCATGTGATGCATTATAATTTTCGTATCATAACTCGTTGTAAATAGTTACATTATAATTCCACATACTCATATGTTATAATACAACATCTATCACTTTTTTTCAACATATTTCTCGTAACAAGAGGGTATTTTATTTACATTCTACGCTCAATATTATAGCGTATTTATGTAATATTTTCAATAGTTCTCCTTACTTTTTTCATTTTTTCGTAACATTTTTGTAACAAAAAAATCTGGAAAGTTCTCTTTATTCTTAGATAAACTTTCCAGATTCCTGTTTCACTGTATGATCTTTTATTTTCTACTGAATATATAAGTTTGTATATCCCATCAGGCTTTCATCTACTTCTCTTGCCACTTCACGGCCTTCACGGATAGCCCATACAACAAGAGACTGTCCTCTGTGCATATCCCCGGCTGTAAATACATCCTTCACATTTGTAGAATATTTTCCTGCCTCAGTCTTTACATTTGTGCGTTCATTCACTTCTACACCAAATGCTTTTGTTACATAATCCTGGCTTCCAAGGAATCCAGCTGCGATCAGAACAAGATCTGCATCTACGGTATACTCGCTTCCTTCTACCGGAACCATCATTTTCCGTCCGGTCTTCTCATCTGTCTTACTCTCAAGCTTGATAAGAACTGCCTTACAGAGATTTCCTTTCTTGTCTTTTACGAATTCTTTCACTGTCGTTGTGTAAACGCGAGGATCAGAACCAAACACAGCGATTGCTTCCTGCTGGCCATAATCTGTCTTGCAGACTCTTGGCCACTCCGGCCATGGGTTCATCGGTGTCCTCTCGTCCGGTGCTTTCGGCATCATCTCCAGCTGGAGAACGCTCTTTGCTCCATGACGGATAGATGTTCCGACACAGTCATTTCCTGTATCTCCGCCTCCGATTACAATTACATTTTTTCCTTTTGCAGAAATGTAGCTTCCTGTTTTAAGCTTCATGTCATTTGCCCATAGTGCTTTCGTTGTTGATTTCAGGAAATCTACTGCAAAATAAATTCCCTGTGCATCTCTTCCCGGTACTTTGATATCTCTTGGATTTGATGCTCCACATGCAAGGATCACGCGGTCATATTCTTTCAGGATATCTGCCGCCTTCACGTCTTTTCCAACATTACATCCAGTCTGGAAGATAATTCCCTCTTCTTCCATAATCGCAATCTTACGGTCGATAATCTGTTTCTCCAGCTTCATATTCGGAATTCCGTAGCGGAGCAATCCACCCGGTTTGTCCTCACGTTCAAAAACAGTTACCTGATGACCTCTTCTGTTCAGAAGATCTGCTGCCGCAAGTCCGGACGGACCGGAACCGATCACTGCGACTTTCTTTCCTGTACGCACTTTCGGTGGATTTGCCTTTGCATATCCCATCTCATATGCATTTTCAATAATTGCATATTCATTACTTTTTGATGCAACTGCTTCCTGATTCAGTCCACAGGTACATGCATTTTCACACAGTGCCGGACATACACGGGAAGTAAATTCCGGAAAATTGTTTGTCTTTTTCAGACGTAAATAAGCTTCCTTCCAATTTCCATTGTAGATCAAGTCATTCCACTCTGGCACAAGGTTGTGCAATGGACATCCACTGGCCATTCCTGCAAGCGGCTTTCCAGACTGACAGAACGGAACTCCACACGCCATACAGCGTGCGCCCTGAAGCTCCTGTTCTTCTTTGCTAAGAGGCGTATGGAACTCATTGAAATGTTTGATGCGTTCCAATGGGCTCTCTGCCGGTTTATCCTGTCTTTCATAATCCATAAATCCTGTCGGTTTTCCCATCTCTATGCCTCCTATCTTCCGTTCTTGATCATATTAAATGCTTCGATTTTTGCTTTTTCTCTACTAAGTCCTTTTTCTTCCATCTGGATGATCGTGGACATCATTCTCTCATAGTCTTCCGGAATGATCTTCTTGAATTTTGGCAGATATTCTTTGAAATTATCAAGAATCTTCTTACCTACCTCAGAGTTTGTATAAGCAACATGCTCCTGGATCATTCCTTTTAATTCCTGTACATCATACTTATCTGTGACACGTTCAATGTTGACCATTGCTTTATTTACTTTACGATACAGGCTGTTATCGAGATCGATTACATAGGCAATACCGCCGCTCATTCCGGCTGCAAAGTTCTTTCCAACCTGTCCAAGTACAACAACACATCCACCTGTCATATATTCACATCCGTGATCTCCGACACCTTCTACAACTGCACGTGCACCAGAGTTTCTTACCGCAAAACGCTCTCCGGCAACACCTCCTACAAATGCTTTACCACTTGTAGCTCCGTAAAGAGCAACATTTCCGATGATAATGTTCTCATCTGATTTAAATTTCACACCTTTCGGCTGGCAAACAACCAGTTTTCCACCGGAAAGTCCTTTTCCAAAATAGTCATTACTGTCTCCTGTCAGTTCCAGTGTCAGTCCTCTTGGGATAAATGCTCCAAAGCTCTGACCGCCGGCACCTTTACACTGGATCACATAGCTGTCTTCTTCCAGTCCTTCCGGATATCTTCTTGTGATCTCAGATCCGAAAATTGTTCCGAAAGTACGGTCTGTATTTGTAACATCTACTTCAAGTCCTCTCTTTTCTCCTCTTTCAAGGGCTGGAAGAAGCTGTTTCAATAGTACTTTTTCATCCAACGTCTTGTTAAGTTCAAAATCATAGACTTTCTTTGGATTAAAGATAACACCTTTCTTCTCTTTCGCATATGGATTGTACAGAATCTGTGACAGATCCAGTGTTGCGGCACGCTCTGATGTCGGAACGTCTTTTACTTTCAGAAGATCTGTGCGCCCTACCAGTTCATCCACTGTGCGGACACCAAGTTTTGCCATATATTCTCTTAATTCTTCTGCAATAAAACGCATAAAGTTGACAACATATTCCGGTTTTCCGCTGAAACGTTTTCTAAGCTCCGGATTCTGAGTTGCAACACCAACCGGACAAGTATCCAGGTTGCAGACACGCATCATAACACATCCCATTGTTACAAGCGGAGCTGTTGCAAATCCAAACTCTTCTGCTCCAAGGATTGCTGCGATTGCAACATCACGACCACTCATGAGCTTACCATCTGTCTCAATACGGACACGCTCACGCAGACCATTCTGAATCAATGTCTGATGAGTTTCTGCAAGTCCAAGCTCCCACGGAAGTCCTGCATTCTGAATCGAGCTTCTCGGTGCTGCTCCTGTTCCTCCGTCATATCCTGAGATCAGGATAACTCCGGCTCCGGCTTTTGCAACACCTGCAGCGACTGTTCCAACACCTGCTTCTGATACCAGTTTTACAGAAATTCTTGCATTTTTATTTGCATTTTTACAGTCATAGATCAACTGTGCAAGATCCTCGATTGAATAAATATCATGATGCGGCGGTGGTGAGATCAGACTTACACCTGGTGTTGAGTGACGTGTCTTCGCGATCCATGGATATACCTTTCCACCCGGAAGATGTCCTCCTTCTCCTGGTTTTGCTCCCTGCGCCATCTTGATCTGGATTTCCTGTGCACTGACCAGATATCTGGATGTAACTCCGAATCGGCCGGAAGCAACCTGCTTGATTGCAGAGCATCTGTTTGTGTCAAGACGTTCAATATCCTCTCCACCTTCACCGGAGTTTGATTTACCATGAAGCATATTCATGGCGATCGCCATTGTCTCATGTGCTTCTTTTGAAATAGATCCATAGGACATCGCACCTGTCTTGAATCTTGTTACGATTGAATCTACGCTTTCTACTTCATCAAGCGGTACACTCTTCTTCGGGAAATTGAAATCAAGCTGACCTCTCAGATTGATCTTCTCGCCTTCCTCATCAACCATCTCTGTATACTGCTTGAACATTTCATAATCACCACGTCTTGTGGACTGCTGAAGCATATGGATTGTCTGTGGATTATAGAGATGTTCTTCTCCGCCACTTTTATATTTATGTTTTCCAACACTGTCCAGTGTCGTATCAACCTGCAGTCCAAGCGGATCAAATGCTTCTGTATGGAATGCTGTGTAATCTTCTGCAATTTCTTCAATACCGATACCACCAACACGGCTGACTGTATCTGTAAAATAGCGGTTAATAAAATCTGTCTTGAGACCAATTGCCTCGAAGATCTTTGCTCCCTGATAGGACTGGATTGTTGAAATTCCCATCTTGGATGCAATCTTAATAATTCCATGAATTACTGCTGAGTTATAATCATCTACTGCTGCATAATAATCTTTGTGAAGCAGATTAGACTCAATCAGCTGACGGATTGACTCATGCGCAAGATATGGATTAATCGCACATGCTCCATATCCAAGCAGTGTTGCAAAATGATGAACCTCTCTAGGCTCTCCACTTTCCAGAATCATCGCGACTGAGGTTCTCTTCTTTGTACGTACCAGATGCTGCTGCAGTCCGGATACTGCCAGAAGTGACGGGATTGCAACGTGATATTCGTCTACCTCACGGTCTGTCAGAATCAAAATATTAGCTCCCTCGCGGATCACACGGTCTACTTCAATAAACAGATACTCGATTGCCTTCTCAAGACTTGTGTTTTTATAATAAGTGATCGGAATCTCTGCAACTTTGAATCCATCCACTTTCATATTTTTAATTTTCAGAAGATCTGTATTTGTCAGGATCGGGTTATTGACTCTGAGCATCTTACAGTTCTCTTCCTTCTGCTCCAGAAGGTTACCGTCTGTTCCGACATAAATTGTTGTAGATGTTACAACTTCCTCACGGATTGCATCGATCGGTGGGTTTGTTACCTGTGCAAACAACTGTTTAAAATATCCGAACAGTGGCTGACGTTTCTGCGAAAGGACTGAAATCGGTGCATCCATTCCCATCGCTGCGGTTCCTTCGGCACCGTTCTTTGCCATTGTCAGAATAGAAGTTTTCACGTCTTCATAAGAATAGCCAAATGCTTTCTGAAGCTGTGTACACTCTTCGGCAGTATACTTTGGCACATCCTTATTCGGGATTTTCAAATCCTTCAGCTGAATCAGATTACTGTCCAGCCATTCTCCATATGGGAACTGATTTGCATATTTTTCTTTTAATTCCTCATCATCGATCACGCGTCCTGCAACAGTATCAACAAGAAGCATTTTGCCTGGATGAAGTCTTTCTTTCATCACGATCTTGGATGGATCAATATCCAGAACTCCAACCTCTGAAGAAAGAATCAGATTGTCGTCATCTGTAATGTAATATCTGGAAGGGCGAAGTCCGTTACGGTCAAGTACTGCTCCCATAACATCTCCATCTGAGAACAAGATTGACGCCGGTCCATCCCATGGCTCCATCATTGTTGCATAATACTGATAGAAATCTTTCTTGTTCTGGGACATCTCTTTATTGTTGATCCAAGGTTCCGGAATACAGATCATAACTGCAAGCGGAAGATCCATTCCACTCATCACCATGAATTCTAATGCGTTGTCAAGCATTGCGGAGTCAGAACCTGAAGTATTGATTGCTGGAAGTACTTTGTGAAGTTCGCCTTTCAGACATCCTGCCTCCATCGTTTCCTCACGGGCACGCATCTTATCTGCATTACCACGGATCGTATTGATCTCTCCGTTGTGGACCATAAAGCGGTTCGGATGCGCTCTCTGCCAGCTCGGTGCAGTATTAGTACTGAATCTGGAATGTACCATTGCAATTGCAGAAATAAATTCTTCATCCTGCAGATCTTCAAAGAAAAGTCTCAGCTGTCCTACAAGGAACATTCCTTTGTAAACGATTGTTCTGCTGGAAAGTGAAACAACATAAGTATCATCACTGCTCTGTTCGAAGATTCTTCTGACTACATACAGTCGACGGTCAAAGTCGATTCCTTTCTCGTATTTTGCAGGACGTTCAATAAATGCCTGCATAATACATGGCATGCAATCTACTGCTGTCTTTCCAAGAATGTCCGGATGAATCGGAACTTCTCTCCAACCCAAGAACTTCAATCCTTCTTTTTTTACAATAACCTCGAAAATCTTTTTCGCCTGATTGCGTTTTAATTCATCCTGCGGAAGAAAGAACATACCTACACCGTAATCTCTTTCATCTTTCAGCTTGATCCCAAGTGGCTGACAGACTTTCTTGAAAAATCCATGAGGAATCTGTGTCAGAATACCCACGCCATCTCCTGTCTTTCCTTCTGCATCTTTTCCGGCTCTGTGCTCAAGTTGTTCTACAATACTCAAGGCTCCTGCCACTGTACTATGTGTCTTTTTGCCTTTGATATTGACAATTGCACCAATACCACAGTTATCATGTTCAAAACTTTCGCGGTAAAGACCACGATTCTGACTTTCCATTTCTTTCCTCATAGTCGCTATCCTTTCTTCCTGTAATCTAAAGTTTACTTTAAAATCTTCTTTGTCCGGCGCATTCAATCATTTCTTTCTCACGTCGTGTAAAACTTTTTCTAGAATATACACCCTTTTACCTAGGCTGTAAATAGGGAAACTCTTGTAAATTGTCTGATTATTTGATTTTTCATTGTTTTTCTTTTAATAGTCAGATTATTTTGATTTTCTTATAAAAATAATATTAATTATTAAGATTTCTGTTTTTCTTTGATTTTATTTAATAAAATACTGGATTAAAAAGAAAAGGCGCGACAAGGTTTCGCACCTCATCGCGCACAATTTAAGATTGTATTTTTATTAGTACAATTTATTTCATTCGTATTTCTTCACTATTCTTCTGTTTTCTGAGTACTCACCGGATCCCCGCTTCTCTGAATCCACACAAAACAAGCTGCACAGATGAATGTGCTGATGATCACTGCCACTGCCATTTTAAACGGTTCTCTGGCAAGCCAGTTAAATACTCCGATATCTGTAAAGATCAAAGATCCCAGATTCAAAACAACGTGAAGCATAATCGGAGCTTTCATTGAACCAAATTTCTCATAAACATAGCACAGAAGAATTCCTAAGAGGAAAGTGTAGATCATCTGTACCGTGTTGGTATGTGTGACTGAGAAAAACAGTGCTGTCCAGATTGCTGCATAATAAAATCCTCTGGTCTCCCGGTACCTCTGATAGAGCACTCCGCGGAACATAAATTCCTCTGCAATCGGAATTACAAATCCAAATACAATAATCTGAACCACAAAATCTGCTGAATACATATTCTGTGCGGTCTGGATATACTCCGGATCAACCAAAACGGCCTGTGCCATAGCGGACAGACATGTAGCACCAATACTTCCGATCACTCCCATCACAAGAAGTGACCAGTAATTCTTCAGTGGCTTTTGAACCCCCATCCGCTGTATCCCTGCAATCTGCTCTTTCTTTCGATCGATAACAAACAATGTAACTGTCAGAAACAACGTTGCTGCTGTAGCAATCCCTGCAATCGCAATCTGACCTCCTATGATTTTATCAAACGCAGGACTTAACACTTCATAGTACTTATTCATCATTTCTTGATAATTAAGAACTTCTCCACTTTGTGTCATCCTGGAAGATGCTTCCCCCATAAAAGGAAGAATGATTATAAACTCAATCACAAATTCCATCACCAGCTGGATTCCCCAGAATCCAAGTAAAGGACCGGCAGCTCTCCAGAAGGAGCGTCTCGGATCATTTTTCATAAGACAATTCCTCCGCTATCTTTTGAATCCACTCTCTGATCTTTCCGGCTTCACCTTTTACAGTTCCCTGAACCATCTCCGGCTTTCCGCCGCCCCTTCCTTCGAATGCAGCATTTAACATTTTGGAAAATGCACGAAGATCCTGGGTTCTGCTTCCGATCACATAACGGTATCCCGCTGCATCATTTCCATAAAACACAGCACAAAGAATTCTTTCTTTTTCAAGCACTTCATTCACATACTGACGCATGGCATCCGCACTGATATCCTCTGAAAACATACAGACCGTTTTTTCTTCTTCCGAAACAGACTGCGCCCAGACGTGTACAAGCTGGCGTTCTTTCTCCACCAGTGTCCGTTTCAAAGAATCCAGCTCTTCTTTCAAGTGTCCCACTGCCTCTGCTGTCTCATATTCTTTCGCACAGAGCAACGCTGAAATTTTCCTGTTCTGTTCCTGCTTCTTCTCATAATCTGTAAGTGCACGGCTTCCACAGAGCATTGTTACACGAACGCCGCCTTTGTATCGCTGCATATTAACAAGCTTGATCATACCGATCTCTCCTGTGCGTTCAACATGCGGCGCACAGCACGCACAGATATCATATCCCGGAACCGATACGATACGAACCTGTCCCTCAATCTCAATCTTACTGCGGTAATCCAGTTCTTCCAGCTCTTCTTTGGATGGATAGGACACTTCTATTGTCAGATTCTTCCACACTGCACGATTTGCTTCAAGTTCAATCTCCTGCAGTGCTTCTTTTGATATCTCTCCATCAAAATCCATCGTACAATCTTCTGTTCCAAGATGAAATCCGACATTGTTGAAACCGTATCTTGCATGCACGATTCCGGAAACAATATGCTCTCCGGTGTGCTGCTGCATCTTCATAAATCTGGTCTCCCAGTCGATCTCGCCTTCAACAATCTCTCCTGCTTCAAACGGCTGATCTGTAATATGCAGAATTCTTCCATTCTTTTCCCGAACATCAGATACCTTCGCATCCTTCAGTTTTCCTGTATCTGCATACTGTCCGCCACCTTCCGGAAAGAATGCTGTACGGTCAAGTTCTACCGCATAGCATCCTTCCTTTTTCTCATACGGCTCACATTCCAGAACCATTGCAGTAAATTTTGAAAGATGGCTGTCATTGTAAAACAGTTTTTCTGTTCTTGTACCATCCATCAATCCATTTTCTGTCATAATTCGTATTACATCCTTTCCGGAGCTGTAAATCCAAGAAGATCAATACAAGTCTCAAGCACTTTTTTCGCAAGTGTAAGAAGTGCAAGATAACCTTTCTTCTTCTCTTCGTCTTCTTCTGCAAGAATCTTTGTCTCATGATAGAACTTATTAAAGTCGTTCGCAAGATCATAGATATATGCACACAACTTATGAGGAGCTGTCTCTTTATATACATTATCGATCACTTCATTGAATTTCACTACCTGAAGCATCAGAGACTTCTCTGCATCATTCTCAGCCGGTCTGATCGTTCCGTCAAGAACTCCGCCATTCTCAGCATATTTCTTGAGAATAGACTTAATTCTAACGATTGTATAAAGAATATACGGTCCTGTATTTCCCTCAAAGGAAGTAAATCTGTCAACATCAAAGATATAATCTTTAGAAGCCTGGTTAGAAAGATCTCCGTACTTGATCGCTGCAAGTCCAACTTCTTCTGCTGTACGTCTTGCATCTTCTTCCTCTACTGTACGGTTGTCCATGATCTTCTTATACATCTCATCATCAATCTCACGGATCAGATTCTCAAGACGCATAACACCGCCTTCTCTTGTCTTAAACGGCTTACCATCTTTTCCGTTCATTGTACCAAATCCAAGGAATGTAAGTTCTGTCTCCGGTTTTACAATTCCTGTCTTCTTCGCACAACGGAATACCTGCACAAAATGCAGTTCCTGACGCTTATCAACAACATAGATCACCTGATCCGGATCATACAGTTTCTCACGTTCTACCAGTGTAGCAAGATCTGTTGTATCATACAGCGCAGCTCCGTCAGATTTCAGAATCATACACGGAGGAATCTCTTTTTTATCTGTCTCTTCTGCAACGTCTACTACAAGCGCACCCTCATCATAATGTGCGAATCCTTTCTCCTTGAGCATCTCAACCATATCCGGAATATATGCCTGGGCATCTGCTTCACCTTTCCAGAGATCAAAATCTACACTCAGTCGCTCGTAGTTCTTCTTCAAGTCAGTTACAGACACATTCATGATATGTTTCCAGATTGCACGATATCCTTTATATCCATTCTGTAACAGATAAGTTGCATGAAGTGCTTCTTCTCTATAATCGTCGTGCTCTTTTGCATAAGCACTTGCTGTAGGATAAATCTCTTCCAGTTCACTGATCGTAAATGGTGCTTCTTCCGGATATTCTCCTTCAAAACTCTCATCAAAATACGGGAGTTCCGGTTTACGTTTTTTCAGCTCTGTGATGATCAGTCCCATCTGATATCCCCAGTCTCCCAGATGGATATCTCCTGTTACATCATTTCCTTTAAAACGGATAATACGTTTAATGCTCTCTCCGATAATCGCAGAACGAAGATGTCCGACATGCAACGGTTTTGCCACGTTCGGTCCGCCGTAATCAATAATAACTTTTTTCGGATTCTTTTCTTTTTCAACACCAAGATTCTCATCTGCTGCCATCTCATTCAAATACTCTGCAACAACTTCCGGTGCCAGCTTCAGGTTGATAAATCCCGGATTCACCGCTTCTGCTGATGCAAAATACTTGCTATCTGCAAGTTCTTCCACAACTGCATTCGCAATCATAATTGGAGCCTTCTTATATTTCTTCGCACCTGCCATTGCACCATTACACTGATATTCACAGAGATCCGGGCGGTTGGAAAGCGTAACTCTTGCAAGCTCTTCATCATATCCTGCTGCTTTGAACGCTTCTTTCATTTCTATTGTGATCATTTCCAGTAATGTCTTCAAAGTTTCACACTCCTCTTTACTTTTCGTTTGTCTTTTCTGCCTGACGGCAATTTTATTAAAACAAGTCTGCCTCCCAACTTTTCTGGAGACAAACAGCCACTATTTATTCTATCATGTATCCAACAGAACAGCAAGCGTTACTGTAAACAGAGATTAACAGAGATTAAGTGCAAAGATAATGAAACCCGTCGCAAAACTGATTGACATAAAAATATCGAATACTTATAATGTAACCAAAACTTTACACATACTGTTACCTGTATGATGTAACATCAGACAGAAAGGATATCCAACAATGTTAAAATTAGGTTCACACGTTGGCATGAGTGGAAAAGAAATGCTTCTTGGTTCTGCGAAAGAAGCCGTTTCTTACGGTGCCAATACATTTATGTTTTATACCGGAGCCCCACAGAATACCCGCCGAAAAGAAATCAGTGAATTGAATATTGAACCAGCATGGGAATATATGAAAGAACACGGAATTGATGAAATTGTCGTTCATGCACCTTATATCATCAACCTCGGTAATTCAGTAAAACCAGAGACGTTCTCTCTTGCCGTAGAATTTCTGGCAAAAGAAATCGACCGCACGATTGCCTGCAGGAGCCACACTCTGATCCTTCATCCAGGTGCTCATGTAGGTGCCGGTGTCGAAATCGGAACTGCACAGATCATCAAAGGACTCAATGAAGTTCTCACTGCTGAGACTGACTGCTGTATTGCCCTTGAAACAATGGCCGGAAAGGGATCAGAAATCGGACGGAATTTTGAAGAACTTGCCCGGATTTATGATGGAGTTGTCCAGAATGATAAATTGAGAGTCTGCTTTGACACTTGTCATACAAGTGACAGCGGATATGATATCATCCATCATTTTGATGATGTTATGGAGTCTTTTGACCGTCTGCTTGGAAAAGATCAGATTGCAGTCTTCCACATCAATGACAGTAAAAATATTCCAGGAGCCACGAAAGACCGGCATGAAAATATCGGCTTTGGAGAAATCGGTTTTGATGCAATTTCTACAATTGTCCATCACCCGGATTTCGAATCTGTACCGAAGATCCTTGAGACTCCTTATATTCCTTCTGTAACAAAAGCAAAGAAATCTTATGCCCCTTATAAGTATGAGATTGAAATGCTAAGAAACAACCGGTTTGATCCTGAAATGAAAGACCACATCCTTGCAGATTGTGAATAAAAAACTATATGAAAAAATCCTGTTATTCTCAGCCATCTGAATGTGCTGAAATAACAGGACTTTTTTATCCTATATATCCTATAGCGTCTGAGCGGAGTCGAACCGCCGCACATGCCTCCGGAGGGCATCGCTCTATCCACTGAGCTACAGACGCATCTCGGTTGTTAGTGGGAAAATTTAATTTCGTACAGCTAACAACCTTTTTTATCCTAGCACAATTCTGTATAAATGTAAAGTGGCAAATAAACCTCTAACTTTTTGCGGTTAATCTTTTTTCACTGCAAGCAGAAGAATTAATATCCCTGCCCCAAGACAAAGCATTGCCCATGCACCTGCCTGTTGTGAATCTCCGGTCTTTGCAGCCTCTTCCCTTATCGTTTGTTTTGGACATACCCTGACATTCCAGTTCATTGCCCCATTGTCCTCTTCCCATTTTGGCAGCTGGACAAGAACCGGCTGAACCTCGTATTCTGATTCATCTTCAACATAGATCAGATAAACTCCTGCCCTCAGATTCGTAAGGGTTGCTTTTCCATCACAATCCGTCCTGCACAATCCATCACTATAATGATATTTACTCAAAGTCCGCGCCAGCTCTTCTTGTTCTCTGGCATACCTTACCTCATTGAGATCCACGCCTTTATCTTCATATCTTTTCCCCATCTCGTAAGCACCATCAACAAGAGATGCCACTTTGGAATACTGGAATGTAACACCTTCTCTCTTAATTTGTTCTCCGGTATCTTCAATACAGATTTCTATATTTCCTGTTTCTGTTTCTGCAAACGCCGGGTTCTTTACTGCTACCACCAGAAAACATATCAAAAGAAGAAGAATTCCGCATTTGATTTTCCCATTTTGCCGTCTTTTGCATCTTTCTTTTTTGTCTCCTGCTTTTCTTTCTTTTACGTTTCTTTCTCCTGTAGTGCTTACATTTCCTTTTCTGGTTTCTGTTTCTTTTTCTCTTTCCCTCACAATTTCTTTTTTCTCGCTTTCTTTTTATTCTTTCAATCACAACATATACCAAAAAGAGAATTGGAATCATTGTGAAAATCATTTCTCTGACAGACGGACGTTTCTTTTTGATTTTCTCTTCTTTTTTCTCTTCATACACAACCCGCTTTCCAGTAATCACTAACCGATGGGTATTAATTCCATATGGGGTACATGTGACAAGCGAAACCAGATCTTCTCCCGGTCTGATTTCCAGACTTTCTACCTCTTCTGGTAAGATTACATTTATTTCTTCTACTTTATATGCGAGTTTTTCTCCCAGTACTTCCAGAAAGAACTCATCGCCTTCCTTTAATTCATCCAGACGAGTGAAAAGTCTCGCACTTGCAAGCCCACGGTGTCCCGTCATCACACAATGCGTATTTTCTCCCCCTATCGGAAGACTACTGTCCATCAAATGCCCTACACCTTCCTTAAGTACTGCCTCGCTGGTTCCATGATAAACCGGAAGCCTGAGATCTATTGACGGAATTTCCAGTACACACATCATTCCTGTCTGTATTTTTTCGGCATTTAACAGACCTTCATACTCTTCCATCTGGTCAGGCTCGCTTTGTTCCCTGACTCCTTTCGATTCTGCCCAAAGCTTTTTATTATATTCATCAGCCTGATTCCTTAATTGTTCAATTTCATCTCCTGTTGTCTGTTCCACAACCTGTTCATATGTTGCCAACACATTTTGTGTTTTCTTCTGACTATACCAGCCAGTCAAAAGAGGTATACTACACAAAAGAACTCCTATCCATAGTAAAAGATCTGACTGTAATCTATTGTTTTTCCTTTGCATTTTTTCTGTTTCTTCTCATTGCTCCTGCAAGAACAAGAACACTTCCGGTTGTAATACAGATAACAACTGCTGAAGAACCTGTTACCGGCAGTTTTTTTCCAACTGTATTAATTACTGTCAGATTAGCAGATCCTTCGCCTTCATTTGTTGTCAGACTGACTTCTGATTCTTTCCAGTTTCCGTTAATAAATTCTTTGATCTGCGCAGATGTCTCCAGTTTTTTCAATCCTTTTTCTGTTTTTCCGTCTCCTTTTACATATGCGTTTCTATCATTTGGAAAACTTGCTTTTATATTTAACACAATCGGCTCTGTCAGCAGACGGTATCCTGCCGGTGCCTCTGTTTCTTTCAGATAATAGGTGCCACTATCTAATCCATAGATCACAAATGTTCCATCCTGACCGGATTTCATCTCCACCGCATTTTCCGGCTGCTTTCCATCTGTATGGTCGTTTCCTCCAAGACTGTCCCGGTTAATTACAATGTACCCACCTTCTCCCTGTTTTACATATACTTCATTTTTTAATCCAGCGTCAGAATAAAGTCTGAACCTGGCATTTTCCAGACTTTGTCCATGGTTATTTGATTTCAATACATTGATTTTATAAGTGAAACAAACAACTGTATCCCACGGTGTATATCCTGTACTTCCTCTCACCGCTGAATCTGGATCATTTGAAAATTCCAGCCGAACATCGTTTTCAAATCCTGGACGTCCTGTATTTTTCGCTGCCTTTTCATTCAATGTTGCCTGATAGGTAAGCACTATTTTCTGTCCATATTTATTTTCTCCTGCTTCATTTTTACGATTAAACTCTCTGTCTATGATTTTTTTCATATCAGAAACAATGACCTGAAACGTATCTCCTCCTCCCGGAGCTTCCTTTACTTCAAATTCACCCTCTTTCAATTCATAATAATTTCTTGCATTTGAACTTTCATAAATCCGGATGGCTACAGAATCCTTTTTGAAAGTAAGTGCTTCACTCATCACATCATGCCATGCGTAATAATAGGTGTTGTATCCGTTAACATCAGGCATATTTGACTCATACCGATACGGAACAGTCTGCCCGATTTCAAAATCAGCCAAATCATTCCATCCCTGATTTCCAACTTTGTCCTGATCATCATCTTCCCGGATCTTTTTTGTCACAACCGGATAGTCTGATTTTATGTTGAGATTCATTTCCGGATTAGCTGTACTTACCATACACAAAGAGGCTGCCGAATTCGTTCCTTTTACCTCTGTCACTTCATCAATAATATAATATCCATACGGCAATCCCTTAATTTCAAATGAATTGTCTGCTTTTGTACTTGTCACTTCAACAGATTGACCTGTTTTTCCATTTCTCTGTAGATGCGTTCTTAATTCTTCTACAAAAACACGATATTCACTGTATGCTCCTTCCTTTTCCTGAGCGGTCTGCGCCCCTTCTGTCTGATGCGTATTCAGAGACTGAATATAATCGATCACATCATACTCTGTTACATTTCTCTCATCCTTATGAATCCGCTGTCCTACGATATAACAAACAAATTTCTTGTATTCCGGATTAAATGTGTAATTAATGGATTCCATTCCTTTCGCATTTTCTGCCTGAAACAACTGATATACCAGGAATCTTTTTCCTTTCAGGCTCTGTCCGTCATTTCCTTTGATTGTAATATTTGCCGGTCCATTATTAAGATTTAAAACCCCATTTGTAGTTGCTGCTCTTTCCTGTACTTCATTTTCCGCTGCATATACAGATTTGATTCCAGTCACACCTGTTGTTCCAGAAGTACAGAGTACCGCAGCTAAAGTCATCATATAACAAATTTTCATCATTCTTTTTTTCATTTTCTCATCTCCTCATTTTTCACTGTTTTACTACTATCTTTTTTGCTCTTTTTTTCTGTAAATCATTGTCATGATCCCTACTGCTAAAATTCCTGTAAGTAACACAGGTTTTCCTGCCGATCCAGTATCTGGAAGCTTCTTTCCCGTCTGATTTATGATCTTCATTTTCACATTCCACTCCTTAATTGAACCTTCAATACTTATCTTGCTGTCTGTAGTATCTTTGCTTCTGTATTCTTTTCCATTCACAACCAACAGACACTTTCCCTCTTCCGGATTACTTTCCAGACAGATTTCATATACAATATCTGCATCATCTGATGTTTTCGGAATTCTGTAACCTATCGGCGCTTTTGTTTCTTTCATATAGTATTTTTTCTTTACTTCCAGATTTTCGAACATTGTAATTCCATTCCCCTCCGTCAACACCCGGTCAATTTCTTTCTGGCATGCCTGGTCTTCATATAAAGTAAACTCAGCTCCTGCAAGTGCAACACCTTTTTCATTTTCCTTTTTCAGCTCAATCTTGTAACAGGCCGGCTTATCTTCTATCGTCACTACCGCAATTCCATCCTCTGTATATTCGATAATAACCTCTCCTTCTTCTGTATTTACCTCAGATAAAAATTCTGTTTTCCCGCTCTCATCAACTTGAAAAATCAGTTCATTATTATTTGTCCGATACCCGTCCGGTGCTTTTACTTCTTTTAATTTGTGCGTTCCCTGAGATAATGGCATTACTTTCAGAGTCCCTTTTTCATCCGTTGTGAGAATCTTTTCACTTCCATCCGGTCTGATATGCTTAAATTGCGCTCCCGAAAGAGGATGTCCTGTCTCTGTTGCTTTTTTCACCAAATGGATCTGGAAAACCCTGTCCGGTATCGTAGGGTTCTGATATACATTTATTTTTTCTCCCGTACCTTCTGGTTTTATCTGGCAAACAAAGACTTCCTCATTCAGGAAATACCCTTTTGGCGGTTTTATCTCCTGAATTGTTACAGTTCCCAGCGGAAGTGCTTCTGTTCCGTCTGTCGCTTTATACAATGCATCACCTTTTACCTTATACTTCTCCTGATAACGGCAAACTGCTTTTGCATCTGTTTGAAAGACCCAGCTTCTGACTGGCTTTTTCCCTTCCTTTTCCGGATTTTTTCCCGGATCCAGAAGTTCTGCATAGAATTTCACTAAAAACTGTGCTCCTTGATACGCTGCTGTCCCTGACGGATCAACATATTCCTGTTCCATACCTGTTTTCTTTAACAAAAGTTCCACAGGATTCATCTGCGGCGGGTCTGAAAATGTCACCAGAGACTCCTGCCCGGATGTTACTGTAACCGTTTTCACTTCATCTACAAGAGCATAACCTTTTGGAGCTTTTAGTTCCTTTACGTAATAAGTTCCTGCATTCAGCGCAACTGATGACGAATTTCCTGCCGCATCTGTTCTGAACGTTCCTGCTCTTGATGCACCCGAAAGAATAGGACTGCTATAAATGCCATACTCTGCTCCCTCCAAAGAATAGCAACTGTTCTTTTCTGTCACAGAAGTATTCGCTGACACCTTCTTTAATCTCCCTGTTCCGGTCGGCTGGTATGTTCCGCCCCATTTACTGAGCGGCTGGCCATTTCCTTCATAAATAACCCCATATGCATCCGGGAAATATTTATAATTCTCTTTCGCCCATGCAATCCCTTTTTGATAATACTCAGATTTGTGTGCTGAGATCCAATGACCATTCCCACAGGCTACATTATTTCCTGTTTCTATCTGGATCATATCTCCATACCAATGATGTACTTCATTCATGATCCACCATACTGCGCATTGTTTTAAGAGATAATCGTAATTCGAACTCACACCGTTGCATTTATTCTTATCGTAGTAATAGAACATTGCCGCGATCATCTGAATGGTCTGTTTGTTATAACGTTTTGAAGCATCTACTGCTGTTTTGTTGCCCTCCTGAAACTTTAATGTTGGATTGGTGCAATACAGACTTTCTCCTGATTTCGTACCAAGTCTTCCTTCATTCCAATGTTGTAGCACAGGCCAGTTTGGGTCATTATAGTCAACTACATCGATTGCACCGATTCCTCTTTCGATTGCCTTTGTATAAACAGTTTCTCCTGCCCTTGCCGCTGCATATACACCTATGCTTTGTATCTTCTTTTCATCTGTCTGATCAAAAGTTTCTTCCTTGTCTTCCTCCTGTTTATCCTCCGTTTCGTCGCAAAATCCCACACCGATATCTTTCAGGATTTTTTTTACTTCTTCTGCCCAGCGCAGTTCTTCTTCAATATCAACCTCCGTTTTTTCTCCGGCCTCTTCAGGCTGTTTTTCAAGTTCTTCGGCCTTGACAATGCCTCCATATGTCATTGCATAGAGAATACAGATAAAAAAGACTGACATGCAGAGGATTGTTATAATCTCTCCGCGTCCTTTCATTCATTGTCCTCCCTGTCGATACACATCTCTTTCCCCAGCTGAAGTTTCCCTTCCTGTGCATAATAAAAATAAGCATGATTGCTTAAGATTTCTTCCTCAGGCACCTGCGTTTCATTGATTTCCCGCACCATTCTTTCTAATTCTGACTGACGGATCTGAGAGGATTCCGGTACAATGATCACTTCATGGACACTGCTTGGAAGAACATAGAAATTTTCCTTTAAGACTCCTGCAAGCATGTCCAGAATATAAGGGTATGCAATACAGGCCGCCCCATAATTTTTCAGTTTATTAGACAAAACATACATTTTATCTTTTTCCGGGAGTTCCAGTTCTTCATGAATATGCCAGGTTCTCCTTAACAGATTCTCCCGATCATGTTCCCCCGGAGTTGATCTGCTGAGCAGTTCATACACTGCAAAATTCATTCCGAAACATTCTGCCGGAAGCAGACGCTTTGTATTTTCTTTTGCCACATTCCAAAGCTGTTCTTTTGTCACCTTCCATTGTCTCATATGCAGATCTTTGATCAGCATCACTGCCGTCCCATCATTGTCCGCTTCTACAAGTACTGCAAACACAAGTGACAGATCCAAAAATTCTCTATGTGGAACATCCAGAAGTAATTCCTTGTTTTTCTCTGTGTTGATCAGTCGAAAGATGATTCTGTCTTTTACCCCTTCGAAAGAAAGCATTCTCTCATAATCCCATGATTTTTCCTGTCGGATTTCTTCATATAGTTCCACCAGATCTTCAATGATCCAATCCATCTGTTTCCCTTTTTCATATAGTTCAAAAAATTCTTCCAGATAGATTGTCGGCGATATATTAACACCCGGCGTCTCCAGGATTAGTCCTGTACGCTCTGTTGCATTATTTTTTTTCGTCGTATAGACGTTTACCCTGACACCTCCATTTAACTCCTGAGTCAGTTTTTCCTTTACCGCATTTACAAATTCTGTATAATTCACTCTTCTCCTTCCTGATTGCGGTTCATAAAATTAAAATGAGAAACCAGTACGAAATGTACTATTTCAATTGAGTTAGAATTTCCCGGAGAGTTCAGAATCTCTCCAAATAGAATTTCTTAAAATTTAGAACAAATATTATGTGTTCTTTATTATAGACAGGCCTTCCTTAAAAAGCAAGCCAGAATTTTGCATAAATCCGAATTGATTTTTTTAGTGAAAACAGAGATTTTCATCTGATTTTGTCAAAGAAAAAAGGAACCTGCATGATACAGATTCCTTTTTGAAATACAGCTTAAACTGTACTAAATTCGTAATTAAACTCTTGACAGATACTCGCCTGTACGTGTATCAATCTTAAGAACATCACCTGTCTCAACAAACAGCGGTACCATAACAGTAGCTCCTGTCTCAACGATTGCAGGCTTTGTAGCTCCCTGAGCTGTGTCACCCTTGAATCCCGGTTCTGTCTCTGTGATTGCCAGTTCTACGAACAGCGGCGGCTCAACTGAGAATACGTTACCCTTATGGGAACAGATCTTAACGTTCTCATTCTCTTTTACAAATTTCAGAGCGTCTCCAACTACATCAGCGTTGAGAGCGATCTGATCATATGTCTCTACATCCATGAAGTTATACAGATCTCCATCCTGATACAGATACTGCATTTCCTTTCTCTCGATGTGTGCATTCTCGAACTTCTCTGTCGGACGGAATGTCTTCTCTACTACACCACCACTGATGATGTTTTTCAGTTTTGTTCTTACGAACGCTGCACCTTTACCAGGTTTAACGTGCTGGAATTCCAAAATCTGGAAAATATTTCCCTCAATCTCAATTGTTAAACCATTCTTAAAATCTCCTGCTGAAACCATGTATAATCCTCCTTAATTGCATTTCGTTCAGACAATGTAACTGTTCGTTACAGACTTTTTGCTTCTACCATTCTATACTAATTTGCGACTTTTTTCAATCTTTTTTTGCTCTTCTTATAGAAATGAAGCACAATCTTCTCCAAATACCGCTTTAAAACGATCTGAATCTCTTCTTTTGGATTGATCGGATGCACTAAAATGTTGTGTATTCCGACCCTCTTTGCGCCCCATACATCTGTAAAAAGCTGATCGCCGACAAACAGCGTGTCCGCCTGATCTGTTCCCATGATCTCCATCGCATGAAGATAATTCTTTCTTGCAGGCTTCAGCGCATTATAAATATAATGCGTCTGGATCTCCTGATTAAACATCTCTACACGTTTTTTCTGATTGTTGGACAACAGACAGCTTTCAAAGCCAATCTCTCTCAGTCTCTGAAACAGTCTCTTTGCACGTTCATCTGCCGGTGCACCGTGAGGAACCAATGTATTATCAATATCAAAGATTACCCCCCGGTATCCTTGCTCATATAGTTTTTCAAAAGGGATCTTATAAGTCGACCCCAAATATTCATCTGGAAAAAATTTTTCAAACATTATTTTCATCTAACTCCGTAAGCTTTGAAATCAATTCTTCTATGATCCCAAGAATTGATTTCATTATAACAATTCAGTGAAATGATGTCTACTGTTTTTCCAACGCATCCTGCACATTTCTCCTGAATTCTACCCATGCGTCCTCATCCTCCACAAAATATTTCGGACAGATTTTTCCGGTTACATCATAGTGACGGATCACCTGATCTGCTGTCAGATCATATTTTGCACAAAGCCATGCTGTAAGTTGTACAAGTGAGCGGTATGTTGCATCAGTAAACTTTCCATTCTCATCCGGATGACAACATTCAATCGAAATCGTATCCGCATTGCGGTCATTTGAAGCATATGCCATCTCCCAGGTCGGAATGCACTGAATAATCTCTCCTTCCAATCCTATCACAAAATTACTGCTTGCCGAAGTCTCATGGCTATCTTTGAGACCATTAAAATAATCTCTGTTATCCTGCGCTGTACTCCCTGGATTCGCTGTGTAATGGACAACAATCCCATTCACATGGTCAATTGTTGTCCCTGGTCTGGAATACGGATTTACATCTAACAACTGTACATCCATCTCCGGCTGCGTAGCATCCACATCAGCATATTGATTTTTCTTTTGTATACAGGATTTAAAAAGAAGAAAAAGCAGTAAAATCATTAATGGGATCATTATGATCCGCAGCATTTTCCTGCCTCGCTTTTTCTTCCTTCGTATATTCTTCGGCAATGTTTTCCGCCCTGCCAGCTGCTTTCGTCTTGACGTACTCATTCGGTATTTCTCCTGATTTTTAATTCTCTCATTTCCATCGTTTAAAACAAACATCTTCTTATTTCAGCTATTATACCATATGTTTCTTAACCATTTATGAATTTTGTCTTAACTGTTTTATATTCGTATAAAAGAGAAATTCCCGGCAGATCCAGCTCTCACTGAACCTCCGGGAATTTCTCAAGGCGTTCCTATATATTATTTTATTATATCAGGGATGTGATTTTTCATCCCGTCAGGTAATGCGGAATATCCGCAATACTTCCACTTATCTGTCTGCAGGTAATCTGCAAACCTTCAATTTACTCGTCTACACTGTAGTTCGGAGCTTCTTTTGTAATATGAATGTCATGTGGATGACTTTCTTTCAGTGATGCCGCAGAGATCTTCACAAATCTTCCGTTCTCCTTGAGTTCTTCGATTGTGTGTGTTCCGCAATATCCCATTCCTGAACGAAGTCCACCCATGAGCTGGAATACCGTATCTTCTACAGATCCCTTGTAAGCTACACGTCCTTCTACTCCTTCCGGAACAAGTTTCTTTGCATTCTCCTGGAAATAACGGTCTTTACTTCCGTTCTCCATCGCTGCGATGGATCCCATTCCACGATATACTTTATATTTTCTTCCCTGGTACAGTTCGAATGTTCCCGGGCTTTCATCACATCCTGCGAAGATGCTTCCCATCATACATACATTCGCACCCGCTGCGATTGCCTTTGTCATATCTCCTGAGTACTTGATACCACCATCTGCAATGATCGGAATACCATACTCTTTAGCAACTTCGTAACAATCCATAACAGCTGAAACCTGAGGTACACCAATACCTGCAACGATACGTGTTGTACAGATAGATCCAGGTCCGATACCAACTTTAACTGCATCTACACCAGCTTCGA
>OGCQ01000992.1_pt1 | contig 39341 bp, 41 predicted proteins | sample 1570161 | NCBI WGS metagenome assembly OGCQ01 (sample SAMEA4384402, study PRJEB24528) | human gut metagenome | reverse complement strand
TACACCTTTGCGTTCTGGTATCTGGGCGAAGACGAGCAGAACGCCACCGCGTATGACTTTAATACTCCCGTCACAGGCGACATCACCCTGACGGCGAAGTGGAACATCAACAAGTATACCGTCACCTTTAATTCCTACGGCGGCACGCCCGTTCCGCCCGCGCAGGAAGTGGAATACGGCCACACCGCGACCAAGCCTGCCGACCCGACGCTCAAGGGCTACACCTTTGCGTTCTGGTATCTGGGCGAAGACGAGCAGAACGCCACCGCGTATGACTTTAATACCCCCGTCACAGAGAACATCACCCTGACGGCGAAGTGGAACATCAACAAGTATACCGTCACATTTAATTCCTACGGCGGCACGCCCGTTCCGCCCGTGCAGGAAGTGGAATACGGCCTCACCGCGACCAAGCCTGCTGCTCCCGAGAAGACCGGCTATACCTTCGACGGCTGGTATCTGGGCGATGAAAAGTATGACTTCTCCGCTGCTGTTGAGCAGAACATCACCCTGACGGCGAAGTGGCATGTCACCCTGCACAACATCTACGCGTATGCAAGACTGAACAGCTATTTTGCACCGCTGACCACGAGCGAGTTCGATACGCCTGTCACGCTGAATGAGGCGACCCTGTCCCGTCTCGGCCTCGGCAGCTACAACAGCCTCGGCTACATTTCTATCGGCAGCTTTACCTTCGATGCAATGCCGCTGACGAGCGATCTGTACTTCGGCGATGACGCAGAGCTGAGCGCAGTTGCTGAGAAGCTGGCGACCGACATCGCCCTCGAAACCGGCGTTTCTGACAAGATCGCCGAGAAGATCGCCTGGACGGCCCTGTACAAGACCGTAAACGAAGAGGACATGGAGCCCGGCTATCCGGCAGAAGCCGGCTACCAGCTCTCCGGCAACCTGAACCTCGCATCCGTTACGTTCAGAGCCGGTGCTGAGAACGTCGGGAATATGCCCGCTGTCAACTACACCCGTGACGACGGCGTGATCGACTTCTACGACTTCTACTTCGCTGGCGACACCATCACCATGCCCGCCGACCCGACCCGCGAAGGTTATATCTTCGAGGGCTGGAGCATTAAAGTCCTTCCGGATGAAAATGATGCCGACCACCTTGACGCTGACGGCGCAGACGATGCGGCCGATGAAACGCTCCTCAAGTCTGGCGACACCTACACCATCACCGGGGGCGGCGTGATCTTCACTGCACAGTGGGAGAAGAAGACGTTCACAGTCAAGTACTACCTCCCGGATGAAACCGGTGCGTGGGTAGAAAAGAAGATGGACACGGTTGACTCTGTTGACTATGCCACCTACAGCCTGTGGACTCCGAATGCAGAAGATGGTTACGAATTCAGCGGCTGGTATCAGAAACCAGCTGATATTGGCGTAAAAGCTAAGGTCGAAAAGCTGTACATGGCCAAGGAATGGAAGCTCTACGGCAAATTTACGCCCATTGAGTACACCATTCAGTATGTATACAACGACGGCAAGGCCACCAGCACCAACCCCACGACGTACACGGTTGAGAGCGATACCATCACGCTGGCCGATGCGACCGGCGCTGACTGGGGCAAGACGTTCCTTGAGTGGCACGACGAGAACGGCCAGAAGATCACCGAGATCCCCACTGGCTCGACTGGCGACCGCGTTATCACGGCATACTGGAACTGGCCTGTCCATCTCCACTACCTCGATAAGGACAACAACGAGATCGAAAGCGCTACGCTCTATGTCAGCGAGCTTGAACCCGGCGCATGCGTCCTGCCGACCGGCGAAAAGACCGGTTATGACTTCGACGGCTGGTATGAAGCCAAAAAGGATATCGGCACCGCCAGTCACAAGCTGAACGCTCTGTCCATAGCCAAGAAGTGGGAACTCTACGGGCGCTACACGGCAAAGACCGACGTGAGCTACACGGTCAAATACCTGCGTGAAGGCGACAATAAGGTTCTCGCGCCTGAAAAGGTCGTGACCGATCAGACGTTCGACACCGAAGTGACCGAGCAGGCCGCAGACGTGGTCGGCTACACGCCGGACGCACCCAGCAAGACGATGATCCTTGATGAATACAACAAGGTTCTCACGTTCTCCTATTCGGCCAACACCTACGACTACACCGTCCGCCACATCAAGCAGCTGCCCGACGGCTCCTATGACGAGGCAAACGCTGAGGTCGAAACGCTGAGCGGCAAGTTTGAAGCGCTCGCAGCCGTGACCGCGAAGGACTACGGCTCTCACTATCCGACCAACGACGCTGACACGAAGCAGAACATCAAGATCGAAAAGGGTCTGACGATCGATGTCAAGTATGATCTCGACGAGCATACCCTGACCTTCGAAACCAACGGCGGCTCCGCCATCAACCCGGTCACGGTCCGCCACGGCAATGCAGTTGCAAGACCCGCTGACCCGACCAAGGACAAGTACACGTTCATTGGCTGGTATGCCGACCCCGAATTCACCGAGGAGTATGACTTCGCAACGGTTCTGGAAGCAGACAAGACCATCTACGCCAAGTTTGAACTGACGTCCACCCCGATCGGCGACATCTATGTCCGCTACGATGTGCTCCACATCAAGCAGCTGCCCGACGGCACCTATGATCTGGCCAACGCTGAGGTCGAGCACCTGAGCGCCAAGAAGGACACCACCGTCACCGCGGTCATCAAGGATTACAGAGCAACGCATCACGTCAATGTCAACCGCACGCTGAGCAAGCTGACCGGCACGGCTATCCAGCCCTACAGGGGCGTGGACGGCAAGCCTGTCTACACCATCCTGTCGGTCTACTACGATCTGGACTTCCATACCCTGACGTTCGACACCATGGGCGGCTCCAAGATCGCGCCGGAAACGGTTCGCCATGGCCTGACGGTTGCGAAGCCCAAGGATCCCGTCAACGGCGGCTACATCTTCGACGGCTGGTACACCGACAAGACCTACAGGACCCCGTACAACTTCGCGACCCCGCTGACGCAGGATACGACGATCTATGCCAAGTGGTTCCTGATCGTCCTGCCCGGCGTCACCGTCAAGAAGAACACCCCGAAGCTCAACACCGCTGATCACTTCGCGTATGTCCAGGGCTATCCCGACGGCACTGTGAAGCCCGCAGGCAACATCACCCGCGCTGAGACGGCCGCGATCCTCTTCCGTCTCATGGACGAAGGCTCCCGCAAGACCTATTACTCCACCACAAGCGGCTTCCGCGATGTCGCCTCCGGCAGCTGGTACAACACCTACGTTGCGACTCTGAACAACGCCGGTGTCATCACCGACAGCTCCAACGGCTACTTCCGCCCGAATGAAGCCATCACCCGTGCAGAGCTCGCCGCCATGCTCGCTAAGTTCTCCGAGACGACCGGCGCTGCGAACTACTTCAATGACGTGTCCGCCAAGTACTGGGCGGCCAACGCCATCGCGATCTGCGCCAAGCTCGGCTGGATCACCGGCTATCCCGACGGCACCTTCCGTCCGGACAAAAACGTGACCCGTGCTGAACTCATGGCTATGATCAACCGTGCCACCGGCCGTGCACCCAAGTCCGCCGACGCATTCCTGCCCGGCATGAAGACCTGGATCGACAACACCTCCGATAAGTGGTACTACCTCGACGTGCAGGAAGCTACCAACAGCCATTCCTACACGGTCAAGGGTTCCGAAACCTGGACGGCTCTGACCTCCGACCCCAACTGGTCGCTGTACGAGTAAGCCTCTTCGGACGCAATTCCCCGGTATAATCCAAATCAGCCCCTGCCGCCAATTCGGCGGCAGGGGCTGAAAAATTCCCCCGGCGGCGCAGTCCACGACGGACTGCCGCTGGGGGAAGCTGTTTATTTTTGGACGCTGCGCGTTATAACCGGCCCAGACGGAACTGCTCGATCATTTCACCGGTCAGGCTGATATGGGAGTAATCCTCCGGCAGCTCGCTGCGCAGGTGCCAGCTCGCCTCAGCCAGCTCGGATTCCTGCACGGTGATCCTGTCGCTGCCGTCCAGCTCACAGACGAAGCCCATCAGGAGCGTGTCCGTGAACACCCACGGCTGGGATTTGTAAAAGCGGAGGTTTTTGACCCGGAGGCCAGCCTCCTCCATGACCTCGCGGTGCACCGTGTCCTCAATCGACTCACCGATCTCATTAAAGCCCGCGATGAGGGCATATTTTTTGAACGGCCGACCGCGATAGCGCGTGAGCAGCAGCCGGTCGCCGTCGTGCACCGCGACGATCACAGCCGGGCAGATCTTCGGGTAGACCGTGTTTTTGCAATGCGGGCAGACCATGGCGCGCTCTACTGCACTTTTTTCCATGCGCGCGCCGCATCTGCCGCAGAATTTCTGGGAATCATACCAGCGGTACAGGCTTTCGCCCGCAGCGGCGGCGAACAGGGCGGCGCTTGTCCCGTCCGTCATGGCGCGGAGCGACGAAGAGGGAGCATAGCGGAACGTGTCTGTCTCGCCGGGGTGAGCGGAGACGAGATAATACGCTGTTTCGTCGATGGAAAACGCGTACTGCGCCTCGCCGCCGTCCGGGATCTCGCACATCCGGGGCAGCGTGAGCGTTTCGCCGCTCAAATTACAGTAAACTGTATGATCCGGCTCAAAAATCAGCGCAATATCATCCGGCGACGGTGCTTTCCACGACATTTCATTGTGATACATATGCGGATACAGATCCTGAAGCATAGCTTTCCCTCCTCAGCGCCGGGCGAAGAACACTTCAATCTCCGCCCGGCCTGCCTGTACGCTGCCCTGCGCGAAAAACGGCTTTCCGCCGCCGCGTCCGTGCAGCTGCGCGTTCAGCTCCTTTACCAGCTGCCGCAGATCGCCGTCCTGTTCGCCGACGGCGTATTTATAGCCGTCCGCGTCGCTGCCCGCGAAAACAGCCGCACGACCCCCGCAGGCCGACATGACCAGATCAGTCAGCCGCCGCAGGCTGTCCGGGTTCATCGCAGGCTCAAACAGCAGGACGTTTCCTGCCCCGGCAAGTGCCTGCGCCTTCTGCGCAAACACAGCCTCTTCCAGCCCGGCTGCGCGCTGCTTCTGCGCAGCCTCTGCGTCCAGAAGCCGACGCACGGCGGCAGCCGTCTCCAGCGGCTTCGCCGACAGCAGGCCTGACACGCGCCGGTTCTGCTCGGCAATTTCGCTCAAATAGGCAAGCGCACGTCTGCCGCACAGAATTTCCAGCCGCACGCCGTCATGGAATTTCACGCAGGAGAAAATTTTGATCAGCCCAATTTCCCCGGTGCTGCTTACGTGCGTCCCACAACAGGCGCAGATGTCCGCGCCGGGGATGGTCACGATGCGCACCTGACCGGTCAGCTCCTTCTTGCTGCGGTAGGGGATGGTCTTCAGCGCCTCGGCATCCGGGTATGTAATTTCAATCGGGACGTTTTTCCAGACCCACTCGTTGGCCTCGGCCTCGACGGCGGACAGGTCCTCCTGCGTCAGCATACCGGAAAAATCAATGGTCACAAAATCCGCGCCCATGTGGAAGCCGACGTTTTCATAGCCGAAGCGGCGGTGTATCACGCCGGAGAGAATATGCTCGCCGGAATGCAGCTGCATGAACGCGAACCGGCGGCCATAATCGATTTGACCCTCGACAATCTGCCCCACGGCAAGCGGCTGTTCACAGAAATGCACGATCTCGCCGCCGCGCTCGTGCGTGTCGGTCACGCGGATGCCGGACAGAACGCCGGTGTCGCCCGGCTGGCCGCCGCCCTCCGGATAAAAGCAGGTTCTGTCCAGCACGACATCATAGCCGTGCTTTCCCGGCTGACAGGATACAACGCGCGCTTCAAACGCTGCCTGATGCGCGTCCTGATAATAGAGCTTTTCTGTTGCCATATTGACACCTCTTGTCAGATTTTCAACTATCATAGCACACAATCCGTCAAAATTCCACTGGAATTCGTTCGGATTTTGGTTGACAAACCAGGGAAATCAACCTATTATATAAGTTAGGCGATTTCAAAAGCGCCCGATATTCTGAAACAAAAAGGGGGAAGAACAAATGGACGCAGGAAGTAGTAGCGGCACATCTGCAGGCCGAAGTCGGCCCGAGCACCAGCCGCCTTTGTGCGTCCGGTGCTTGCAGCCCCTGTCATTCTTCGATTGATGTGCCTGCGTTGTGTCTTTACCTTCCTATTCTTTACATTTAGGAGGAACAAGACATGGCAGAAAGCAATTTTTCCCTGCAAAAGACCCTGACCATGCTGCTCGACGAGAAGAAGTATCATTCTCTGCGCGACATCCTCAGCACCATGAATCCCGCCGACATCGCCGCCATTTTTGACGATCTCGATCAGGCGCGCCTGCCGCTTCTGTTCCGGCTTCTGCCGAAGGAGCTGGCCGCCGAAACGTTCGTCGAAATGGAGCCGGAGGCGCAGGAGCTTCTGATTCAGGGCTTCTCGGATTCCGAGCTGAAGGAGGTCATCGACGAGCTTTACGTCGACGACGCCGTCGATATCGTGGAGGAAATGCCCGCGAACGTCGTGCAGCGCATCCTGACCCAGGCCGAGCCGGATATGCGCAAGCAGATCAACGAGATCCTGCGCTACCCGGAGGATTCCGCCGGCTCGATCATGACCACCGAATATGTCTCCCTGCGCCCGAATATGACGGTCGAGGAAGCGATTTTGCGCATCCGCCGCACGGGCATCGACAAGGAGACGATCTACACCTGCTACGTGACGCGCGGCCACAAGCTCATCGGCCTCACAAGCGTCAAGGACCTGCTTCTGTGCGAGGACGACGATGCGACCATCGAGTCCATCATGCAGGAGCACGTCATCACCGTCGGCACGCTCGACGATAAAGAGCAGGTCGCCCAGATGTTCAGCAAGTACAACTTCCTCGCTCTGCCGGTCGTGGACACGGAGAACCGGCTGGTCGGCATCGTAACCTTCGACGACGCCATGGACGTCATGGAAGACGAGGCCACGGAGGACATGGAAAAGATGGCCGCTATGCTGCCGTCCGAACACCCGTATATGCGTTCGACCCCTGTCGAGATCTGGAAAAACCGTATCCCGTGGCTGCTGCTGCTGATGGTTTCGGCGACGCTGACGGGCATCGTCATCACAAGATTTGAAAACTCGCTGGCTGCCCTGCCGTGCCTCACGGCGTTCATCCCCATGCTGATGGACACCGGCGGCAACTCCGGCTCGCAGGCCTGCGTGTCCATCATCCGCGGCATCAGCCTGAATGAGATCGAATTCCGCGACCTGGGACGCGTGGTCTGGAAGGAGATCCGCGTGTCCGTCCTCTGCGGCGTGTGCCTGGCAATCGCCTGCTTCGCGAAGATCATCGTGGTCGATATGCTGCTGTTAAAGAGCGAGAGCGTGACGTATCTGGTAGCCTTTGTCGTCTGCGCGACGATGGCCGTGACGGTCTGCCTTGCCAAGATCGTCGGCTCAACGCTGCCGCTGCTGGCTAAAAAGCTCGGCTTCGACCCGGCTGTGATGGCCTCGCCGATCATCACAACGATCGTGGACTTCCTGTCCCTGCTTGTCTATTTCGCTTTTGCGACCGCAATGCTCGGCATCGGATAAAAAACCGCCCGCTGCACATAATGTGCAGCGGGTTTTTGTGCAAAAACGGCAAAAAACAGACGCAGTTGGTAGGGGCGGGGCTCTGCTCCGCCCGGCGGAAAACGCTGCGTTCGCGTGAGAACTTGCGGCAAATTCGTATGCAGTTACCCACTTGGTTGTAGGGGCCGACGACTCTGTCGGCCCTGAAAATGCTGCGTCCTGCGGGCGGACAGAGTCGTCCGCCCCTACACCGAAATGCGCAGATGCATACGAATTTGCCGAGGATTTCCGATGATTCGGTGCATTCTGCCGGGCGGAGCAGAGCCCCGCCCCTACCAAAATTGTGCGTATTTTTGGGGGTGCTCCGAAATCTGCTGCGGTCGAATCCGCTCAGCGCAAAACTGGGAACAGGAGCTTCTGGTTTTCCTGCGTGTACATATTTTCCCGCGTAATGAGGACGCAGGAAACCTCAACGAAATCGTCGGTCTGCTCGCCGTTTGCCACGCGAACGGCCTGCTGGACGGCCACGTAGCCCATGTTGAACGGCCGCTGCGTGACAATGGCCTGAATGATGTTCTGCTCTAAAAACTGGATCTGCCGCTGCGAATTGTCGCAGCCGACGACATAGACGCGCCCGCCCATGCCCAGCTCGACCAGCGCGTTTGCCGCGCCGACGTTGCAGACCTCGTTCGTGCACACAAAGCCCCGGATATCCGGGTCGGCGGAAAGAAGCTCCGTCGTGATCGTCTGCGCCTGTTCGGTCGAGTTGTCGCAGCAGAAGCTGCCGAGGATCTCGATATTTCCTGCCTCGTTCAGTGCGTCCAGAACGCCGCGCGTGCGTTCAATGCCCGTTGTGGTCGTCAGCATATGCTGAATGACCGCGACCTTTCCGCCCTCCGGCAGATAGGATGCCATGGCGCGGCCCATCTCCAGCCCGATCTCATAGCTGTTGCTGCCGACAAAGCAGGCGCGGCCTGCGGCATTGACGTCCGTGTCGATCGCAACGACGCCGATCCCGGCAGCGATGGCTTCCTCCGTTGCTTCCGCGCAGCGGTCATAGTCCGCGGCAGAGAGGATCATGACGTCCGGCTTATCCGCTGTCACCTGCCGGATCAGCTCGATCTGCTTGTCAATGTCAATTTCGCGCGGCGAGGTCAGGACCTTCAGCTCGACGCCGTATTCCTCCGCCGCCTTTTCAACGCCGGACAGGAGCGTTCCCCAGAACTCCGCGACCTCTGTCACGGTTTTCAGAACCAGCGTCACCCGCAGCGGCTTCTGTGCTGCCGCGCAGCCCGCAAGATTCAGGAGCAGACAGAGCAGCAGGAGAAAAACGGTGCATTTTTTAATCCTCCGCATGGCTGTCCTCCTCCTTTCCACGTACAATGGGCAGCACGAGCATGACCATTGTGCGCACACCGGGCGTAGAATAATACTTCATAACGGCGTCCGGGCCGAAGAACAGCTGCAGCCGCTCGTTGACGTTATAAACGCCGATCTTGGTGCTCTCCGCGTCGGATTCCTTTTTGTCGAGAATGGTTTCCAGCTGCTCCGGCGTCATGCCCACGCCGTCGTCCTCGACGGTGATGAGCAGGCGGTCCTCCTCCAGCAGCGACTCAATGCGCACCGTGCCGCCCTGCTGCTTGACCTTGATGCCGTGATAGATCGCGTTTTCCACCAGCGGCTGCAAAATGAGCTTCGGCAGCAGGCAGTCCTCCGTCTGCGGGTCAAGGTCGATCTCGTAGCGGAGCTTTTCGTTGTAGCGCATCTTCTGGATGGTCAGATAGCTGCGCACATGGGCGATCTCCTTTTTGAGCGTGTTGGTGTCGGAGCCGTCGCCGATGGAAGAGCGCAGCAGCAGCGCCAGCGCACTCGTCATCTCCACGACCTCCGCATTGCGTCCGGCGTGGCTCATCCAGATAATAGAGTCGAGCGTGTTGTAAAGAAAATGCGGCTGGATCTGCGCCTGCAGCGCCTTCCATTCGCTCTTGCGCTTCTGCTCCTCGCTGCGCAGCCGTTCGTCCATCAGTTCGGCAGTTTTGGCGATCATGTGGTCAAAGCTGTCGGACAGCTGGCCAAGCTCCGTGCGGGAGGATACCTGGCTGCGCACGTGCAGATCGCCGTCCTCCACGCGCCGCATCGTCTGCATCAGACGGCGGATGGGTCCTGCGATGGAGCGCGAGAGCTGAAGCGCGAACACCAGCGCAAGAATGAGCGCCGCCGCCGCGATGAGCAGATAGGTCTTGTAGATCCTGTCCTGACTGCGCAGCAGCTCCTGCGTGTAGGCAACGCCCACCGCCGTCCATCCGGTGGCCTCCGATGCGCAGGCTACATAGAGCCTGCGCATCCTGCCCTTGCCGGAGAGCGTGCGGCCGTCCGCCGCTGCCAGCACCTCCGCGACGTTTTCCTCCTTCAGTCCCGCATAGATCAGATCCTGCTGCGGGTGCCAGAGGATGCCGCCGCTCTGGTCGATCAGATAGATATAGCCCCGGCTGCCGAGCTGGATATCCGCGCAGAGCCGGTCGATGATCTGGTAGTTAAGGTCGATGAGCAGAACGCCCTGCATATTCCCTGCGCGGTCGAGCACGGCCTTGGAGAACGAAACGACCCAGTTGTACTGGCCCGCGATCAGGTTTTCCACGCGCGAGGAGGAAACCTGTACCTCGTGCGGTTCCTGCAGCGCGGCCTGGTACCAGTCTGCATTCTGGTAATTGGAATATGTGTTGAGCGACGCACCCTCGCTTCCGAACAGCGCGCCGCCGGATTCCGGGATCAGGGCGATGGCCGTGATCTCCGAGCGGATCTTCTGTGCGGCGGCCAGCTGCTCCTGCGCTTCGCGGCAGGCCGCGTCCGTCAGCCGGTGCTCGTTGGCCGCACGCAGATAGGCCGCGACTGCGCCGTTGTCGACAATAAAATCGGAAATATCCTTCATGTACTCCACGTACATATCAAGCTCGGCGTTGACGCGGCGGATCAGCTGCTCGGTGTACTCCGTCGAGCTGTCCAGCAGCTCGTTCGTCGAGACGCTGATCGACACATAGGTCATGGCTGCCGTAATGACGAGGATCAGCAGCATGAACAGCGCCGCGATCCGCGTGCCGATGGAGTGCCGGGAAAAAAGTCGTGCTTCGGTCATGTTCCGCTCTCCGCCTCCCTGTACTGCCGGGGCGTCATGCCGGTTCTGCGGCGGAAGGTGAGCGAGAAATAATGCGGGTCGGCAAAGCCGATGCGCTCGGCGATCTCATAGGTGCACAGCCCCGTTTCACGCAGATATTCCTTGGCCTTCTCCATACGCAGGTTTGTCAGATATTCCACGAACGACTGGCCGGTCTTTTCCTTGAATACCGTTGAAAAATAGCTGCGGCTGACGCCGAGATGCTCCAGCACGTCCGGCAGCTTGAGATCGCAGTCGGCATAGTGCTCGTTAATATACGCGACGGCCAGACGGCCGCAGCGAGCGGCAGGCGTGTCGTTCTGCTGGGCCTGACATTGCAGAATATAGCCCTCAAGCCGCTCGACGGACAGCCGTACCTCCTCCAGCGCATAGCCCTGCTGCGGAAGGAGCATGGCGGGCGCGCGCAGCAGCTGCTCGCGCGTCAGATGCGAGGCCACGAGGATCTGCAGGCGCTGCAGAACGGGGCGGCACTCGCTCTCATGCACCCTGCGGCGGCGCATACAGGTAAAAAGCGTCCCGGTCAGCTCCAATGCACGGCTGCCGCTGCCGGATTGGAGCGTGCTTGCGATCTGCGCCGCAGTCGGACAGTCGTCCGTCTGCAAAGAGCCGGAGGATTTGCGCAGCTCCGGGTCAAACAACAGTGTCTCGCCTGTGGAAAACGCATAGCCCAGCGCATGCTGCGCCTCCTGCGCGGACTGCCGCAGGCCGTCAAGCCCGGCATAGGCCCCGCCGATCCCGATGGGGGCGGTGATCTCCGCCTCCTGCATCACTGCGCGCAGATGGCGCGCTCCGGCGGCGGTGCGCGCCATGAGTTCCGCCGTTTCATCGCCGCTGACGATGAGCATAACGTGCTGGTCGCCGAGCAGCCGGAGCTGCGCGGGCGCACAGCCCTGCGCCACCCGATGTCCCTGCGCCTCAAAGCCCTCGGGGCGCTGCGGCAGCGCCGCCAGCGCGACCGCATGGAACCGCCCGCCAAGCTCAACACCGGCGGCAAGCGTCGCCTCCGGCAGCTCCTGCGCCGTGTCGGACTGTAAAAGCCCCTGAAAGAAATGATCCTTCAGCACCTCGTCTGCCAGCACGGCCCGGCTGTAAAGCCCCTGCCGGTTGTCCCGGCGCGAAAGCTCCGCAGACAGGTTCTCCAGCAGCTGATCAAACTCCTTCGGGCTGACGGGCTTGAGCAGATAATCGTGGACATGGTACCGGATGGCCTTCTGCGCATAGGAAAACTCGCTGAAGCCGGTCAGCACGACGACGATCGTGTCCGGAAATTTCTCATAGATGTTCCGCGCCAACTCCAGCCCGTCGACAAAGGGCATACAGATATCCGTGATGACCACATCCGGCAGCACGGATTCGAGCTGTTCAAGCGCCTGACGGCCATTTTCAAAGACATGGGGCGGCGCAAAGCCGAATTTGTCCCAATTGGTGTTCTGTGCCATGGACTCCCGGACAAGCATTTCATCCTCTACAAGCATGATCTGGTACATACGGCGCGCCCTCCTTTGTATTTGTTATTAGTGTATAACAAAACGGTCAAAATTGCAATCAAATTTAGCAATTCGCCAATATGCCCGTGCGGTATGACGCGGAAAAATTCGCCAATATCGAACGTATCCGGTTGCTGAACGATATTCGGCATGATATAGTAAAGGAAACGCAATGAACAGAAAGGAAGCTTCAGCATGGCAGAACAGGAAGGCAAAACCATACACTCCGTTGCGAAGGCGATCCGTCTTCTCGACATTCTGACGGAAAGCGGTCAGCCCGCTTCCCTGACGGAGCTTTATCAGAAAACCGGCTGGCCGAAGAGCACGATCCACGGTCTGCTGTCCACGATGCGCGAATCCGGACTGATCGAGCAGATGCCGAATGGCCGCTACTGGCTGGGCATCCGCCTGTTTGAATACGGCTGTGCCGTCTCCAACTCATGGGATATCGGTACGATTGCACGGCCGCATATGCAGAGTATCTGCGCTGAACTTGGCGAGAGTGTATTCCTGTCGGTTTTTGACCGTGCAGCAGTCGTAACGCTGGCAGAGGAGGAGTCCCGCGCAAGTCTTCGCGTCGTGTCCGAGGTCGGCGCACGGCTTCCGGTCTATTGTACGTCGCAGGGAAAGCTGTTTCTTGCCAACAGTTCCCCGGCGGAGTGCCGCCGCATTCTTACACACACCGAACTCAAGGCCTTCACGCCCCATACACTTACCACGCCAGAGCAGTTTGTGCCCGAACTTACCCGCATCCGTGAGCAGGGCTACGCTGTGGAAAACGGCGAGTATAAGATCGGCCTGCGCTCCGTCTCCGCGCCGATCCATGACGTGACCGGCGAGGTACGCTACGCCATCGGCTGCGTCGGAATGTTCCGGCAGGTGCAGTCCGACGAGTTTCTCCGCGCCATCCGCCTCGTCTGCGCCGCAGCCGAGACGATCTCCCGCGCCATCGGCTATCACGGATAAACAGGCCCGCCGGACAGTTTTTTCTGTCCGGCGGTTATTTTGCTTGCATGTATGCGGCATCGCATGATATACTGGAAGGGAAAAAGAAAGAAAAAGGGGGATCCTTCATGTCCAAGACCTTCCTGCGGCGGCTGTTCGTGCTGGCGCTGTGCGCCTGTCTCGTGCTGCTGGCCGTATTGCCCGCCGGGGCCGATTTCGGCGATTATTCCGGCGATTCCGACTACGGCAGCTCCTCTGATTGGAGCAGCTCCGACTCCGATTGGGACTGGAGCAGCAGCGATTCCGACTATTCCAGCAGCTCCGAATCCTCCGGCGGGATCAGTACCATCGTCGTCGGAGCCATCATCGTCTTCATCGCGATCGTTTCGACCTCACGCACAAAGAAGAAGAAGGGAGCGTCCGGCGGCACCAGCTGGTCCGCGGCTGCGAACCGCAAGCTGAAGCCCATGGCTGAGTATGAGCAGCTCGACGAAAACTTCGACAAGGCTGAGCTGACCTCCAAGCTGTCGAACCTGTATGTACAGATGCAGGATTGCTGGCAGAAGAAGGATATCTCGCCCATCCGTCCGTACTGCACCGACGCGTTCTTCACGCAGATGGACAATCAGATCCAGCGCAAGAAGCAGCAGGGCCAGACCAACTACATCGAGCGCATCGCGGTTCTGTCCGTGGAGCTGCGCGGCTGGTGCCAGGAGGGCGGCAACGACGTGCTCGTCGCCCGTCTGAACACGCGCATCGTCGATTACACGCTCGACGACAAGACCGGCAAGCTCATCTCCGGCAGCAGAGACAAGGAGAAGTTCATGGTCTACGAGTGGGATCTTGTCCGCACGACCGGCACGAAGACCGAGAAGGACAAACCCATGCAGACCGTCAACTGCCCGAACTGCGGCGCACCGGTCGAGATCAACGCCAGCGCCAAGTGCCCGTACTGCGGCAGTGTCATCACCCTCGAGGAGCACGACTTCGCCCTCAATGCCATCCGCGCCATCTCTCAGCAAACGAGAGGATAACGCGCCCCGGCAAACGCATTCCACTAAAAAACTCCACCGCCCAGGCCGAGCGGTGGAGTTTTTTGAAATCTAGCTTCTGCGCGGCGCTTACGCCTGCAGATTGAGCGCGGGATTCATATAATAGACGTTTTTCTCGTCCAGCCTCCGGCGCAGCAGCTCAATGGCCTCGCCGAAGCGCTGGAAATGCACGATCTCGCGCTCCCGCAGGAAGCGAATGGCGTCGTTCACATCCGGGTCGTCAGAAATGCGGAGGATATTGTCATACGTCACGCGCGCTTTCTGCTCTGCTGCCAGATCCTCCGTGAGGTCGGCGATGGGGTCGCCGGTGACGGCCATGGTCGCGGCGCTCCAGGGCGTGCCGGAGGCGGCCTGCGGGCAGACACCGGCGGTGTGGTCGACAAAATAATTCGCAAAGCCTGCCGACTCGATCTGCTCCTGCGTGAGCGTCCGCGTCAGCTGGTGCACGATCGTGCCGACCATCTCCAGATGCCCCAGTTCCTCAGTACCAATGTCGGTCAGCAGCCCCTTCAGCTCAGGATACGGCATGGAATAACGCTGACTCAGATAGCGCAGAGACGCGCCAAGCTCCCCATCTGGACCACCATACTGGGAAATTATAACAGCTGCCAGCTGCGGGTTCGGGTTTGCGATGCGGATGGGGTACTGCAGCTTTTTTTCATATACAAACATCGTTTATTCCTCCGTTTCCGCGTCCCAGGGCCATGGATCGTCCAGCCATGTATAGCAGCCGCCCGCGGCGGCCTCCATCTGCGTGAGCGCCATGCCGCTGTCCTCCGCCTGCTGCCGCAGCATTTCATACTGCTCGACGTACTGGTTGAACAGCTGCACGGCCTCCTCGTCGTCCGCGTGGGTATCCAGGTACAGGCCAAGCTCGGTAATGGCGAAATTCGCCGCCTGAAGGTCCTGCATACTCTGCATACCGTCCGCGCTGCGCGGCTCGACGCCGCTTGTGCCGCGATATGGAAGGTCAAGCCCCGGAAACAGCGTGCCCTTCATCAGCGCACGTCCCGCCGTATAGCGGTCGGGGTTCTGCCCCTGGAACGGGACGTAGGGATTGGCCAGCGGCGCGCAGGCGGGAAGCGTTCCCCGCGTATCGCCGCAGCCTTCGGCAGTCTGGGCCGCCTGTGTCTGCATATCAGCCAAAAAGATCGGCTCCTCTCAAGAGATTCGGGCGCATTCGCCCTGAACCAATCTATGCGGCGCTGCTTCGACAGGTGACGGGGACTCTGTACTTTTTCTCCGTCAGATGGTATACTGAGATAAAATGCCACAGCCGGGCGCTCCGGATGCGGCAGCTTTTCGGGAGGTTCCTGTATGCTTTCTGCGTTTCACGGCCTGTGTATGGCGCTGGCTGACAGCGTCCCCGGCGTGTCCGGCGGGACGATCGCGTTTATTCTCGGCTTTTATGACGATCTCCTGCGTGCGCTGCAGGGCCTGTTCAACGGAAAAGGTCCCGTGCGGCGGCAGAGCCTGCGCGCACTGCTGCGCTTCGGCATCGGGTGGGGCGTCGGAATGGCTGCCTGCATTCTGGCGCTGGCGGAATTATTTGAGCTGCACGTCTATTTTATGTGCAGTCTGTTTCTGGGGCTGAGCGCGGCGGCGTTTCCGCTGGTAGCCCGCGCGGAGCGCGGTGCGCTGCGAAATACCGCGCGGTACGCGCCGCTGGCGCTGCTCGGCGCGGCGCTCGTCGTGGGGCTTACGCTGCTGCGCGAGGACGCAGCGGTTTCGCTGCGCGTCGACTTTTCGGAGCTTCGCGTCTGGCCGCTTCTGTACCTGTTTGTCTCCGGCGCGATCGCCGTCAGCGCGATGATCCTGCCGGGGATCTCCGGGTCGACGCTGCTTCTGATCGCGGGCGTCTATCTGCCTGCGATGCACGCGCTGCGTCAGCTGCTGCGGCTCGATTTTTCCGGGCTTCCCGGCATTCTGGCGCTTGGGCTTGGCGCAGCGGCGGGCGCAGCGCTGGCTGCCCGCGCCATCCGCGCCGCGCTGCGCCGCTTCCGGAGCCAGATGGTGTGGCTGATCCTCGGCCTGATGGCAGGCTCACTGTACGCCATCGTGATGGGCCCCGCCGGACTTCAGACACCGCAGACTCCGGTAAGCCTTCAGACGTTTTCGATGCCGGGCTTCCTGCTGGGCGCGGCGGTGCTCCTGCTGCTGGAGCTGCTGCGCGCCCACCGGCCGAATGCGGAAAAATCATCACGGTGACGCACCGGCGGGGGACGGAGCAGCCACGCCGCAGGGCCGCCTTTTCGATTCTTTTTGCGTTTTTTCTCAAAATGTAGTATAGTGTACAAAACAAACAGGAGGCGCATACGATGATCGAGGTCGAGTTATCTAATATTTGGGGGAGCGTCAGCCTGCCGGATCTGCTGTCCGGGGAAAAGGATCTGTTTGACGCGCATATGCAGCTCCGGACCAACGTGCCGGACGGCCCGGACTTTCTTGGCTGGCTGAACGCGCCGGAGGGCGTGATGGCCCGCGCAATGCTCGCGATCGGCAAGGCTGCAGAGAAGATCGCGGAGCTCGGCGATACACTTGTGGTCGTCGGCAGCGGCGACGCGCCGCTTGCGGCGCAGGCGGCGATCCGCGCACTTGGAAAAGAGGGGAGTGTCCGGCTGATTTTTGCGGGCACAAGCCTGTCCGCAAGCGCCTACGAGCAGCTGTGCAGCCGGCTCGAGGGGCAGGACTTCTGCCTGCTTCTGATCGCACAGAGCGCTGTCGATATGGAATGCGGCGTCGCCTCCCGCGCCGTCCGCTGGCTGCTTGACCGGCACTACGGGCCGGAGGCCAGGCAGCATATCTTCGTCTGTGCGCCGAAGGACAGCCTCCTGCATGGTATGGCGCAGGAGGAGGGATATACCTTCCTGGCCCAGCCTGCGCAGCTCGGCTGCGCGGATTCGGCACTTTCGCCTGCGGCGCTTCTGCCGATGGCGGTTTCCGGGATCGAGCCGCTCAGCGTGCTTGAGGGCGCGGGACAGGCGTATCATGATTATGACCTGCGCGCGTTTGAAAACCCTGTCTGGATGTATGCAGGCGCGCGTCACGCGCTGGAGCTGCGTACGCGGCGCACGGAGCTTCTCGGCATCTTCGAGCCGGACTGCATGGCACTCGGCCGCTGGTGGGCCAGCAGCACGGCCCGGCGCAGCTGCCGCGGCGGATACGGCGTTCTGCCCGTCCCGGCAGAGCTTCCCGGTGCGCTCGACACGCTCGATGCCATGCTGGACGGCAGCCGCAGCGCGTTTGAAACCTTCCTGCGCATCCCGCTGCCCGCGAGACGGCGCAACATTGAGCTTGACTGGAAGGATTACGACGATCTCGGCTATCTCTCCGGCCACTCGGTCGGCGAGGCGGAGGGCGCGATGTTCGACGCACTCGTGCAGACCCACGCCTCGCTCGATATCCCGCTGATCATCCTCTCCGCCGGGCAGCTGGACGCGCCGCAGCTCGGCGAGCTGTTCTACTTCCTGGAGCTGACCGCTGCCCTGTGCGCTGCGGCTGACGGGCTGAATCCCTTCGACCGCAAGCGCAGTTCTCCGACCAGAGCGCAGGCAGCCGCGCTGCTGCGCGGCTGAAGCCTGCTCCTGTTTACGATTTTTTCACAAGTAGGTTCTTGTGTTTCCGGCAGAAAGCTGGTACAATGAAGCTGACCACATGAGAAAAGGAGGAATGCCCGTATGGTCAATATTATGATGGGCCCCGAAGGCTCCGGCAAGACGAAGCTGCTCATCGGTGCTCTCAATCAGGCAGTTCAGCGCGAATCCGGCAGCATCGTCTGCATCGAGAAGGGCGATACACTGCGCTTCGACGTCGACCACAAGGTTCGGCTCATCGACATCAAGGAATACGCTTACGGCGGTTATCCGTTCCTGCGCGGCTTTATCAGCGGCCTGCACGCGGGAAACTTTGATATCACGCATATTTTTATCGACAACCTTTACAAGCTGTCGCAGGACAGCGACCCCAAGGAAACCGAGAATTTCCTTGACTGGTGCAGCGTCTTCTCCGCAGAAAACAGCGTCGCGTTTACGCTGACGATCGCGGGCGAAGCCAAGGATGCACCGGAATATATCGCAAGATATATGGACTGAATTTGAGATCGCAGGCGCTGCGGGCCTCCCACAGCGCCTTTTGAACGTTGGCAGAGGGGGCGCGGCATGGAGCAGCAGGAATATGCGCAGCGGGGCTATCTGCGCGAGGATTTTCGGCTCTTTCACCTCAAGGGCGCGATGGAGGAACAGCTCGACTGGCACTACCATACCTTCCACAAGCTGATCTTCTTTCTCGGCGGCCAGTCCGGCTACGGCGTCGAGGGGCGCAGCTACCCGCTTGAGCCCGGCGACGTGATCCTCGTCCCGCAGGGCTGCGTCCACCGGCCGGAGGCCGCGCCCGGCGCGCCGTATGAGCGCGTCATTCTCTATCTGTCGCCTGACTATCTCGCCCGCGCGGGGACGGCGGACTGCCCGCTCGACAGCTGCTTCACGCTCGCCACGGCCCGCTTCCGCTTTGTCCTGCGCCCGCAGGAAGAACGGCAGGCGCTGCGCCGCACGCTCTTCGCGCTGGAGAGTGCCTCCGTGCAGCCGGGTTTCGGGCAGGAGCTGCTGGCAAAGTCCCTTCTGACGCAGCTGCTCATTCTCCTGCGCCGCGCGATGGACGCACAGCCGCAGGCCGTGGAGAGCCTTGCGTCCGATGAAAAGATCGCGGCCATCATGCAGTATCTCTCCCAGCACCCGACGGAGTCTGTCTCCATCGACGATCTGGCCGCCCGGTTCTATATCAGCAAATATCACATGATGCGGCGCTTCCGCGCCGAGACGGGCTATACTGTCCACGCGTATCTGACCGGCAAGCGCCTCGCCCTCGCGCGCGAGCAGATCGCCGCCGGGACGCCCATTCTGCAGGCGGCCAGCGCCTGCGGCTTCGGAGATTACTCCGCATTCTGCCGCGCCTACCGCCGCCAGTTCGGCCAGCCGCCCAGCAGCGCAAAGCAGGATGCCGCCGAAACGCCGAAATCGCGAAAAAAGGCTTGACAGCGGGGCGACAATATGCTATGATTCTAAGGCTGAATTTGTCAGAGTGCCTGCGGGTGTAGCACAACGGCCAGGGCACCAGCCTTCCAAGCTGGGGACGCGGGTTCGATTCCCGTCACCCGCTCCATTATGCGCCAGTAGCTCAGCTGGATAGAGCAACTGCCTTCTAAGCAGTAGGTCGCGGGTTCGAGTCCCTCCTGGCGTGCCAATTCAGCCGGGCTAAAAAAAGAAAATTTCATATGGTGGGTGTAGCGTAGTTGGTTAACGCGTCAGATTGTGGCTCTGAAGACCGAGGGTTCGAGTCCCTTCACTCACCCCATTTTCTTTTTTTATGCAGGATTTTGCCGATACGCGCACGGGGATGTCGCCAAGCGGTAAGGCACAGGACTTTGACTCCTGTATGCGTAGGTTCGAATCCTGCCATCCCTGCCATAAGACCCGCTAGCTCAGCAGGCAGAGCACCTGCCTTTTAAGCAGGGTGTCCGGAGTTCGAATCTCCGGCGGGTCACCATGATTGCCGAACACTATAGATGAAATGGCGAAAAAGCCAGTCATTTCAACGTGTTCGGCAATTTTTTATTCTCAAAATTCTTTGGTAACTCCATAGATGAAATCACGGATGGCAGGGGTTTTGAACCTCTGTTTTTCCATATTCAAGGGATTTTTGCTGTCAGCGCCCTTTTTCAGAGGGCTGCGGCGGCAAGATTCCGGAAATAACGAAGAAAAATCTTTCACAAAGTTATGGGCGCTGGATTGTTGGTTTTCACGAACCAATGACCAGCGCTTTTTTTGCGCTCAAAAAGGGCGCTGGGATTGGAGGTATGAATATGAGCAAAGAACAGACAGCAAAGAAAGAGAGATTTCTGAGAGAGGTGGAGCGGCAGCTCCTGCGCAAAGGACTGGATTCGGAGATGACGGAAGGCGGGATACTCAACGTCAAATGGCACGGTCAGTTGCTCTGTGACGTTGATGGCGACGGTGTGGTTTGTTTCCCGTCGAAGACGGTCATGGGAGTAGACGCAGATGCGTCGCTTCAGACTGTGATACAAATCGCTTCGCAGGTCAGAGAATATATGCCGATCTTTGCACGCGCTCCCGCACTGAAAGCAATCGGGCTGGAGGGCAGCTACAAAATCCTCGCAGATTTCGGGGACGCGGTGCTGGCCGGGCGGCTTGGGAAAAAGGGCGCTAATTTCGTAACATGGGAATGGGATTTTGACCGCAATGGTGTGCATATGGGACACTACTTTATAGAGGACTATGCGGGTGCAAAACGAGACTTCGCCGCCCGTTCCAGGTTGATAGAACCCCAGCGCCTTTTTTCGGACAAGGAACTGGGTGTGATCCGGAATGCGTGCGAGTTTGCATTGGCGGATGACGCGACGCTCACATATGGCGACGAAACGCGGCTCCGCAGCATACAGGAGCAGATCGAAATTCTTCTGCCAAGAAATCAGGAACAGGAACAGGAGCAGGAACAGCGTTCCGAGATGGAACAGACAATGTAATAATCGCAGAGGGCCGGGATTTCTTTTCAGAAGTCCCGGCTTTTTTGCGTTCTGGAGGTGAACGATCATTGTAGATAAATCAAAGCACTGGAATCTGCACATCAGTCGGTGCGCGCCGGACTGCCCGCGCGACCCGCCGGAGCCGCTGGTGTGCAGCGACTATGAACGCTGCCGGCACTGCAATTACATGGCGCACGGTTTTCAGTGTGACCACGGAAATGGCAGCTGCGTGCTGACAGACATGGAAGAAATCAATGGAAGGAGGCGGGTTCTTGTTCAAAGCATCGCTGGAAAATAACAATATCCCAGAATTGGGAACTGTCACAGTCGAGTTCCCAATTCCGGAAGCTCAATACGAGGAAACGATTCGTGCGTTGAATGGAATTCAGAGCGGCGCGGTGGTGGAGCAGGACTGCTTCGTTGCAGACATTGGCACGGCAGGCTGCCCTGCTCTGGAGCGGTTAATTGGCACAATGGCAAACGTGGATGAGCTGGACTGGCTCGGAAAGCAGTTGGAGAGCTTCGACCGATATGAACTGCTGCAATTTAATGCGGCGGTGGAGCGATTCGGATTATCCACAGCGGACGAGCTGATCGATCTTTCCTTCTGCGCCAGAGAGGTGACGGTTATTTCGGATTTCAGCGATTTGGAGCTGGTCGGGAAACGGCACTATCTGACCGTCCACGGTGCCTGTGATTCGGAAGAACTGGAAAATCTGGATGGAAAGGAGACGGCTTTGGCGCTGATCTCCGGGCAGCCGGGGTATGTGACACGATTTGGTGTCGTGTACGACAACGGCATCAAGCTGGAGCAGGCGTATGACCGCAAGCATCTGCCCCCAATCTGGATGCCAGAAAGCTGTATCATGGAGCTGAAGCTCCGAGCCACAGGTGAAGATGATCCAAAGAAACAGGAGTGGGTGCAGCTCCCGGCAAGCCGGATCAAGCTGGAACGCGCGATGCTTCGCGCCGGTATTCCATCCTGCGGCGAAATGCAGATGCTGGTTTCAGATAGCCGATTCCCGGATGAGGTCGACTGCACATTGGATGTTGAACACGGGTCGCTCTTTGAACTGAACCGGCTATGTCAGATATGTTCCAATTTCAAGGAACAGGATTTCGAGAAGCTCGGCGCGGTCTGCCAACTGGCAAAGCCAACGTGCGCAGCAAATATCCGCCAGCTGGCAGAAAACCTCGATCAATTTGATTTCGCACCAAATGTCCACACGCCGGAGGAGCTTGGGAGGTACATGATACAACAGTCCGGTCATTACGAATATGACGAGAACCTTGAAGATTTCTATAACTACGGCGACTACGGCATAAGCCGAATGCTTCAGGAAAACGGTGTATTTGTGGATCGCGGCTATGTTTCCTACCACGGCACACTGACGCTGGACGAGCTGATGCAGGACGATCCGGCAGAAAGCTATCAGCAGGAGCAGGAAGCAAACATGGAGGGGATGGCATGGTAACGCTGATTTTACGGCAGGGTGAGACCGGGAGGCAGGTGCTTCTCTCGTTTCCTACGACAACTCCCGCAGAAATAGCGGACGTGACTGCAACGATGGAACAGCTGAAATCCATGTCCAAAACGGTCACGATTCAGGGTGCGGCAAGCGAGGTCATGAATTTAGGTCTGTATCTGAGCGGCGTAGATCTTGCCACAGAGGGCGAAGTTGAGCGCATCAATCAGCTTGCCGAACGGCTGGAACATATGTCGGAGGTGGACTGCGACAAATTCGCGGGGATGCTGGATGCAAACAGCATCTCCGGCACAAAGGACATTTTGCAGTTGACGGAGCAGCTGGACGATTACGTCATTCTGCCCGGATGCAGCAGCGCACGTTCTGTTGGGCGGTATCTGGTGGTGTGCGGCGCGTTCCCTGTTCCGGAAAAGCTGATTGGGTACATCAATTATGAAGCCGTCGGGACCGAATTTCAGGATGCACATGGCGGTGCGCCATGCGCTCGAGGATATGTCGTTCAGAAAGGAAACCTGCCGAGAGCGATCCTCGAAGACCTGAACATCGATCTGCAGCAGAGAACACGACCGAAACTCCTGACACTTTACCTTCGCGCAGCAGATGGAAAAGAACGTGAACTGACGCTGCCTGTGAACAACGCGAAATTGGAAGCGCTTCAGCAGCTCGGCACAGCGCAGATCGACTATGTGCAATACTTCGCGCCATATCTCAGCGATCTGATCCCGGCAGCCGGGAATCCCGACATCCAGGACTATAACGAATTGGCAAAAATGCTTGGGCGGATGGATGCGGAGAACGGCGAGCTTCTGAAATATGCTTCGGTGCTTTCCGCAGAAAAGCCGGAAACGATGCAGGATGCGCTGCACCTGGCGCAGAATCTGGACTGCTACGAGCGCATTTCCGGCAGCCTGTACGATTACGGCATCAAATTGCTTCAAGAGCAGTTTGATCTGGATGACGAGTGCATTTCTGAGCTGGAGGAATATACGGATTTTGCACGATACGGTCAGGCGTGCGCAGAAAGTAACGGTTTTGTGCAGACGGAGTTCGGACAAGTGCGCAGAATTGCCCAGTCGCTTGAGCAGGCGCATTCAAATGAAATGACGTTATAGAATGGAGGTCAAAATGAACGAAGAAATGAAATCGCAGAAAGAAGAATTTCTGCTGGAAGTGCAGAAACAGATCCTGCATAAAGGACTGAAATCGGAGATGCAGGAAAATGGCAGACTCCACGTCAAATGGAACGACCAGCCGCTTTGTGAAGTCGATGAATACGGCCGTGCATGGTGTCGCCCGGTGAGCGTTACATGCCCGGAAATGAAAAAAAGCCTTCGTGCAGTGTCGAAAACCGCTTCGCAGGTATGGGAATACATGCAGATCTTTGCACGCGCACCTGCCCTGAAAGCAAACGGTGCGGACGGCAGCTATAAAATTCTTGCAGATTTTGGCGAGGCAGTTCTGGCTGGCCGACTTGAGGAAACAGGAGCTAAGTTTGCAACGTGGCAATGGGAATTTGATCGGAACAGTGTCCGTGTCGGACACTATTTTATGGAAGATTACAAATCAGCAAAGCGTGACTTCGCTGCCCGTTCCAAACTGGTGGAAAGTCAGCGCATTCTTTCAGATGCGGAACTTGCCGCGGTTCGGAATGCGTGCGAATTTATGCTGAAAACTGATAAAGCCCTTACATTTGGGGAGCAAGATATGCTTCTCCACATACAAGAGGAAAGTGAATTCCTGTTGTCACGGCAGCGGGAGCCGGAGCAGGAGGCAGGTGAAGAACCGCGGCAGCTTCCAACAATGGAGCAGATACCATCAGACGAGATGACATTATAATCGGGAGGTTTACCATGAAAAAAGCAATCGTAATTACACTTGGCGTGATCATTGGCGTGACCGGTGTTCTTGCTATCTGCGCACATCTGGCGGATGCCGCGCGGCTGGCGCTGTATGTGCCGGAGGATGACGATGACGAAGACATCTACTGATCCGCCCGCATTCCGTGTCCGGCCAGCGCAGCCGGAGGAAGCGGGCGCTTTCTTTGCCCAGACACCGGAGCAGGATGCACAGATGGGCGCAATCGGCCACGTCCGTATGGATTTCGGGAAACGCGGCACGGAGTTCTGGCACACCTGGCATCCGCGCGGACGTGAGGAATTGAACTCGCCGGAGTTCAAAGCGGAACTCCAACAGGTCGTGGACAAGCTGCGGGAAACGGTCCTGAAAGACTTTTCCTCCATGCGTCGCTTTTGCTATGAAAACGGCGGAAAAATACCGTGTGGCTGGTCGCAGAATTATGGCTACGTTGTAGAAACGGAGCATTACGAATACTGTCTGCGCTGCAATCCCGTGCAGGGAGATTATCAGGCATATCTAAGCTGCTATGATCTGAACGAGCAGAAGATCAACCATGCCTATCAGCCGCTGGTCGGTCGGGTACATTTTATCAATGGCGATGCAGAACAGTTTACAGATGCCAACGAATATCTGGACTGTATCCGCGAGGAACTGCCGCATGAGGCGACAACCGGTTTCCGGTTCCGCACAATCACGCAGGACCCGGCGATCCGCAAGGCAGTGGATGATATCGTGTATGACTTCTATGGCGAGGAAAACCCGTGCAATGAAGAAGATTATAATTTAGCCCCATCTGATGAAATACAGATGGGCGGAATGTAAAAGGAGGTTCATATGGAATTCAAGGTTATCAAACGAAACGGCAACGCCGTCGTTCCGGACGGGATGTTCAAACTCTGTGGGATGGAAAACGCGAAGCTCATCTCCATGGTGCAGCTGAACGGCGGCATTTTGCTCATGCCGGAGAGCGTGAGCACCTATCAGCTTCTCATGCTTGTCGATGCGCTGAATGAGCTGGCGTGCGACTTTCTGGAGGCAGTCGCCATAGAATGCGGTCCGGCAGAGGAAGAACACAGGGATATGACACTGGACGAGGTGCTTTCTGAATTTGCTGTTGCTGTGCCGGACTGGGCGCGAGAGAGCGCGGGAATTGCGAAAAATGCCAAGCTGGAGTGTTACACGGAGGATGGCAGCGGCGCAGTGCTGGTTCAAAAGGCAAGCCACCGGCATGACCTGACGGATATCCCCCGTTCGATCCTGCAATGTTTTCTGGCATCCGGGCGCAGCCTGTACGCGCTGAACGATATTCTGACTGCAGAAAGCGAGAACAGTGATGCAGAGTAAGATCCTAGTTTATCCCTACAATGCCAAAACCGCACGCGAGCGCGGCGAGATCGAAAAATGGCGTGAAAGCTTCCGCGAGAATTGTGCCTGCGCGGGCGGGATCGATATCCTCATTCGGGAAAACTTCGACGGGATGCATCTGAAAAAGGGTACGGTAGAAAAGATCGTCGAGCTTTACGGCTACAAGCGCGTGGAACACGTTTTAGCGAACACCGTGCAGGAGCGGCGCGGCGATGGACGTTTCCGTCCGGACAACCGAGCTTGGGCGGAAAGCCATTACATTCCGGAGGATGAAATGCATAATTACTGCTTCGCAGCCCGAAGCCATTCTGCCATTCTGGATGGCTTCATTTCACACTACAGAAAGCTCGTCATGGATCTTGGAATGTTCGATCAGAAGCAGTGCGAACCGGATTCGAGCGAACTGGATTACACCGGCAAGGTGCTTGTTCTCTCGCCAAATACCCTGAAAGAAGAATACTGGTCACCTGAGAATCAGCTCTGGCTGGCGGAAAGCGGCTTTGGGTGCAGCCCGACCGCACGCGGACGTTCCATTCTTTGCGTCTGCCTCGGTGATGGAGAGCAGACGCGCTGGAACCGGAATGATTTTATTGGCGTTCTGAAAGACGAATATCTGCCGGATTGGGCGAAAGAGAGACTCAAGCAGTATCAGCGGTCGGAGAACGAAGAAACTCAGGAAATGCAGATGGGAGGGATGTAAATTTGGACAGAAAAATGGTAAAATTCATTCAGGAGCAGTATCCGCCCGGTACACGCATCCGGCTCAATTCCATGAATGACCCATATGCGCCGGTTACCCCCGGTACGGAGGGCGTTGTGGATGTGGTGGATGACGACGGACAGCTTCACATGAAGTGGGACAACGGCAGAACGCTGGCACTGATCCCTGGCGAGGACAGCTTTACGGTGCTTCCGCCCAAGCTGGAAACGCTGAAACTCTATGCACCGCTGACCGCCGATCTCTATGAGCGTAACCGCTACGGCGATCTCGAAAATGAGAGTGTCGTGCTGGATGGCCGGTCGCTGCAGACATATCAGGAAAAAATCGCGGCGGCGCTTCTCAAGAGCCGGATGCCGGAGGAAACCGAGCGCGGCGTTATGCACTGGTATGACGAAACGGACAGCGTCAATCGTAAGGTTCATTCGGCTGTTTTCGCAGTGGAAGAACGCAGCGGTCAGCTCTGGGGCGTGGCGGAATGCCGCGTTGCGGGCAAATTGGACGCAGAAGAACGGGAAACGCTGAAAGAATACCTCTCCGGACAAATGTCTGACGGCTGGGGCGAGAACTTCGAGCAGCAGGAAATTCGCGTGAACGGCGGCGATGAGCTGTATGTCCACCTCTGGAGCTGTGATAATTGGAGCATCCAGACCGAACAGGAACGATTCAGCCAGAGGTATGCAGAAGGTATGCCGGAACTCTGCTTTTCCACGCTGCCCAGTACCGGCGTACTGATCTGCATCAAACGCGGCGAAAGCGGCTATTATCCCAGCGACTGGAACACACCCGACCGGACACAGAACCGTCAGATCGCAGACGAGCAGAATCAGCGCCTCGGCGTAACGCCGGCGCAGGAGGAAGCTATGGTGTGCGGAAGCATGCACGGCTGGAACGTTCCCGGCGCTGACCCGGCTTTCGTAGAAGAAATGCAGAAGAAACAGGAACAGACAGGAGGAATGACCCTTGCGCAAAGTATGTGAGGTCTATCTGGTAAGCAGCGCATCGAGCGATGAACGCGGCGTGGAGCTGACGTTTCCTGTCAGCCGTTACGAAATGATGGACGCTTTCGAGCAGATTCACACCAAGTCGCCGGGCGATGTCTACTGGCAGGTGGATGAGTTTTACTGCTTTGACTATCTTGCGCCCCATCTGGACGAGAGTATGTCGATCTTCGAGTTCAATTCCCTGACAGAGCAGCTCAGTAAGCTGGATGGCTATCAGGAAACAGCGCTGGAAGGACTCTTGCAGATGCAGGTGAACAAGCATATGCAGGAAAACAACGGCCCCATCACGGTGCAGGAGCTGATGATGCTGGCTTCCAATGTGGATCGCTGCCATGTGCTTGCAGATATCCATACGGACGAAGATCTCGGAAAATTCTATGTGAAAAACGGCTTTCGGGAGGATCTGGATGCCCTGCCGGACAGTGTCTATGCCCTTCTGGATTACGCCAAAATCGGCAAACAGATGTGTGAAAGCGAGGCGGGCACATTCACCCCGCACGGCTACGTTGTCCGCACGGAGGAATTGGAGCCGCTGCCGGAGCATGAGCCACAGCGGGAAATTTCCTATATGATCCGCTTGACACTCATGAATCATGAAAATGAGCAGAAAACAGCTGTTCTGGACTTGCCTGCAACAGAACAGCGGCTGCTGGAGGTGCAGGAAGAACTCGACGCGCCGGAGTGGTACGACGCGCAGTTCACCGGCTGCGATGCCATCGCGCCGCAGCTGAACAGCATGCTGACCGACGTGGAGGATCTTCCGCGGATCAACGAACTGGCGCAGTCCCTTCAGGAATTGAAGGCAGGCGGACAGCTTACAAAATTCAAAGCTGTGGTCAGTGCGACGCAGTGTGAGACGCTGGACGATGTCTTCGACCGCATTGAAAAGCTGCCGCAATACTGCTTCGAGACAAAAATACGTGATAAGGACGCACTGGTGCGTGACGAGTTGGAATTCGTTCTCGGCGGCAAGGATGCAGACCTGATCTACAAGCACCTGAACCGCGAAGCCTATGCCGAAGATGTCCTCAAACAGTACGGCGCGGAGATCACACCCTACGGCATGGTCAACCGCGAGGATTTCGGCCCGCTGCACGAGCCGATCTCGGAACAGCAGCAGGAGCAAACGCAGGAACCGCAGATGGGGATGTAAAAAGCGCCTGCCGCTCAAAACTGGCAGACGCTTTCGTTATTTCCGTATTTCCATCAGCCGTTCCACCGGAACGCCGAGAACCTCCGACACATCCAGCAGCAAACCGACTGTCGGCTTGCAGACGGCGGTTTCGACGCGCTGCAAATGATTGCGCGAATAGCCCGCCATCTCGGAAAGCTGATCCTGTGTCAGCCCCTGCTCTTTGCGGTATCGCATGATGTTCAACCCGATCTGGATGTAATCCTTGTAGTGCTTATCCATGACGCACCTCCCTGCTGCCTCTATTTTACGAGAGATGCCTATAGTATTCGTCGATACATTCTGCGCAAATACGCGGACTATGTTGTATTTTGGAGAAAATCATGGTAAAATACCACACAGAATGCACATATACCGAAACTGTGTGGTGAAAATCATGATGAGCAACGAATTTGAAAAGGCGCTGGACGCTTTTCTGGAGGGAGCCGAGGCAGACGAAGCGCATCAGGCGCTCTATGACATCATCCGCGTTGCGTTCCTTGCCGGATGGCGCTCGGCGGGCGGCGATCCGCCGCAGGAGCAGAAGCTCTTTGAACTGATTCCGGGCGGCAAGCCGCTCGAACCATCTAAATAAATAATGAAATTGCAGAAGGGCCGTTTTCCCGGTGAGGAAAGCCGCTCTTCTTTTTTTGCGCCCTTTTCCGGGAATGCGGCTCGGAAAGGACAAACATGAATGATGAAGAACTGCGCGACTATCTGAAACGCTTCTGCTTTGGGCGCGAGCATCTCATTTGCAGCCGTGACCTTGTGCGGCAGAAGAATCTCCGCGAGAGCGACCTGCGGAAGAAGGTTAACCGCCTGCGGCGTAAGGCTGTCCCCATCGCCAGCAGCCGCGAGGGATATTTTTACGCCAGCAACGCGGCGGAGCTCTACTCCACCATCCGGCAGCTCAAGGAAATGCGCGCCGGTCTGGACGCGGCGATCTCTGGCTTGGAACGGGCAATGGAAACCTTCACTGAACCCTCGGACGGGGGTGGCAAGAATCGCTAGACCGTTTATTCCGTGGATCGGCAGCAAGGAAAAGCTGATCCCTTACATCTGGCAGGTATTCCCGCCGAACCCGAAGCTCTATCTCGAACCCTTTGGTGGCGGCGGTGCATTGCTTTTGGGAATGCAGCCGAAGGTCAGCCGCATGGACATCTATAACGATTTCAACTGCGATCTTGTAAATCTCTTTTTGTGTGCGCGGGAATGCACCATTCAACTGGTGCAGGAACTGAAATTTCTGCCGCTCCATTCGAGAGCCGAGTTCGATCTCCTGAAAGAATTTATGAAGCACAAAGAGCTTTTACAGCAGCGCATTGCAGACGAACGAAATGCCGTGATGGAATGCTTCTCCGGCGAGGAACGCGAAGAACTCCTGCAAATTCTGCGGGAACGGAGCTGCCTGTTCGATGTCCAGCGGGCGGCAGCCTATTACAAGGTCTGCCGCGGCAGTTTCAGCGGCACGACTACGTCCTTCGGGGTCAAGCCGAATAACATTACAAACTTCCTGTATCTCTTTGATGACGCTTCCAAGCGGCTGCAAGACGTCGTTATTGAAAACAAGGACTGTCTGGACATCATCCGTGAGCGCGACGGGCCGGACAGCCTGATCTACTGTGACCCGCCCTACTTTGACGCCGAGAATCTATACGCCGTTGACTTCCCAAAGGAAAAGCATGAAGAACTGCACTGGATTCTCTCGCAATGCAAAGGATACATCGTCGTGTCGTACAACGACTGCCCGTTCATCCGCAGTCTGTACGGCGATTTTTATATTCTTGCATTTCGGCGCAATAATCCCCTCTCGCAGAAGGCAGGTGCGACCTACGGCGAACTTATTATCACGAACTATGACCCGCGCCCGTACATCCAGCCGCAGTTCAGTATGTTCCCAGCCGAGATCGAAAACGGTGATCTCGTGCTGGTGCATGAACCGGCCTGTGGGTCACTGCGGGAAATTTATCTCAGAGGAAGGAACGAACATGAAACAGACAAAAACGATGCTCCGGCTGGAGCTGGAGGTGAAGCCGGAAATGGCTGCGAAATGTCAGCTGGCAGCAATGGCCCCAATGACGGCGATGGCGACTGGCCGGCGCAGTATCCTGCTGACCAGCCGCCAGATGAGCGCGGCGGCGGTGCTTGACACGCTGATGATGCTGAAAAGTGCGCAGGAAACACTGCTGGCGGCTTTGGAACAGGCTTGCGGAAGCTGCGATTCGCTCTGTGAGGACTACGCGCGCAGCGACGAAAATGCAGAAGAAGCCGTCCTGCAAACCATCCCCGCAGAGCTGCTTCAGAAGCTCCGCGAACGCGGCCTTTGTATGCGCCAGCTTGCGCGGCACTTGAGGAAAGGAGACGCCGTCTATGGAAGATAAACAGAACTTAACAGAGCAGCAGAAAATTCTGCTTTCCAAACTGGAAACATTGCGCGCGGAGATGCACCGTTCGGTGGACGCGCGTGTGGACAGGAGCATCCAGCGCATCCTGACCAGCAGCGTTTTGGAAGAATCGCCAACGCTTCCCCTGCACACAGATCCGTCCGTATTCAAGGGCAAAAAACCGGAAGCCGTCCTGTTTCCGAACGGCCAGAGCGTCAGGACACCGACATGGAAAGCGGCGGTGCTTGCCATTATGCAGGACTGCAATGCAGACCCGGCGAAGCACACATACCTCATGGAACTGCGCGGCAAGGTTATGGGCAGGCAGCGCACCATTCTCGCGGCCTCCCCGGAGAAGATGCACGCGCCACTGGAAATTGACAAGGAACTCTATATGGAGAGCTACTATGACACTGTTTCGCTTTTGTATGTGCTGAAAAACCGTGTACTGGATGAGGTCGGCTATAACTATTCCGGCATTCGCGTCCAGCTCCGGCAGGAGCAGGAAGAAGCACAGAAGCAGTCACCCCGCATGGATGAAATGACACTTTGACAGGAGGAACAGACATGGACGCATCGAATATGGACGTCACGATTGACCACATTGCAAAGGACGGTGGGAAGCTCAAAGCCTTCGCTACTGTAACCTTTGACGGAATGTTCCGGGTACACGGCATCCGGCTGGCAGAGTCAAAACAAGGCCTGAACATTTTCATGCCGCAGCGGACGTTTGAGAAAAACGGTAAGACGCAGTATGCGGATGTGTTTCACCCCATCACAGCCGGGGCGCGCAACGCGCTCAAGGAAGCAGTCATCGACGCTTACAGAAAAGCGGCGAAATAAAAAACGGGAGGTTTCCAATGAAATATCGCGTTCATTGTCTGCGTCCGCCCTGAAGGTGGGCGCTTTTTTCATGGGCAGACAACTTTGCCCAGCAGGAAGGAGGCTTGACCTCATGACCAAACATCCATCATACCGGGCGCGCGACCAGCCGGAGAGCGGTTCCGCGTCCCAACACAGAAAGGACAAAATTATGCACAAATTTGAAAAACGGGACGCGAAGTCCAGAACCCTCGTTATCCTCGCCGTTGTCGGCCTTGCCGCTGCAATTACGGTCGGCATTTTCACCGCCGTCCGCCTGATCCGCAAGCCTGCGCAGACCAAGGACGATCCCAAGACGGGCATCGTTTATGACGATGCAGCCATCGAGGGCGGCTGGGATAATCTCAGCCCGGAAGAAATCGCGGAGAAGCTGAATGAAAAGGTCGCGGAGGGCATGATCAACATCAGCATGAACACCGCGCCGTACTTTGAAAACGGCGCATCCGAGGGCAACATCATGATTGTAAATGAATCGATCAACAATTACCCCCAGCAGGTGGAGTTCATCCGCAACGATACCGGCGAACATATCTACCAGAGCAAAGCGATCCCAGTGGGCAGCAAAATCGAACGTGCTGCCCTCGATGTGGAGCTTCCGGCTGGCACATACGAATGCACAGCCATGTTCCACAACCTTGATCCGGTCAGTGGCGAAATCATCGGCACGGCCGGGGCAATCATCAACATTACCATCAAAAACTGATTATCAAAAATAAGGAGATTTTAACTATGAAAAACACCAAGAAGATCATTTCCCTCGTTCTCGCCATCTGCATGCTCGCGTCCCTCGCTATTTCCGCATCCGCATCGGATCTGCCCTCCGGAAACATGGTCGGTGAATCCGGTGGCACCGGCACATCCAGTGTCACTCTCTCGTCTACCGCCGATGGCAGCATCGGCGGCGATCCCGCAGCCACCAAAATGAGCGTCACTGTTCCGACCGTCCTGCCCATCGCTGTCGGCACGGACGGCACCGTTTCCACTGCGACCGACGCGAAGATCGTCAACAATTCCTTCGGCGCAGTCAAGGTCAATTCCGTGAGCATCGAAGCCGCACAGGGCTGGTCGCTGGCTGCGTTCGGCGACAAGGCCACGCTCGCCCATGAAAAGGTCAACTCCAACAAGTTTGGCTTCTCCCTCTGCCTCGGCGACGGCGAAAAGAAGCTGACCGACAGCAAGAACGCCAGCAAGCAGACGCTCCTGACTGACGCCATTGAGGGCTGCTTCATGTCCGGCGTGGGCGATACCTCCGCGAACAGCATCGGCATTGCGTATGATGCCATCGTTACGCCGGTCAGCGAAGCCGTGACTAACACCGCCATCGCAAGCGTCCTGTTCATCATCGCTTGGGATGCGGTCTAATTCAATCGCCTATCGCACAGGGGAACGCCCAAAGCGTTCCCCTTACCTGATTCTACAAGGAGGACTTCAAAATGAAACGAAAAAGAATCCTCGCATTGTTCCTTGCGGCAGTATCGTGCTTATCGCTGGCAGTCAGCGCGTCGGCGGCAGGAACGACTACCCGCAAAGCAACAGATTTCAAGGACTATGACCGTACCGCATGGTATGCCGAAGCCGTGTCCGCAGCCGTGGATAACGGTCTGCTTTACGGCAAGAGCGCAACCGTCATTGACCCGAATGGAGATATGACCCGCGCAGAGATGGCAGCAATCATCAATCGCTCGTTCGGCTGCTATAAAACGGCTGACATTTCGCAGTATAAGGACGTATCCAAGAGCAAGTGGTATTACAAAGATGTTGCGCTCGCCGTCCAGATGGGTACTTACAACGGTCGGTCTGCTTCGTCCATGGCTCCGGATGCGCCGATCTCGCGTCAGGAGGCTATGACGGTCGTTGCCCGTGCGCTGGAGTTGGACTACGATTCGTATTCCAAAACGGATCTGTCCGCGTTTTCCGACCGCAGCGAGATTTCCAACTGGGCGCTGCCCTATGTGCGTGCAATGGTCGGTGCAGACTACATTCACGGCCGCGGCAAAGTCCTTGCGCCGCTAGACAACATCACGCGCGCCGAGTTTGCGCAAATTTTCCACAACATTATCGGCACATATATCACCGCAAAAGGCAGTTATGATAAGGACATCAAAGGCAGCGTATTGATTCGTACCGACGAAGTGACGCTCCAGAACATGACCGTGGACGGCGACCTCATCATCGGCTGCGGTGCGGCAGACGGTAAAATCACGCTCGACAACGTGACCGTCAAGGGTCGTCTGCTCGTCTGGGGCGGCGGCACAAAAGCCGTGTGCTGCAATAACGGAACGCAGATGCCGGAAGTCGTGGTTGCGCGTGTGGACGATGCCGTGAAAGTCATTTATGACAGAGATTCCACCCTTGCGGTCATTGACACAATCAAGGTTCGTATCACCGAACGTGCGAAGCAGCACAAGGAAACGGAAGTCATTTTTTACGACGTTTCCGGACTGCGCGAAGCCCAGAAGCAGCTCAACGCGATTGTCGCGGACAGCCAGATTGCTCTTACTGCTCCTGCTCATCTATATGCTCTGGTCGGAGAATCCAGCGTGAAAGCCGAGTTTGTGAACAACAGCAAGAGTGACACTTACAAGGTAGAAATCCGCAAGAACAAGGACAATGCGCTGATCGCGGACGCTTTTGAGCTTGCTGCTGGCAAGAGCATTTCGACGTTGACGCTGCTGGAAGTGCCGGAGTTTGGCAACGTGGATTGCACGGTCACAATTACGGCTTATCGTGACGGCAAGCAGATCGGCACGCTGAACACAGAGCTGACCTTGCACACAGCGTATTTGTGGCCGAAGGAGGTGCAGTGACATGAAGAAATCTCTGGCGCTGCTCTTGGCGCTGGCGCTTATTTTTGCCTTTCCGGTCAGCGCGTCCGCTGCGGAAACAACCGAAGCCAGAGTGCCGGTCACGCTGACCGTGGTCAACACGGTTTCGCCCATCTCCTGCACCGTTCCGGCCGCACTGCCTGTTTCACTGGTGGATGGATATGTGGTCTGCGCGAACAACGCAGCCATCACCAATACCGGCAAGACCGGCGCGATTAAGGTCACAAAAGTGGATGTTCAGGCTGGCACATTCGAGATCGGCAGCTATGATGATTTCAGCGCAGGCAAAAACAGCATCGCACTCAGTATCAACGGCTGCTCAACCAAGGGCGCGGGCGCGCTGACGCTTGCGGACGGCGCGTTCCCAGCGATTCCGGCTGAGAAAAATCTCGCCATCCGCTATAAAGCGAAAGTTTCTGCGTCCGAGGCTGTTACGAACGTCAATGCGGCAACGATTGTGTTCACCATTGCCGCTGTGAGTGAAAAGGAGGCTGCATGATGAAGAATTTCAAGAAATTCACCGCATTGCTGCTTGCCCTCTGTATGGTGTTTTCGCTGAGCATTTCGGCGTTTGCAGTCGAAGATCACGAACACACGGTCTATGAAAGCGCCCCTGACGAAGAAATCGCCGTGCAGTCCGTTTCTGGTGAAGCTGCGACCAGCGGCACGATTCCGAGCAGCAGCATCAAATGGTCGCTGGACTCCAAGGGTTGGCTGACCATCTCCGGCAGCGGCGAAGCGCCGGTGTTTACAAGCGCAGACGATCAGCCGTGGGCGGCTGTGCGGGAGCAGATCACCGAGGTCTGGTTCGAGGATGTGGAAACCTTGAGCATTTCGGATTTGGCATACTGGTTCGAGGGCTGCACAAATTTGACCACCGCAGAGCTGCCCCTTGCGCCGGTCATTGGCAAGCACGCTTTTTACAACTGCCCGAAGCTCTCCACGCTAACCATGTACTACGGCGAAACAGTTCTGAACAGCATCGGCGAGGATGCGTTCTGGCGCGAAGCCGATTCCGGCGACACGCTCTATATCGCCTACATCATCGGCTACCCGGAAGCAACGGTGCCGTTCTATACCTATGATTGGGCGGCTTCCAATCGCAGCAGCCGGTATTTTTATGATCTGTACGGCGTGTATCAGAACGCAGACGCCGCCACCACTGCACTCAACGGCATCAAGAAAGCGCCGGGTATCTCTGTTCAGTCCACCGGCTCCATCATTGGCAACTGCCCTTCATGCGGAAAGTATTCGTTCCAGGGCACATACGTTGAAGTCGCACATTCGTCTCGCGGCCATGCAAACTATAATGAGTGTTATCTCTGCCACTACGTCCAGTACCTTGGCACTTACACCTATAAGAGCCACGGCGCTGGTGGTTACGGCTCCGGTACCTGCCCGGACTGCGGCAGCCATACATGGGTATTGCAGAGTCAGCAGGCAGCCACCTGCACCAGCAACGGTTACAGAAGCTATTCGTGTGCCTGCGGTCAGACAAAATCTGAGACGATCTATTCCAGCGGACACAACTACAGCTATGGCTCGTGGGAACAGTATTCTGCATCGCAGCATCGGCGTGAAAATTACTGCCGGAATTGCGGAGCAACGGACTACGACTACGCTTCGCACAGCATGAGTTATGGCTCATGGAGCAAGTATTCGGACAGCCAGCACAGCCGAACGGCCTCCTGCCGCACTTGCGGGTACTCCACAACGGAGTATGGTAATCACAGCTATTCCACCGGTGCATGGAGCAAGCACAGTGATACCCAGCATAGACGTTCGAAAACCTGCTCCGGCTGCGGCGCGTCGACCTACGACTATGCTGACCATTCGTATAGCTACGGTTCGTGGGTATCGGACAATGAAACCCAGCATAAGCGCACCAAGACGTGCTCGGCCTGCGGCGATTCTGGCTATGAATACGCTGACCACACCGACGCGAACGGCGACGGCAAGTGCGACGATTGCGGTGCAACTGTCAGCCTGACGATCAAGTGGGACGCCGGAACAAACGGCGGCACAATTGACGGCAAGGCCAGCATCACCACGACAGGCAAGCCGAATGCGACGGCAACCGCCCCGACGAGCACGCCGGTCAAGGCCGGTCATGCGTTCAAGGGCTGGTACACCGCCGCTTCTGGTGGCAGTCTGTACAATACCGTGACCATCACAGCGGCAAAGACGTTTTATGCGCAGTTCACCGCAAATAGCTACTCGGTCACATGGGATCTCGGTGACGGCACAACAGAGGAAACAAAGCAGACCTACGGTGAAGCGCTCGTTCTCCCCACCGAGCCGACGCGCAAGAATGCCGAGTTTTTAGGCTGGTTCACGGAAGCGAACGGCGGCACGCAGGTCGATGCCAACACCATCTACAAGACGGATGCTGACAGCACCTACTATGCGCATTGGGAAATTACAGAGGTTTTCTCGGTCACGGTTCCTGTTACACTGCCGCTCATCGTAGACGAAGGTGGAGAAGTTCATGTTGGCGCAGCGGAGATCATCAATGCGTCTACCGGTGATGTCATCGTGTCCAGTGTTTCAATTTCTACCAAGAATGGCTGGCAGCTCGTACCCTACACGACTGATATGGCGCACGCCAAAGTCGATGCAAAACAGCTTGGTTTCAAAATCAACGATTCTGTGACGACGAAAACCGGTGATGCAGAAACATTCTCGCTGACCTCACCGTGGAAGATTGCGGAAAATGGAAAACTGCCGCTCTCCTACGATGCCGTTGTGTCGGCGGTCTCGCAGCCCGTTACCGAGCAGGATGTCCTTTCTGTCGTATTCGTGCTGGAATGGAAGGGGGAATAATTTATGATGAAAATTCTGAAGCGCGGAAGACTGCTCGCCTTTTGCGCACTGCTCTGCCTGCTGTTTGCAACGGTCGCTTCGGCGGCCGGCAGCGGCGATGTGGCATCCGCTGTTGAAAGCACCTGGACCACAGCGTCCACACAGATCAAAACTGTTGTGGATAACGTGGTTTTTCCGGTCATTGATATGGTTTTAGCCATTGCTTTCTTCGTGAAACTCGGTACCGCATACTTCGACTACAGAAAAAGTGGGCAGTTCGAATGGACCGCTCCCGCCATCCTCTTTGCTTGTTTGGTCTTTACACTGACCGCACCGACCTACATCTGGGGCATCGTCGGGCTGTGATCAATTCAGAAAGGAAAGGCAGGTGACGCGGCTTGTTTATCTGGGATTTTGTAGCCGACACGATTTTGGAGCAGATCATGGACTGGGTCTACAAGCAGATCATCGGCTTCCTTTCAAACTTCTTTGCAGAGATGGGCAACATGGGAGCCGAGATGTTTGAGATGAGCTGGGTGCAGAGCATCGTCCTGTTTTTCTCGTATCTTGCTTGGATTTTGTATGCGGTCGGCTTTGTCGTCGCCTGCGCGGAATGCGGGCTGGAATACTCGTCCGGCAGGGCCGACATCAAAGGAACAGCCATGAATCTCATCAAGGGATTCATGGCTGTCAGTCTTTTTACGGTTGTACCGATCAGGCTTTATGAGCTTTGCGTGTCCTTGCAGGCGAATTTTGGATATGCCATCAGTGGTGCAGGCGCGAGCTTCGGCACGGTTGCCGGAAATATCATTGACGAGCTGACGCTTGAAAACTTTGCGGATTTTGCCACCACGCACGTCGGCGGCTTCAACTCTGTGACCAGCTCCCTCATGGTGCTGTTTTGTATCATTCTTATGGCATACGCCGTGATTAAAGTTTTCTTCGCAAATCTGAAGCGCGGGGGCATCCTGCTCATCCAGATCGCGGTCGGCAGTCTGTATATGTTTTCTGTGCCGCGCGGGTATCTGGACGGGTTCTATCAGTGGTGCAAGCAGGTCGTGGGGCTTTGCCTCACGGCTTTTTTGCAGGCAACGATCCTGATCGCGGGGCTGTCTCTGTTCAATGAACACGCATTGCTCGGCTTGGGCTTGATGCTCTCTGCCGGAGAAATTCCGCGCATCGCGGGCGCGTTCGGTCTGGACACTTCAACCAGAGCGAACCTGTCCAGCGCGGTCTATACCGCGCAGACGGCGATCAACATTACAAAAACGGTAGCAAAGGCGGCTGCGGCATGACGGAGGTGCGACTATGGATATGAGCTTTTTAGATGAAGATATGGAGATGATCGAGGTGCTGGATCATCCGGCGCTTTTCACGGACGGCAGAATCCCGCGCGAAGCGGTACCGGCCGGTCTGTATGCGTATGACCTCTACGAAAGCTGTGACACAGGGAATTTTTGCTACATTGCACCGCTCGTAGTGGTCAACCATGGCGGCACTGTGCTTACAAAGGAACCCATTGACTTCGGCGACGCAGGCAGGATCGACTTGACGGAAGATACTTCACCCAACTTCCTCGGCGGTACTATGCGTGTGCATGATTTCATGGCAGCGTCTCTGGACGAGCTGCGGCAGTACAGTGAGGAACCGCAGCTTGGAGGAATGTAATGCCGGAGCTGACAATGGGCAGCCTCTTTGACGGCATTGGTGTATTCCCTCTGGCTGCAAGCCGACATGGAATAATGCCGGTCTGGGCAAGCGAAATCGTGCCGGATGCAATCTCCATTACGAAGCGTCATTTTCCTGAGATGGTACATCTGGGCGATATTACAGCGCTGTCCGGCAGCAAAATTCCAGCAGTCGATGTAATCACATTTGGCTCACCCTGTCAAAATTTCTCACAAATTGGTGACAAATCCGGCATTCAAGGCGTAAAATCCAGCCTGTTTTATCAGGCAATTCGAATTATTGATGAAATGAGGAATGCCAGTGGAAATCGCTTTCCAGCAATCGCTGTTTGGGAAAATGTCATTTATGTATTGAAGTGCATAAATGACGTTATGAACAGAAATCAATTATGCAAAGTACTTTCTCCAAAGAGCAGTGAAAC
>OGCQ01000986.1_pt1 | contig 39516 bp, 30 predicted proteins | sample 1570161 | NCBI WGS metagenome assembly OGCQ01 (sample SAMEA4384402, study PRJEB24528) | human gut metagenome | reverse complement strand
GGCCCTCGCGGCCTAGTCGCTATTTAGGGCGTCCAAGATTTGGGACGCAGTTCAACATTGGACGGGCTTCTGCGCTCGATATAAGGGTTAACGAAAACCACCACAAAGGTGCCTGTCCCCTTTGTGGTGGTTTTCTAGGTCGTTAGCTCAGCAGCATGCGGTCGTTGGCGAGCTCGCCGCCCGAGACCTCCTCGAACTTCTGGAGCAGGTCGGCGACGGTGAGCGACTTCTTCTCATCGCCGGCCACGTCGTAGATCACGTGGCCTTCGTGCATCATGATCAGGCGATTGCCCAGACGGATGGCGTCGTTCATGTTGTGCGTGACCATGAGCGTGGTCAGGTGGTTCTCGTCGACAATCTCCTCGGTCAGATTGAGCACCTTAGAAGCCGTCTTGGGGTCGAGGGCCGCCGTGTGCTCGTCGAGCAGCAACAGGCGCGGCTTGGTGAGCGTGGCCATCAGCAGGGTGAGTGCCTGGCGCTGGCCGCCCGAGAGCAGGCCGACCTTGGCGTTGAGGCGCGTGTCCAGACCGAGGTCCAGGCGCTTGAGCAGCTCAACGTACTCGTCCTTCTCGGCCTTGGTGACGCCCCACGAAAGACCGCGACGCTGGCCGCGGCGCTTGGCGAGGGCCAGGTTTTCGGCAATTTGCATGTCGGCTGCGGTGCCGCGCATGGGGTCCTGGAACACACGGCCCAGGTACTTGGCGCGCTGCGACTCGCTCAGACGCGAGATGTCGGTGCCGTCGAGCTCAATAACACCCGAATCAAGCGGATACACGCCGGCGATCATATTGAGCAGCGTGGACTTGCCGGCGCCGTTGCCGCCAATCACGGTTACAAAGTCGCCATCGTTGAGGGTGAGGTCGACGTCGGTGAGCGCGCGCTTCTCGGTGACGGTGCCCTTGTTAAAGGTCTTCTTGACGTGCGAGAGCTTAAGCATCTGCCTCATCTCCCTTCGTGTAGGAGCTGCGGAGCTTATAGCGCTCCCAAACCACGGGCACGCACAGGGCCACGGCGACGATCACGGCGGAGAGCAGCTTCATGTCGTTGGCGTCCATGCCCAGTTGCAGCACGATGGCGCGGATGAGGAAGTACACCACGGAGCCAAAGACGGCGGAGGCCAGACGGACGGAGAACTGCGTGAGACCGCCGGGCAGCAGGCGGCCGAGCACCTCGCCGATGACGATGGCGGCAAGACCGATAACGATGGCGCCGGTACCCATGCCAATGTCGGCATACTTCTGGCTCTGGCAGATGAGCGCACCCGAAAGGCCAATGAGGGCGTTGGAGAGCACGAGGGCGATCATTTTGGTGGAGTTGGTGTTGACGCCTAGGGCGCGGATCATGTACTCGTTGTTGCCGGTGGCACGCAGCGCCGAGCCGATCTCGGTGCCAAAGAACCAGTACAGGATGGCGACGATGGCCACGGCCAGCACAATGCCTAGGATAATGGCAACAGTGGACTGCGGCAGGCCCGTCATGTTGCTGACGGATGAGAAGATAGTGCCCTTGGCAAGGATGGGCGTGTTGGACTTGCCCATGATGCGCAGGTTGATGGACCACAGGCTGATCTGCGTCAGGATTCCGGCAAGGATTGCGGGGATCTCAAAGACGGTGGCCAGGATGCCCGTGACGGCACCGGCGATGGCACCGGCGCACATGCCGGCCAAAACAGCGAGCAGCGGGTCGACGTTATTGTTGACGATGAGTACGGCGCAGACACAGCCGCCGAGGGCAAAGCTGCCGTCGCAGGTCATATCGGGGATGTCGAGCAGGCGGAACGTGATAAACACGCCAAGCACCATAATGCCCCAGAGGACGCCCTGCGAAACGGCGCCCTGCAATGCAATGAGCATGCTTCATACCTCCTAGGATAGGGTGGACACGTGAGTCACCATGATAGCGGTAACAATGCATAAAAGAGCTGTGGCCGGATGTTTTGTCTCATCCGTAACAAGCAGGGCGAACGCCGGTCTTTGGCGTTCGCCCCTGTGGCTCAGATATTGAATAGCACGGCAACGGCGCGAGTATGGGCCCTAGGCGCATCGCCGCGCATGCCGCTACTCGTCCAGAGCAGAGAGGTCGATGCCCAGCGCCTCGGCCATCTCGTCGTTCTTGACAACGACTAGGTCCTTGCTAGAGAGGTGCTTGATCGGCATATCCTCGGGCTTGGCCTCGCCCTTCAGAATCTTGACGGCCATCTCGCCCGCGGCGTAGCCCAGGTCCTCATAGTTGATGGAGAGGGTGAACAGGCCGCCGGCCTTGCACATGCCCTCCTCGCCGGTCACGAAGGGGAGCTTGTTCTCCTTGCAGATCTGGCCCACCTGCGAGGCGCCCGCGGCGATCGTGTTGTCGGTGGGGGAGTACAGCGCGTCGACCTTGCCCACGGCAGACTCGACAACGGACTGAATCTCGTTAGAGCTCGAGACGGTGAAGTCAGTGTACTCCAGGCCCAGCTTGTCGAGCTCCTTCTTGGCGGCCTTGATCTGGACGTCGGAGTTGGACTCGGCGGTGCAGTAGAGCAAGCCGACCTTCTTAACGTCGGGCAGGACCTTCTGCATCATCTCGAGCTGCTCGGCGACCGGGGTGAGGTCGGAAGCGCCCGTGACGTTGGTGCCGGGTTTGTCGTTGTCCTGGACCAGGCCGGAAGCGGCGTAGTCGGTGATGGCGCAGCCAACGATGGGGATATCGGCCGTGGCGCCGGCGGCAGCCTGCGCGGCGGGCGTAGCGATGGCATAGATCAAGTTGACGCCGTCGCCTACGAACTTGTCGGCAATGGACTTACACGTGGACTGGTCGTTCTGGGCGTTCTTCTGGTCGATCTTGACCTTGAGGCCGCTCTTCTTGATGGCCTTGACAAAGCCGTCGTTGGCGGCGTCGAGTGCGGAGTGCTCAGTGAGCTGCAGAACGCCGACGGTGTAGTCGGAACCGGCGGCAGCAGAGCCGGAACCAGAGTTGCCGCCGCATCCGGCGAGCGGAGCGAGCGCGAGCAGGCCGGCAGAGACCAGAAGACTCCTGCGGCTGATGGTGATGTCCTTCATATCATTACCCCCAGTATAAAAATGGCTGGAAACACTGCACTCAAACAAAGTGCAAGTGGGTCTATAGTAGCGCCGATGTCCATTTTTTCAACAACCTGTCGGGTTTTTTAATACTGAACCGGATGGGCGGCGGGGGATTCGGCGGGCAACGGCAGGACTTAGGCGGCGGGCGCGGGCTGCTCCTCCTCGTCCAGGGCAGCAAACAGTTTCTTGCCGTCGAGCAGACGCGTGCAGACGTTTCTCATGCGGTTGACCTCTACGGTGCGCAGGGTATCGTCGATGACCCGGTCGTCGTGGACGGTACCAAGCAGATACGAGATTCCGTCTCGCTGCCTGATGGCAAACGGCTGTATGGTCACCCTGATTGCCGCATCCGTGCCATGGGGCCCGGATCCCAAGAGGTCAAAACTGACAGAGGTTCCCTGGTCTATAGCCTGTTCGATCAGCTCGCAGGCGTCGATGCGCGTGACGGGCGGCTTGGTGCCCTTGGCGGGTGCGCCGGAGACGACCGGTGCCGGCTCGGGCGCATTGAGGTAGCCGCGAACGTCGACACTCGCCATGTCGACAAGGTGCTTGGCCATGCGCTTTCTAATCGCGATGGGGGTGGAACGGTTGCGCATGACCATGCCGTGCAGGCGAACGATCTCCTCGTCGGTGAGCGGGCGAGTCAGCAAGCGGTAGCCCACGCCGCGCTTGTATTCGATTTCGTATCCGGCATGACGCAGTGCGGAAATGGCGGTGTAGATGCTGCGGCGTGCTGCCGAGATGGGCATCTGGGCGGGATTGTCGGGATGGGCGAGATGTTCTGCCAGCTCATCGGGAAGCAGGGCTTTGTCTTCGCCGGTGTGGTCGCTCAGAACCTGCAGGATTCGCACGGCGCGGTAGGCGGCAAGCGAGGCAGCTCCCCTGGTGGTGGTCCCGTAGTTTTCAACAGCGATTTCGGTCATGGCGCCCACATCCTTTCCGTTCCCGGGCGATGGCGGCTTTGAGCCTAAGATGTCGCCGCCGCCTGGGGGTGCCGGGCGTCTTGGACGGTCGGTTTGTGCCGGCAGACGGTAGAGCAAGTTTTCAACAGGCCTGCCCAACTGACCAAAAGCTTGCCAAAAGCTTGACGGATGCTGTTGAAAAAAGCGCCCCTCGGCTTGCCGAGAGGCGCTGGCGTGATGCGCTGGAACGCGTTCGGTGGCGCTGTGGCGATTAGAAGTCGGCGTTGCCCACGGTGCGCGGGTGCGGCAGGACGTCGCGGATGTTGCCCACGCCGGTGAGGTACATCACCAAGCGCTCGAAGCCCAGACCGTAGCCGGCGTGCTTGCAGGAACCGTAGCGACGCAGGTCAAGGTAGTACTTGTACTGCTCGGGATTCATACCCAGGTCCTTGATGCGGGCCTCGAGCAAATCCAGGCGCTCCTCGCGCTGGGAGCCGCCGATAATCTCGCCGATACCGGGAACCAGGCAGTCGGCGGCGGCGACGGTCTTGCCGTCCTCGTTCATGCGCATGTAGAAGGCCTTGATCTCGGCCGGATAGTCGGTCACGAAGGTCGGGCGCTTAAAGTGCTCCTCGGTTAGGAAACGCTCGTGCTCGGTCTGCAGGTCAATGCCCCAGCTCACGGGATAGTCAAACTTGTGACCGGCGGCGACGGCCTGCTCCAGGATCTCGACGGCCTCGGTATAGGTGACGCGGGCAAAGTCGGAGTTTGCCACGTGGTTCAGGCGCTCGATCAGACCCTTGTCCACAAACTTGTTGAGCATATTAAGCTCGTCGGGGCAGGTTGCCATGACGTCCTTGAGGACATACTTGAGCATGGCCTCGGCGTTGTCCATGTAGTCGTTGAGGTCGGCGAAGGCCATTTCGGGCTCGATCATCCAAAACTCGGCGGCATGGCGCGTGGTGTTGGAGTTCTCGGCACGGAAGGTGGGGCCAAAGGTGTACACGTCGCCAAAGGCCATGGCGAAGTTCTCGGCGTTGAGCTGGCCGGATACGGTAAGGCTCGCGTGCTTGCCAAAGAAGTCCTGGCTCCAGTCGACCTCACCGGCCTCGGTGAGGGGCGGGTTTTTGGGGTCGAGCGTGGTCACGCGGAACATCTCGCCGGCGCCCTCGCAGTCACTCGTGGTGATGATGGGGGTGTTGACATAGACAAAGCCCTGCTCCTGGAAGAAGCGGTGAATGGCGGCTGCGGCAACGGAGCGGATGCGGAACACGGCGCGGAACAGGTTGGTGCGCGGACGCAGGTGCTGCTGGGTGCGCAGGAACTCGACGGTGGCGCGCTTCTTCTGCAGCGGGTAGTCCGGAGCGCTCGTGCCCTCGATCTCGATTGAGGTGGCGGAGAGCTCAAAGGGCTGCGGGGCGTCGGGCGTCAGCTTGACGGTGCCAGTGCAGATGAGGGCGGCCGAGACATTTTGGTGAGCAATCTCGTCGTAGTTGTCGAGCGCCTCGCGGTTCATGACGACCTGCAGGTCGCGGAAGCAACTGCCGTCATTGAGCGTAACGAAGCCAAAGTTCTTCATGTCGCGGACGGACTTGACCCAGCCGGCGACGGTGACGGTTTGGCCGCCGAGCGACTCGGCATCGGCATAGAGCTGCGCGATTTTGGTGCGGTTCACGTATCCTCCCAGAGCGGTTGTACGGATTATTTCCAAACAGTTAACCATTCTAACCCGCGAGCGGGAGCGTAGCAAAACGGCGGTGCCGATGTATGGGCGTGGCGTGGGCGCTGCGCGGGTGACGATTATTGCTTTCGAAAAGGTTGCGCAACAAGATGCCCAAAATCGCCCTTAGCCTTATCGATAGTAAAGGTAGCCAGGGGAGAGGGCGGATGCCATGAAATGCAAGAAATGCGGCAAGGAAAACCTCGAGGAAGCTCGGTTCTGCGCGGCGTGTGGATCGGCGCTCAATGCCGAAGGGGCGTCGCCCGAGGTGCCCAAGGCGGGATCGACGAGTCATCGGGGACGTACGGTCGCTATTGCCGCGTTGGCCGCCGCGCTCGCCGTCGGGGGCGGTGGCGCGGGCTACTACCTTGGTGTATACCGTCCCGAGCAGGATCGGATTGCACAGGAACAGGCGTTAAAGACGGAAAAATGCGGCGTACGCGTTGCGGTTTCGGCTGCGGGCTGGGACACCTCGGCGGGAGGAAGCCGTCTTGCCCTGCACGTCCAGGGCGAGCCATTGGCTGGGAAGCGCATCGATCGCGTGATGTATGTCGATAGCGCAGGCAAGGGTATTGAGCTTCCTCGTGGCTCCTACGAGATTTCTGCTGTAGGCTCGCCGATTGCCGCGGACGGCACGATTTACTCGTTGCCTGAGACAATTGCCAAGGTCAAGATTTCGGAAAAGACGAAAAAAGGCGCAACGGTCGTCGCCTCGTCCAAATATAAGTTTGAGCTTACGCCCGTTGAAGCACTTGATGTGACCGACGACATGCTCGCCGCCGCTCGAAAGTACGCCGAAGAGGATGAGGGCGCCAAGAAGGATGGTTATAGCTACGATGTCGAGGCACTCGTGGCTGCTGCCACCAAGCGTCGCGACGACGCCGTGTCCGCGAAGCGGGCTGCCGATGAAGCGGCGGCAAAGGCAGAGGAGGAACGCAAAGCGGCCGAGACGGCAGCGCAGGAGCATGCTGCCGAGGATGCCTTTGTGGCAACGGCGCGCAAGGGGCTGGGCATTCCCGATGATCTTGAGGGCGTGACGTATAAGCTCTTGGGTTCAAGTTATTGGGAGGGCGCTGCCATGGAGGTCTATGCCATCCAGTTCTACAACAGCGAGGGCAAGGTCATCGCCGAGGCAGATTGCACAAAGGATGGAATGCCTGCAACGAGCATCCATGGCTACTCGCCGGATGGCTCGTATTGATGCGAGGCTGGTGAGTTGATGCACAGAAAACCGAATGACCAAATGAGTGCAAAAGAGGAGCCGGAACGTATTCCGACCCCTCTTTCTTTTACGGGGCAAACTCTGTCTAGTGCCCGCAGATGGCTTGGCGGATGAGGGCTGCATAGGTGTCGATTCCCGCCTGGGTGAGGTGCGTGCCGTCGTCGACGAGGTATTCGCTGTGGCCCTCGGAGGCGCCGTTCCAGTCGATGACGCCGGCGTTGTCGTTTTGGGCGCATGCGTCGCGGATCGTCTGGTTGTTGCGGTCCTGCAGCTCGAGCGGCACGCGCACGGTCACAAAGTAGATGGGCTTGCCACCCACGGCATTGATCACGTCCTGCACTTGCTGCGGGTCGCGAATAAGGCCATTGGTGCCAAGGGCGCAGATGACCACACTCGGGTCGTAGTTGGCGCTGTCCTGCGCGTAGACATCCTGGAAGGTGTAGAACTGGCGGCTTACCACGCCGTCGATGTAGGCGTTGGGAAGCGCCGCCTGAATACCGGACTGTGCGCCCGCGGTGACCGAGTCGCCGATCATCAACACACGGGCATCGCAGGTTCCGGACGCCTCGTCGTAGGTAAAGCTCTTCCAGTCGAGGTTCTTGGGGACCTTTTCGGCGATGGGACCTTCTTTGGGCTTTTGTTGAGCGGCGTCGTTGGGCTGAGCGTCTTGGTTGGATGCGGGCTCGGCACTCTTGTCGCCGGCGCCGTTGTCCTTGGGTGAGGTTGCGCTTTGGGCAAGCTCGGGGCGGAGCTGCTCGGCGCGGGCGGTGGCGATACCCGTCCAGTCGAGCGGTGCGAAGGCGAGTGCGAGGACGCATGCGGCGCCAAGCGCAGAAAGTGCCACGGCGGGCGAAAGGACGCGTGTCTTTGCCGTGCTGTCCTGCTGGGCGGGCTTGCGGGACCAAGGATGTTCGACGAGACGATAGAAGACCTCGGCCACCGCAAGGATCACCACAAGCTGTAGCGCCTGCTCCCACCAGGCGATGCGGGTGGTGCGGGTTGCGGGGTTCATGAGAAGCAACAGGGGATAGTGCACCAGGTAGACCGAGAACGAGCGCTGGCCCAGCCAGACGAGTGGCTTGACCGACAACAGACGACGCACGATACATTCCGTGTTTTGCACGCAGACAATAAGGAGCCCCGTGAGCAGGGCGAGTAGCAAAAAGCCACCGCGGTAGAGCAGGGAGTTCTCTCCGGTCAGCGTGAACGCGCCGACTATGACGGCAGCGAGCCACGCGAGGGAGACCACGTTAACCTTCGAGATACCCTTGCTGGCGCCGGGGGCAGGGATGTTGCCGCTCAGTATCTCACGCAGGCGCGGAGCGGCGATGGCGGCCAGGGCTCCGCACAAAAGTTCGGCGGCGCGGGCATCGGTTCCGTAGTAGACACGCGATGTGTCGGCAGCGGGGTCGAACATGAGGGCCATCGCTGCTGTTGATATAAGTATGAACGTGATCGTGACTCCGATGGCGGTGTTGCGCGAGCGGGTCTTGCTGCAGAGCACCATAAGGATGACCGGCCATACCAGATAGAACTGCATCTGGACGCCGCAGAACCACAGGTGCGTGAGCGGCGAGGGGAGTCCCGCGGCGGCAAAATACGAGACGTTGCGAAAGATATAGAACCAATTGCTCAAGAACAATACCGACGGCAGAGCGTCCTGCTGCACTTTAGGCAGCAGGCTCGGAGCCGCGATATAGGTTGCTATGGCGGTGAGCGCGATGGTTGCAAGAATCGGTGGCATAAGGCGTGTGGTACGGCGGGCGATATAGTGCGGGTACGAGAAACCGTCGCGTGCCGTTGCTCGCATAATGCTTTTGGTGGCGAGATAGCCACTCAGCGTAAAGAAGAGTGTAACGCCCAAAAAACCGCCGGTCAGGCGGCTGGGGCGAAGGTGATATAGGACGACGCCGGCGATGGCGAGGGCGCGAAGCCCGTCGAGTGCGGCGATGCGTTGGCTGCGTTGGGGCACTGCGTGTGCGGTGCCCGTGGGTGTGTTTTGCATCGTTCTTTCCTCCAATGTCGACCTAGCAGTCTAGCGCTCTGCGCGGACAAGGGAAGGGGGTTCGTGCGGTTGAACAACATGTCACAGGGCGATGCTTCGCTACGCAAAAGCCGCACCTGCGTTGATGCTTAGCTGTCTAGGTAGAAACGTTTCAGAACCTCTACATAGGCAAAAACAACAACACAGATGCGGCAAAGATGCACAGGCGGTTGGCCCGTTATGTGATGACGGCGGTTTGCTACTTGGTCTTGGCTACCAGCAGCGGGTCGCCCAGCTTGACGAGTGGGTTGCCGCCGATAAGCGTACCGGACTCGCCGACATGGTCGATGCTCTTAAGACGATCGAGCTCGGAGACGATGACGGTCACGATGTCCTCGTGACCGGCGGCCTTGATGGCCTCGCGGTCGAAGCTGATGAGCGGCTGGCCCGCCTTGACCTCATCGCCCATCTCGACAAAGCGGGCAAAACCCTTGCCGTTCATTTCCACGGTACCCAGGCCAACATGGATGAACACGCGAAGGCCGTCCTCGGTGATCATGCCGATGGAGTGGTTGGTGACGGTGGTGGCGCCGATGCGGCCGTTGGCGGGCGCATAGATGGTGCCGGTAATGGGCTCGATGCCGTAGCCCTGACCGAGCATACCCGAGGCGATGGTCTCGTCGGGAACCTCATCGAGGTTGACGAGCACGCCGTTGACGGGGGCGTAGATGACGCCTTCGCGGGTGGCGAAGCTTGCCGCGGGCGGAACGGATGCCTCGCCCGTCGAGGTGAAGGTGGACTTAAGCGAATCGAGCAGACCCATAGTTGCCTCCAACTTAAATAGGCGCATAGCGCGCGCTTGGTTTGCCGGAAACGTTTCATATGTGTTTCGCGGCTTGGTCAACGCCCCTATTTTACGCTGCTCAACGATACCTCTGAACTGGGATTATGTGATATATCAGTTGAAGGGAAACTTATTGCTGGAGTGTTTCTGCGTCCTGCGCACAACTGGGGTACGCTTAGATGCGAAAAATGAGTGTGCATAATCTGCGCGGAGGGAGCACCTATGATTATTGAGAACCATGCGCTGTGGGGCGAGGAGCCGACCGAGGATTATCCGGCGACGTTTACGTATCTGGGTGCCGAGCCGCTGCCCGACAAGCCCAATGGCCGCCGCCCCGCGGTGATCATCTGCGGCGGAGGCGGGTTTACGCATATCGCTCCGCACGAGCAGGACCCGGTGGCGTTTGCGTTTTTGGACCGCGGCTACCAGGCCTTTGTGCTCAACTATGTGACGAGCGCCACGGGCGACGTGAGCTTTCCGCACCCGCAGGCGGACCTCGCCAAGATGGTCGCTACCGTGCGCGCCAACGCCGACGAGTGGCATGTCGATCCCAAGCGCGTGTGCATCGTGGGTTTCTCGGCGGGCGGCATGATCTGCGCCTCGTTGGCAACGCAGTGGAAGACCGGACCCTTCGTGGGCCTTGCCGGGGCTCGTCCGGAGGATATTCGTCCCGACGCCGTGGTGCTGGGCTATCCGTTGCTCGACCTTGCCTATGTGCGCGATATGCAGACGCGCGACCCGCGCATCGACCTGCGCGTGCCCAAGACGGGTGGCAAGACGGGGCGCGATTTGCTCAACGACTATCTGTCGATGGTGACGGGCGGCGAGGCGACCGATGAGCACCTGGCCGACATTTGCCCTACCACGCACGTTTCGCGCCAGATGCCCCCGACCTTTGTGTGGGGCGTTTCGGACGACAAGACGGCGCCGGTCGCGCAGGTCTACCCGTTTGCGCAGCGCATGGCCGAGGAGGGTGTTGCATGCGAGATGCACGTCTTTGACCAGGGTGGCCACGGCCTTTCGCTCGGCAACGCCAATACCGCGGTCGACAACGAGGACAAGCAGGTTTCGGTCCGTCCTTGGATTCGCCTAGCCTTCCGCTTCCTGGAGCGCCACGGCTTCTAGTTACGCGGTTTTACCAAACCGCGTAACTGCTCGACGCTGCAAGCCCGCCAGAGCGGCAATCTGCCTTTCAACTGCGGCGGCATGACCAGAAGGTCAATGCCGCCTCGTTTCAAGGCACCTTGCTCGCTCTGGCGGGCTTTCGCTTTCGGTGCCAAAACATCGACATTGCCCTGGCCGCCAAGGGTTGGGCCGGCACCGATCGTTATATTTCTACCAAACGGTGAACTGGGCGTTCTCCGTGTTCCAATGGACATCGCGAACGTAGTCGCGCACGCCCGTCGCATCTCGTGCTTCGAACAACTCAAGAATATGAGCATGTTCGTTGTTGGCTTTATTGAGCAGTTCGCACGCCGTCTCCTGGTCGACAGTCTCGTAATCGCGCTTGATAAAGCAGCGCTCGAGTTGCGAAATCATGTCGCGCAGACGGTCGTTGCCGCAGCGGTTGAAGTACGTGAGGTGAAAGTCCCGCTGAATGTCGTCGTACTTTCGGATAAGACCGCCTTGGATCGCAAGGTCCATGGACCCAACCAAAAACTTCAGCTGCATGATGTCCTCTTCGGTCAGGAGGGGGCAGGCGAGGTATGCCGCCTGCCCGTCGAGCGGCCCCATAATCTCAAAGACCTCAACGGCGTTTTGCTGATCGAATCCACGGACACGGAATCCGCGGCGAGGGAGATTATCCAGATAGCCGTCGCTTGCCAGCTGGATGAGCGCCTCACGAACCGGCGTGCGCGATACGCCCATGGCATCGCAAATCGCTTGCTCGCTCACGCGGTCGCCGGCCGAAAGCTCGCCGGCGTCTATGCGACTCGAAATGTAGTCGTATACATGATCCTTCAAGGGCCTTCTGAGCGTTTCCATGAGTTTATAATCCTTAACTGTATATTTTCAAAACTAAATACGTTTTACCAGAATAGGGTAATTGAATTATAGAACGCCCAGCTAAATCGCGCTACCTAATCAGAAGAAGCGAAAATACGCTTACCGAGAAATATCTACCGTTCAGGATTGTATACAATATACAAAACAGCAAAGACGCCCTAAGATAAAGCCATCGAAAGGAAGGCGGACGCAAGGAAGTCCGCTCCCTGCTAAGAGATCCAAGGAGGATCATCATGACCAAGTTCAGCCACGTCATCATCCGTCGTCCTGGCAAGTCCCTGAGCAATGGCATCACGAGTGCCCCCGAGCTTGGCCAGCCCATCTACGAGCGCGCGATCGAGGAGCACTACGATTACGAGCATGCACTCGAGCAGTGCGGCGTTGACGTGTCGGTGCTGCCGGCACTCGAGCAGTATCCCGACAGCTGCTTCGTTGAGGATCCGGCCGTTATCACTCGCTGCGGCGCCATCATTACCAACCCCGGTGCCGACAGCCGTAACGGCGAGAAGGACGAGATCGAGCCGGTCGTCCGTCGCTTCTTTGACGACGAGCATGTGAAGCACATCGTTTCCCCCGGCACGCTCGACGGCGGCGACGTCATGATGGTCGGCGACCATTTCTACGTCGGTCGTTCCGCTCGCACCAACGAAGAGGGCATCCGCCAGTTCTGCGAGATTCTCGAGGGCTGGGGCCTCGAGGGCTCCGAGGTGCCGCTGGAGGAGGTCCTGCACCTCAAGACGGGCGTCAACTACATCGAGGACAACAACATGCTCGTCTCCGGTGAGTTCATCGATAAGCCCGACTTTGCCCAGTACAACAAGATTGTCGTGCCCGAGGACGAGGCTTACGGCGCCAACTGCATCTGGGTCAACGGTACGGTCATCGTTGCCGAGGGCTATCCGACCGTGCTCAAGGCCGTGCAGGATCTGGGCTACAAGACGCTCGTTGTCGACACTTCCGAGTACCGCAAGGTCGACGGTGGCCTCTCCTGCCTGTCGCTGCGCTTCTAATATGCTCGCTGTACTAGCTTAATGATCGCTTGACCGATGGCCCGGCACCCGATTCGGGACGTCCGGGCCATCTTTATTCGGTCGTTTGATGGAGGGGGTGCACATATATGGCCTCTAAAACTTGTAACGACGAGATTATCGACCCCAATGGTCTGGATCTCTTTCGTCTGACCATGATGGTCATCACTGCGAGTATTTGCGGCGGTATCTTTTCTCTTGCCGGCGATATGGCGGCAGGGGGAGCCAATACCGGTGCAGTTATCGTCTCGTGGGGAATTTGCTTCATTGGCGTCTTTGCGCTGATGATGGTGTTCAACGGTTTGTCTCAGGCTCGTCCCGACCTGACGGGCGGCATCTATGCATACGCTGCTGCCGGCTTTGGCGATTACATTGGATTTAACTCCGCTTGGGGCTACTGGATCAGCGCGTGCCTTTCCAACGTGAGCTTTGCGCTCTTGCTGTTTAGCGCGCTGGGCTATTTCTTCCCCGCGTTTGGCACAGGCAACAATCTGCTTTCCATCATCTGTGCCAGCGTATTTCTGTGGTTCCTTACCGCTCTTGTGCTTCGTGGCGTCAAGGAGGCCGCGGGCATTAACACAATCGTCACGTTGGCGAAGTTGGTGCCGTTGGGGCTCTTTGTGCTGAGCATTGTGCTCCTGGGCAAGTTCAACGTCGATATCTTTATGGACAACTTCTGGGGAGAGCCGGCTGGTCCCGGCTTTGGCGAGCAGGTTGTTTCGACCATGATTGCCCTTGTTTGGGTCTTTACGGGCATCGAGGGCGCCGTTGTCATCTCGGGCCGTGCAAAGTACGTGCGTGACGTCGGTCGCTCGACGGCGCTTGGATTTGCGGCGGTCTTTGTCCTGTATTTGATTATTTCTATGCTGTCGCTCGGCATTATGCCGCGAGAGGAGATGGCGCAGCTTGCAACGCCCTCCATGGCAGGAATTCTCGAATGTGCGATCGGTCCGGTTGGTGCGGCTATTGTCAACCTCGGTGTTATCTTGTCGCTGGTCGGCGCTATGCTCGGCTATGTCATCATTGCGTCCGAGACGCCGTTTGAAGCAGCGCGCCAGGGGTCGTTCCCGTTGGCGTTTGCCAAGACAAACGAGCGCGGTGCTCCGGTGGTGACGGTTCTGGTGAGCTCGGGCATCACGCAGCTCTTCTTGATTGTGTCGTATGTGGCGGCAAGTACCTACCAGTTCTTCTATAGCTGCGCGGTTAATACGATTCTGGTCCCGTATGTCTGCTCGGCTGCCTATTACATGGTAATCGGATGGAAGAACGAGCATCTGGATGGGCCTTATGCGCCAAGCGTCGGTAAGGCACGCTTCTTCGGTACACTCGGCTTTATTTACACGTTGTTCTTGGTGTGGTCAACGGGCCTCCAGGGCGTCATGATCACGACGATCCTTTTTGCTCCGGCAATTCCCGTGTATATTGCGGGCGAGCGAGGCCGTGGCAAGCAGGTGCTTCCGCATCTGCATGACAAACTGATCGCAGCAGTGGTCATTGTCGTGGCAGTCATCTCGCTGTACCTGCACTTTACTGGCATTGCGCCGATTGTCTAAGACCACGGCGAGCCTTATTGCCTGGTAAGCCGGCGGGCATCGTGTATCGGTGCTGCTCGGTATTCCATAACTTATGTGGGACTCTATAACGTGCCTTTGTGAGTGCCCACCAAACCCGCGCAGGTGACATTTGTTGCCAGCGCGGGCTTTTGCAGTTGCGGTGAAATAGTTTCTGTTTTTGCTGGTTAAAGCTTCAAACAGGAACTATTCCACCGCAACTTCGTTTTGATTCGCTGGGGGACGGAGGAAGCGACGATCCGGAATCCACCTGCACGGTCGTCGCTCCGCATCCCGTCCGTTGGCGCAAATGGTGTCAAAAGTAATCTGTTCCCCTTGCACGCTTGTTCCCCTTGCAGCAATCTGTTGATTGAACGTCATTGTGTGCTCGCGGTTTCTGGGCAAGCCGTCTCGCAGCAAAGTAGACTAGATGGCCATTTCAAGAAGCCTACTCAGAGGAGGAGCCGTGCTTGAGGGTACGTATGTGGTTTCGGCCCAGACGCCGGTGGGGAGTAAACGCGGCGAGGTGACGTTTTCACATGGGGTGAACGGCGTGCTCAGGGCAGTACTAAACGTCAGGGGTCTCAATATCGCTCTCTCGAGCGCCCGCGCTGAGGGCGATTTCTTTGAACTCTCGGGTACTATCTCCCACGTCTTGATGGGCAAGGTGCCCTTTACATGCACGGGGTCAGTCGAGGGTGATCGACTCACTGCTACCGCGCGGTCGGGTTCCGTTTCGATCTCGCTGAGCGGTATGCGCAAAGAGCTTTCGGGGTGCACCGCATAAAGTTTGCGCAGGTAAACATCGGTATTTGACTTTATAAAAAAGTCCAGAGCGCTATCATTTGTCGTTACGAGTTGGTTAGCCCCGGTAAACGGTTAACCGCGTCTAACGAAAGGATGAGCGCGTGAAGCTCGATACACTCGAGATTGGAAAGGACGCCGTTGTCGCATCGGTGACATCCGATGATCAGGCGCTCCGACAGCATATTTTGGACATGGGCCTCACGCCGGGCACCGAAGTCACCATGATGAAATACGCCCCTATGGGAGATCCGCTCGAGATCCGTCTGCGTGGCTACGAGTTGACACTGCGCAAGGACGATGCCGCCCGCATTGAGCTCGTGGGCATTCACGATACCGATATGGGTCCGCGCGCTAACGCCGCAATCGGCACGACGGAGCACCCGGCACTCGGCGAGGGGACGTATTCGCCCCGTGCGGCAAAAACGGCCGTGCCCGAGGGTGCGCCGCTGCATTTCGCCCTCGCCGGCAACCAAAACTGCGGTAAGACCACGTTGTTCAACCAGCTGACAGGCTCCAATCAACATGTCGGTAACTTTCCCGGCGTGACGGTCGACCGCAAGGACGGTACTATCCGTAACCATCCCGAGGCGGGCGTTACCGACCTGCCTGGCATCTATTCGCTGTCGCCGTACACGGGCGAAGAGATCGTCAGCCGCCAATTCATCTTGGACGAAACCCCCGACGCCATCATCGATATCATCGACGCCACCAACATCGAGCGTAACCTGTACCTGACGCTGCAGCTTATGGAGCTCGACCGCCCCATGGTCATCGCGCTCAACATGATGGACGAGGTGACGGCCAACGGCGGCGCCGTGGACGTCAACCTGCTCGAGAGCCTGTTGGGCGTGCCTGTTGTTCCCATTAGCGCTGCCCGCAACGAGGGCATCGGCGAGTTGGTGGATCATGCCTTGCACGTGGCGCGGTTCCGCGAGCGCCCCGGTCGCCTGGACTTCTGCGCGCCCGATGGCCCGGACGGCGGCGCGCTACACCGCTGCATCCACGGCATCGCCAACCTTATCGAGGACCATGCCGTGACGGCGCACATTCCGGTGCGTTTTGCGGCGACCAAGCTGGTTGAGGGCGACGAGCTGGTGACCGAGGCGCTTCACCTGGATCGCAACGAGCTCGACGCTATCGAGCACATCATTACCCAGATGGAGGGCGAAGCCGGCACCGACCGCCTGTCCGCGCTGGCCGATATGCGCTTTAGCTTTATCGGCGACGTGTGCGGGCGCTGCGTCGTCAAGCCGCATGAGAGCCGCGAGCACGTGCGCTCCGTCAAGATCGACCGCATCCTGACGGGTCGCTACACGGCCATTCCGGCGTTCCTGGTGATCATGGGCCTAGTCTTTTGGCTGACGTTTGGCGTGATCGGCGCGGCGTTGCAGGGACTCATGGAGGGCGGCATCGCTGCCATCATCGCCTCGGCCGATGCGGGCCTCAAGGCGTTCGGCACCAACGACGTGGTGCGCTCACTGGCTGTCGACGGCGTGCTTACGGGCGTGGGCAGCGTACTGACCTTCCTGCCGATTATCGTCGTGCTCTTTTTGTTCCTCTCCATTCTGGAAGACTCGGGCTACATGGCGCGCGTGGCCTTTGTCATGGATAAAGTGCTGCGTCGCTTTGGCCTGTCGGGCCGTAGTTTCGTGCCTATGCTTGTCGGTTTTGGCTGCACCGTGCCGGCAATCATGTCAACCCGTACGCTCCCATCCGAGCACGACCGCAAGATGACGGTCATGCTCACGCCGTTCATGAGCTGTTCGGCCAAGTTGCCGGTCTACGGTCTGCTGTGCGGGGCGTTTTTCCCGCAGGCGACAGTTCCCGCCATGGTCTCGCTCTATCTGATCGGCATTGCGGTTGGCTGTATCGCGGCTTTGGTGCTCAACCGCACGGCATTTAAGGGCGACCCGGTGCCGTTTATCATGGAGCTTCCCAACTATCGCCTGCCAAGCGTCAAGACGACGGTGATGCTGGCATGGGATAAGGCCAAGGACTTTATTACCAAGGCCTTTACCATTATCTTTGCCGCTACGGTGGTCATCTGGTTCCTGCAGACGTTCGACATCCGCTTTAATGTGGTCGCCGATCAGTCGCAGAGTCTGCTTGCCGGTCTGGGTAGCATCATCGCGCCGGTGTTGGCCCCGCTCGGCTTCGGCGACTGGCGCGCCTCGACGGCGCTCGTCACCGGACTTATCGCCAAGGAGAGCGTCATTTCGACCCTCACGGTGCTTTTGGGCGCAACGTCGCCCGCGGTGCTGTCAACCATGTTTTCGCCGTTTACCGCTTACGTGTTCCTGGTCTTTACGCTGCTGTACCCGCCCTGCGTGGCGTCCATCGGTGCCGTCAAGAGCGAGCTGGGCGCGCGCTATGCCGTTGCCGTGTTCGCGTTTCAGGTGACGGTCGCCTGGATCGTGGCGTTTGTCGTGCATTCGGCGGGCATATTGCTGGGGTTGGCTTAGCTATTTATTGACGGCGCAACCCCTGTGTATTGAGTTGATTGCGGCCCCGCATCTGTTGCTGACGGATGCGGGGCCGTTGCTATATAATCGCCTCCGCTCAAAATGATTGGAGACGTTATATATGAGTCAGACAAGACAAGATGGCATCTCACTCAAGCAGTGGCTCCCTCTTATCGGGCTCGCCTGTTGTGCGTTCGTGTTCAACACGTCGGAGTTTATGCCCATCGGCCTTCTGACTGATATTGCCGCGTCGTTCTCGCTCACCGAGGCCCAGGCCGGCATCATGATCTCGGTCTACGCCTGGGGCGTCATGCTGCTGTCGCTGCCACTCATGGTGTTTGCCTCGCGCTTTGAGTTCAAGCGTATGCTGCTCGGCGTGCTCGCCGTGTTTTCTCTGGGTCAGTTCCTGTCCGCTGTGGCACCGACATATCCCATCCTGATCTGTGCGCGCCTGGTGGTCGCTTGCGCACATGCTGTGTTCTGGTCAGTCGCCTCGATCATGGCCTCGCGCCTTGTCGACACCCGCCACGGGGCGCTCGCCATCAGCATGATCGCTACGGGCTCGTCCATCGCGCAAATCTTTGGCCTGCCGATCGGTCGCGCCATCGGCCTGGCCGTGGGCTGGCGCATGACGTTTGCCGTGGTCGGGGCCTTCTCTGCCGCCGCGGTGGTGTACCAGGCAGCGGTGTTCCCGGCCATGCCGGCGGGTGAGCGCTTTACCGTCAAACAGCTGCCCGAGCTGCTCAAGAACCCGTTCCTCATCGCGCTTTATGCGGTCACGGTTTTTATGGCGACCGGCTACTACGCGGGTTACAGCTATATCGAGCCGTTCCTGGCACAGGTCGCGCATGTCGACGCAAGCGCTATTACCATGACGCTGACGGCGTTCGGCTGCTCCGGCCTGGCGGGCAGCTGGCTGTTCGGTCGCTTGTTCGATGGGCACCGGTTCCCATTTCTCGCGATCACGCTCTCCGGCGTGCCGGTGGCTCTGCTGCTCATGGGTCCGGTCGCATCGTCGCTCGTAGCAGTGCTTGCCGTCTGCGCGCTATGGGGCTGCTGCTCCACAGCCTTTAACGTGGCGTTCCAGGCCGAGCTCATCAAGTACACGCCGGCGGATTCGTCGGCCGTCGCCATGTCGATCTTCTCGGGCCTGTTTAACCTCGGTATCGGCACGGGCACCGCAATCGGCGGCGCCGTGGTTTCGGGTCCCGGTATCGCTTGGATTGGCTTTGCGGGCGGGGCGATTACCGTCGTGGGCGTCATCCTCGCCATCACGGTGCTGTTCCCGGCCATACGCCGCGCCAAGCCCGTCGCCTAATCACGTCCCCTCATCAGTTGCGGTGAAATACGGACTGCTGGACCCAATAAACCCGGCAAACAGTCCCTATTTCACCGCAACTTATTTTGGGGGAGAGGATACAAGCCGGGCATACAATGGATGTCGTTGTGTTGAGCTTACCGGGAGGTTGCTATGTGGGCATACGAGACGACGTTCTATCAGATCTATCCGCTGGGCTTTTGCGGAGCTCCGCGCGAAAACGCCGCCCCCGTTGCCGAGGATGAACTCGCTCAGGCTGCCAACGCCGCGCCCAACCCCGATGCCCCCATCATGAAAATCGCCCAATGGGCCGATTACCTGCAGGAGCTCGGTATTGGCGCCGTGCTCATCAATCCTCCGCTCGAGTCCGATAGCCATGGCTACGATACGCGCAGCCTGCGCCACATCGACCGTCGCCTGGGTGGGGATGCCGACTTTGCCGCCGTGTGCGAGACACTGCATGCCCATGGCATACACGTGGTGCTCGATGCCGTCTTTAACCATGTGGGCCGCGGCTTCTGGGCCTTCCGTGATGTGCAAGAACGCAAGTGGGACTCGCCGTACAAGGACTGGTTCCACATTAGCTTTGACGGCGACTCGTGCTACGGCGATGGCTTTTGGTACGAGGGCTGGGAGGGCCATTTTGAGCTTGTGAAGCTCAACCTGCAAAATCCCGCCGTGGTCGATTACCTGCTCGAGTCCGTGCGCCGCTGGGCCGAAGTCTTTGGCGTCGACGGCCTGCGCCTGGACGTCGCCTATATGCTCGACCGCGACTTTATGCGCCGCCTACACGCCTTTGCCCGTGAGCTCAAGCCCGACTTCGTGCTGATCGGCGAGACGCTCCACGGCGACTACAACCAGATTGTCAACGACGAGATGCTCGACTCCTGCACCAACTACGAGTGCTACAAGGGTCTGTACTCCAGCTTTAACTCGGTCAACATGTTCGAGATCGCCCATTCGTTGCACCGTCAGTTTGGCGGCGACCCGTGGTGCATCTACCGCGGTAAACACCTGCTGTCGTTTGTCGACAACCACGACGTGCCGCGCCTGGCGAGTATCCTGACCGACAAGTCCTGCCTGCGTCCCGCCTATGGCATGCTCTTTGGCATGCCGGGCATCCCGTGCGTCTACTATGGCAGCGAGTGGGGAATTGCCGGCGAAAAGGGCGGCCCCGATGGCGACTGGGCGCTGCGCCCTGCGCTCGATGAGCCTGCGCCTAACGAGCTGACGGCGTTCGTCACGCAGCTCGCGCACCTTCGCTCGGCAAACGACGCGGCGGCCCGCGCTCTCAACTATGGCGCGTACCGCAACGTGGTGATCCAGAACAAGCAGCTGCTGTTCGAGCGCGCCTGCGACGACGCGACGGTGCTCGTAGCGGTGAACGCCGTGGGCGAGCCTTATACCTTTGGCGCCGGCGAGCTCAACGGCTCCTTTGTCGACCTGCTTGCCGACGGCATGCCCACGGTCGAGTTGCCGGGCTCCCTTGAGCTTGCGCCCTACGAGGTGCGTTATCTGCTGAGGGCCTAGGCCATGGCAACGTCTGACGAGGGTTATCAACATATTGAGCATGGGTTTGAGCCCGTGTTTGACGAGTGTTCGCGCGTTTTGGTGCTCGGATCGTTTCCCTCGGTGCTCTCGCGCGCCAATGCCTTCTACTACGGTAATCCCCAGAACCGCTTTTGGCGCGTGATGGCCGCGTGTCTCGGTGTGCCCGTGCCGCCCAACGAGGGCGACCTTTTGGCAAACGGTGAGCCCGCGACGCTCGATGCCTCCATTGCCGCCAAGCGGGCCATGCTGCTGAACGGCGGCGTGGCCCTGTGGGATGTGATCGAGAGCTGCGACATTAAGGGCTCGAGTGACGCCAGCATTCGCAATGTTGTGCCGGCACATATCGAGTGCATTACCGGCGCAGCTCCCATTGAGCAGGTGATATGCAACGGTGGTACAGCTGGCCGGCTCTACAAGCGCTATCTACAAGAACGCACCGGGCTGCCCGCCATCGTCCTGCCCTCGACAAGTCCCGCCAATGCCGCCTGGCGCCTGGAGCGTCTTGTTGAGCGTTGGCACGAAGCTGTTGACTGGGTCGCTCTGTAATTTAGATATTTGATTGAGCATAGGCGCCGAGGCGTCTGATGATGACGCGCCAGATTGGTGCGGGCACGGCGGGCTCGACACGCACCATGCCGTCGGCGTCGACGCTACCGGCATTGCCACCGCCAAGCAGCTGCGCATGCTCAACGGAGCAGCCCATGCGCACGGCGCCTACAAGCTTATCCATCGCTTCGGAAAATGGCCGGCGCAAGAGGCCCATACGCGGGGAGTGACGAAGCGCCGCAATACCGCTGCCGGCACAGACGACAACGCCGCCGCACCATGGCAGGTCACGTAGAATACATGCCCGGTACAGGCGGTCGAGGACTTCGTCGGTCTGCTTGTCGTTTTTGGACAGGGCCTGGACGACGACATAGATGCGTGTCTCTGTATTCCTAAGGCGATCGAGTATCTGCTCGACAGCGATCATCGCCTCATCATCAAATGCATCATCAACAGCGAGCACGATGCCATCGGAAACGCAGCCGGCATCATCCGCCTCCAAATCAACCGGGTGGGGGAGCGCGGTGCCAGAAAGCCGGGCATAGGCGGCGATGGCATCCTGCAGGTCCCAGAGCAAAAACTCAAGATCAGCGCTATTGGGAATACTGATATACGCAATTGTTTGCAGCGTTTTGGGCTTATCGCCGTGTGCGGTCGTCTCCATGCCGCCTCCTTTCCGGTCGGTTTCCGTTTAGGTTACACCGTCTGACGGCGCCTCGCCGCGCTATCCTAGTGCAACCCTTACGAAAGGAACGCCATGCGTCTGCCTATGAATACCTCGCTTGCCACGCTCAAGCCCTCCGGCATCCGTCGGATTAACGCGCTCGCCGCCCAGCACCCAGGGTGCATCGCGCTTGCGCTCGGCGAACCCGATTTTCCCACGCCCGATGTGATTAGCGCCGAGGTGACCGCTTCGTTGGACCGCGGCGACACGCACTATCCGCCCAACAACGGCCGTCCCGCCCTGCGTGAGGTGTTGTCTGCCTACATGGGGGACGCGGGCCTTATGTTTTCGGCCGACGAGGTCATCCTGACCGACGGCGCGACCGAAGCCCTGTCGGCAACATTTATGGCTATGCTCAACCCCGGCGACGAGGTCATTATCCCCACGCCGGCCTTTGGCTTGTACGAGAGCATTGCCGTGGCCAACCATGCCAAGGCGGTCTTTTTGGATACGGAGCCTGCGCAATTTCAGATTGACGAGGACGCACTTCGTGCTTGCGTGACGCCGGCGACCAAGGCCATCGTCATCTGCACGCCCAACAATCCCACGGGCTGCATTCTCAACGCGGCATCGCTCGACGCCGTGGCACGCGTGGCAGAGCAGGCGGGCATCTACGTGGTCTGCGACGACGTATATAACCGTCTGGTCTATGTGGATGGCTACGAGCGCTTTGCCCAGCGCCACCCGGAGCTACGCGAGCAGACAGTGGTCATCGAGAGCTTCTCCAAACCTTGGGCCATGACCGGCTGGCGCTTGGGCTGGCTCGCAGCGGCAGCCCCCGTCATCGCCGAAATCGCAAAGGCCCACCAATACCTAGTATCGAGTGCCGTCTCCTTCGAGATGGACGCCGCAGCGCGAGCCCTGACCGTCGACCCAACCCCCATGCTCAAAGTCTACCGAGCCCGCCGCGAACGCGTACTCGCAGCCTTAAACGCCATGGGCCTCGACGTAGTGGAACCAGCCGGCGCCTTCTATGCCTTCCCCAGCATTAAACAGTGCGGCCTAACCAGCGAAGACTTCTGCATCAAAGCCATCGAAGAGGCAAAAGTAGCCCTAGTCCCGGGCGACTGCTTCGGCACCGAAGGCCACATCCGCCTAAGCTACTGCGTCTCCGACGAAAACCTGGACGAAGGCCTCCACCGCCTATCCACCTTCGTCTCAACCCTATAGCCATCAGGGACGCAACGCATCAGCCTACCGACATAAGGGTTATGCGCGGGGCGCGCCGGCCAACGGGCACGAGGATTCGCAACAAAGGCAACGTAGCTCCGGTCGGGAGGGGCAGGGCGAGTTTTCCGTAGATTCCGCACGAGCCGAAGGCCACTTAATGTGGCCTTCGTGCGAGCCCAGGACTTGACCGAGCGGAAAACTCGCCCTGCCCCTCCCGACCGGAGCGTATGCAGGGTTTGTGTGCGAATCCTCGTGCCCGTTGACCGACGCCGGGGTCCCCGCCATAATACTTTCGGTTCACGCACGAATCCGCTGCCAGAGACAGCCGGTGCAAACGGGCATCGCCCGCGAGCTTAATGGGACTTCCCGCCAGCCGAGGTGGTCGAGTAGATATGTCTTCTCGCCCCCGTCGCTCATGCAGCGCGGGGGCTTTCTTTTTGGACATGCCCCCGTCACGTCCTTGTGGCGGACCGTGCCCGGAAAGAATTCGAGGAGGTGTAATTCATGCCCCAGCAGTACAAAATCGACAAGGTTGCAGAGATCGAGTCCCGTATCGCCGAGAACGCCGGTCTGTTCGTCGTCAACTACAACGGTCTGACGGTTAAGCAGGCTCAGGAGCTGCGTCATCAGCTTCGCGAGTGCGGCGCCGAGATGAAGGTCTACAAGAACAACCTGGTCAAGATCGCTCTCAAGAACCAGGAGCAGCCCGAGATCGACGAGATCCTCGCGGGCCCCGTCGCTTATGTGTTCTACGAGACCGAGCCGGTCGAGGCCGCTAAGGCCCTTAAGGACTTCTCCGCTAAGTCCAAGGGCGTCCTTGAGATCAAGGGCGGTATCTCCGACGGCAAGGCCGTTTCCGCTGATGATGTTAAGGCTATCGCCGAGCTGCCCACCAAGGATCAGCTTCTCGGCCAGATCGCCGGCCTCATCTCCGGTTTCGCTCGCGACATCGCTGTCTGCGTCAACGGCGTTTCCTCTGGTCTCGCTCGTTCGATCCAGCAGGTCTCCGAGCAGAAGGCAGCCTAGTTGCTGTTTTCACCCGCGGCGGCAACGCCGCACCCCTGGCGCATTCGCGCCGTGTTTTAACTGATCTCCGTGCATCCGCACGGAAACCGAAAGGACTTAGAAATGGCTAAGCTTACCACCGATGAGATCATCGATGCTCTTAAGGAAATGACCCTTCTCGAGGCTTCCGAGCTCGTTAAGGCTATCGAGGACACCTTCGGCGTTTCCGCCGCTGCTCCTGCCGCTGTTGTCGCCGCTCCCGCTGCTGGCGCTGCTGAGGCCGAGGAGAAGACCGAGTTTGACGTCGTGCTCGAGGGCTTCGGCGACAACAAGATCCAGGTCATCAAGGCCGTCCGTGAGCTCACCAACCTTGGCCTGAAGGAGGCCAAGGAGGTCGTCGAGGGCGCTCCCAAGGCTGTTCTCGAGGGTGCCAAGAAGGAGGACGCCGAGGCTGCCAAGGAGAAGCTCGAGGCTGCTGGCGCTGCTGTCACCCTCAAGTAATCAGGCTTTCTCGCCAGATTTCTTTGCAGACGGGGTTCGCATTGCGAGCCCCGTCTTTTTTGTTTTTCGGTCCCTCGGCATCGGTTGCTCAAACTGCCATGTTCTGTGATTTGCGTCGTATCGGGTGCCCTGCCGTTGGGCAATAAAATTGCACCATTCGAGCAATAATTTGCGTTGACCTGCTGAAGAATTGTCTCTGCCTTGTAGCGACATATAGTTCCAGCGGTAAGATGCTTGGGTATCGCAATTTGGTCTGCGGCTGTGTGCCGCACGCATGGGGCGCTTTTGCGCCTGCGAAAGGATCTTTGAATAACATGAAGGCAATCATCCCCGCCGCCGGTCTTGGCACGCGTTTTCTGCCTGGCACCAAGTGCACGCCCAAAGAGATGCTGCCGGTGCTCGACAAGCCCGTCATTCAGTACGTCGTCGAGGAGGCGCTCGAGCCCGAGGAGGTCGACGATGCCATCATCGTTACTTCTCCCGGTAAGCCCGAGCTACTGAACTACTTCCAGCCCGACCGTTCGCTCGAGAACCTGCTGCGCGAGCGCGGCAAGAACGCCTATGCCGATGCTGTCGCCCACGCTGGCGGTATGCCGGTCGACTTCCGTTATCAGTACGAGCCCAAGGGCCTCGGCCATGCTATTCGCTCTGCTGCCGACGCCGTGGCAGGGGAGAACTTCCTGGTTCTTCTGGGCGACTACGTTGTGCCTAACCGCGATATCTGCGACAAGATGCTCGCCGTTTCCAAGGAGCACGGTGGCGCTTCGGTTATCGCCGTCGCTGCTTGCTCGCCCGAGGAAGTCAGCCGCTACGGTGTTATCGCCGGCGAGCGCGTCGGTTCGCTCGAGGGCGCCGAGGACGTTGCCGATGCCGAGCCGGGCGCTGTTTGGCGTATCGGCGGTCTGGTTGAGAAGCCCGCTCCCGAGGCTGCTCCGTCCAACCTGTACATCGTCGGTCGCTACCTGCTGAGCCCGCTGGTCATGGACCTGCTGGCAGATCAGCAGGCCGGCAAGGGCGGCGAGATCCAGCTCACCGACGCCATGGCCCGTTCGCTCGACCGCGAGGCCATGTATGCCGTCGTCATCGACCCGCTGTCGGGCTACGACACCGGCACTCCCTCTGGTTGGATGGCCACTAACGCCCTCATGGCTGCAAACGACCCCCGCTTTGCCGATGCCTTCTGGGACGCCATCGACGAGCGCGGCGGATTGATGCGCAAGTAAGCCTTCGGGCACCGACATTTACGGGCGTGGACCTCGGTTCGCGCCCGTTTTTTATAAGAGCTGCGATTGCCGGCTCTCTGTTCACAGAAAATATATGAACAGATGTTCGATACACATACATCTACCTGCGTGTTTTCTGTCGAAAAACTTTGCTACTCCAAAAACTCAATCGCGTCAAGGCTTTTCTTGCCCAACGGTCGGTACCTGATAAACTATTAGGTTGCGATAACTGGCGAAGCTATGCCTCGCCAACCCACCGAGCATTTCCGTGAAGGAGGAAAAACCTGGTGACCTACGCATACACTGCCACTGAGCGCAAGCGCGTCAGCTTCGGGAAAATCCCGGAGGCCATGGAGCTCCCCAACCTTATCTCTGTTCAAAGGGAATCCTTTGAGCGTTTTAAGGATGAGGGCCTTCGTGAGGCGTTCAAGGAATCCAGCCCCATCCAGAGTCAGAACCATGTTCTCGAGGTTACCTTCGGCGAGCATCAGTTCGGCGACCCCGCGCACACCGTCGAGGAGTGCCGCGAGAAGGATATGACCTATCAGGCTCCGCTTCTGACCGACGTCCGTCTCACCAACAAGGAGACCGGCGAGATCAAGGAGCAGCTCGTCTTCATGGGCGACTTCCCCATGATGACCGATCAGGGCACCTTCATCATCAACGGTACCGAGCGTATCGTCGTCTCGCAGCTCGTCCGCTCCCCGGGCGTGTACTACAGCTCCGAGATGGATTCGGGCAAGCAGATCTACAAGGCCCAGATCATCCCGTCCCGCGGTGCCTGGCTTGAGTTTGAGGTCGACAAGCGCGACCAGCTCATGGTCTCCATCGACCGTAAGCGCAAGCAGAGCGCCACGATGTTCCTGCGCGCCCTTGGCATCGCCGTCACCAACGACGACATCATCGAGCTGCTCGGCAACTCCGATGTGATCAAGCGCACCCTGGAGCGCGATACCGCCCTCACTCGCGAGGACGCCCTCATCGAGATCTACCGTCGCCTGCGCCCGGGCGAGCCTCCCACCGTGGACGCTTCCCGCAGCCTGCTCGAGGGCCTGCTCTTTAACCCGCAGCGCTACGATTTGGCCCGCGTCGGTCGTTACAAGGTCAACAAGAAGCTCAACCTCACCACCGAGGAAGAGGTCACGGTGCTCACCGACGAGGATATCGTCGCGACGCTGCGCTACCTCCTGTCCCTCGCTGCCGGCGAGCAGGGCTTCAAGGTCGACGACATCGACCACTTCGGCAACCGCCGCATCCGCACCGTCGGCGAGCTCGTCGCCAACCAGTTCCGTATCGGCATGAGCCGTATGGAGCGCGTCGTCCGTGAGCGCATGAGCTCCCAGGACATCGACGAGATCACCCCGCAGTCGCTCATCAACATCCGCCCGATCGTGGCCTCCATCAAGGAGTTCTTCGGTTCCTCGCAGCTCTCGCAGTTCATGGACCAGGCGAACCCCCTGACCGGTCTGACCCACAAGCGCCGTCTGTCCGCACTCGGCCCTGGTGGTCTTGCCGGCCACAAGTCCGGCTCCAGCCGCCGCACCAACGTGCCGACGGCCGTCCGCGACGTTCACAACTCGCACTACAGCCGCATGTGCCCGATCGAGACCCCCGAAGGCCCCAACATCGGCCTGATCGGCTCGCTCGCCCTCTACGCCCGCGTCAACGAGTATGGCTTCATCGAGGCCCCGTTCCGTCGCGTCGAGAACGGCGTTGCCACCGACCAGATCGACTGGATGACCGCTGACGAGGAAGAGAAGCACGTCATCGCGCCGGCCAACACGCCGCTCGATCCCAAGACCAACGAGTTCATCACGACCGATGCCGAGGGCAAGATCGTCCGTCCGCACACCGTGATCGCCCGTACCCGCGACTTCGACGGCTCCTTCGGCGCTCCCGCCGACGTGCCCGTCGAGGACGTCGACTACATGGACGTCTCGCCGCGTCAGATGCTCTCCGTCGCAGCCACGCTGATCCCGTTCCTTGAGCACGACGACGCCAAGCGTACGCTGATGGGCGCCAACATGCAGCGTCAGGCCGTGCCGCTGGTTCACCCCGCCGCTCCCTATGTCGGTACCGGCATGGAGCGTCGCGCCGCTCTGGACTCCGGCGAGGTCACCCTGGCCAAGAACGCCGGCGAGGTCATCTTTGCCGACGCCGCCAAGATTATCGTCAAGCATGCCGGCGGCATGGACGAGTATCACCTGGCCAAGTACCAGCGCTCCAACCAGTCCACCTGCATCAACCACCGTCCGCTCGTGCGCGTCGGTGACACCGTTGAGCAGGGCGAGCCTCTGGCTGACGGTCCTTCGACCGATCATGGCGAGCTCGCACTGGGTCAGAACCTCACCGTGGCCTACATGCCGTGGGAAGGCTTTAACTACGAGGACGGTATCGTCGTGTCCGAGCGCCTGGTGGCCGAGGACCTGCTGACGACCATCAACATCACCCGTCACGAGATCGACGCCCGCGACACCAAACTCGGTCCCGAGGAGATCACCCGCGAGATCCCGAACCTCTCCGAGGACATGCTTGCCAACCTCGACGAGGACGGCATCATCCGCATCGGCGCCGAGGTCGGCCCTGGCGACATCCTGGTCGGCAAGGTCACGCCTAAGGGCGAGAGCGCTCTGACCGCCGAGGAGCGCCTGCTGCGCGCCATCTTCGGTGCCAAGGCCCACGACGTCCGCGATACCTCCCTTAAGATGCCTCACGGCGCTTACGGCCGCGTTATCGACGTCGTCCGCTTTAGCCGCGAGAACGGCGACGACCTGGCCCCCGGCGTCAACGAGCAGGTGCGCGTCTACGTCGCCCAGCGTCGTAAGATCCAGCAGGGCGATAAGATCGCCGGCCGCCACGGCAACAAGGGTGTTATCTGTAACGTTCTGCCGGTCGAGGACATGCCCTACATGGCTGACGGTACCCCGATCGACGTTATCCTCAACCCGCTGGGCGTTCCTTCGCGTATGAACGTCGGCCAGCTGCTCGAGTGCCACCTTGGCTGGGCTGCTGCCTGCGGTTGGGATACCGAACAGGCCGACTCCGACAAGTACGTCCCCGGTCCGTTCTTCACCGCCACGCCCGTCTTCGACGGCGCCAAGGAGGACGAGATCGCCGAGGTCATCCGTCGTGCCAACAAGAACATGCTCAACAAGGCCACCGCTGCCTTTGGCGATCACATGCGCCCCGAGTTCGTCACCCAGCTTGACGAGCGCGGCAAGACCCGTCTGTTCGACGGCCGCACCGGTGAGGAGTTCCGCGAGCCCATTACCGTGGGTACGTCCTACATCCTCAAGCTCGGCCACATGGTCGACGACAAGATCCACGCCCGTTCGACCGGCCCTTACAGCCTGGTTACCCAGCAGCCTCTGGGCGGCAAGGCCCAGTTCGGCGGCCAGCGCTTCGGCGAGATGGAAGTTTGGGCACTGTACGCTTACGGTGCTTCCAACGTCCTGCAGGAGATCCTGACCGTCAAGTCCGACGATACCGTGGGCCGCGTCAAGACCTACGAGTCCATCGTCAAGGGCGAGAACGTTCCTGTCCCGGGTATCCCCGAGTCCTTCAAGGTTCTCGTCAAGGAGATTCGCTCCCTCGCACTGGACATCGAGCCCATGCACGATGCCGACGAGGACGCCTCCGCCCCTGTGACCGCCGAGGAGACCTCCGCTCTCGACGACCTGGCTGCGCTCGCCGGCGTTGACGCCGACGTCGAGGCCGAGGATGCCGAGACCGCCGAGGCGCCCGAGGCTGTCGCCGCCACGACCACTGATAAGGAGTAGTTGACTGTGGCAGATTTCGAAGCTACTGATTTTGACTCGGTAAAGATCTCCCTTGCCTCCGCCGACCAGATCCGTTCCTGGTCGCACGGTGAGGTCAAGAAGCCGGAGACCATCAATTACCGTACCCTCAAGCCCGAGAAGGACGGCCTGTTCTGCGAGAAGATCTTCGGTCCCGCCAAGGACTGGGAGTGCTCCTGCGGCAAGTACAAGGGCATCCGCTTTAAGGGCATCGTCTGCGAGCGCTGCGGCGTCGAGGTCACCTCGGCCAAGGTGCGTCGCGACCGCATGGGTCACATCGAGCTCGCCGCTCCCGTGTCCCACATCTGGTACTTCAAGAGCCCCACGAGCTTCCCGATGAGCCGTATGCTCGACATCAAGTCCAAGGACCTCGAGAAGGTTCTGTACTTCGCCAGCTACATCATCACCGAGGTTGACTACGAGGCTCGCGAGGCCGACGCCGACGACCTGCGCGAGGAGCTCGCCGCCGATCTGGAAGAGATCGATGCCGAGTGCGCCCGCCAGATCGAGTCCCTCAAGGAGCAGGGCGACCCCGAGAACTTTGACGAGTTCTCCGACGAGGAGCCGCTGACCCCCGAGGAGATCGCCTCTGGCATCGTCGACATCGAGGAAGAGTGCAAGGACGAGAAGCAGCTCCGCACGGACGCCTTCAACGCCTTCATGAAGCTCACCGAGCGCGACCTCATCTCCGATGAGCCGCTGTTCCGCGAGATGACCCGTTACTACTCCATGTACTTCAAGGGTGGCATGGGTGCCGAGGCCGTCCGCGACCTGCTCGCTGCCATCGACCTCCCCTCCGAGGCCGAGAAGCTCAAGGCCATCATCGCCGACGAGGATTCCCAGAAGCAGAAGCGCGAGAAGGCCGTCAAGCGCCTTGAGGTCGTTGACGCCTTCCTGAAGGGCGGCAACAGCCCCGCGAACATGATCCTGGACGTCATCCCGGTCATTCCGCCCGATCTGCGCCCGATGGTCCAGCTCGACGGCGGCCGCTTCGCCGCGTCCGACCTCAACGACCTGTATCGTCGCGTGATCAACCGTAACAACCGACTCAAGCGCCTGCTCGACCTGGACGCCCCTGCGATCATCGTGAACAACGAGAAGCGCATGCTCCAGGAGTCCGTGGACGCCCTGTTCGACAACGGTCGTCGTGGTCGCCCGGTCTCTGGCCGTGGCGGTCGCCCGCTCAAGTCGCTCGCCGAGGCCCTCAAGGGCAAGCAGGGCCGTTTCCGTCAGAACCTGCTGGGTAAGCGTGTCGACTACTCCGGCCGTTCGGTTATCGTTACCGACCCCAAGCTGCTGCTGCACCAGTGCGGTCTGCCCAAGACCATGGCGCTGGAGCTCTTCAAGCCCTTCGTCATGAAGCGCCTGGTCGAGCTTGGCAAGGTCGAGAACATCAAGGGCGCCAAGCGCGCTATCGACCGCGGTGCCACCTTTGTGTGGGATATCCTCGAAGAGGTCATCGACGGCCGCGTCGTGCTGCTCAACCGCGCACCGACCCTGCACCGTCTGTCCATCCAGGCCTTTGAGCCGGTTCTGGTCGAGGGCAAGGCTATCCACCTGCACCCGCTGGTCTGCTCGCCCTTCAACGCCGACTTCGACGGCGACCAGATGTCTGTCCACGTGCCGCTGTCCAGCCAGGCTCAGGCCGAGGCCCGCGTGCTCATGCTCTCTGCGAACAACCTGCGCTCGCCGGCATCCGGCAAGCCGGTCAACATCCCCTCGCAGGACATGATCATCGGTGTGTACTACCTCACCCAGGTCCGCGACGGTCTGCCGGGCGAGAACCACGTGTTCTCGAGCTTCGACGACGCGCTGCACGCCTATGACTGCCGCTCCGAGGTCGACATGCAGGCCAAGATTCAGGTCCGCGTGTCCGCCGAGAACGCCAACGTCATCAACGAGGACGGCACCCGTATCTTCCGCGTCAAGAATGGCAAGAACGAGTTTGTCGACTACGACGTCACCGGTAACAAGACCGCACGCTTCGAGACCTCTATCGGTCGCATCATCTTCAACCGCCAGTGCCTGCCCGAAGACTACGAGTTCATGAACTACAAGATGGTCAAGGGCGACGTGGCCAAGCTGGTTGCCGACTGCTGCGATCGTTACCCCGAGGCCAAGGTCGGTCCGATCCTCGACGCCATCAAGTACTCCGGCTTCCACTACGCTACCCGCGCCGGCCTCACCATCTCGGTGTGGGACGCTCTCATCCCTGCCGAGAAGCAGGAGCTGCTCGACCGCGCCCAGGCTAACGTCGACCAGATCAACGAGTACTTCGAGGAGGGCTTCATCAACGAGACGGAGCGCCACATCGAAGTCGTTAACGAGTGGACCGCTTGTACCGACAAGGTCGCAGCGCTCATGCTCGACTTGTTCGACGAGGAGAACCCGCTCTACATGATGGCCGACTCCGGCGCCCGTGGTTCTAAGACCCAGCTGCGTCAGCTCGGCGGCATGCGTGGCCTGATGGCAGACATGTCCGGCGAGACGATCGACCTTCCCATTAAGGCGAACTTCCGCGAGGGCCTGCTGCCGCTCGAGTACTTCATTTCGACCTACGGCGCCCGTAAGGGCCTGGTCGATACCGCATCCCACACCTCGGACTCTGGTTACCTGACCCGTCGTCTGGTCGACGTGGCCCAAGACGTCATCGTCCGCGAGGAGGACTGCGGTACGCACGAGGGCGTCACCTACAACCTCATCATCCCCGGCACCACCGACCTCAACACCGACCTCGTCGGCCGTTGCTTCATTGAGGACGTCGTGGCTCCCGATGGCACCGTGCTCTTTGAGCAGGACGGCTACATCGAGAAGGTCGCTGACATCCAGAAGATGGTCGATGCCGGCCTTAAGAAGGTCAAGCTTCGCGCGCTGCTCACCTGCCGCTCCAAGTACGGCGTGTGCCAGAAGTGCTACGGCTGGGATCTTTCCACCCGTCGTCCGGTCGCCATCGGTACCGCGGTCGGCATTATTGCCGCCCAGTCCATCGGCGAGCCCGGTACGCAGCTTACGATGCGTACCATTCACTCCGGCGGCGTCGCTGGCGTCGACGATATTACGCAGGGTCTGCCTACGGTCAGCCGTATGTTCGATATCGTCGGCAACGTCAACGAGAAGATCCTGGGTCGCGAGGCCGAGCTGGCTCCGTACTCCGGTCACCTCTCGATTAAGCCCGAGAAGTCCGAGTACGTGCTGACGCTCACCGACTCCGAGGATCACACCCGTGTCCTCGACGAGCGTCGCGTCCCCGCTTCGGTGCGCTTCATGCCCGAGATCGAGGACGGCTGCGAGGTTCGCGCTGGCGACCAGATCACCAAGGGCTTCGTCAACTTCCGCAACCTGCGCAAGCTGACCGACATCGAGTCGACGATGCACACCTTCGTCGAGAGCGTCAAGGACGTCTACACCAGCCAGGGCGTCGACCTGAACGACAAGCACATCGAGGTGCTCGCACGCCAGATGCTGCGTCGCGTTCAGATCACCAACCCCGGCGACTCCAAGTACCTGCTTGGTCAGTACGTCGACCGCTACGAGTTTGCCGACGAGGTCGAGCGCGTTGCCCGTCTGGGCGGTCAGGCTCCTGTGGCCGAGCCCGTCATCCTGGGTACGCTCAAGGTCGCGTCCAACATCGACTCCTGGCTGTCGAGCGCTTCGTTCATTCGTACCGCTGGCGTCCTTACCGAGGCTGCCATCGAGGGCAAGGTCGACCACCTGCTCGACCTTAAGTCCAACGTCATCGTCGGTAAGAAGATCCCGGCTGGTACCGGCCTCAAGCCGTACGCCAACGCCAAGCTGACGTATCGCACGGCCGACGGCTACGTGGACATCGACGGCCCGGCTTCGCCCAACGCCAAGTCGCTGCCCGAGTGGGCTCCTGTGGAGCTCAAGGACCTGGACGAGCAGCTCCCGCAGCAGCTCGACTGGGCCGGCTACGACGAGTTCGGTGGTGCTGACGGTTCGTTCACCCGCAACGGCCACACCATCTCCGCCGAGAAGGCTCGTCTGTACCTGTTCGACGATCTGGGCGTGTCGCAGCGCTGGACCAACAAGTTCAGCGAGGTTGGCATCGAGACGGTCGGCGACCTGGTTGGCAAGTCCGAGGAGGATCTGCTGCGCATCGATGGCATCGGCGCCAAGGCGATCGAGGAGCTCCGTGACGGCCTGGAGGCCCACGATCTGCTCTACATCCTCGAGAACAACGACGACGTTGCCGACGAGGAAGACCTCTCGCAGCTGCTGCAGATGGTCTTTAGCCCCGACGGTCCGGACGATATCCTGCTGGGTACCTCCGCTCCGACGCATCACGCCGACGCCGACGAGGAGCTCCTGGGCGCCCCGATCGACGACAAGAAGGCTCCCGCCAACGGCGCGATCAACGAGGACATGGCTTCCCTCGACGAGCTGCTCAACCAGCTCGTGGACACCGACGACGCCGAAGAGGCCAAGGACAACGACGAGGAGTAATTAGTTCCGCCGTTCTAACGAACGGCGGCGACCTCCGTCGCTGCGCGGCCCCCAGAGCTACAATCTGTCATTCAAAAGGCAGGGCATGACCAAAAGGTCAATGCCCTGCCTTTTTCATGCCACCTTGTACGCTCTGGGGGCCGCTCGCTTGCGTATGCTCAACTTGTTGCGTTCCGTTGATCACTTGCAAAAAAGGACAGGTTTATTTTGGTAGTTTTTCCTGCTTGAATTTGAAACATTCCGTTTGGTCAAAGCGTATCTATGGTGAGGGCCCCATCAAGAACCATCAGTGTCACCGGGAGGTGATTATGGAAGAACAAGCTTTTAGACAGGCGGTCGAGGATCACCGAGATGTCGTGTTCCGAATCGCCTTGACGTATCTGCGTGATCGCGCTGACGCCGACGATGTCGCTCAAGACGTCTTTCTAAAGTTACTCAAAAGCGATACGCATTTTGAAAGCTGGGAGCATCTTCGTCGATGGCTCATCCGGGTCACGATCAATGAATGCAAATCTCTCTTTCGAAAGCCGTGGAGGCGCGTGGAGGATATTGAAAGTCTGACCGATTCGCTCTTGACGGCGCAGGACGAGACCAAGGCCGTCCTATTAGACGTCATGCGGCTTCCGGAACGATTCCGTATCTCCATCGTGCTCTATTACTATCTGGGCTTCTCGACTTCAGAAATTGCCGAGTTACTGCATGTGCCAGCCGCGACCGTTCGAACGCGTTTAGCTCGCGGCAGATCGAAGCTCAAGTTCATCCTAGAGGAGGGCGACCGTGAAATCCAACCAGATCAAGCAGGCCTTCGAGTCCGTCCAAGCCGATAGCGATCTTGCTGACCGTGTTCTTTATGCCGCTGCTGGCGAGCCGCTTCGCCGAAAGGGTCACGCGAAGCCTCTGTATGTTGCCGTAATCGGATGTCTTGCCGGAGTGCTGGCGACCGGAGGGGTCGCCTACGCTGTTGTCAATTCCAGTTATTTTGCCTCTGCCTGGGGAAACCATGGCAACGGAGAGTCCGTTACCTGGACAAATGGCGGCTCGTCGGGGACGAAATATACCTACACCAGAGAGTTTGGTGATGGTATCGCGCCCCAAAGCCTGGAGGGTGCAGTCCAGAAGGTCAATCTGTCCGTCGAGGGCAACGGCTATACGCTCGACATTCATGAGATGGCAATCGACGAGAACGGTTGCGGTGCTGTGACGTTTACATTGTCCAATCCGAATGGCGTTAGCTACTACAAGCCGGCGGCAGAGCTTGGCGAACTTGTTCTCTATGGTGAAGAAGAAGGGGGCGTCAGTACACCCAGCATGAACTTCGGCGAGGAATGGGCTGATACACGCTGCACCATTGATAAAGACACATCAAGCGACACGGTCATTAACGGCACGATGTACTTTGCATCTTGGAATCGCGATCGAGATTTACGACATGCGGTCACCTGGAATATCAGTTGGACGGAGGGCAAAGGTGAGGATGCGAAGGTGATCGAGGTATCGACGCCAGAGTTTAACGTCGGAGCGCACGTCGATACAAAGGAGCTCCGCTCCGACGACTCGCCTCTCGAGATCAGCCCGTTTTCCATCCAGACGCACATCGATGATCTGGGCTATGAAGCAGTTGATCATAAACTGACCGTCAGCTACAAGGATGGATCGGAGCAGATTATCGAAGATGACGACGCAGGGGCGTACAATTTCTATGTTTCGATGGCGCGCAATAGCGGAGAGAACATCTGGGTTCCGACAAAACTGATCAATGTCGATCAAGTGGTCTCGGTGACCCTCGAGGGCACGAGATGCACATCAACAGGAGAGACCGAAACAGAAGTACCCTTTACCATCGTCTATTCGTAAGGTCTAGGCCGCTTCCTGCTAGAGGAAGCGGCCATTTTTGCGTTACATGGACGGCTGGAATGGGCACTTGCGCACAGGCGGGGATTCCTTTTATGGAGGCTTTGCGGAAATATGGCTATTTTGGGATACGCCCGGCGGCGTGGTCTGTTGACGGCACAGCTAACGGCACGTATCCTATCGAACTGCGTGTTTCGTAGGGGGATGCTGACCCCTCGATTCAAGCCGTTGCACTTTACAGAAAGCTGGAATCATTCGAGAAGGAGTACGCTTTGCCTACTATTAACCAGCTGGTTCGCCAGGGCCGTCGTTCCGTGCCCAAGAAGTCCAAGAACGCTGCTCTGCAGCACAACTCCCAGAAGCGCGGCGTGTGCACCCGCGTCTTCACCACGAGCCCCAAGAAGCCGAACTCGGCTCTTCGTAAGGTTGCCCGTGTTCGCCTCGTCAACGGCATCGAAGTTACTGCTTACATCCCGGGTGAGGGCCACAACCTGCAGGAGCACTCCATCGTGCTCGTCCGCGGCGGTCGTGTCCGTGACCTCCCTGGTGTCCGTTATCACGTCATCCGTGGCGCCTACGACGCTGCTCCGGTCCAGAACCGTATGCAGGCCCGTTCCAAGTACGGTGCTAAGCGCCCCAAGGCTAAATAAGCCAGATAACGTTTTGATACTTTCGCCGTGCGCCGCCTAAGCGCCGCACGGTAGACACTTAAGGAGATTTCACATGCCGCGTCGTGCAGCAGCTAATCGTCGTGAGGTTCAGCCTGACGCCGTTTACAACAACCGCCTGGTGACTCAGCTCATCAACAAGGTCCTTCTTGACGGCAAGAAGGCCACCGCTGAGCGCATCGTTTACACCGCTTTCGAGATCGTTGCCGAGAAGTCCGAGGGTGGCGACGCTCTCGCTACCTTCAAGAAGGCTATGGACAACGTCAAGCCCACGCTCGAGGTTAAGCCCAAGCGTGTCGGTGGCGCTACCTATCAGGTCCCGATGGAGGTCAACTCCCGTCGTTCCACCGCTCTGGGCATCCGCTGGATCGTCAACTTCTCCCGCGCTCGCAAGGAGAAGACCATGGCCGAGCGTCTCGCTAACGAGATCCTCGACGCCTCCAACGGTCTTGGCGCTTCCGTCAAGAAGCGTGAGGACGTCTTCAAGATGGCCGAGGCCAACCGCGCGTTCTCTCACTATCGTTGGTAAGTTAAGGTAAGGAACTAACATGGCTAAGCCTAAGTACAAGCTTTCCGATACCCGTAACATCGGCATCATGGCCCACATCGATGCCGGTAAGACCACCACGACCGAGCGTATTCTTTACTACACCGGTAAGACCCACAAGATCGGTGAGGTCCATGAGGGCGCTGCCACCATGGACTGGATGGTTCAGGAGCAGGAGCGCGGCGTAACCATTACCTCCGCTGCTACCACGTGCTTCTGGAACAAGGACGGTAAGGACTACCGCATCCAGATCATCGACACCCCGGGCCACGTTGACTTCACCGCCGAGGTCGAGCGCTGCCTGCGCGTCCTCGATGGCGCTGTCGCCGTCTTCGACGCCGTTGCCGGCGTTCAGCCCCAGTCTGAGACCGTTTGGCGTCAGGCTTCTACCTTCAACGTCCCCCGCATCGCCTTCATCAACAAGTATGACCGCGTGGGCGCTGACTTCTTCAACGCTATCGAGACCATGAAGGATCGTCTCGACGCCAACGCCGTGGCCGCTCAGGTCCCGATGGGCGCCGAGGACAACTTCTGGGGCGTCATCGACCTCGTTACCATGACTGCATGGGACTTCAAGGCCGACGAGAAGGGCATGACCTACCCCGAGCCGATGGACGAGATCCCGGCTGAGTTTGCCGACATCGCTGCCACCAAGCGCGAGGAGCTCCTCGACGCTGCTGCCAGCTTTGACGACGAGCTCATGGAGAAGATCCTCATGGAGGAGGACTTCACCGTCGAGGAGCTCAAGGCTGCTCTGCGCAAGGGCGTTCTGGCCAACGAGCTCAACCTCGTCTTCGTGGGCTCCGCCTACAAGAACAAGGGCGTTCAGGAGCTGCTCGACGCTGTCGTCGACTACCTGCCCAGCCCGCTCGACGTTGAGGCCGTCACCGGTACCGATCCGGACACCGGCGAGGAGATCCAGCGTCATCCTTCCTTCGACGAGCCTTTCTCCGGCCTGGTCTTCAAGATCATGACCGACCCGTTCGTCGGTAAGCTCACCTACGTCCGCGTTTACTCCGGCCGCGCCGAGTCCGGCTCCTACGTGGTCAACGCTTCCAACGGTCAGCGCGAGCGTCTCGGCCGCATCCTCGAGATGAACGCCGCCGAGCGTATCGACCGTGACGACGCTGCCGCCGGCGACATCGTCGCTTGCGTCGGCTTCAAGAACTCCACCACCGGTGACACCCTGTGCGCCGAGGGCAAGGAGATCGTCCTCGAGAAGATCGAGTTCGCTAAGCCCGTTATCGACGTTGCCATCGAGCCCAAGACCAAGGCCGAGCAGGACAAGATGTCCCTGGCTCTGACCAAGCTCGCCGAGGAGGACCCGACCTTCCAGGTGTCCACCAACCACGAGACCGGCCAGACCATCATCGCCGGCATGGGCGAGCTGCACCTCGAGATCATCGTCGACCGTCTGCTCCGCGAGTTCAAGGTTGACGCTAACGTCGGTAAGCCCCAGGTTGCCTACCGCGAGACCGCCGGTCACGACGTCGAGAAGGCTGAGGGCAAGTTCGTCCGTCAGTCCGGCGGTCGCGGTCAGTACGGCCACGCCGTCATCAAGCTCGAGAAGATGGAGGAGGGCTTCGGCTACGAGTTCGTCAACGCTATCGTCGGCGGCGTCGTGCCCAAGGAGTACATCCCGTCCATCGACAAGGGCATCCAGGAGGCCCTGAACACCGGTGTTATCGCCGGCTTCCCGGTCCTCGACGTTAAGGTCACCCTGTTCGACGGTTCTTACCACGAGGTCGACTCCTCCGAGGCCGCCTTCAAGATCGCCGGTTCCATGGCTATCAAGGACGCTCTCAAGAAGTCCGATCCGCAGCTGCTCGAGCCGATCATGGCTGTCGAGGTCGAGACCCCCGAGCAGTACATGGGCGACGTTATGGGCAACCTCTCCGGTCGCCGCGGCAAGATCGAGGGCATGGAGGATCGCAAGAACAGCAAGCTCATCCGTGCCAAGGTGCCGCTGGGCGAGATGTTCGGTTACGCTACCGACCTTCGCTCCCAGACCCAGGGCCGTGCATCCTACACGATGCAGTTCGACTCTTATGAGCCCGCGCCCAAGTCCATCGTGGACGAGGTCATGAGCAAGAACGCCTAAGTTCGAGCTCCCTGTTACGTAATCCGCGAGAACATCTCTCGCACTCTTTGGAGGTTTAAGTTGGCTACCCAGAAGATCCGCATTCGCCTCAAGGGCTATGATCACGAGGTCGTCGATCAGTCCGCGAAGCTCATCGTCGAGACCGCTCAGAAGACCGGTGCTCGCGTTTCCGGTCCTGTCCCCCTGCCCACCGAGCGCAACCTGTACACGGTTATCCGCTCGCCGCACGTGAACAAGGACTCCCGTGAGCAGTTCGAGATGCGCACCCACAAGCGCCTCATCGACATCCTCGACCCCACCTCGGGCACCGTTGATTCGCTCATGCGTCTCGACCTCCCCGCTGGCGTCGACATCGACATCAAGCTCTAAGCGATATCGCTCATAGCTTACAGAGCCCCGCTGCCATTATGAACTGCCTCCCATTTCTTGGACATGAGAAATGGGAGGCTTTCTTTATGCGCG
>OGCQ01000979.1_pt1 | contig 40015 bp, 36 predicted proteins | sample 1570161 | NCBI WGS metagenome assembly OGCQ01 (sample SAMEA4384402, study PRJEB24528) | human gut metagenome | reverse complement strand
TATTTCGGCAAATAAGCCAACAGTAGAAATTTTGTGAATCCGATTTTCCCTTATTTTAAGGAATAGGACGCTTTTAGTGCGAAGCAGATTTTTCTGCTTCGCACTTTTTCTTTGAATCAGCAATTTGATTCATGCAAAAAATTTTTTAAAATGGATTTGCATTGTTTGACCATTCTCACAGAAAAATTGCTGAATTTTTTCTTTTATCAGTTCACGATAAAAGAAAGACAAAAATACGAGAAGAAAATAATTGGAAAAGTAATCTGTATCTATTTTTTTTCCTGTGTTTTTTTAAAGAAAAATCTCTGTTCTGGCTGAAGAAAGTCTTTTGTTGTACGAAATACGACATCGCTTAAGGTGAGTAATGCCAACAGATTCGGGGCCGCCATCAGCCCATTCAGGGTATCGGCAATTCCCCACACCAGATCCAGCTTGGTTACAGCACCTAGAAAGCAGCAAAATAAAAAAAGAAACCGATAAACCAGAACGGCGTTTTTTTTATGAGGCATCAGGTAAGAAAGACTTTGACCAACCGATGATGGCGGCGACCGCATAGAAAATCAGTGAAATTGAAACCATTTTTCCGCCCCAGGGTCCTAAAACAGCAGAAAAGGCTGCCGAAGTCATACCTGCACCTGTAAAACCGCCATCGGCTACGCCAGAGGTTAGAATGACCAAAGCGGTCAACGTGCAAACGACCAGCGTATCCGCAAACACTTCAAAGATCCCCCACATTCCCTGTGCTGCCGGATTGGAGGAATCCGCCGATGCATGTGCAATCGGCGCCGAGCCAAGCCCCGCCTCATTGGAAAAAATCCCTCTGGCAAATCCGAAACGCACAGCTTGCGAAACGGTGTATCCTGCAACACCTCCGGCAGCTGATGCAGGGGTAAAAGCCGAGGAAAAAATCAGATGTATTGCTTCCGGCAGCCGGTCTGCCCTTAAAATCAGTACCAGTATAGAGCAGGTCAGATAGCCAATGGACAGAAAAGGAATCATCCATTCGGTAACAAGGGCAATGCGGCGTATGCCGCCAATAATGACCAAGCCAATTGCAAGAGCAGTTAAGAGACCAGAAAGCCAATAAGGAAAAGACCATAATTGGTTTGTCGCCAAGGAAATGGCATTAGACTGGGTCATATTTCCGACCCCGAGAGAAGCCGCGATGCACAGGCAGCTGAAAATAATAGCCAGCACTTTGGAACCGATTCCTTTTTCCATGTAATACATTGGTCCGCCAAAGTAGCCGGATGCTCCCTTTTGTCGGTACCGTACCGCCAAAAGAACCTCTGCATATTTTGTCATCATGCCGAAAAAAGCACTGATCCACATCCAGAATATTGCTCCAGGTCCCCCTGAGATAATAGCTGTTGCTGATCCAGTTAAGTTACCAGTACCAACTTGTCCTGCGATTGCTGTTGCTAATGATTGGAAAGAACTCATTCCATCTGCACCAGCTTTTTTTCCTTTTAAACTAAAGCCGGAAAAAGCTTTCTTAAATGCTAATCCAAAATCTCTTATTTGGATTCCTCTAAGTATGAATGTGTAAAAAATACCACATCCTACTAGAACTATCATCATAGGTACTCCCCAAAGTACGCTATTAATGGATTGTACAATTGCTAATAATTTGTCTTCCATGTCTTCCTCCTTATTATTATGATACATTCATTATACCTTTATCATGTTAAATTTTCAACAATAAAGTAAAAGGTTTTCACCGGCTATTTTACACAAAGTGAAATCAAGAATTTTTTCAAGTACATTATGGCTTATTCAAATGATTTTATATATTTGTGTTTAAAATATTTTATTTTATTATTTTTTTAATATTTAAGCAAACACTTCTAGAACATTCGCTCTTTATTTCATTAAAAAAATTATTTACTACTTGCCTTTCTTCTTTATAAAAATCATTCCCTTTAAAAATTTCTTCTATATATTTCACAAAATCCTTCATATTATCTGGTTTATATCCAGGTGTAACCTTATCATAATCAAAATTAAATCCTCTTTTATGTAAGTATTTGCCTTTATCATAAGGTAAAAAGATTAAAGGCTTCTGAAGTAATAGAAAGTCAATATATATACTTGAATAGTCTGTTATCAAAATATCAAAAAGATTTAATACTGGCATAATATCTTCTATAATATTTTCATTTAAAAGAATAACCCTTTTCCCTAAATATTTTTCTACATCTGTGCTTTCATCTATATGAGTACGGATAAATATTATAGCTTTATTAGACTCTAAAAAACTTTCTAGCTCCTCTTTATCATAATCTTCAAATGGAAATATTTTCGTTTCATCATCATCTCTATATGTAGGCGCATACAAAATTAATTTATCATATGAAGGTAAATTAGGAATTATACTCTTTAAATTGTTCTGATCTACTTTTTCAAATAAACAATCATTTCTTGGTTGTCCCCATACTTTCACTACTTCTTCTGCTACTCCAAAACTCTCTTTCATTATAGGTAATAAATTTTTTGAAGTTGTTAATATATAAGAATAATTTTTAGAAAAAATATTCTTAAAATATAACCTCTTCAGCATACCAAAATTATTTTCCATTAAAGCTATCTTTTTTAAAGGAATTCCATGCCATAAATTTACTATAATCCTTTTCTTATTCAAGTTTGTACCATATAATGGTAGACCTGCAGATGTAAACCATACTCCACCCGATAATACTTTTTTTATCCCCTCTTTACTACTTGTCTCTATAAAAAAATCTTTACCATATTCAAGCTGTAATCTTTCTCTTAATTTGTCATCATTTATTACAAAATATGGTGTAATATCATTTTCATTTTTTAAAACATATTCGAAAAGATATTTAGAATTATAGTTATATCTTTCATTATCTGTAGAAGAGAATATCCAAATATTTTTATCTGGATTTATCCCGTAAATATTTTTATATATTAACGTTTGAATAAAATTTTTTAGTTTTTCTCTCATATATTCCCCTTTAGTAAATTCCGATTCTACATTATATTTCTATATTTTACCATATCAATCTTTACTTATCAATTATTGTATATATTTAGTTGTTATTCCTAAGTCATTTATAATAGAAACTTGATCAATTCTAATCTAATAATATATCTATTAATTATAAATAAAAAAAGTGTGCAAATTAATCCTGCACACATTTAATTTATAATATAGGTGAAAAAAGTCTAGACAATGATTCTTTAATTTTTATTCTCAACTTTCTATTATTAAACTTATTTATTTCTAATTCTTCACTAAACTTCAAATCATTCATAAAGTCTTCTTTAATTTCTTTTATAACACCTTTATCATATATAAAAGCATTTACTTCAAAATTTAATTTAAAACTCCTTAAGTCCATATTAGCTGAACCTGTTGATGCCATAAAATCGTCTATGATTATTACTTTAGAATGTAAAAATCCCTTATTGTATAAATAAACTTTCCCGCCAGCTTCCAAAATTTCTTGAAAATAAGAATATGATGCTGTATTTACAATCTTATGATCTGCAATTTTAGGAAATAAAATTATAAGTTCCACACCACTTAAAGCTGCACATTTTAATGCTTTTAGTAAACTTTCATCAGGAATAAAATATGGAGTTTCTATATATATAGATTTTTTAGCTTGGCATATGGCATAAAAATAAGCATAATGCATAGACTCCCAATCTGAATCTGGACCGCTGGCAACAATTTGCATCATACAAATTCCTTTAGAATTTAATTTTGGAAATAATTTTTCCTTCAATAAAACTTCTTTTGTATTATAGTACCAATCTGTTAAAAATATCATTTGTAACATATATACAGAAGTTCCCTCTATTCGTATGTGAGTATCTCTCCAATATCCAAATTTTTTATTTTTGCCTATATATTCATCACCTATATTTATTCCACCTGTGTATCCTATTTTTCCATCTATGACAACAATCTTTCTGTGATTTCTATAATTAATTTGACCACCTACTGGTATGGCAATTTTACCTTTTAAATAGGGTACTATTTCTATTTTAGCTTCCTTCATTTCTTTAAAAAACTTTCTATGAAACCAAAATCTCCAGCAACCTACGTCATCATAAATTATTCTTATTTTTACACCTTCTCTTGCTTTTTTAATTAATTCCTTTTTTATTTTACAACCAATCTCACTATCTTTAATTATAAAATATTCTAAATGAATATGGTCCTTTGCATTTCTTATATCTTTTATTAAATTATAAAATTTTTCATTTCCATCTACATAAATTTCTATATTATTATTAATTGTAAATGGAAATATACCTGTATTAAGTAGTAAGCTAATTATCTTCAATACTCGAAAATCTTTATTTTCATAACCTGGCAATTTGCCTTCCTTTATCATAGAACTTTGACCCTTTGCCAGCTCCTTCATTTCATCTAAATTAAATAAAATATTTTCTTTTTTCATATTATCAGCCATTTTAGATGCCTTATTTATTTTAAGTTTTCTAATATTTCTTCCAAGTATTGCATAAATAACTATTCCTACTACAGGAAATAACATAAAAATTAAAATCCATATTATTGTTTTTGATGGATCCCTATTTTCTAATATAAGTTTTATAGAAATAACTGCACTTAATATATAAGAAAGTAACAAAATAATTTTTAAAACCATATCATTATTTTCATCTCCTTGAGTTATCTACCTATTCCAAGCTCCCTTGCATAGTAGAATAAATATTGTTGTGCAAATCCTGCTAAATCTCCCCATTTATCTAATGCAAATTTTCTTATTTTAGGCAGACTTAAATTTTCTTCCACATAAAATTCTTCCATAACCCTTTTTACCCAAACATCAACTGGGAATGTATCATATTTTTGCATTCCAAATAAAGCAATACAATCTGCCACCTTTGGACCTACGCCATTAAATTTAATTAATTCTTTTACGCATTCATCTGTACTTAATTTTCTATAAGATAACACATCTTCTTTATTTTCAGTTACGTAATCAACTACGCTTTTTATATATTTATCTCTAAATCCAGTTTGACACGCTCTTATATCTTCCACAGATACATGACTCAATTCTTCTGGCGTTGGAAATGCATAATATTTTTTTCCTTTATATTCGCCTATGAATTTTCCATATCTTTCGGATAAATTATTTATTGCTCTTTGAATCATAGGTATTCTATTATTTGCAGAAATTATGAAAGATATAAGCATCTCCCATCCATCTTGTTGTAATATTCTTATACCTGTACCAAATTCTGTTGCCTTTTCTAAATATTCATCCATAACTCTTAATTTATTTTTTATTTTAGTATAATCTCTTCCTAAATCAAAATAATCAAACCATAGATTTTCAAAGTCTTCCTTATTAGTATTATCAAAAATTATTAAATCATTTTCTTTTTTTACATTTATAACTCTACCTTGAACGACTCCTGTATATGAACCATCTTCTTGTCTTATCCATCTAAAACATTGCCCACAATCGAAAACATGTTGTGGTTCAAAATCGTCACTTATTCCTTCTATTATAATTTGGTTATTTTTTTCTATAACATTCATATTTAATATCCTTTCTAAATTAACTCTATATTTTATTATTTTTATATTTTATATAATCTATCCTAAATTTTTCAATCTAATATTTTACAATTATATCTTTTATTATATATACCTTATTTTTATCTTTTTACGCAAATTTGTATATTAAAAAAGTACCTAGATATGTTCATATCTAGGTACTTAAAATCATTACATTCCTAATTCTTTAAACTCTCTACTTCCTGGTTTAACTAATTCTTTTTTTCCTTCTTTACAAAGAGGACACTCTTCAGCATCATGAACTTGTATATCTAATTTTATAGCACTATATATTGGCATTCCTATATCTTGGCTAGTTCTGTTTGCTATACAAGCCACACCTATTACCTTGCCACCTAATTCTTCTAGGCATTTTTTTGTTTCTATAGTTGATTTTCCAGTTGTAACTACATCTTCAGCTATTATTATTTTTGCACCCGGTTTAACTTCAAAACCTCTTCTAAGTTGCATTACTCCATCTTTTCTTTCAGTAAATACAGCTTCTTTGTCTAATTGTCTTCCAAGTTCATATGAAACTATTACTCCACCCATTGCTGGACCTACAACTAAGTCTATATCTAAGTCTTTTATTTGTTCAACTACTGTACTTAATACTTCCTTTGCATATTTAGGATATCTTAAAACTTTTGCACATTGTACATATCTATTACTGTGTTTTCCTGATGATAATAAGAAATGTCCTTCTAATAATGCATCACTCTTTTTTAATATTTCAACTACATCTACTTTACTCATTTATTTACTCCTCCGATTAATTAAATATATTTATTAAATTTTTCATTATTCTTAAATAATTCCTCTTATCTCATCAAGAGTTTTAATTTTTTCTTTTTTCATAAATTTTTCTATTCCATCTATTATTTCAAGACCTATTCTTGGATTTATAAAGTTCGCTGTACCAACTTGGATACAAGAAGAACCTGCCATTATAAATTCTATAGCATCAGTTGCATTTGTTATACCACCCATTCCCCACACTGGTATTTCTATATTTTTTGAAACTTCGTTTACCATTCTAAGAGCTATCGGCTTAATTGCTGGTCCTGATAATCCTGCATATATATTTTCAAATACAGGTTTTCTTTTATTTATATCTATGGCTAAAGCTTTAAATGTATTTACTAAAGATACACCATCAGCACCTTCTTCTTCACATACTCTTGCCATACCTACTATGTCTTCTGCATTAGGAGATAATTTTATTACAAGAGGTTTATCTACTACTTTTCTAACTTCCCTAATTACTTCTCTTGCAACTTCATTTTTTATACCAAAGGCCATTCCCCCAGCTTTAACATTTGGGCAAGATATATTTAATTCTATTACATCTACATCTTGACCTCTTAATAATTCAGCACCTTTTATATAGTCATCCAGTGTTCCACCACCAAGATTAACTATTCTTACTAAATCTAAATCAGAAAAGTAAGATAGCTCTTTATCTATAAATCCTTGCACACCTGGATTTTCTAAACCGACACTATTCATCATTCCCGACGGAGTCTCCCAAACTCTAATTCCTGTGTTTCCATCTTTTTTATTTAATGTAAGGCCTTTTGAGCTTATTCCACCTAATTTTTCTATATCATAAATTTCTCCATATTCTTTTCCAAATCCAAATGTTCCTGATGCCATTATTACTGGATTTTTAAAATTAAGATTTTTAAATTTTACATTTAAATTAGTCATTGAAAATCACATCCTCTCCCCTGAACACTGGACCATCTTTGCATGTTTTTTTATTACCAAATTTAGTTTTACAAGTACATACTAAACATGCTCCAACACCACAAGCCATATGATTTTCTAATGAAACAAATAATTTCGTATTAGTTTTTTCTACCATACTTACTAGTTTTTCCATCATAGGAGTTGGTCCACAAGTTAATATATAATCATATTTTTCTACATCTATAATATCTGTAACAAAAGTATTTCCAACTGCTACATTTACTTCGTTACAGATTTCATTATACTTATCTATTAAAATAGGCTCATTTCTAAAACCTAAATATGCATCACAATTTGGAATATTTTTTGCTACTAAATAAAGTGGTGCTACTCCTATTCCCCCACCTACTAAAGCAACCTTTCCCTCAACTTTTTTATATCCATTACCATAAGGACCTTCTAGTTTAATGCTTTCTGATGATTTTAATTTACTAAGTATTTTTGTCCCTTCTCCAACTACTTTATATAGAAAAGTTATACTATTTTCACTTATATCATGTATACTTATGGGTCTTGATAATAGCGGATAATTATCCCATGCTCTTAGCATATAAAACTGACCCATCTCTCCTTTAAACTTACCTTCTACTTCCATCAAGTATATTTCTTCACCAACATACTCATTCCTAATTACTTTGTACATTATTACTCCTCCATAAAATCTAGTTTACTTATATTTCTAACGATATGTTTTTCTAACTTTTACTTAATACATTAATCTATAAATTTTTATATATTTACACCTAGTAATTTCATAATCAAAGCCATTCTTACATACATTCCATAAGTAGCTTGTTTAAAATAAACTGCTCTTTTATCACTATCTATATCAGTAGATATTTCATTTACTCTTGGCAATGGGTGCATAACTAACATTTTTTTATTTGCATGTTCCATTTTTTCTTTATCTAATATATAAGTATCTTTTAGTCTTTCATATTCTTCTTTATCTGCAAATCTTTCTTGCTGAACTCTTGTCATATAAAGCAAATCTAATTTATTTAAAGATTCATCTAATTTAGTAGTTTCATAATATGAATAACTTTTTATTTTTTCTTTTATATAGTTAGGCATTTTCAATTCTTCTGGTGATATAAATACAAACTTATTGTTTTCATATCTAATCATAGCCTTAACTAATGAATGAACTGTTCTTCCGTATTTTAAGTCTCCACAAAGTCCAATTGTATGATTATTTAAAGTTCCTTTTAGGGATTTTATAGTAAGTAAATCTGTAAGGGTTTGAGTTGGATGTTGATTTCCACCATCTCCTGCATTTATGAATGGTACACTCGTGTAATTAATTGCCTCTTCGGCAGCTCCTGCTATGGGATGTCTCATAACAATAACATCTACATATCCAGACACTACTCTCATAGTATCTGCCAATGATTCTCCTTTTGAGACTGAGGATGAATTTGGTTCCGAAAAACCTATAATTTCTCCCCCTAAGCGTTTCATAGCAGCTTCAAAACTTAATCTAGTTCTTGTCGATGGCTCATAAAATAAAGTTGCCATTAATTTTCCTTCACATACACGAGAATATGCTGATGGATTTTTCATAATCTCCTCAGCTAAATTGAGTATTTCATCTATTTCTCTAACAGAAAAGTCTTCTGGTTGGATTAAATTCCTTGATTTTAACATATTTTATTCCTCCTTTTTAGCCTCTCTGGACTAAATTTAAAAGCACTCATATCTCTTGTAGATTAACACTTTTATTTTTTTATGTCAACAAATTAAAATAATTTTAACAATATAAAAATATTTTTATTATAATTAAAAATGCAGAAGACATTTCTATCTTCTGCATTATCTATTATCAATATATATTTATCTAAAAAGTCTTCATTTAACTATATCCTATACTAAACCTTGAGCCATCATTGCATCAGCAACTTTTAAGAAACCTGCAATATTTGCACCAGCAACTAAATTATATCCAAATCCATAAGTTTGAGAAGCATTAGCACAAGCATCATGTATTCCAACCATTATGTCTTTTAATTGAGCATAAACTTGTTCTGGAGTAAATACAGTTTTACCAGAGTTTTGACCCATTTCTATACAAGAACAAGCAACTCCACCAGCATTAGCAGCTTTAGATGGCCCTACTATCACTCCACTATCTTGTAGGTATTTTATTGCTTCATTAGTTGAAGACATATTTGATCCTTCACATACAAATTTGCATCCATTTGCAACTATAGCTTTAGCATCTTCTATTAATATTTCATTTTGAGTTGCACATGGGATATATAAATCTGCTTTTACTTCCCAAGGTTTTTTACCTGCTACAAATTTAGCTCCTGGGAATTTATCAGCATAAGGAGAACAAATATTTTTACCTGATGCTCTTAAATCAAGCATATAGTCAACTTTTTCTCCACTTACACCATTTGGATCATATATATATCCATCTGGTCCTGATATTGTTATTACTTTAGCTCCTAATTCATTTAATTTAGCTACAGTACCCCAAGCAACATTACCAAATCCTGATACAGCAACTTCTTTACCTGCTAATTTTTCTCCATTAGCTTCTAACATTGCATTAGCAAAGAATACTATTCCATATCCAGTAGCTTCAGTTCTTCCTTGTAATCCACCATAAGAAAGTCCTTTACCAGTTAAAACACCTTCAAATCTATTTACCAATCTTTTATATTGACCAAACATATAACCAACTTCTCTAGCACCAACACCTAAGTCTCCTGCTGGAACGTCAGTTTCTGGACCTATATGTCTATATAACTCTGTCATAAATGCTTGACAGAATCTCATTATTTCTCCATCTGATTTACCATTAGGATCAAAATCTGATCCACCTTTTCCTCCACCTATTGGAAGACCTGTTAAACTATTTTTAAATATTTGTTCAAAACCTAGGAATTTTATTATACCTGGATAAACGTTCGGTGCAAATCTCAAACCACCTTTATATGGTCCTATTGCACTATTAAATTGATATCTGTACCCTTTATTTACTTGTACTTTACCATTATCATCTGTCCAAACGACTCTAAAAGTTATACCTCTTTCAGGCTCTGTCAATCTTTCCAATATTGCAGCTTTTTCATATTCTGGATGCTTTTCCATTACAGGTATTAGTGAAGTTAAAACTTCTTCAACAGTCTGATGGAATTCTACTTCACCAGGATTTTTTTTCTTACAAAGTTCGATACAATCTTGTACGTAATTTGACATTGTTTAAAGCCCCCTTATTAATAAGTAAATTTAATTTCCTATTTTCATGTCGTTATTTAATTGTTATAATTTCTCTATTTTACTTCCTTACAATTGGATTGTAGCATATGAAAATCCCTATGTCCAATTGAATTTTTCTTTAATTTTTAATTGATTTTTTGTTTAATTAAACGGTTTTCAACTTGATTAATTAAACATTTTATAATCTTAATATTCATAATCTTATAATTTATTTTTTTATTGTTATGTTTGGTAAATTTTGCTACAATGAACTTAATCATATTATACAAAAGGAGGGGTATTAGTATGGCTTATAAAATAACTGATGATTGTGTAGCTTGTGGATCTTGTGCTGATGAATGTCCAAATGACGCTATAATATCTGGGGATGACAAATATGAAATAAACGCAGATGAATGTTTAGATTGTGGAACTTGTGCTGATGCATGTCCAAATGATGCTATAGTATCAGAATAATATGTACTTAGAAAACTATTTAAGGTAAGTAATTATCTTAAATAGTTTTTTTATGTATTTTAATCATTGTATTTTGTTGTAAACTTTTGCTATAATAGTCTTACATTATTATTTTACACAACAAGGAGGACCTATCAATGGCTTACAAAATAGGTGATGCTTGCATAAGCTGTGGTGCTTGTGCTGATGAATGTCCAGTAGAATGCATATCTGCTGGAGATGATATATATGTAATAAATCCAGATGAATGTATCGAATGTGGTGCATGTAACAGTGTTTGTCCTGTAGAAGCTCCACAACAAGACTAATAAAAAAGCTATTCAAATTTCTTAATTTGAATAGCTTTTTTATTATATTTATTCACATTCTTCATTCATTAAATATGATAATGTAAATAAACTTTCTGTTAAATTAACACTTTCTACTATAACATCTTTAGATACATTTAAATCCACAGGTGCAAAGTTCCAAATCCCCTTAACTCCTGATCCTACTAATCTATCTGCCAGTTGTTGCGCCCCATTTTTAGGAACACATAAAATACCAATTTCTATATTATTCTCTTTAACATATTCTTCTATTAAATCCGAGTCTAGTATTTCAAAATCCCTTATTTTTAATCCTATTACTTTAGGGTTAGCATCAAATAAGGCCTTTATTTCAAATCCTGCATTTTTAAATCCACTATAATTTGCAATAGCTTGTCCTAAATTTCCCGCTCCAACAAGTACTGCGCTATATGATTTATTTAAACCCAGAATTTTTCCAATTTCATTATGTAAATCTTCTATATTATATCCGTATCCTTGTTGACCAAATCCACCAAAGTTGTTCAAATCTTGTCTAATTTGTGATGCAGTGAATCCAATTATATCACTTAATTCTTTAGAAGATATCCTTTGTATATCTTTACTTAATAAATCTCCTAAATATCTATAGTATTTAGGAAGCCTTCTTATAACAGCCATTGATATGTTTTTACTAGCCACTACCACACCCCCAGTATAATCATTTGCTTTTTTATTATCTTTTGTTAATACTATAACACTCTTGATTATATTATATCAAAACATTATAATTTTAGATAGTTCAAGGAGGTATAAAATTTATGATTGTTTTATCGTGCAACAATTTGTATAAAAGTTTTGGAATTGATTCCATATTAGAAAATATATGCTTTACAGTAAATGAAGGGGACAAAATTGGTATTATTGGTGTAAATGGTACAGGTAAAACTACCCTTATGAAAATAATATCTGGAGAATATGGATATGATGAAGGGGATATATATACTTCTAAAGATTGTGAAATCGGATATTTAGAGCAAAATACTAATTTCCATTCTAACAACACTATATTTGAAGAAGTTTTAGAGGTTTTTAAACCTTTAATAGATATGGAAATTTATTTAAGAGAATTAGAACATAAAATTGCTGAGGAAGGTAGCAAAAGTAATTCTACTATTTTAGAAAAACTTATGAATGATTATTCTCATCATTTAGAACTCTTTGCTGAAAAAAATGGATACGGATATAAATCAGAAGCAAAAGGTATTTTAAAAGGTTTAGGATTTAAAGATGAAGATATAGATAAACCAATTAGTATCTTGTCTGGTGGTGAAAAAACTAGAGTACTTTTAGGTAAACTTCTCCTAAAAAAACCTACTTTATTATTGCTAGATGAGCCTACTAACCATTTAGATGCTGATGCAATTGAATGGCTTGAGTTCTTCCTTAAACAATATAAAGGAACTGTTATGTTAATCTCTCATGATAGATATTTCTTAGATCAAGTAGTTGGTAGAGTATTTGAAGTCCATAATAAAAAATTAAAATCTTATAATGGTAACTACTCTAAGTTCATTGAATTATCTAAAATTGAAAAAGAACTTGAATTAAAAAAATATGAAGATCAGCAAAAAGATTTAAAGAAACAAGAAGAATCAATAGAAAGATTAAAAGCTTATGGTAGAGAGAAACATTTAAAAAGAGCTCGTAGCAAGGAAAAAGCTTTAGATAAAGTAGAAGTATTAGATAAACCAGAAGCTTATAGAAAAAAAGCTAAAATTCAATTTAACCCAGCTGTTTCAAGTGGAAATGATGTTCTTCATGTTAATGAACTTTCAATGGCTTATGATGATAGAGTTTTATTCAAAGGAGTCAACTTTGATATTTATAGAGGCGAAAAAGTTGCTCTTATCGGACCTAATGGTGCTGGTAAATCAACTTTATTCAAAATATTAATGAATGAACTTACTCCTGTTTGTGGTGATTTTAAATTAGGTACTAATGTTAATATTTCTTATTTCCATCAAGAGCAAAAAACTCTTAATCTAGATAATACTATCATTGATGAAATTTGGGATACAAATGATAAATTAACGCAAACTGAAATAAGAAATATGCTTGGTTCTCTTTTATTTGAAGATGAAGATGTATTTAAAAAGATTTCAACTTTAAGTGGTGGAGAAAGAGCTAGAGTTGCCATATTAAAGCTAATTTTATCAAAAGCAAACTTCTTATTATTAGATGAGCCTACTAACCATTTAGATATAGATTCAAAAGAAGTCCTAGAAGAAGCTTTAGAAAATTATACAGGTACTATTTTTACAATTTCTCATGATAGATATTTCTTAAATACTGTAGTTGACAAAATATTAGTTTTAAATGAAAATGGTGTAACTGAATACCTTGGAAATTACGACTATTATATTAATAAAAAAAGAGAAACTGAAGAAATGGCTACTATAGTAGAAGTTGAGGAAAAGACTAAAACTCAAATCAAGGAAGAAAAAAGAAAAGAAAAAGAACAACGTGAAAAAGAAAAGAAAAATAGAAATAAAATTAAAAATATAGAAAAAGAAATTGAAGAAATCGAAGAAAAAATTGCTGAATTAGATAATCTTCTTTGCCAAGAAGAGGTTTATTCTAATCCTGAAAAATCTATGGAAGTCAGCCAAGAAAAAACAAACTTTGAAGACAAGCTTTCATCTCTTTATGAAGCTTGGGAAGAATTAGTATAAAACTTCACTAAAAAAGCAAGAATAAGAGTAAATTAATACTCAAATTCTTGCTTTTTATTTAATTTATTTTACAGCTGCAACAACTGACATTTCTACTAATAATTGTTCTCTTGCCATTTTAGCTTCCACACATGCTCTAGCTGGCTCATGTCCATCTACTACCCAAGCATCGTAAACTGAGTTCATATCAGCAAAATCTTTCATATCTTTTACATATACAGTTATAGATAATATATGCTCTTTATCTGAACCATATTGATTTAATAAATCTTCAATTTTTGCTAAGACACCGGCTGTTTGCTCTTTTATATCTCCTTCTCCACAAGTTTGACCACATAAGTAAATTGTATTATTAAATACAACTGCTTTACTCATTCTTCCATTTCCTTCGTATCTTTGAATACTCATACTAAAAATATCCTCCTACTTATATTACATCTATTTTTAAGTTTGGTACTGCATTTAGAGACATATCATCTCTTTTACCATTTATAAAATTATAATATCCTGCACATCCTATCATCGCTGCATTATCTGTACATAATGATAAAGATGGGTATTTAATTTCTATATTATGTTCTTTTGCCATTTCACTTATTTTTTCTCTAAGTGCTGAGTTAGCTGCAACCCCTCCAGATAATGCTATAGTTTTATAATTTTTTTCTAAAGCTGCTTTTACAGCTTTTGTAGCAAGAACTTCAACAACAGCCTCTTGGAATGATGCTGCCACATCTTCTACTACTATTTCTTTATTTTTCATTTTTTGTCCATTCAAATAGTTAAGCACTGCTGATTTTAATCCACTGAAACTAAAATCATAAGAATCATCTATATAAGCTCTTGGAAAATCAATAGCATTTTTATCTCCTATTTTGGCAAGCTTGTCTATTATTGGTCCACCAGGATATCCAAGCCCCATAGCTCTTGCTATTTTATCAAAAGCTTCTCCAGATGCATCATCTCTTGTTCTTCCTAAAATTTCATAACTATTATAATTTTTTACTTCTACTAAGTGAGTATGACCTCCTGATACAACTAATGTTATAAAAGGTGGTTTTAAATCTTTATGCTCAATATAATTCGCACAAATATGCCCTTGCATATGATTAACACCAACAAGTGGCTTGTTTAATGAAAACGCCAATGCTTTTGCATAAGAAAGTCCCACAAGTAAAGCTCCCACAAGTCCTGGACCATATGTAACAGATATATGATCTATATCTTCTAATTTTATATTTGCTTCATCTATAGCTTCTTGGAATACTGCATCAATATTTTCTATATGTTTTCTAGAAGCAACTTCTGGCACTACTCCTCCAAATTTTTTATGTAATTCTATTTGAGTCGATACCACATTTGCCAATACTTCTCTACCGTTTCTAAGAATGGCAACTGCTGTTTCATCACAACTACTTTCCATAGATAATGTTATTATATCTTTCATTTATTTACACCTCTTTTAACTGGTTCCACATTATGATGGCATCTTCTTTATTATCGCTATAATATTCTTTTCTGATACCAGCCATTTTAAATCCATATTTTCTGTATAAATTTTGTGCTACTGTATTTGAAGTTCTAACTTCTAAAGTCATGGCTACTAAATTATTTTCCTTGCATAATTTAACCATTTCATCTACAAGTTTATCTCCTATTTTTCTTTCCCTGTAATCACTATGTACAGCTACATTTGTAATATGACCTTCATCTACTACAAACCAAACACCTACATAACCAACAATTTGATTATCAATTTCTGCCACTAAATATCTAGCTAAATCATTTTTTAATTCTTTTCTAATTGAATCTTTTGACCAAGGATCAGTAAAACAATTTTCTTCAACTTTATAAACTGCATCAACATCATCTTTAGTCATATGTCTTATTATCAGATTATTTTCCATCTTTTAACCTCTTTTGCTTTTCTTCATATTGTTCTTCAGCTTGAGATTTTCTAATATACATTGGGTTTATATTGTAACAATTATAAACTTGATCATTTGCTAACATCTTATCTCTCGCAACGAAACATAAGGTACTTGCTTTTGTTATATTATTGGCTGGTGATGGTATTGTAATATTTGAAATTTCTTCTATTTTTTCTTTATATTTGTAAACAGCTTCTCCAACTAATACCCAATCTTCATTACTAGATGATATTTCTTCTAATAACTCATCTATAGGTTTAATACTAATTTCCTCTAACTCTGTAATTTTATCGTCTTTTAATATGTATTTATTCATATAAACTTGATTTCTTTGTGCATCTAATATAGAGCATATATTTCTATTGCATAAGTCCATATTTGCTCCTAATATCTCAAGGGAATTAACTCCTATAAGAGGTATATTATTCACATGAGCCATAGCTTTTGCCGTTGCCATACCTATTCTAAGCCCTGTAAAAGAACCTGGTCCTACACATATAGCTATTGCATCTATTTCCTTAATATCTAAATCACTAAGCTTTAACATATTTTCTATCATAGGCATTAATTTTTGCGAATGAGTTTTTTTAGTATTTATAGTATATTCACAAATTAATTTATCATCTTCTAAAACTGCCACATTGGCAGCCATTGTAGAAGTATCTATTCCTAATATCTTCATTATTTAGTCAACTCCTCAACTATTTCTTCGTATTTTTGTCCAAATGGTGTTAAAATCATTTCTCTTCCAGTTTCTTTGTATAATAGTTCTATTTTTAGATATTCCTCTGGTAAAATATCTTCTATGATATTTGCCCATTCTATTATACAAACACCTTGTGAATCTATATATTCATCAAATCCGATATCATACATTTCTTCACTACATCCGATTCTATAAACATCAAAATGATATAGAGGCATACGACCTTCATATTCATTTACTATGGTAAATGTTGGACTTGTAATATAATCATCTACATCTAAAGATTTAGCTAAACTTTGTGTCATCGTAGTTTTTCCCGCACCTAAATCTCCTATTAAACAAATTACACTTCCAGGAAAAAGTAATTTACCAAGCTTTTCACCTATTTCTCTTGTTTTCTCTTCTTTATCTAAATAAATTTTTTTCATTTTATATCACCATTAAAATCCTTTATTTATGTTTCTTTGATTTTTATCTTACTTATTATTATTGTCAATTCAATATATTTTTTAGTCATTTCTTCATTACGCAACTAGATATTATTATATAATAACCTTCATTTATAATAAAGACTTTCCATACATATCATTAAATTCTATTAATATTTACATAAATTTTATAAAAATATGCAAAACTATGTAATATAAACTGGAAGGAGATACAAAATGATTATTCATGGTGACGTTGCATTTATGATTGTTTCTACAGTCCTAGTTTTAATTATGACTCCTGGACTGGCAATTTTTTATGGTGGATTAGTTGAAAGAAAAAATTCTTTAACTATTATGTATCAATCTTTTATATCATTAGGTATTGTTACAATACTTTGGATATTTTGTGGATTTAGTTTAGTTTTTGGTACTGATATTGGAGGTGTTATAGGCAATCCATTAGACTATTTTTTATTTAATGATATAACTTTTTTCACAAATCTCAAATATGGTCCTGATATACCATTTATAATGTTTTTTATGTATCAGTTAATGTTTGCTATTATAACAGCACCTTTAATGACTGGTGCTTATGCTAATAGACTTAACATGACGGGATGGATTAAAATAGTTATTTTATGGATGATACTAGTTTATTTCCCTGTGGCACATTGGGTCTGGGGTGGTGGATTCCTTGCTAAGTTAGGATTTGTTGACTATGCTGGTGGTACTGTAATTCATATAACATCTGGTTTTGGTTGTTTAGGTGGATTAGCATATTTAGGAAGGAGGGCTTATCCAAATGAAAAAGGTCCTTTCCATTTAGGATTTGTTGTTATCGGAGCTGCTATTTTACTTTTTGGTTGGTTTGGATTTAATGCAGGTGGATCTCTAGCTGCTGCTGAAACAGCTGCTATAGTTTTTACAAATACAGCTATGGCTGCTTCTTCAAGTATGATTGTTTGGACTATCTTATATTATATCAAAAATAAAACTTTTTCATTTTTAGAGTTAATAGTAGGCACTGTGGCAGGATTAGCAACAGTTACTCCTGCATCAGGGTATATAACTCCAATTAGCGCTTTTGTTATCGGTGCTATCGCTGGACTTGTTTGTTTCTATTGTGTTGAATTTGAACATAAATGGAAACGACTTGATGATGCCTTAGATGTTTGGGGTGTTCATGGTATGGGTGGATTTATAGGTACCCTTTGTATAGGTATATTTGCAAATCCTATCGTAAATAGAATTACACCTGGTATAGATCAATTTCTAATTCAGTTAATGGGAAGTGTATTAGTTATTGTTTATTCTATAATTGTAACTTATATAGTATTTTGGATATCAGATAAAATAGGTTCCATATTTGTAAGTCCTGAAATACAACAATCAGGTTTGGACAAAGCTTTCTTCGGTGAAAGTTTTAGTGATTATGAATAAAAAAAGAGAGCTTAAAAGCTCTCTTTTTTTATTCATATAAAATTTATTATATAACTAAATATTATTTAGTTAGTACTTTTTCCACTTTTTTAAATAGTGGTAATGTCACTATTGTCATTATCAATGCTTTTAATATATTAAATGGTGCTATCATCCATATTACAAATGTAAATAAGTCTGTCACTTTTGGATTTAATACTGTTCCCATTTGAATTATTGCATCTAAAGGCATACCATAAACTGTTGCATATAAAGGCATCATAATATAATAATTCATTATACACCCCATAATCGTCATGGTTACAATACCTAATAATCCGCCAATTATCACACCATTAGTGTTCTTTAATTTTTTATAAAAGAAACATATAATCAATACATAAGAACCACCAATTACTATATTTGCAAATTCTCCAACTCCACCAGTTGTAGTTGCTGTAATCCCTTGAAGAAAGTTTTTAATTATAACTATAGCTAATCCTGCCATAGGTCCTAATGACATCCCACCAAATATTGCTGGTATATCAGATAAGTCTATTTTTAAAAATGACGGAAATATTGGTAATGGTACTGATATAAACATAAGTACATAAGCTATTGCTGATAATATACCCACCTTTGCTATAGTTTTAGTAGATGATAATTTTGGTTTTCTAACTGTATTTTGCATAATATAACCTCCAAATTTTAAATATTTTCATTGGGAAATTAAAAAAACTCGAAGACTTCAACCTTCGAGTTTTATGAATATTCAAAACGGATTATGGTATATATCATAATTCTCTTCTCTCATCCAGACTATACTGTCGGCTTTGGAATCTCACCAAATCATGCTATATTTAATAGCTCGCGGGCTATAACCGCCGGTAGGGAATCTCACCCTGCCCCGAAGATCTTCTGTTTTTTTAATTTCTCTTTACAATATACATAATAATTCAGTTAATATATTATGTCAATATAGTCTTTATTTTAACAAAATAAAGCTATATATTTATATTAAATTTTTATTTTTATATACTATTTTTCCATCTATTATTGTATATAATACATGACTATTTATTTCAAAAGGATTATTATCCCATATTACTATATCCGCATCTTTTCCAACTTCAATTGACCCAACTCTATCTTCAATTCCTAATACTTTGGCAGGATTTATTGTTATTGCTTCCAATGCTCTTTCTTGTTTCATGCCATATTTAATTGCTATACCAGCACATATAGGTAAATATTGGATAGGTATAACTGGATGGTCTGTCATTAAACAAATATCTAATCCAGAATTTGATAATATGCCTGCTGTTTCAAAAGTTAAGTTTCGAAGTTCAATTTTTGATCTTTCAGTCATTGATGGTCCAACTATCATTGGATATCCTTCATCAATTAATTCATCAACAACTAAATGCCCTTCTGTGCAGTGATCTAATGTTAATTTTAAATTAAATTCTTTTGCTATTCTTATTGCTGTAAACATATCATCTGCCCTATGTGCATGTGCTTTTAAAGGTATTTCTCTTTTTAATACAGGTATTAAGCTTTCATATTTAATATCATACTCTGGCTTATTTTCACCATCTTCTTCAAATTCACTTTTTTCAATTTGATCTAAATATTCTTTAGCCTTCTTTAAATTTTCTCTAATTAATGCAGCTATTGCCATCCTTGTTTGTGGTGTTTTATCATCATTTCCATAAACACCTTTAGGATTTTCTCCAAAAGCTATTTTAGCCGCTACTGGATTTTTTATTATCATTTTATCTATACGTTTACCAAAAGTTTTTATGGCTATACATTGTCCCCCCATAACATTAGCACTTCCTGGTGTTGTACAAACTGATGTAATTCCACCTTTAACTGCTTCTGTAAAATTTCTATCCATTGGATTTATTCCATCAATAGGATTTAAATGAGGAGTTACAGGATCTGTTTGTTCATTACCATCAGCTCCTTCTGCTCCCATTCCATCTTCCCAAAGACCTAAATGTGTATGAGCATCTATAAAACCAGGAAGTACTAAACTTCCCTTTGCATCAATTACTGTTGCATCTAAAGGAGCTACAATTTCATTACCTATTTCAATTATTTTTTTATTTTCTATAAGAATATCGCTATTTATTATTCCTTTTGTAACTGTATTTACTGTACCATTTTTTATGAATATCACTATTTCCCCTCCATTATTAAATTTTCATAGATAAAGAAACCCTTTGTTTTTCTAAATCTATTCCAATTACTTTAACATCTATTATATCTCCCACTGAGCAAATTTCCATAGGGTCTTTTACAAATTTATTGCTCATTTGTGATTTATGAACTAAACCATCATTTTTTATTCCTATATCAACAAATACTCCAAAGTCTACAACATTTCTTACCGTTCCTTTTAATATCATTCCTTCTTTTATATCTTCTATTTTTAATACATCTGTTCTAAGTATAGGCTTCATTCCATCTTCTTCTCTAGGATCTCTTCCTGGTTTTTTAATTTCTAATATTATATCTTTTAAAGTAACCTCACCTACATTAAGTTTTTCACTTAGATTTTTTAAGCCTATATTTTCTATTCTTTCATCTATATCAGATATATTTTTGTTTTTTACATCATCTAAAGAATACCCTAAAATTTCTAACATTTTTTTGCAAGTATCATAACTTTCTGGATGAACTCCCGTATTATCAAGTGGATTTTTACCACCTTCTATTCTCATAAATCCTGCACATTGCACAAAAGCAGAAGGTCCAAGTCTTTTTACTTTTTTAAGTTCGCTTCTCGACTTAAATGATCCATTTTCTTCTCTGTAAGCAATTATGTTTTTAGCTACTGTTTTACTCACTCCTGCTATATGTTCAAGTAGTGAATGAGATGCTGTATTTAAATCAAGTCCTACTTTATTTACAGAGTCTTCAACTACACCATCTAAAACTTCTTTTAATCTTTTTTTATTTAAATCATGTTGATATTGACCAACACCTATACTTTCTGGATCTATTTTTACAAGTTCTGCCAAAGGATCTTGAAGTCTTCTTCCTATGGAAATTGCCCCTCTAATAGATACATTTATATCTGGATGCTCTTCTGCTGCCAATTCTGATGCTGAATAAATTGATGCTCCTGCTTCATTAACAATAATATATTGAGTATTTACACCTAACTCTTTTATTAATTCAGAAATTAAAGTTTCTGATTCCCTAGATGCAGTTCCATTACCAATTGCTATAACATCTATTTTATAAGTTTCTATTAATTTCTTTAAAATCTTTTTAGCTTGTTCAGTTTTACTTTGTGGTTTATGTGGATATACTATCGCTTCATCTAAAAATTTACCACTTGCATCTACAACTGCTATTTTACATCCATTAACATATCCTGGATCAAATCCCATTACTACTTTTCCTTTTAGTGGTGGCTGTAAAAGTAGATTTTTTATATTTTCACCAAATACATTAATTGCTCTTTCTTGTGCTAATTCAGTTAGATGATTTCTAACTTCTCTTTCTATCGCAGGGAAAATAAGTCTTTTATAGGCATCTTCTATGGCTGCAACTAATATATCTTTGTTTTTAAAGTTATCCTTATTTATATATTGATTTTCTATGTATTTTAACATTCTATCATTATCTATTTCTAACTTAACTTTTAAAAATTCTTCTTTTTCTCCTCTGTTTATAGCAAGAACTCTGTGTGAAGCCATATTACTTACTCTTTCACTAAAATCGTAATACATGTCATAAACAGATTTTTCATCTTTAGCATTTTTAGTTACTATAACACCATATTTTAAAGCATTTTCTCTTATATATTTTCTAATTTGAGCATTATCCGAAATTATCTCAGCAATTATATCGTTAGCTCCTTTAAGGGCATCTTCTACTGATAAAATATTTTTTTCTTCATTTATAAATTGTTCTGCTTCTTTATTTATATCATAAATATTTTTATCTAAAATTAATAAAGCTAAGTTTTCTAAACCTTTTTCTTTAGCTATAGTGGCTCTTGTTCTTTTCTTTTGTTTAAAAGGAGCATAAATATCTTCAACTTCTTGAAGTGTATTGGCTTTAGCTAAATTTTTAATTATTTCATCTGTTAATTTCCCCTGTTCACCTATTATTCTTTGAACATCTTCTTTTCTAGATTGCAAATTTCTTAAATAATTTAATCTATCATTGAATTGTCTTAAAATTATATCACTCATTTCACCAGTCATTTCTTTTCTATATCTAGCAATGAATGGTATAGTATTTCCCTCATCTATTAACTTTATAACATTTTCAATTTGCTCATTTTTTAGATTAAATTCACCTTTTAAAATTTCATTAATATTCAATTTGAACCTTCTTTCTAAAAATAAGGCTCAAGAATAAAATTCTTAAGCCCTATGTTTTTATTATTTATTAATTTTGTTCATTTTTAAATACTCATTTATAAATAAATCTATATTTCCGTCTAACACACTATCTACATTTCCTACTTCACAATTTGTTCTGTGATCTTTTACTAATTTATAAGGTTGAAAAACATAGGATCTAATTTGGCTACCCCAAGTAATTTGAGAATATTTACCTTGTATATCTTCTATTCTTTCTTTTTGTTCTAACTCTTTTAAATGAATTAGCTTTCCTTTTAGCATTTTCATAGCTGTCTCTCTATTCATTAATTGAGATCTTTCATTTTGACACTGAACAGTTACTCCTGTAGGTATATGAGTTATTCTAACAGCAGAATCTGTTGTATTTACATGCTGACCTCCAGCTCCAGATGCTCTATATGTGTCTATTTTTAAATCTGATGGATTTATTTGTACATCAATATCATCATCTAGTTCTGGTGTAATATCTACTGAAACAAATGAAGTATGTCTTTTCCCTGATGTATCATAAGGAGATATTCTTACAATCCTATGAACTCCTTTTTCGCTTTTTAAGTAACCATAAGCATTTAATCCTTCAATAGACAAGGTAACACTTTTTATTCCCGCTTCAGTATCAGGTAAGTAATCTAAAGTTTTCACTTTATATCCCTTATTATTTGCCCATCTAGTGTACATTCTCAGAAGGATTTGTGCACAATCTTGTGCATCTAATCCTCCTGTTCCTGCATTAATTGAAAGTATTGCATTATTTTTATCATATTCGCCATCTAATAAAGTTTTTATTCTTACTTTATCTAGATTATATTGCATTTTTTCAATAGATAATTCTATATCTTTTTCAAGAGAATCATCATCTTCTTCTATGGCCATTTCAAGTAATAACTCTATTTCCTCTAAATCATTTTTTAACATCTCATATTCTTCTATAGTATCTTTTATAGATTTATTTTTTTGTAATACTTTTTGAGCTTTTTCATTATCATTCCAAAACTCTTGGTCTTCAATTTGTCTTTCTAAATATTCTAATTCTTCATTTAACTTAACTAAGTCAAAGAGAAACCCTCAAATCCTCTAAATTTACAGACATAACTTGTATTTGTTGTCTGTATTCTTGTTCATTTAACATTTAAATCCTCCAAACTATTTTCCGCAACAATGTTTGAATTTCTTACCACTTCCACATGGACAAGGTTCGTTTCTGCCTACAGTTCTTTCTTTTACTACTGGAGAGTTATCAGCTAAATCACTTGGTGATGCTAATGTATCTACATCTACTACTGATTTTCTTTCCTTTGGCTGTTGTTCAATAGTTATATTAAATAAATATCTTACTGTATCTTCTTGAATATGTTTAATCATATCATCAAACATATCGAATCCTTCCATTTTGTATGCGATAACTGGATCTTGTTGTCCTAGAGCACGAAGACCTATCCCTTGACGTAATTGGTCCATAGCATCTATGTGGTCTATCCAGTGATTATCAACACATTGAAGAAGTATTATTCTTTCAACTTCTCTCATTCTATCAGAGCCTATTATTTCTTCTTTTTCTCTGTATATATCATGAGCTGTTTCATATATTTTATTGCTTAATTCTTGTGATTTTAATTCTTTTAATTCTTCACCTTCTAAGCTTTCTTTTGGCATAAATAATCCATACAAGTATGATTTTAAGTTTTCTAACTCAACACCATTATCTCCAACATAAGCAGCAACTGCATCACTTATGATATCTTTTATCATACTTTGAATTTGCTCATTTATATCTTCGCCTTCTAACACTCTTCCTCTTTCATCATATATAACTTGTCTTTGTTTATTCATAACATCGTCATATTGAAGTACGTGTTTTCTTATACCAAAGTTTCTTCCTTCAACTTTCTTTTGAGCATTTTCTATTGATTTAGTTAACATTCTATGTTCAACTGGCATATCTTCTTCTAAACCAATTTTCTCAACTACACCTTGGATTCTTTCACTTCCGAATAATCTCATTAATTCGTCATCTAATCCAATGTAGAATCTTGAACTTCCTGGGTCACCTTGACGTCCAGAACGTCCTCTTAACTGATTATCTATTCTTCTAGACTCATGTCTTTCTGTACCGATTATAGCTAAACCACCAGCAGCTCTAACTGCTTCTTGTTCTTTTTTAGCTTCTTCTTTATATTTTTCATATAAATTATCAAAAGTATGTTTAGCTTTTGCTAATTCTTCATCTTGTTCCAATTCTATTTCTTCTATATGAGTATCAACTCTTTTTATAGCTGATTCAGTAAATCCTTGTCTTTTTAATTCTTTTTTAGTTAAGAATAGAGGATTTCCTCCAAGCATTATGTCAGTACCACGACCAGCCATATTTGTAGCTATAGTAACTGCACCAAGTCTACCTGCTTGAGCAACTATCTCTGCTTCTTTTTCGTGATTTTTAGCATTTAATACTTCATGTTTTATACCTTTTCTCTTTAGTATTTGAGAAAGTTTTTCTGATTTATCTATTGATACTGTACCAACTAGTACTGGTTGTTGTTTTTTATGTCTTTCAAGTATATCCTCTGCAACTGCATTAAATTTTCCATTTTCATTTTTATAAACTACATCTGGTAAATCTTCTCTTTGAACTGGTTTATTTGTAGGAACTACAACAACGTCCATTTTATATATTGATTTAAATTCTTCTTCTTCAGTTTTTGCAGTACCAGTCATACCAGAAAGTTTTTTATACATTCTAAAGTAATTTTGGAATGTTATAGTTGCAAGAGTTTTTGATTCTCTTTGTACATGTAATCCTTCTTTTGCTTCTATAGCTTGATGTAAACCTTCTGAATATCTTCTACCAAACATTAAACGTCCAGTAAATTCATCAACTATAATTATTTCTCCATCTTTAACTACATAATCAACATCTTTCTTCATTATAGCGTGAGCTTTTAATGCTTGATTTATATGGTGATATAATTCTGTATGCTCTATATCAGTTATATTATCAACATTAAAGTAAACTTCTGCTTTTTTAATTCCTGATTCTGTTAATGATGCAGATTTTTGTTTTTCATCTATATCATAATCTCCGTCTGAGAAATGTGCTTCTTTTTCTTCTTTTGTTTTTTCTTGTTCAGTCTTACTTGGAGCTTTTAAAGTTAATACGAATGTATTTGCATCTGTATATAAATGTGTAGATTTATCCCCAGGTCCTGAAATTATAAGAGGTGTTCTAGCTTCATCTATTAATATAGAGTCAACCTCATCCACTATAGCATAATTTAATTCTCTTTGAACTTTTTGTTCTTTATGAATTACCATGTTATCTTTTAAATAATCAAATCCATATTCATTGTTTGTTCCGTATGTAATATCACAATTATATTGTGCTCTTCTTACTTCTGGTGTTTGTCCATGAACTATAACCCCTACTGTTAATCCTAAAAATTCATAAACTTTACCCATCTCTTCTTTATCACGTTTTGCTAAGTAATCATTTACTGTAACAACATGTACACCTTTACCTTCAAGGGCATTTAAGTAAACTGGAGCAGCCGCAACTAACGTTTTACCTTCACCAGTTTTCATTTCCGCTATTCTACCTTGATGTAGTACCATACCGCCTATAAACTGTACATCATATTGTCTAAGGCCTAAAACCCTCTTAGAAGCTTCCCTTACAACTGCAAATGCTTCTGGTAATATATCATCTAATGTTTCACCATTTGCTAACCTTTCTTTAAATTCACTTGTCATATTTTTAAGTTCTTTATCTCTCATAGACTCGAACTTTGGTTCCAGCGTATTTATTTTTTCAGCCATTTTAGCAAAATTTTTTAACTCTTTTTTATCTGCCATGTTAAATAAACTATCTAAAAAACCCATTCTATGCATCTCTCCTCATTGTATTATTATACTATTATACATTTTAACATAAAAATACATGATTTAATATTAAATATTAACTTTATCACATATAATCATACATTATTATATAGTTTTTACTACTATACAATTTTTATTTAATCTTCTTCATTCTTTAATAATTCAATATATTTTTAACATATTAAAAAGCTACCGATAAAAATTATCGATAGCCTGAATCTACTTAATTTAAATAAATTTATTCATGTTCTATTAATCCATATCCACCATCTTCACGTTTATAAACTATAGATATTTCATCGCTATCTATATTTCTAAACATGTAGAATCCATGCTCTATTAATTCCATTTGTAATACTGCTTCTTCCGGACTCATTGGTTTCATATCAAATTTTTTACGTCTTTCTATTACTATATCTAAATTTTCATCATCTTCTTCTATTCCACCATCCATTTGGAATCTAATGCTTTCATCTTTAGATTGATGTCTATCTTGTAATTTGTTTTTATATCTTCTTATTTGCTTTTTAAGTTTATCATAAACAACATCAATTGCAGCATATAGATTTTCTTCACTATCTTCTGCTCTAATAATCGGTCCACTTATAGGGATTATTGTTACTTCTATTTTTTGAGTTGCTTTTTTTGCACTTACAGTTACTTTTACTTCAGTTTCTGGATTAAGATAACGTTCTAACTTACCTAACTTATCTTCTATTGCAGTTTTTATTCCTTCTGTAAGTTCTAATTTTTTTCCTGATATTATTATTTTCATAAAAACATCTCCCTTCACTTATGTAAAGCACTATTGATATTATTTTATACTTTACCTTTATGTATTAAGTATTTATGTTTTGAATAATATATTCTATATTAATTATCCTTTTCCTTTTTTTATTGTTAACTTTTTATTTTTTTTATATTTAGTCGTAAAAAATAGTTTTATGTACTATTTTATTTATATTTATAATAATGTGGATTATTAATCAACAACCTCTGTGGACAATGTTGATAACTTTGTTGATAACTTTGTAATTTGTGTATATTGTTGAATTTTGACGATTATTGTTTATCCACATATAATGCCTAGGGATTGTTAATTATTTAATAGATTTAATATAGATATTATTTTTTAATACTATAGATGATGATAAGTTTTATTTAATATAGATATATATTATGCAATTTTATTAATATCTATAAATGTTTTTTTGAATTATTTCTATTTTTTTATAAAAAAAAAGCACCTAATCGGTACTTTATTGTTTCAGCTGACCTGGTCTTTGACCCCACACTCGCCTACTGCAGCTTTCGCTTGGGTTTGCCGCACTACTAACCATCTCGATTTTAATATCGGTAGGTCTTACATCTAAGACGCACCATGATCATTAACCCCATTTTTAGAGTTAACTTACGTGGATCCTTTCGCCTGCGTCTGGCTTGGACTTTCAACCACAGACCTGAAACATATTAATATTTTACCGTTTTAAAGCAATTCTGTCAATAGAATTTTATTCTTTAGCATAAGTATCTACATAAGTTGTCAATAGTGTGAATACGCAAATATGATTTACACCGTTAATTTTTAATATCTTGGAAATTTCATTTACAGTTGAGCCTGTTGTAAAAATATCATCAATTAAGATTATACTTTTATTTTTAATTAGATTAATATTTTCTTTTATACTAAAACCATTTTTTAATTCTTTTTCTCTATTAATTTTATTCATATTGTATAATCTTTTAGTATTTTTAACTCTTTCAATAGAGTCTAATACTGGTATATCAAGTACTTCGCTTAATCTACTTGCAATTCTTTCTGATTGATTAAATCCTCTTTTTTTAAGTCTTTTTTTATGTAGTGGAACATATAGAATGTAATCTGCTTTAATATTTTCCAATATAAATTTTTCTTTCATTAGATTAACTATATATCTACATAGGTAAATTTTATTTTTATATTTATAATCTAAAATTAATTTTTTACTTATTTCATCATATGCAATACACGAAATCACTTTATCAAAGTAAAAAGTTTTGTTATAACAATAGTTACACGTTATTAAACTTTCTCTTTCAAAATTAAAATTTAATATGGGTTTTCCACATTTATTACATCCATCTAAAATAAAATGTAAATTATTATAGCAATCTTTACAAAGAGAATAAGAATTGCTTAATTTTATTGGATTATCACAAATTATACAAGTTATATTTCTTGGATAAATATAATTTATTAATAATTTAATTATTTCTTTTATATTATTTGGAATCAACTTTGATAAATATTTCATTATTACTTAATTAACAACCCTTCTTTTATAAATTTATTTAATTTATATGATAAATTAGAGTATCTGTCATTTATTCTATTGTTTTTAATCATCTGTTCTAGATATCTTACATCACCAACTAATACAACTAGTTTTTTTGCTCTAGTTACAGCTGTATAAAGTAAATTTCTACTAAGTAACATTGGTGGTGCCCAAACTATAGGAATAACTACTACAGGGAATTCACTTCCTTGACTTTTATGAATTGTAGTACAAAAACTATGGTCAAGTTCATCTAACTCATCATATTTATAAGCAGATAGTTTTACCTTATCAAATAATACATAAACAGTCTTCTTATCTTTATCTATATGAAATATATATCCAATATCCCCATTATATATACCTTCTCCGCTTTCACTTTTATCTTCAGTTTCCCATTTTCTTGTATAATTATTTCTAATTTGCATTACTTTGTCACCAACTCTAAATATTCTCTTAGCAAACTCTTCTTCTTGTTTATATTTATTAGGTGGATTAAGATATTTCTGTAATTCTATATTCAAATTATTAACTCCCAAATCGCCTTTTCTCATAGAAGTTAATACTTGTATATCTTTTAATTTATCAAATTTATAAAAATTAGGCAGTCTCTCACTAACAAGACCTACAATTTCATTCAAAATTTCTTCATTCGTATTTTTTCTTAAGAAAAAGAAGTCTTTATTTTTTACATTTAAAAATAAAGGCTCACCATTATTGATTTTATGAGCATTAACTACTATCATACTTTCTCTAGCTTGTCTAAATATCTCATTTAACCTTACAGTTTTTATTACTTTTGAATCAATTATATCTTTTAAAACATTTCCTGCACCTACTGACGGTAACTGATCACTATCTCCAACTAAAAGTACTCTTGTCCCTAATTTAACTGCTTTAAGTAGATTATACATTAATATAATATCAACCATAGATGCCTCATCTAATATTATTACATCTGCATCTATAGGATCTTCTTCATCTTTGAAGAAAACTAATTCTTCACTATCGCTTCCAAATCCCATTTCCAACAATCTATGAATAGTTTTTGCCTCTTTATTAGAAGTTTCACTCATTCTTTTTGCTGCTCTACCTGTTGGTGCACAAAGTACAACTTTTTGATCATTATTTTCAAATATTTTTATTATGGTATTTATAGTTGTTGTTTTTCCAGTACCTGGCCCACCTGTAATTATGGTAACACCATTATTTATAGCTTCTTTTACAGCTTCAATTTGATTTTTAGCTAAACTTATATTGTCTTCTTTTTCTACAATTTTTATTTCTTCATCTATATTTATATGTAAATCTTTAATATCATGTTGTGATAATTTTATTATTTCTTTACATACGCCATTTTCACAAATATAATACATCATTAAATAAACTAAAATTTGACCATCTTTATTTTCTAGATGAACTTTTTGATTATATGCCAAATCCATTATTCCATTTTCCACAAATTTAGGTTCTACACCTAAAATTTTTACAGATTGCTCTATCAAAATTTGTTTTGGTAAATATGTATGCCCACTAGCTAGACTTTGATTTAAAGTATATATTATTCCTTGCATAATTCTCTCTGGAGAATATTTATCTATGCCTATTTTACTAGCTATTTCATCAGCTATTTTAAACCCAATACCTCTAACATCTTCAGCTAATCTATAAGGATTTTTATTTATTATATCTATGGCTTTTTCTTTGTATTTTTTATATATTCTTAAACAATAATTAGGAGTTATTCCATAAGGAGATAGTTGTATAATTATATTTCTCAACTCTCTATTTTCTTCATAGCTTTCTTGTATTTGTTTTACTTTTTTCATACCTATTCCTTCTACTTCAGTAAGTCTTTCTGGAGTATTTTGAATAATATCTAAAGTATCAACACCAAATTTATCTACGATTCTTTTTGCCATTTTTTCACCTATGCCATGTATCATTCCCGATGATAAATAAACATAAATACCTTCTAAAGATGATGGTGTTATAGGCATAAAACTATTTACTTCAAATTGAGAACCATAAGTTTTATGATTAACCCATTTACCTTCAACTTCTATACTCTCTCCTACAGATAAGGTAGGCATGCATCCTACAATAGTAATTTCATCATTTTCATTAGCTAAATAAGCAATAGTATAACCATTTTCTTCATTTTTAAAAACTATATCACTAACCATTCCTTCTAATTTTTCCATTTTTATTCTCCTAAAATCATTTATTAACTCATTATTATAATTATAATTATAACTATATAAATATATTTTTATGTTATCATTTAATTCAAAAAAAATAAAGAGTCGTAAAAATACAACTCTTTATCATATATTAATATAATTATTTTACTGATGCTTGTGCTTTTAATGTTTCAGCTTTGTCAGTTCTTTCCCATGGTAAATCCAAATCAGTTCTTCCAAAGTGACCATAAGCAGCAGTTTGTTTATATATTGGTCTTCTTAAATCTAAATCCCTTATAATAGCTCCTGGTCTTAAATCAAAGTTTTTATTAATTAAGTTAACTAATTCTTCATCAGATATTTTTCCTGTTCCAAAAGTATCTACAAATATAGATAATGGTCTTGCAACACCTATAGCATAAGCTAATTCTATTTCACATTTATCTGCAAGTCCAGCTGCTACTATATTTTTAGCAACATATCTTGCTGCATAAGCTGCTGATCTATCAACTTTTGTTGGATCTTTTCCTGAGAATGCTCCACCACCATGTCTAGCATATCCACCATAAGTATCTATTATTATTTTTCTTCCTGTTAATCCAGTATCACCTTGTGGTCCACCTATAACAAATCTTCCTGTTGGATTTATGTATATCTTAGTTTCTTCATCTAGTAATTCAGCTGGTATAACTTCTTTTATAACTAATTCTATTAAATCTTTTCTTATAGTGTCATTATCTACATGTTCACTATGTTGAGTTGATATAAGTATAGTATGTACTCTTACAGGTTTATTTCCATCATATTCAACTGTTACTTGAGTTTTACCATCTGGTCTTAAATAATCAACTAAGTTTGATTTTCTTATTTCAGTTAATCTTCTAGCTAATTTATGAGATAGTGATATAGGTAATGGCATTAATTCTGGAGTTTCATTACAAGCAAATCCAAACATTATACCTTGGTCTCCTGCTCCTATAGCTTCTATTTCTTCCTCTGTTTGTTCTCCTGATCTACTTTCTAAAGCTTCATCTACACCCATTGCTATATCAGATGATTGCTCATCTATTGCTGTTATTACTGCACAAGTTTGACTGTCAAATCCATATTTTGCTCTTGTGTATCCTATTTCTTTTACTGTATCCCTAACTAGTTTTTGTATATCTACATATGCTTTTGTAGATATCTCTCCTGCTACTAATACTAACCCTGTAGTTGTTGTTGTTTCACAAGCTACCCTTGATTGTGGATCTTTTTCTAATAATGCATCTAATATTGAATCTGAAATTTGATCACACATCTTATCCGGATGCCCTTCTGTAACAGATTCAGATGTGAATAAATGTCTTGCCATTATATTTCCTCCTTTTTATCTTATAACATAATTTTTTATAATAAAAAAACCTCTTCTTTAACAGAAGAGGTTAATTATCACATTGATATTCTAATTAACTAACCTCATCTCTCTAACATCTTTGTTAGTAGGATTTAGCACCGTCTCCAATAATTTATGGAGTGGTTGCTGGGCTTCACAGGGCCTGTCCCTCTGCCTCTCTTGATAAGGTGTAATATAATTACACATATTTATATTTTTTTTCAGTAATTATATAATAACATTTTTTTTATATAGTGTCAAGAATATATATTTTTTTAATCACTAAACAAGTTTTTATCATATTATTATTATATAAGCATTTCTATGTATTTTAAAGTTATGTATTTTTTTATTATATATTTCATATATTTTTGAAGGGAGGTAAGTTCCTATGTATTTAGCCAAAGTGAATTATAAAAAAGAAAATGTTGTAGAAATACTAAGCTTAATACTAAAAGATATAATTAATGAAAATACTGTTGTTATTTGTATAGGAACAGATCGTGCTATAGGAGATGCTTTAGGTCCTTTAGTCGGTACTATGCTAAAAAATAGCGACTTTAAATACCCCGTTTACGGTACCCTAGATAATCCTATTCATGCCTTAAACATATATGAATCTATTGATCAAATAGAAGAAAAACATCCTAACAGTGAATTTTTAGCTATTGATGCTTGTTTAGGTTCTATAAATAATATAGGAAATATTCAAATTAGAAAAGGACCCATTCTTCCTGGTAAAGGCGTAGGTAAAAAACTCCCGCAAGTTGGATCTCATTCAATTGTAGGTATTGTAGATAAAGTAGATGAAAATAATAGATTTTCATTTAATAATGTTAGATTACATTTTATATTAGAATTAGCAGAGGCTATTGCTTTATCAATTTTATTATCAACCTAAAATATACTCTTAGCTAATTAAATTCTCAATAGTTTATTTTTAATAAATTTGCTAATCTTAAAAAGGACAATAGTAATATAATATCATTATTGTCCTTTTTGGTTTCTATTTATTTATTTTTTTCTTTCTTTTAAATGCTCCACCTTTTTCTAATAAATCTAATGAACTCAGTGATGATCCAGTTCCTTTTGCAACACATGATAATGGATCGTCAGCTACTACTACATTTATTCCTGTAGCTTCCTCTATTCTCTTTCCTAGATTTTTTAATAAGGCACCTCCACCTGTCATTACTATTCCAGATGTACTTATATCCGCCGCTAATTCTGGTGGTGTTTTTTCCAATACAGTTCTAGCTGTAACAACTATTTGCTTTATACAATCTTCCAATGCTTCAGCTATTTCTCTAGAACTTATTTTTATAGTTTCTGGTAGACCTTTAATCATATTTCTACCACTTATATTCATAAATTGTTCTTCATCGTCTTTTATAGCAGTTCCTATTTCTATTTTTAACTTTTCTGCACTTCTTTCACCTATAAGTAAGTTGTGCTTTTTCTTAATATAATCTGCTATGGCACTGTCAAATTTATCTCCACCTACTTTTATAGAGTCACTAACTACTGCTCCTCCAAGAGATATTACTGCTATGTCAGTAGTTCCTCCACCTATATCTATTACCATATTCCCATTTGGTAAAGTTATATCCATACCAGCTCCAATAGCCGCAGCTATTGGTTCTTCTATTATATAAACTTCTCTGGCTCCCGCTTCTCTAGTTGCCTCTTCAACAGCTCTTTTTTCTACTTCAGTTACACCAGTTGGTACACATACCATTATTCTTGGCATAACTAATCTTCCAAATCCCTTTTTCTCTACTATTCTTTCAGTAAAGTATTTAAGCATTTTTTCAGTTGCTTCATAATCAGATATAACCCCATCTTTTAATGGTCTGATTACTACTATATTAGCAGGTGTTCTACCTATCATCTTTCTCGCTTCATGTCCAACTGCTAAAACTGTTTTTGTATTTTTTTCAATAGCTAATACTGATGGTTCTTGTAAAACAATTCCCTTTCCATCAACATAGACTAATACATTCGCTGTTCCTAAATCTATTCCTATATCTGATCCAGCCATATTTTCACTCCTTCTATAATTTATATATGTTAAACTTTCTTATTTTTCTCATAAAGACCTCTATGTTACAAGATATACAAAAAAATAATATTAGTCAAGAAAAATAGTAGTTTTTTATTATACATTTCAATTTTTAATTTATACAATTATTTATTTTTATAAGAAAAAAGTGCAGGATATTCCTACACTTTTTTTTCTTTTTCATATTTTAATTTTGTAGCCATTCCACCTCTAAGATGTCTCTCTAATTTATTTTTTTCTAAAACTCTCTTAACTTCTAAAGCAAGAGAAGGATTAATTTCTTCTAATCGTTCTGTTACATCCTTATGAATAGTACTTTTACTTACACCAAAGGTTTTAGCCGTTTGCCTTACTGTTGTATTTTTTTCTAGTATATATTTTGCTACAATAACTGCTCTTTCTTCTATATAGGCTCTCACTCCCTTCCCCCCTAACTTTCTATCTTTGACTTATATATATGAAAAAAAAAACAAAAATATAACAGGTTCAATCATATTTAATTGAACCTGTTATTCTTTATTCTAATAAACTCATTGGATTAATAGCTGTATTATTTTTATATGCTTCTAAGTGAACATGTACTCCACTTAAACATTCTACATCACTTGTATTTCCTGCATACCCTATAGATTGACCATCTGTAACTTTGTCACCTTTTTTCACATTAATATTTTTACTTAAGCTAGAATATACAAACACTGTATTGTCGCTAGATTGAATTTTTACAGACATACCATATTTATCATTATCATATACATCTAATACTGTACCATTAGATAGTGATTTAACTTCTTGATTTTCATTTGCTTCCACATCTATAGCCTTATGTATTTCCCAAACTTCTAAAGTTTCTGAATAGCTAGGTTCTTTATCTGAATAACTTCTTACTACTTGATTACCTAGATAGTTTATCTTTTTATGTTCAGCTTCCCTAGCTTTTGATAAGTTTTGTTCAGAATCTGTAGTAGTTGGAACAACATCCTTTTTCTTTTCTTTTGTTAAATGTATTTCATCTTCACTTTTCGTTGCAGTATTATTTGATAATAAATTATCAACATTTTTATTAGTAAACCAAATTCCTCCAACTGCAATGATACAGATACATATAAATAAGGATAAATAAAAAGCATCCTTTTCTAATAATTTCTTTTTCATGTTGTACCTCCAAATATATTAATACATATTCAGATTATTAACCAAAAATTAATATTTATACAACATTTTTACATTTTATGTAAGTTAATATATATCTTTAATATTTGTATCTTTAAAGTAATGAAATAATATATCATAATACTTATATCCCTTTTGTGCCATTCCTTGTGCACCCCATTGACTCATTCCAACACCATGACCATAACCTTTTATAGTAAATTTCATTTCATTTCCACTATAATCAATAGTAAAATTAGCAGAGTTTAAATTAAGTATTTTTCTTATTTGAATACCACTTAGCTTAATATTACCAATTCTTATAATCTTTACACATCCACCTTCTGTTCTACTTTCGATGTTTACTTGATTGTTTAATTGAGATAATGACACACTTAATTGTGGATATAAATTTTTTATGTATTTTATAAATTTACTTTTTTCAATAGAATAAGTTGTTATATATTTAGGTGATTGTTTTTCATAAGGACTGTCAACAGATACTAAATAAGGATACTTCGTTGAAAAAACATCTTCGCTATTCTCTGTTTTTCCTGAAGAAGTTGAAAAATATAAGGGAAGTATAGCTTTATCATTATAAGTTAAAATTTGACCTTTAGTTTCATCTATAGCTTTTTTAACTTTTACATAGTCACTATCCATCCAATCTTTCCCCTTAATATTTTTTAAATTTTCATAAGATGTATAAGCTTGACAATGAGATGAATTAGTGCAAATATCTGCACCTTTATGGCCTGATTTAATATTATTTTCTATCTTGTATATAACATAAGTTCTAGCTGCAACTGCTTGAGCTTTTAATGCTTCTTCATCAAATGTTGATGGCATTTCACTTGATAGTACTCCATATAAGTATTCTTCCATATTCATTTTTTTTTTCTTATTTTCATCAACATCATAAACATTTATTATTGGATCATCTTTATCAATTTTTTCATAGGTTATTTCTTGAGTTTTTTTTATTTTATTTTTTACACTTTCTTTTGTTTCATCTATATCACTATATAGTAATAAACTACTAACAACCGATACTATAACTACTGAAAAAGATAATAACAATATAAAAATAAAAGGCTTTTTCATATATACCCTCCTAAGATTTAAACTTCTTAAATATATGAAAAAACCTATTTTTTTATTACTATTTATTATTCTACTATTTCTATGTTACCGCCTAAAGCTGTTATTTTTTTATCAATATCTACATATCCTCTTTGAATATGATAAATTTCACCTATTTCAGTTTCACCTTCTGCTATAAGTCCGCATAGTATTAAAGCTGCCCCTGCTCTTAAGTCAGTAGCATTAACTTTAGCACCATATAATTTATCTACACCTTCTACAATTGCAGTTCTACCTTCGATTTTGATGTTAGCTCCCATTCTATTAAATTCAGCAACATGCATAAATCTATTTTCAAATACAGTTTCTATAACTACTCCAGTTCCTTTAGATACAGTAAGCATAGCCATAAATTGAGCCTGAACATCTGTAGGGAATCCTGGATGTGGTAAAGTTTTTATATCTATGGCTTTTAATTTTTCCGGTCCTATTACTCTTATTGAGTTATCCATTTCTATAACTTCACAACCAGCTTCTCTTAATTTAGCTGTTACAGGTTTTAAATGCTCTAAAATAACATTTTCAACAGTTATATCACCTTTTGTCATAGCAGCAGCTACCATGAAAGTTGCAGCTTCTATCCTATCTGGTATTACATCATGTTCTGTAGCTGTTAATTCTTTAACACCTTTTATTCTTATAGTATTAGTTCCTGCACCTTTAACATCAGCACCCATTTCATTTAAGAAGTTTGCTAAATCAACTATTTCTGGCTCCTCAGCAGCATTTTCTATTATAGTAGTTCCTTCTGCTAAAACAGCAGCCATCATTATATTTTCAGTTGCTCCAACTGATGGAAAATCTAAATATAATTTACTCCCTACTAATTTTTCAGTTTTTGCCTCAACAAAACCATGGTCCATTATAACATCTGCACCTAATGCTTTAAATCCTTTTAGGTGTAAATCTATTGGTCTAGTACCTATAGCACATCCTCCTGGCATTGATATTTTTGTTTGATTAAATCTTGCTAGTAACGGTCCCATTACTAAGAAAGAAGCTCTCATTTTTCTAACTAATTCATATGGTGCATCATATGTTGTTAAGTTAGTTGCATCAACTGTTAATGTTGTTCCTTTATATTCAACTTCAGCACCTAAATGTCTTAATAAATCAGATATAACATGTACATCTTTTAAGTTTGGTACTTCTCTAAGTACTGATTTTCCTTTTGCTAATAATGTTGCTGCTATTATTGGTAATACAGCATTTTTTGCACCATCTATTCTAACACTACCTTTAAGTGGATTACTCTTTTTTACTATTATTTTAGCCATTTTTTACTCTCCTTACTAAACTTAATAATCTAATTTTATTATCGGTGTAGCCATGTAGATTAAAGTTTTATCTTCATTTTCACTATACCTAATTCCTATATTTAAATTGATCTTGTTTTCCAAATATTCCAAATCGTTTTCTTTTAATAAGTTACTATATGCAGTAACAGAAATATAATTATTATTTCTTATTTTATCTATTTCCTTTGCATTCATATTATACAATATATTCTTTAAAATATCATTAAATTTATACAATTGTAAATTTTTTGTATATTCTCCAACAATACACATTGCAATTTCTACATCATTTGAATGACTATTTAGAACTTTATTTAAAGTTTGATAAATATCTCTTATATTTTTATATACTTTATTGTTTAATATGTCAATAATTATATAATATTCTTTATTATTTTTTTGGGTTGCTGTAAAAGTTATACTGTAATTATTATCCTTTACTTTTGTATATATTTGGGCTTCTTTTTCATTACCTTTTATATTCCAGCTTATTTGATTTTCACTTATATTAAAGCAATTCATAATATCTATACATATCTGTTTAATTTCTTCTTCAGATTTTATATCCGGTACTACTGTATTTATTTTTATATTGTAAAACTTAAATTTTGCATCAGTTTGCTCAAATGCTTCTATAAAATCATTAGTCCAGTTATTATATATTACATTTGCATATGATATAAACATTCCTAAAACAAATAATAGTAAAAAAGTTGTAATAAACTTTGCTATCTTCATAGTAAATCCCCCCAAAGAGTAATAATCTTATTTAGATTATTGACATTACCATGAAGGTTATACGATTAATTTAAATTTATTAAGGCAAAAAAAGGTTATATACTAATCGTATATAACCTTTTCTATTATCTATAGTGTCTTATTTTATTCAACTGTAACTGACTTAGCTAAGTTTCTTGGTTTGTCTATGTCGCACCCTCTCATCTTAGCTACATGATAAGATAATAATTGCATTGGTACAACACTTGTTATACTTGCAAACATATCTTCAACTTCTGGTATATATATTACTCTATCAGCTGATTTTTCAACTTCTTTGTTATACTCTTCAACTATTGCTATAACTTTAGCACCTCTAGCCTTAACTTCTTGCATATTTGAAACCATTTTTTCAAATAATTGCTCTTGAGTTGCTATTGCTATAACTGGAGTTCCTTCTTCAATTAAAGCAATTGTTCCATGTTTTAATTCTCCTGCTGCAAATGCTTCAGCATGCATATAAGATATTTCTTTTATTTTTAAAGAACCTTCCATAGCTAATGCATAATCTAAACCTCTACCTAAGTAGAATATATCATTTTTATCTTTGATTTCAGCAGCTATTTCTTCTACAAATTTATCACATTCTAATACTTTTTCAACTTTAGATGGCATTTCTTTTAAGATGTCTATCATTTTGAAATATTCTTCTTCAGTTATACTTCCTTTAGTCATCGCTAAGTTTAAAGCTATCATATAAAATGCCATTAATTGAGTTGTATAAGCTTTAGTTGATGCAACTGCTATTTCTGGACCTGCCCAAGTGTAGAATATATCATCAGATTCTCTTGCTATTGATGATCCAACAACGTTAGTTATTGATAATACTCTAGCACCTTTTGCTTTAGCATCTCTAAGAGCAGCTAATGTATCAGCAGTTTCTCCTGATTGACTTACTATTATTATTAAAGTATTTTCATCTACAAATGGATCTGAGTATC